>Ga0247819_10000205_pt1 | contig 37882 bp, 24 predicted proteins | sample 13C_Xylose_Day6_FD_193428 | JGI IMG/M metagenome (GOLD analysis project Ga0247819, IMG submission 193428) | Soil microbial communities from agricultural site in Penn Yan, New York, United States - 13C_Xylose_Day6 | ecosystem: Environmental > Terrestrial > Soil > Agricultural land | place: USA... | reverse complement strand
TACGACTTGCTTCGCCAAGTCTACGGCTCGCGCTCTTCGGCTACGCCGAAGGTGCTACGCACTGGCCCCTACAGGCACCTCCACTCAGCCTCCTGAAGTCGCAGTCCGCGGCGCCTGTACTTGCGTGTTTGAAGATCAAGATCAAGATCAAGAGCGAGTCGCTGCTGGCTTTACGCGGGCTTGTCCCGCAATGGCGTTAGCCTGGCTTCGCCAATATTTGGTTTCGAAGATGCGTCAGCACAGGCGCCGCCCGTAACTTTGCGACTTCAGGAGGCTGAGCGTAGGTGTCTGGAGGGGGCTGGTGCGCAGCACCCTTCGGCCTTAGCCGAAGTTCGCGAGCCGTAGACTTGGCGAAGCAAGTCGTAGGCCGCGATGCCCCTGGAGGGCACCGTAGCGAAGGGACCCGGAGCGCAGCGTAGGGCCGTATGTAGGAGCCAGCGGTTTTGCCTACTTTTTCCAAGAAAAAAGTAGGCCGCCGTAAGGGCAGAAGGGGCCGCCAGCATCGCCACACCAAATGGATAAGCTCACACCCCCAACAACCCAACCCAACCCAAGGATCATGCCCCCCCGGGATTCCGTGAAGAGCTGTTTTTATCCGATAGCTGCTACGCCCTTGGTGAGCGGGCTGTTCCTACCGTACGCCGGCGTTGCGCAAAGCCGCCGGGGTGAAGTCGTTCATGCGAGTCGGCTTGCCGTAGTAGGTCGCATGCTTGGACTCGTTGGTCATCGCCAGAATGTTGTAGCGGCCGGCGATCAGGTCATAGATGCCCTGCATGGCGTAGGCCGGGGCGCTTCGTTCGTAGTCGGTGACCGCATAACCTTCCGCCACACGCCAGAGCTGGCCACGGCCGTCATAGTGGTCGACTTCGGCGAGCTGCCAGGTGTCTTCGTCGAAGTACAGGTCACGCTTGGCATAGATGTGTCGCTGGCCTGGCTTGAGCGTGGCCTGTACATGCCAGACACGATGCAGTTCGTAGCGGGCCAGGTCCTGGTTGATGTGCCCGGGTTTGATGATGTCGGCGTATTTCAGGCTCGGCGACCACAGTTTGTAGTTGTTGTAGGGGATGTAGATCTCCTTCTTGCCCATCAACTTCCAGTCGTAGCGGTCCGGTGCGCCGTTCATCAGGTCGGTGTTATCGGCGGTGCGCAGGCCATCGGCGCCTGAACCCGGGCCGTCATAGGCAATCTGCGGCGCCCGGCGCACGCGGCGTTGCCCGGCGTTGTAGACCCAGGCCAGGCGCGGCTCCTTGACCTGGTCGATGGTTTCGTGGATCAGCACCACACTGCCGGCCAGACGCGAAGGTGCGGTAATGCTCTGTTTGTAGAAGTAAAAGATGTTCTCGGCCTGTTTGGCATCGACACCCTCCATGTACTGCGGGTAACTCAGCTCGTCATCGTACTCGACGATCGAGTAGGAGCCGTTGACTTGAGGCGCCGCCTGCGCGGCCTGGCGCAGCATGTTGCCGCCGCGATAACGGTTGTTGTGGTTCCAGTACACCTCAACGCCGTTTTTCGGGATGGGGAAGGGGTAGTAGCGGGTGTCGGCAAAGTTGCGCAGGCCGTTGCCGTCGTCAGTCAGTTCGGTGTTTACCGCGCTCTTTTTGGCAATGGCGTAGATCGCCTCGGGGACGGCAGCGGTACGCTGGCTCTTGTACACCGGAATCCTGTAGCTGTCGGGGTAGCGCTTGAACAGCGCCAGCTGGCCGGGGGTCAGCTTGTCCTTGTATTGCTCGGCGTTGGCGGCGGTGATGACGAACAGCGGTTGCTCATAGGCAAACGGATTGCCAAGAAAGCCGTTGCCATCGACCGGCGCGGCACCAGGCTTGAGGCCGCCGGTCCAGGCCGGGATGCTGCCGTCGGCGTTGCCTTCCTTCTGCGCGCCCAGCGGGGTGAGGGTGGTGCCCAGTTGTTGCGCTTCCTGCGGCGAGACGGCGGCGATCACGCTGGTGGCCAGCAGCGACAGGGCCAGTGCGCCAGTGCGCATCATGGTGAGGGTAGTCATGCTTGTGTTCCTCCGGTCTTGCATCAGAAATTCAGGCCAAAGCTGAGCGCCACATAGTCGCGGTCGACGTTGGTGTTGAAGTCGCCACCGAAGAAGTCGGTGTAACTGAGGCTGGTGGTGTAGGTATTGAGGTAGTCGGCATCCAGGCCGATGCTGATGGCCTTGTTACCTTCCTCGAAGTTCGGCCCGTAACCGTCGACATCGTGGGACCAGGCCAGGTTGGGCGACAGGTTGATGCCGGCGAACACGTTGGGGTAATCGAGCTTGGCGCGCACGCGGTAGCCCCAGGAACTGCTGGTGTAGAAGCCCTTGTCGTTGCATTGCTGGGCCGGATTGCTCGCGCCCGGGGTTCCGGCGCCGGTGCCGATGCAGGTCGCCAGGCCGGCTGCACCCGGCAGGATGCCGGAGCCATAAGCGGGGCTGCGGCCAAAGCGCAGGTCGCTGCCGTCGCTGTCGCCCAGGCCGTTGATACGGTTGTAGCCAACTTCGCCGATCAGGGTCAGGCGGCTGGCGCCCATCACCTGGTCGATGAACTGGGTGGCGGTGACTTGCGCCTGGACCACGGGCATGCGCTTGTAGCCATTGATGTCGCTGCCGGCCACCGCCGCAGACGTCGGGGCTATGAAACCGGTGGTAATCAGCGGTGACGTGGTGCTGTTGAGCGTGCCGGTGAGCAGGTCGGCGGTGTTGAGTTGCAAAGGCATGTTCGGCCGATAGCTGACTTCACCGCCCAGCGAGATGCCACTCAAGGTGGTCTGGAAGCTCAGGCCGTAGAGGCGGATGTCCTCGGGGTAGTCGATGAAGTAGCGCGCGTTGCGCGGCACGTTCAGGGCGCTGGGCGGAGTACCGGCACCGGTGGTGCGCACGGTGCTCAGGTAGGGGTTGCGGCTGTGGTAGTTCATGGCATACGCGCCGAACTCGGTGTCGTGCAGCTCGGGCAGGTACCAGCGCAAGGCAATGCCGAACTGGCCGCTGTCGCCGGGTTCATTGTCGTCCAGGCGCGGGATGTACACGTTGTTGTTGGCACCCGGCGCGCCGACGTTGCTGGAGACGCCGGGCGGCAGATCGAGGCCGGCCACCACCAGGCGGTCGTTGCAACCCCGGGGCACGCCGTCGTTGCCGAAGAAGGTGCCGCAGTTGTCCACCACCGAGTTGTCCCACTCCAGCTGATAGAACGCCTCGGCGGTGAGGTTTTCGGAAAGCCCCTGGGAGACATACAGCATGTTCACCGGGATCAGGCCTTCCTTGATCTCGGCCCCTGGCCGCCGCAGGGCGGCCACGTCAATCGGGTTGATGCTGTTGATCGAGTTGCCGATGAAGGTGCTTTCACCCCAGCTCACCACCTGCTTGCCCAGGCGCACGTTGCCGGGCAACTCGCCGAGGGTGTAGTTGTGGTAGACGAAGGCGTCGAGGAACTCGGCGCCCGAGGCTTTGGCCAGGTCGTCGCGGCCGCTGTCATCGATGTCGTAGAACAGCCGGTGTTCGTCCTTGAGCTCAAAGTCGTACCAGTACTTGCCGCGTACGAACACGCCGCTGTCGCCGTATTTCAGCTCCAGGTCATGCACACCCTTGAAGATCTTCGAAAACGTTTCGCCTTGCTTGAAGTTCAGGCGGTTGTCGTCGACGGTGCGTGAAGACGACGTGCCGCGCTTGCCCATCGAGTTGAAGTTGGAAATCAGCGACGGATCGGCGCCGCGTACTGACCAACTGGCACCGATCGACAGTGACGAGTCGAACTGGCCCTCGATTTCCCCGATGTTGAAGTCAACGGCACACGCCGGATGGCTTGCGCCGATGGCGACTGCAGCAGCCAGCAGACTTGGCTGAAACACTCCGCGCTTTCTTGTTGTTGTCATGCGGTTCTCCAGGTTCGGATGATGTAGCGATGCCATCCTAGGGGGGCGAACCTGGGTGCTGTATTGCCTGATCGGATAGTTCTGCGTATTACCCGAAAGCATTAGTAGCCCGTGGAGAGTGACCGGTGGGAGCGGGCTTGCCCCGCGATTGCGGGCTGTCAGTCACATCGCATCGCGGGGCAAGCCCGCTCCCACCGGGTGAGTTCCCATGCCGAAAATACCTCGATTGGCGGATGGGGGATTTACACCTCGCGCGCGAACATAGCGCTTACCTTGATCGACTTCAGGAGGCGCCGTGTCCCAGCTCCTTTCAGCAATGGCGGCTTTACCCAGGCCCCCTTCGGCACACCTTCAGCGTGAGCGGCTTGAGGATCGATTGCTTGCACGCAACTATCGCCTGCGCCTGCTCTGTGCACCGGCTGGCTATGGCAAGACGGTGCTGCTCAACGATTGTCTGCGTCGTCGGCAAGCCGGGGCCCGCTGCCTGTGGCTGGACCTCGGCGGGCACACGCCGAGCTTTGCCCAGTTCTGCCTGCGGCTGGCCGATGGCCTTGGCCTGGAGCCAAAAGCCGCCGCAGACGGTGATGCGCTACTCGCCCTGCTGGAAAGCAGCAAGCTGTGCTGGTGGTTTGCCTTCGACGACTTTCCGGCCGATGCCTGCGCCGAACTCAACGCCTGGATCGACCGCCTGCTGCGTTCCCAGGCGCCGGTGCAGCTGTGGGTCAGTTGCCGGCAACGGCCAGCCTGGAAGCTGGCGCGTTTGCTGCTGGAAGGTGAACTGCTGGAGCTTGGTGCCGGACAGCTGGCGTTCAATGGCCAGGAGCTTGAAACCCTGGCCGAGCGCCTTGACCCGCTGGCCGGCCCCTCCAGCCTTGCCCAACTGTGGCTACAGACCCAGGGCTGGTGCGCAGGCGTGCGCCTGTTGCTGGGCACAGAGAGCCGCAATGAGCGGGCAGGGGGAACCTGGATGCGCGAGTACCTGGGCGGCGAGTTGCTGGCGTTCTTGGCCGAAGACCAGCGCAAGCTGTTGTTGAGCGTCGCCTACCTGCCACGGGTGTCGATCGGGTTCTGCGCACGGCTGTGGCCGGAGCGCGATGCGGGCACGCTGTTGCGTGGTCTTTTGCAGTCCGCGTCGTTCTTCCAGCCGCTGGGCGGGGACGGGCAGTGGCATCGTTTGTTGCCAGCGGTGGCGCTGGCCTTGCAGGGGGAACTTGCCGCGGCAGAACTCAAGCGCTTGCGCCTGGATGCCTGCCGGCTGTTGTGCGAGGACGGCTTCATTGACGAAGCCATCGAGTTGGCGTTGTCCACCCAGCAGCCCGAGATGGCTGCCAGCCTGATGGAGCGCCTGACGCTGGACTGGATGTTCAGCGAACGCCACTTGCACACCTGGCTCAACTGGCTGACGCGCCTGCCTGTGCGGACGCTGGAAAGCTCGCCGAACCTGATTTACCTGAACGTCAGGGCGCTGCTCAGCAGCTGGCGCCTGGACGATGCGCAGACGCACATCGCCAGGCTGGCATGGGCAGTGCCGCAGCCCAAGGCGCGCAACAACAGTCGTCTGCTGGCCAACTGGCAGGCGCTGCAGGGCACGCTTTACGGCCTCAGTGGCGATGCCGACAGCGCACGTGAGCACTGTCACTCGGCCTTGCAGCATCTGGAGTTGCGTGACTGGCCGTCGTCGTTCCTGTGTTACTCGACCCTGGCCCGGGTGTCGATGGCCGCGGGCGAACCGGAGCAGGCCCGGCTGTTGCTGGATTCGTCGCTGCAACTGGCACGCCGCCACCGCTGTATCGCCAGTGAAGTGCTGATCAACGCTGATCGCATTCGGCAATTGATTCTCAACGATGAGCTGGCGTTGGCCGAATCGGTATTGCAGGAGTGCCTGGCGCTGGTTGCCGCCGACGGCGGCAGTCATGATCTGCTGCTCAGCCGTCTGCTGTTGCTGCGCGGCGAGCTGTGTCTGCTGCGGGGTGACCTGCAGGCCGGGGAAAGTGCGCTGCGCGCGGGCCTTGAACGTGGCACCGAGAGTAGTGACCCCTATGTGCTGCATGCACTGATCGGCCTGTCGGAAGTGGCCTCGTGCAAGGGCGAGCTGTGGCAGGCGCAGCAGCACCTGCGCAACGCCGAGCGGCACATGCAGCGCTGCCGGGTCAGCGAAGCCTGCTACAAGGGGCTTATCGACTATCAGCAAATGCGCCTGCTGGTCCGTCAGAAAGACTGGCAGGCGATATTGCCGCTGGCCCGCAACGCAATCAGCGCCGATATCGGGCGCCTGCCGCCGCTGCATGCGCCTTCTTTGCCGCAACGCCTGCAACTGATGCTCGCCCTTGCCGAGCTGGGCACGGGCAAGCCGGAGCATGCCGCCAAGCGCTTGCAGGCCTTGCTCGCCGCGTGTGAGCGCCTGAGTTTCCGTGGTCTGCTGGCGGAGGCGCGGGTGGCGCTGGCCCAGGTCGGCAAACACGGCGGTGTGAGCTGCGCGGATGAGCCTCCGGCCCTGGTGCGTACCAGCCTTCTGGCCGACTGGCGCGCGACGCCGTCGGGGCCGGGCGCCCGCGACGGCCTCACTTCGCGGGAGCTTTCGGTGCTGCAGCTGGTGGCCCACGGGCTGTCCAACCAGGAAATCAGCGAGCGGCTGTTCATCTCGCTGAATACCGTCAAGGCGCATACGGTGAAGATCAACCATAAGCTTGGGGTCAAGCGGCGTACCCAGGCGGTGATGCGGGCCAAGTCCTTAGGGATGCTCGCCTGATCAGTCGAGCAGGCCACGGGCGCGGGCGATGGCAATGGCTTCGGTGCGGCCCTGGGCGTCGAGTTTGGCGCTGATGTTGCGCAGGTGCGTCTTGACCGTGTGTTCGGACAAGTGCATCTGCTCGGCAATTGCGCGGTTGCGATGACCGGCGGCCAGCAAACGGATCACCTGCAACTCGCGTGCGGTCAGTTGCAGGTCGCTCTGCGCCGACTCATTGCCTTGCGCCGGTTCTTTCTGGGCGCCGCTGCGTTGCAGCAAGTCGGCGAGAAACTCCGGGGCAATGCCCAGGCTGCTGGACGACGCCTGGTAGGTAACCGCCCAGCGTTCCAGCAGCTTGACCAGTGCCGGGCCTTCTTCGAGAAAAGTGCGCAGGAAACCTTCCTGGCTGGCATGGCGCAAGGCGGGTGTCAGTGTATCCAGCGCCAGTTTCTGCCGGCCTTTTCCTGCCAGGGCCATGGCCAGTAACAGGCGCAGTTTGAGCGTTCGGCGCCGCTGCTGGCGACTTTCGGAAAACTCGATGCGGGTGCGCAGCTCGGCTGCGGCCGATTCACAGTCGCCGCGGGCAATACTCAGGCGCTGGCGGGCAATAAAGGGAGTGTCGGTATCGCAGGCGAAAGTCAGCACGTCGGGCCGGTCCCATTCACCGGCAAGCTCCGCCGACGAGAGCGCCTGCGCGGCGACTTCCAGACGCCCTTCAAGGGTGGCAACGCGGGCGCGCTCAAGCCAGGCCGCGCAGAGAATTCGCAGTGAGCCGCTGCGCCGTCCCAACTGCTCAAGATCGGCCAGGTGACGGAGCCAGGCCTCGCGGTTGCCGTGTTGCAAGGCGATGCGCGCCAGCACCACACGGTGGGCGATAAGGGCATCGGGGCCACCGAGATCGAGGGCATGTTGGGGGATCTGGTTGAGCATGGTCCAGGCTTGCGTCAGCTCATCGCCTTCGTACAGCACCAGCGCATGGAGGATATCCAGCGTCGCCTTGGCACCTACCCAGCGTCCTTCCAGCACCGCGGCCTGCACGTTGCTGGCAGCCTCAAGGCGGGCGAGGGCGGCATGGCGATGGCCCAGGGTCAGTTCCAGTGAGCTTTCTATATAGACCGCGATGCCATCGACCAAGGCGGAGCGCTCCTGGGGTGCCTGGCGCGCCATGTCGGTCAGCACCTTGCGGGCATCGTCATAGCGGCCGGTGGTAATCATGCAGAACGCCAGGGGCGTGGCGACCATGCCGTATTGCAGGTTGTCACTGGGCGACAGGCGGGCGAGCTGGGCTTGCGCTGCAATCACGGCCGCCTCCGGCTGGTCGGTGAAGGCCAGCAGCAGGCAGCGGATGGTATCGGTTTCCAGGCTGACCGGATTACCCTCGACCACCTGCATGGCATCCCGGTAGCGCCGGTCGAGCACCAGCAGCCAGGCGTGGGTGAGGGCCAGTCGCGGTCGTCCTTGCAGTGCGTCAGCGGGCATCTGCTGCAGCCAGCGCAACATCAGGCGCAGGCGTCCGGCATCGACCAGCTCGTCCAGGTGCCGTTCCAGCAGCGCCGCCGCCTGGTCGATATCGCCTGCGCGCATCAGGTGCTCGATCGCCGCCGCCGGGTGTTTGTGGGCGAGGTACCAGCCGGAGGCGGCGCGATGCAGTCCTTCGGCGTGCCCGGGCAGTTGACGGGCCAGGGCATTGCGCAGGAAGCCGCTGAACAGACGGTGGTAGCGGAACCATTGCTGCTCAGGGTCGGTTGGCTGGATGAACAGGTTGGCGCGCAGCAACTGTTCGATCAGCCCGGCGCTGTCGCGGCGCTGGGTGAGGGCGTCGCACAGCGGCGCGCAGAAGCGGTCGAGGATGCTGGTCTGCAGCAGGAACAGACGGACCTCATCGCTCTGGCGGGCGAGGATGTCTTCGGTCAGGTACTCGGCCAGCTCCTGGTTGCTGCCGGAAAACGAACCGATGACATCGGCCTGGGCACTGCGGCCGTTGAACGACAGGGTGGCCAGGAACAAACCGGTGATCCAGCCTTCGCTGATGTCCTGCAGCCGCGTCACCTGTTCGTCGCTGATCGGCAACTGGCAGCGGCCACGCAGGTACGCGCGGGTTTGCTCCGGGCGCAACCGCAGCGCTTCGGTGTCAATGTCCAGCACCTGGCCCTGCATGCGCAGGCGGCCAAGACCCAGCTCGGGGTTGACCCGCGAGGCGATGGCCAGGCGGGCGCCAGGCGCCAGTGCCGCCAGCAACTGCTGGATGAAGGCCAGGGCCTGGGGGGTATCGAGAACTTCGAAGTCGTCCAGCACCACGGTGAAGCCCGGCTGCAGTCTGCCCAGTTGTTGCAAGAGCGCCTGCGGGGTGGCCAGCGGATCGGCGACTGACGGGCCATCCAGTGCCTGCAACCCGGCATGCAGATGGGCGGCCAGGCGCCTGGGGTCGTTATCGGCGCTGTCGAGAGTGAGCCAGAGTACGCCTTGGCCATTGGCCAGGCAGCGCTCGCGCAGTTGACGCAACAAGGTGGTTTTGCCAAAGCCTGCGGCGGCGCGGATCAGGATCAGGCGGATATCGCCGGGTGGGTCGATACTTTGCAGTAAGTGGTCACGCGGCAGCAGGCCAGCGGTGGTGCCCGGCGTGGCGAACTTTTCTGCACGAATAGGGTGAACGGCCGGCTCCGGCTGCGCGTCTGCGGGCGCATTGCCGCCGGTTACAAGGCGCAGGCGGGCGATAAGATCCTGGCGATCGGGCATGGGTCTCTCTGGCCATGTGGGCTGACTGGCAGCCTCTGATTGTTCTGTGTGCCGATAATGCCACGGCTACGCGCATCGGGGAAAAACCGCAGTGCGAACTTCACTCTTTCGAGCGATAGGTAAGCGCAAACGGTCTGGCTAGCCTGTTGCCGGTCGCAAGCCTTCGCGCTGCTGACTTCAATGCCCATAACAAATAGAGAGCACAACCATGGCAGGAGCACTGGCAGGGGTAAAGGTAATCGAAATGAATGCGATCGGGCCGGCGCCCTTTGCCACCATGTTGCTTGCCGACATGGGCGCAGAGGTGATCCGCATCGACCGGCAACAGTCAGGATTCCTCAATGGTGATGACAGTGTCATCGGCCGTGGCCGCCGCAGCCTGGCAATCGACCCGCGCAAGCCGGGGGCCACCGAGGTGCTGCTGCAACTGATTGATGATGCCGATGTGCTGATCGAAGGCTTCCGGCCGGGGGTCATGGAGCGTCTGGGGCTCGGCCCCGATGTCTGTCTGGGGCGTAATCCCGGGCTGGTCTACGGGCGCATGACCGGCTGGGGCCAGAGCGGGCCATTGGCGCAGAGCGCCGGCCACGACCTCAACTACCTGGCGATTACCGGTGCCCTGCATGCCATGGGCCACGCCGACCGCGAGCCGACGCCGCCGCTGCACCTGGCCGGCGACATGGGCGGTGGCGCGATGTTTCTTGCTTTCGGCGTGGTGTGTGCGCTGTTCGAGGCGCGTCGTTCGGGCAAGGGGCAGGTGGTGGATGCCGCCATCAGCGACGGCGCGGCGCTGCTCAGCACCATGTACTACGAGTTCAAGCAGAGCGGCCAATGGGCCGGGCGCGGGGAAAACATCTTCGATGGCGGGGCGCCGTTCTATGGCTGTTACACCTGCGCCGATGGCCGCTTCATTTCCATCGGCGCCATCGAGCCGCAGTTCTACCAACGCCTGCTGCAGCTGTGCCAGATCGATGACCCGCTGTTCAAGGCGCAGTGGGACCGAAGCCTGTGGCCGGTGCAGCGCGAGCAGCTGGAAGTACTGTTTCGCACCCGCACTCGCGACCAGTGGTGCGAGCTGCTGGAAGGCACCGAGGCCTGCTTTGCCCCGGTGCTCGACTTCAGCGAGGCACCGGCCTATGCCCATAACCAGGCGCGCGGCACCTTCATGCACAGCGCTGGCGTCGTTCATCCGGCCCCGGTACCGCGCTTGAGCCGCACCCCCGCGCAGGCTGGCGAGCAGGTGCGCAACGGTCAGCACAGTGTGCAGATTCTCCGTGAACTGGGCCTGGACGAAGCAGCGATTGCTGCGCTGCGCGAGGCCGGCGCCATCGCTTGAGCAAAAGGAGTGGGGTGACCCCACTCCAATCCCACCCCTTTCTACTCCCGGGGGGCGGGATACAGCGCAAAAGCGTTGCGCAACCATGATGCCAGGGCCCCGGAACGACCGGTGTGCCAGTCCAGTCAACTGACCGCGGAGAAACAGATGTCCCAGAAAACCTATGTTGCCGGTGTCGGCATGATCCAGTTCGCCAAGCCCGGTGCCAGCGCCAGCTACATCGAGATGGGCGCCCAGGCTGTGCGCCAGGCGCTGCAGGATGCCGGTATCGGTTATGAGCTGGTGCAGCAGGCCTATGCCGGTTATGTCTATGGCGACTCCACCTGCGGCCAGTCGGCGCTGTATGAAGTCGGCATGACCGGCATTCCGCTGATCAACGTCAACAACAACTGCGCCAGCGGCTCTACCGCGCTGTTCATGGCGCGCCAGGCGGTGGAAAGCGGCGCTGTCGATTGCGCCCTGGCCTTTGGCTTCGAGCAGATGCAGCCGGGTGCGCTGAAGAATTTCTGGACCGATCGTCCGCTGACCATGGGCAAGGGCTTCGACAGTGCCGCCCAGGTGTTCCCGGAAGGCATCGGCATGCCGGGCGCTCTGATGTTCTTCGGCGGCGCTGGCCGCGAACACATGGAAAAATACGGCACCCGCATGGAAACCTTTGCAGCGATCCGCGCCAAGGCCAGCCGTCATGCTGCCAACAACCCGCTGGCGGTGTTCAAAAAAGTGGTCAGCACCGAGGAGGTGATGGCTGACCAGGTGGTCTGGGAAGGCGTGATGACCCGGCTGATGGCCTGCCCGCCGACCTGCGGCGGCGCTGCCGCGATCATCGTTTCCGAGCGCTTTGCCAAACGCCATGGCCTGCGCACCGATGTGTCGATCTTGGCCCAGGCCATGACCACCGATACCCCCGATGCGTTCGATCCGCCCTCGATGATCGAGATCGTCGGCTCCGGCATGACCCGCTCGGCCGCCTGGCAGGTGTACGACAAGGCCGGTGTCGGCCCTGAGGATATCCGCGTTTGCGAGCTGCATGACTGCTTCGCCCATAACGAGCTGCTGACCTACGAAGGCCTGGGTTTCTGCCCGGTCGGTGGCGGCGAGCAGTTTGTCCTGGATGGCGACAACACCTATGGCGGGCAAGTGGTGGTCAATCCGTCCGGCGGCCTGTTGTCCAAAGGCCACCCGCTGGGTGCCACCGGTCTGGCGCAATGCTACGAGCTGACCCACCAGTTGCGCGGCAGCGCCCAGGCCCGCCAGGTCGAAGGCCTGCAGCACGCGCTGCAGCACAACCTCGGCCTGGGTGGTGCGGGCGTCGTGACCCTCTACGGTCGCGGCTGATCGCCCCGTCAATCTTCAGGAATCAATCGAAATGGCAGACAAAAGTCTGATCGGCCGTTCCCTCGGCGTCACCACCAGCGCGGTGGAAAAAGGTCGTTTGCGCTTCTTCGCCAAGGCCATCGGCGAGACCGATCCGCTGTACACCGAGGAAGAGGCGGCCAGGGCTGCGGGTTATCCGGCCCTGCCGGCGCCTCCGACCTTCCTGCTGTGTCTGGAAAGTGAGGGGCGCAACCCGCAAGCGATCGTCGAAGACATCATGGGCTTTGACCTCGGGCGCATCCTGCATGCCGAGCAGGAGTTCAGCTATCACCGCATGGCCTTTGCCGGCGATGTGCTGACCTTCGATACGCGCATCGTTGATGCTTACGAAAAGAAGGGCGGGGCCCTGCAGTTCGTGGTCCAGCAAACCCGTATCACCAACCAGGACGGCGAACACATCGCCGACCTTCGCTCTTCGCTTGTGCAGCGCTGAGGTACAGCCATGACTCACTCACGAACCTACGGCCCGCAGTACAGCGACGTACAGGTCGGCAGCGAACTGGCGCTGCTCAAGCTGCGTCCGGTCGATCGCACCACGCTGGCGCTGTATGCCGGCGCGTCCGGTGACCACAACCAGATCCACATCGACATCGATTTTGCCCGCAAGGCCCGCGTGCCTGACGTGTTCGCCCACGGCATGCTCTCGGCTGCCTACCTTGGCCGGTTGCTGACCAACTGGGTGCCGCAGACGCAGATCCGCGCGCTGTCGATGCGCTTTGTCGGCATCACCCAGATCGGTCACATCCCGCACCTGAGCGGGCGCATCACCGAGAAATTCGAGGCCGACGGCGAAAAGCGCGTGCGCCTGCAGATCCAGTGCGCCAACCAGTATGGCGAAGCCAAGGTGGTGGGCGAGGCGGTCGTGGCCCTGGCCTGACGCTCCTTGCGCACTGACAACCCGACTTTATTAGAAGGCAATGACAATGAAAAAACTTGAAGGCAAAGTCGCCCTGGTCACCGGTTCCGGTCGTGGCATCGGTCGCAGCGTCGCGCTGAAACTGGCGGGCGATGGCGCCCGTGTGGTGGTCAATGACCTGGATGCCGGCCCCGCTGAGGAAGTGGTTGCCGAGATCCGCGCCGCTGGTGGCGAAGCCGTGGCCTGTGTCGGCAGCGTCACCGCTGTCGATTTCGCCGAGCGCTTCGTCAAGACTGCGGTCGACAACTTTGGCGGCATCGACATCATCGTCAACAATGCCGGTTACACCTGGGACAACGTGATCCAGAAGATGAGCGATGAGCAGTGGTACGCCATCATCGACTGCCACCTGACCGCACCGTTCCGCATCCTGCGCGCCGCCCAGCCGGTCATCAGCGCCCTGGCCAAGCAGGAAGCCGCCGAAGGCCGTGTGGTCAACCGCAAGGTGGTCAACATTTCCTCGATCGCCGCCGGTGGCAACGCCGGGCAGGCCAACTATTCCTCGGCCAAGGCCGGCATCCTCGGCATGACCAAGTCGTTGTCCAAGGAGTGGGGGCGCTACAACGTCAACGTCAACGCCGTGGCTTTCGGTCATATCGACACCCGTATGACCCAGGCCCTGGCCGGTGATGCCAGCAAAACCGTGAGCATCGAAGGCCGCGAGATCAAGGTCGGCATCCAGCCCGCTGCGATTGCCGCCAGCAACCAGCTGTGCCCGCTGGGCCGTCCGGGCACCCCGGACGAGGCCGCCGGTTCGGTTTACCTGTTCTGCATCCCTGAATCCAATTTCGTCTCCGGCCAGGTGCTGGTGTGCGGCGGCGGTTTCGGCAACGTCTGACCTGATAAGGAGAGCATCATGCGTGTAGAGAACTACGTATCGCCCTGGGAAGACGCCGACCTGGTGGCCTTTCGCGACAGCATCCGCCGTTTCGTCCGCGAGCAACTGCTGCCCCACGAAGACAAATGGCGCCAGCAGCACCGCTCCGACCGCAGTGCGTGGCTGGCCTGTGGCGAAATGGGCATGATCCTGCCGGACATGCCGTCCGAATACGGCGGCGCCGACGGTACCCCGGCCCACTACGCGGTGGCCATGGAAGAGCTGACCTATGCCGGTGCGATGAGCATCGCCCTGAGCATCAACCACATCGTCGGTCACTACATCCTGGCCAGCGGCACCGAGGCGCAAAAGCGCCAGTGGCTGCCGAAGATCGCCTCGGGCGAGTGCATCTGCTCGATTGCCATGACCGAGCCGGGTACCGGCTCCGACCTGCAAGGCGTGCGTACCCGTGCCGTGAAGCACGGCGACAAGTATCTGATCAGCGGCTCGAAGACCTTTATCAGCAACGGTCAGAACAGCGATATGGTGATCGTGATCGCCAAGACCGACCTGGAAGCCAAGGGCTCGCGCGGCATCTCGTTGTTCATCGTCGACACCAACACCCCGGGCTTCCAGCGCGGCAAGTGCCTGGACAAGATCGGCCTGCCAGGCCAAGACACCTCGGAAATGTTCTTTCAGGACTGCGAAGTGCCGGCCGATTGCCTGCTCGGCGGCGTCGAAGGCCAGGGCTTCGTCCAGTTGATGCAGCAACTGCCCTATGAACGCGCCGAGATTTCGATCCAGGCCGCCGCTTCGCTCGAACGTGCATTGGCCTTGACGGTGGAGTACACCCGCGAACGCAAGGCCTTTGGCAAGTCGATCCTGGACTTCCAGAACACCCGCTTCACCCTCGCCGAAGTAAAGGCCACGGTGCTTGCTTCACGGCTGTTCGCCGACCTGATTGTGCAGCGCTGGGTGGATGGCACTCTGGATACGACGCTGGCCTCGATGGGCAAGTTCTGGCTGACCGATCGTCAGGGCGAAGTAATCGACGATTGCCTGCAGTTCTTCGGCGGTTTCGGCTACATGAACGAGTACCCGATTGCGCGCATGTTCGCCGATGCGCGGGTGGCCCGTATCTATGGCGGCGCCAACGAAATCCAGCGTGAGCTGGTGGGACGCTCGCTGTAAGGGGATGGGCCGGGCGACGCTCATCCACGAGAGTGTCGCCCGGCTCGCCAGGGAGGGCTTGAGCTTTTTGATCCGAAGGCTCAGACAACAACAATAAGATAGGAGGTTAGGATGAATATCACCCAAGGACTGCACCGCCATCTGCAGCAACGTGCCGATGCCGTTGCCGTGCGTGAATCGGGCCGCAGCCTGACCTTTGCCCAGCTTGCCGAGCGGGTTGCGCGCCTGGCCGGTGCCCTCAAGGGCCTGGGCATGGCCAGCGACGACTGCATTGCCATGCTGGCGCGCAACTCGCAGCGCTACATCGAATACAGCCTGGGTGTGCCTTGGGCCGACGGCGTACTCAACCCGGTCAACACCCGCTGGAGCATCGCCGAGATCGTCTATTCCCTGAACGATTCGGGCTCAACCCTGCTGATCGTCGACGATGCCTTCAAGGACCAGGGCGCGCTGATTGCCAGCCAGGCCGAAACCGTACGCCATGTCATTTATGCCGGCGACGGTGAAACCCCGCCAGACATGCTCAATTACGAAGCGCTGCTGGCCGAAGCGACGCCTGTAGAAGACGTGCGCCGTGGCGGCAATGCCTTGCTGGGGATTTTCTACACCGGCGGCACCACCGGCTTCCCCAAGGGCGTGATGATCAGCCACGACAACCTGGCGTTCGCCGGGCTGGCGGCGATGACCCGCGGTTTTTTCGGCCCCAACTCAGTGTTCATGCATGCCATGCCGATGTTCCATCTCGCTGATTTTTCGGCCTTGTACTGTCTGATGGTCAGTGGTGGCACACACATCATTCTGCCGGCATTCACTGGCGAAGCAGCGCTGGCCACCATTGTCGAAGAAGGGGTCACCGACCTGATGCTGGCGCCGACCATGATCCAGATGATGCTGGACGCCCGTCAGGCCAACCCGGACACCGCTGGACTTGAGCTTGCGAGCATCCGTCATATCGTTTACGGCGCCTCGCCGATTACCCCGGCGCTGCTTGATCGTGCCTGCCAGGCCTTCCCGGCGGCCGGCTTTTTTCAGGGTTACGGCATGACCGAGCTGACCACCGGCGGCACCATGCTCGATGCCGAGTATCACTGCGTGAAGCACCAGCTCAGCGGCAAGATGTATTCGGCGGGCCGTGCCGTGAACTGCGTGGAGGTGAAGATCGTCGACAGCCAGGGCCAAGAGGTGCCGCTTGGTACGGTCGGCGAGATCATTGTCCATGGCCCCAACGTCATGCTGGGCTACTGGAACCGCCCGCAAGACACCGCGCAAGTCCTTAAAGATGGCTGGATGCACACCGGTGATGGCGCGTACATGGACGCTGAGGGCTTCGTCTTTATCGTCGATCGACTCAAAGACATGATCGTCAGCGGTGGCGAGAACATCTACTCGGCCGAAGTGGAAAATGCCCTGTGCAGTCATCCGGCGGTGGCCCAGTGCGCGGTGATCGGCATCCCGTCGGAGAAGTGGGGCGAAACCGTGCATGCCGTGGTCGTGCTCAAACCCGAGGGCAACGCTGACCTTGAGCAACTGGTCGCCCATTGCCGTGAGCGCATCGCCGGCTACAAGTGTCCGCGCAGTGTCGAATTCCGTGCGGCCATGCCGCTGTCGGGGGTGGGCAAGATACTCAAGAACGAGCTGCGCAAGTCCTTCTGGGAAAACCGCACGCGCAATGTCGGTTGAGCGGATGAACTCATGACCAGCGTTCAGTTGATTACCACCAAGTTCGCACCACCGCGTCTCGGTACCCAGGCCGTGGCGCGAGAGCAGTTGCTGGAAAAACTGCAGCACTGGCGCCACAGCCGCCTGTTGCTGGTGACCGGCAGCGCCGGGTTCGGCAAGACCACCCTGATTACCCAATGGCGGCAGAGCCTGATCAAGGCCGGTGCGAAGGTGGCCTGGCTGTCGTTGTCGGCGGACGATGCCCGCTTCGAAACTTTCTGTGCCAGCCTGCTGGGGGCGCTGCGCCATGCTGCGGTTGCGGTCGACGAAGACCTGTTGCTGCTGGCGGGTGCCGAGCGTGATGCGGTGCAGACGGTCTCGGCGCTGCTGGTCAACGCACTGGCGCGCTGTAACGGCAAGCTTTACCTGATGCTCGATGACTTTCACCACGCGCACGACGAACGCATCGCCAGGCTGGTGCAAATGCTCGCCGAGCACCTGCCAGAGGATGTTCACCTGGTGCTGGCGTCACGCATTGCGCCGAACCTGCAATTGGGGCGCTTGCGTGCGCAGGGCGAGGTGTACGAGGTGGATTGCGCGCAGTTGTCCTTCGATTTTCGTGAGTCTCTGGCTTTCCTCAGGACGCAGCTCGACGAGCAAATGGACCTGGATACCGTGCACGCCGCCCACGAACTCACCGACGGCTGGCCCATCGGCCTGCAGCTGCTGGCCATCGCCCTCAAGAGCAACCTGCGCAAGGCGGTGCAAAGCACCCTGCCGGCACGCAGCAGCACGGCGCTGGCCGACTACCTGGCCCAGGATGTGATGGCCGACTTGCCCGGTGATCTGTTCGAGTTCCTGCAAAAGCTGTCGATACTGCGGCGTTTCAATGCCGAACTCGCCGCCCATGTCACCGGCGTGCCCGAGGCGGCCGCGCTGATCGCCGCGATCGAGGAGCGCAATCTGTTCATCCAGCCGGTGGATCAGGCGGGCCAGCAGTGGTACCGGCTGCATCCATTGTTCGTCGAATTCCTCGGTCAGCGTCTGCACAACGGCCAAAGCGATATTCGCTGCTTGCACCGGCGCGCGGCGCAGTGGTTCGAGCGCGCCGGACTGGTGCAGGAGGCACTGCGCCACGGCCTGTTGTGCGAGGACTTCGGCCTGATCGTGGACATGCTTGAGCGCATGCAGCCGCCCACGCGCCGGGTCAGCCACCTGAACCAGTTCATGCGCTGGTTGGAACAGGTACCCAGCGGGGTGCTGGCGGCGCACCCGAACCTGATGTTGCTGGGGATCTGGGGGGCTGTGCTCACGGTACTGACGCACAAGGCGCAGGCCTGGATCACTGAACTGGAGCGTGAGCCGCTGGCGGAGCAATGGGCGGTCCAGGTGGTGCTGCTGAAGGCATCACTGGCCATGCACCACGATGACGACAGCCGCTGCGTGGCCCTGCTGGAGTCGTTGCAGGGCAGGGCGCTGGAGGTACCGTTTCTGCAGCAGGTGCGGATCGGCCTGACCCTTAACTGTCTGGCCTTGCGCGGACAGCATGCCCAGGCCCGCAGTCTGTTCCGCCAGCCCGAGGCACGTTGCCTGCGCAGCGACGACGAAATGGCGCTGATGGGGCAGTTGAGCATGGCTTCGGTGAGCCTGCTGGAGGGTAAGGTGCTTGAAGCCGAACGCCTGTGCGCGCCGTTGCTGGAGCAGGCTGAAGCCGTGCATGGGCGGCGTTCGGTGAGTGCTTGTGGCGCTGCCGTGGTTATGGCCCAGGCGTGCTACGAGCTGGACCGTGTGGAGCAGGCCCGTGAGGTGTTGGCCCATCGCCTGGATATCCTGCGTTTTTCCACCCCGATGTCGATGATCGATGCGGCACTCTGCCATGCGCGGTTGATGACACTGGAAGCATCGCCGCGGGTCGCGCTGGATTACCTGGCCGAGAAGGAAGAGCATTTTTGCACCCTGGGCCTGGATCGCGGTACGGGCAGCATGCTCGCCGAGCAGCTGCGCCTGGCCCTGACCTGCGGTGATCTGTTCCACGCCGAGACGCTGCAGTGCAGGCTCGACGAGCTGGCCCGCAACCATCGCGGGGCGACACCTTGCGACGCCGAGATCATGGCCCTGGCGGCACTGTCCAGGGCACGTCTCTCGCTGGCGCGCCGGCAACCCGAGGCGGCGCTGCAAGTGCTGGATATCGCTCATCGCTATGCGGGCGAGTTCGATCGCGGACGCTGGCGGGTTCAGGTCGAGTTGCTGCGGGCGTTCGCCCTGCAGGCCCTGACCCGTGATACCGAAGCGCGGGAAAGGTTCCAGGCTGCGCTGGCCTGCGGATACCGGCTGGGCCTGGCGCGCACCTTGCTCGATGAGGGTGAGCCGTTTCAGCTGCTGCTTGGCACGCTTGAGCTGGAGGAGGGGGCGGTGCTGGCGGCCTATCGCAATGGGTTGCTCAAGACGCCGGCGATCCGTCCTGCGCCGGTTGCGCGCACGGCCAGCGCGTTGATGACCCGGCGTGAGCAGGAAATCCTCGAGCTGCTGGAGCAGTCGATGTCCAACAAACGCATCGCCCTGGCCTTGAACCTGAGCTTGCAGACGGTGAAGTGGAACCTGAAGAACATCTTCTCCAAGCTTGGCGTGTCCAGCCGTTACGACGCCATTCTGGTGGTGCGCCGGCAGCGTGAATGAATCACCCCGGTGGGAGCGGGCTTGCCCCGCGATTGCGGGCTGTCAGCCACATCGCATCGCGGGGCAAGCCCGCTCCCACCGGAAAGCAGCCTTACAAACTTCCCACCAATTGGCCGCCATCCACCGCCAATACCGAGCCTGACATATAGGCTCCGGCCTGGCTGGCCAGCAGCAAAAACGGCCCCTCAAGCTCTTCCAGGCGTCCAAGACGGCGCATCGGCACGGCGTTGCGGATGTACGCCTGACCCTGTTCACTGTCGAAGTAACCGTCGGTCATTTCGGTGATGAAGTAGCCCGGTGCAATGGCATTGACCCGAATGTCATAACGGGCCAGCTCCAGCGCCAACGACTTGGTCAGTTGCACCACACCGGCCTTCGCCGTGCAATAATGGCTGTAGCCGGTACCGACGCGCAGGCCGAGCATGGAGGCGATGTTGACGATGCTGCCGCCGCACTTGGCGCGCGCCAGACGTTGCGCTGCACACTGGGCCACGCGCCAGACACCGTCGAGGTTGGTCGACAGCATGTGGCTCCAGTCCTGCTCGCTGACCTCAAGCACGCGCTGGCCATTGCCGACACCGGCATTGTTGAGCACCACGTCGACGACGCCGAACGTGGCTTCGGCAGCATCGAAGGCGGCTTCGACGCTGGCCCGATCGGTGACGTCCATGGCCACTGCCAGGGCCTGGCCACCGCTCTGACGCAGCGCTTCGGCCAGTTCGTGCAGACGTTCCACGCGGCGCGCGGCCAGAACCACCCGCGCACCAGCACGGCTGGCAACGCGGGCGAGGTGGGCGCCGATACCACTGGAAGCACCGGTGACCAGCACGGTTCGGCCACTCAGGGAGAAGGGAGAGGTGATGTCTTCTTGCATGGGCTAATCCTGTTTGTGCGAGGGGCAGGCGCCAGCGTGGCGCCTGCCTGATGCATCAGATGCGTTCGATGGTGGTTTTGCCGGCGGCTACCAGGCGTTCGAGCAATGGCGCCGGGGTGAACCACATCCGGCCATAGTCACCCAGCGAATCGCGATAGTGGCGGATGCCGGCCAGCACTTTGTCCAGGCCGTACTGCTCGGCGTAGTGCATCGGGCCACCAAGATGGGCCGGAAAGCCGTAACCGTTGATCCACACCAGGTCGATATCCCCCGAGCGCAAGGCGATACCCTCATCGAGCAACTGGATGCCTTCGTTGATCAACATGAACAGGCAACGGGCATGGATTTCCCCATCGTCGACGGGGCGGCGGGTGACATGCAGTTCACCGGCCAGGCGCTCGGCGAGCGCGATCACTTCGTAGTCGTTGTGGCGCTCGCGACCTTCATACTGGTAGAAGCCGCGCCCGGTTTTCTGGCCGTAACGGCCAAGCGCATAGAGCTCGTCGCCGAGGCGGCAGTAGCTGTCGTCATGGGCGATCGCCGCACGGTTGGCATCGCGCACCAGGAAGTTGACGTCGACACCGGCCAGGTCGAGCATGGTGAACACACCCATGTTCAGGTCCAGCCCGGTGAGCACGCCATCCACTTGCGCCGGGGTGGCGCCTTCGAGCACCAGACGGTGGGCTTCGCGGGCATAGGGCTCAAGCATGCGGTTGCCGATAAAGCCGAAGCAGACACCGGAAACCACCGGGATCTTGCCGATGCTGCGGCCCATCTTGAGTGTGGTGGCCAGCACATCGGCGGCGGTTTCCCGGGCGTTGACCACTTCCAGCAGGCGCATGACGTTGGCCGGGCTGAAGAAGTGCAGGCCGATCACGTCCTGCGGGCGCGAGGTCACGGCGGCGATCTGGTCGACGTCCAGCGACGAGGTGTTGGTGGCGAGAATCGCCCCCGGCTTGCACACGCGGTCGAGGGTGCGGAACACCTCCTGCTTGATCTGCAGTTTTTCGAACACCGCCTCGATCACCAGGTCGGCGTCGGCCAGGTCGGCATAATCGAGGGTGCCGCTTAGCAGTGCCATGCGCTGCTCTAGCTGGGCCTCGCTGAGTTTGCCGCGCTTGACGCTGATGCCGTAGGTCTGGCGGATCTGGGTCAGGCCGCGGTCCAGGGCATCGCCCTGGCGTTCCAGGAGGATTACCGGAATACCGACATTGGCGAAGTTCATGGCGATGCCGCCACCCATGGTGCCGGCGCCGATCACGGCGACCTTGGCAATCGGGCGCAACGGCGTGCTGGCGTCGATCCCGGGCACCTTGCCGGCCTCGCGTTCGGCAAAGAATACATGGCGCAGGGCCTCGGACTGGCGCGAGGCTTCAGCCTGCTTGAACAGCGCCAGTTCGCGTGCCAGGCCTTGCTCCAGCGGCAGCAAACAGGCGGCTTGCACCGCCGAGAACACCAGGCGCGGCGCCAGACGGCTTTTCCAGCGCGGCTCCTGCTCGACGCAGTAACGTTCGAAGAAGTCCGCAGCCACGCCCTTGGCCGGATCGGCAAAAGGCTCGCTCGGGCGGGCCGGGGCGCCGCTGGCGATCAGCTCGCGGGCATACTCACAGGCGCTGGCAAGCAGGTGTTCGGCACTGTCAGCGAGGCGGTCGACGATTCCCAGCTCCAGGGCGCGTTTGGCCGGGACCTGGGCGCCACTGATCATCATTTCCAGTGCCGCTTGTACCCCGATCAGCCGCGGCAGGCGCTGGGTTCCACCGGCACCGGGCAGCAGGCCGAGGTTGATTTCCGGCAAGCCGACGCGGGTCTGCGGTTCGCCGATGCGATAACCACAGGCCAGGGCCAGCTCAAGACCGCCACCCAGGGCGAGTTTGCCAATGGCGGCAACCAGTGGCTTGTCGAGTCGGGTCAGGCGCAGCAGGACGTCGGGCAGATTCGGTGTGGCAAAGGATGCCGGGCTGCCGAATTCAGTGATATCGGCACCGGCGCAGAACAGCCCCGAGGCGCCGAAGATCACGATGGCACGCACCGCAGGATCGCTGTTGGCCTGTTCGCAGGCCTGCAGCAGGGCGGCGCGCAGCGGCTGGCCGAGGGCGTTGACCGGCGGACGGGCGAGGCCGATCAGGGCCAGGTTGTCTTCCACCTGATAGGTAACCAGAGAATTCATGGTGACTCCTTTGTAGCGCTAATGGGGGGACGGGCTCAGAACCACTGGTCCTGCATGTCAACGCTGGTGCGGTTGGCACTGGCGAGCAGGCGGGCCTGGGCATCGATGCCGGCCAGTTCCCAATCCATGAAGTAACGTGCCGCCTGCAATTTGCCGTTATAGAAGTCGGCTTCGCTGTCTACTGCCCCGGCACTCAAGGCGCGGCTGGCGACCAGCGCCATGCGCAACCACAGCCAGCCCACCAGCACGCGGCCGAACAGGTCCAGGTACGCCGTGGCGTTGGACAGGCCGCGATTGGCGTCGGCGGCAACCTGGGCCAGCAGGCTTTCGGTGACATCCTGCAAGCGATCCATGGCGCCACTCAACAGGTAGGCAAGGGCGGCGCAGCGGTCGTCGCGCCCGGCTTCGTCGAGGGTGCGGCGGACCCGCTCGCAGAACAGACGGTAACCTGTGCCGCCGTTCTGTTGCAGCTTGCGCCCGAGCAAATCAAGGCCGTGAATACCTTCGGTGCCTTCATGGATGGGGTTCAGGCGGTTGTCCCGGTAGTACTGCTCCAGCGGGTACTCGCGGATGTAGCCGGAGCCGCCGAGGATCTGCACGCCGATGTCCGAGGCGATAACGCCGTACTTCGACGGATAGGACTTGACCATCGGAATCAGCAGGTCGAGCAGTTCGCCGGCATCGCGGCGTGTTTGTTCCTCGGCTGCGGTATGGGCATCTTCGTACAGGCTGCTGGCATACAGACACAGCGCCAGGCTGCCTTCGGCGTAGGTCTTCTGCTGCAGCAACATGCGCCGTACATCGGCGTGCTCGACGATGCGCACCTGTGCCGACAACGGATCCTTGGCGCCTGGCAGGCGGCCCTGCGGGCGTTCGCGGGCGTAGTCCAGGGCATGAATGAAGCTCTGGTAGGCCAGCGCCGAAGCACCCAGGGCCACGCCGATACGCGCTTCGTTCATCATCTGGAACATGTACGACAGGCCCTTGTTGGCCTCGCCCACCAGGTAGCCGACCGCACCCGCCTGTTCACCGAAGTTCAGCACGGTCGAGGTGGTGTTGCGGTAGCCCAGCTTGTGCAGCAGCCCGGCCAGGGCCACGTCGTTGCGCTCGCCGCGCTGACCGTTGCTGTTGACCAGGTACTTGGGCACCAGAAACAACGAGATGCCACGGGTACCGGCAGGAGCGCCTTCGATCCGCGCCAGCACCATGTGCACGATGTTGTCGGTCAGCTCGTGGTCACCACCGGAAATGAACATCTTCTGCCCGAACAGGCGGTAGCTGCCGTCGTCGGCCGGGCGGGCGAGGGTGCGCAGATCGCCAAGGGCCGAGCCCTGGCCCGGTTCGGTCAAGGCCATGGTGCCGCTGAAGCGGCCATCGAGCATCGCCGGCAGAAAGCGCTCGCGCAGGGTGTCGCTGGCAAAGCTCTTGACCAGGTTGGCAGCGCCGATGGTCAGGAACGAGTAGGCCACGGTGGCGATATTGGCGGCATTGAAATAAGCCATGCTGGCGCGCAGGATGACTTCCGGCAGTTGCAGGCCACCGTCGTCGGCATCATGATGGGCGGCGAGGAAACCGGCTTGGGCGAAGGCGTCCCAGGCAACCTTGGTTTCCGGAATCAGGGTGATTTTTTCACCGTCGAAGGTGGGCTCCTGGGCGTCGCCTTTCTGGTTGTGCGGGGCGAAATATTCGGCGGCGATGCCGCGAGCGGTTTCTAAGGTGGCGTCAAATACCGCACGGTCGTGCTCGGCATAACGTGGACGCTGCAGCAGCGCCTCGGTGTCGAGCAGTTCATAGAGCTGGAAACTGAGTTCGCGTTCGTTGAGCAGTGCATCGGTCATCGTGGTCTCTCGCACAGGACCTGGCGCCTAGGTGGCCAGCGGTTTGTGATCGGCATCAGTAGAGCCAATTGCCGGGAGTGGTGCGCCCCCCCAAAGGGGTGGGACAAGGTTGTTGATGTCGAGGCTGTGGGCTTATCCGTTTTTTGTGGCGATGCTGGCGGCCCCTTCCGCCTTTACGGCGGCCTACTTTTTTCTTGGAAAAAGTAGGCAAAACCGCTCGCTCCTGCATCCGGCCCTACGCTGCGCTCCGGGTCCCTTCGCTCCGGCACCTTCCGGGGCCACGCGGCCTACGACTTGCTTCGCCAAGTCTACGGCTCGCGTTCTTCGGCTACGCCGAAGGTGCTGCGCACCGGCCCCTACAGGCACCTCCGCTCAGCCTCCTGAAGTCGCAGTCCGCGGCGCCTGAACTTGCGTGCATGAAGATCAAGATCAACACGTTGAAGCGGGATTTTCCCGCGATGCGAGGTAACTGGTAGGTCGATATCGCGGGGCAAGCCCGCTCCCACTGGAAGACTATTTAACCCGGTGGGAGCGGGCTTGCCCCGCGATGACATCCTGGCTCCGCCAGAATCAAATTTCGAAGATGCGCCAGTACAGGCGCCACCCGTAACTTAGCGACTTCAGGAGGCTGAGCGGAGGTGTCTGGAGGGGGCTGGTGCGCAGCACCCTTCGGCCAAAGCCGAAGTTCGCGAGCCGTAGACTTGGCGAAGCAAGTCGTAGGCCGCGATGCCCCTGGAAGGCACCGTAGCGAAGGGACCCGAAGCGCAGCGTAGGGCCGGATGCAGGAGCAGGCGGTTTTGCCTACTTTTTCCAAGAAAAAAGTAGGCCGCCGTAAGGGCGGAAGGGGCCGTCAGCGTCGCCACAAAAAATGGATAAGCCCACAGCCTCAACACCCCAACACCTCGCAGCTGTCAGGTCGGACAGAGTTCAGAACTGCTGATCGTCCATCTGCAAGACAGCATCCGCCCCCTGAACCACAACCCGCGACAGACTTTCGACCTGGGCCAACAGCTGATCAGCGTAGAACCGGGCGGTGAGCAGTTTGCCGCGATAGAAATCCTGATCGTCGCTGCCGGCCTTGAGCTGGCGGTGGGCGACCAGCGCCGAGCGGGCCATCTGCCAGCCACCGGCGACGATACCGAGCAGCTCCAGAAACGGCACGGCGCCGGCCGCGACACGGGCCGGTTGCGTGGCAAAGTGGCTGACGATGAACTCGACGCTGGCGTTCAGCGCCACCAGCGCCCTGGCCAAAGCGCTGGCGTTCGCCTGCAGTTGTGGATCGTCGGTCCAGGCCAGCTCTTCCATCACCCGGTAAATCTGCTTGCTCAACTGGCCGATGGCCTTGCCGCCATCACGGGCAATCTTGCGGCCGATCAAGTCGGCAGCCTGGATACCGGTGGTGCCTTCGTACAGTGTGGTGATCCGCGCATCGCGCAGGTGCTGGGCCGCGCCGGTTTCTTCGATAAAGCCCATGCCGCCATGGATCTGGATACCCAGCGAGGCGATGTCCACGGCGTTCTCGGTGCTCCAGCCCTTGACCACCGGGATCATCAGGTCGACCAGTGCTTGGGATTCCTGACGCACCGCCGGGTCCAGATGGCGCTCGGCGCAGTCCATCGCCGCCGCGACGGCGCAGGCGAGGGCGCGCATGGCCTCGGTGCGCGACTTCATCGACAGCAGCATGCGCCGCACATCCGGGTGGCGGATGATCGCGACGTTGCTACGCTGCGCTGCGCCGATCTCGCTGCCCTGGATCCGCTCACGGGCATAGGCGCGCGCCCGCTGGTAGGCGCGTTCACTCAAGCCAACGCCTTCAACGCCGACGCTGAAACGGGCGGCGTTCATCATGATGAACATGTATTCCAGGCCGCGGTTTTCCTCGCCCACCAACCAGCCCAGGGCGCCTTCATGGTCACCGAACGCCAGCACGGCAGTCGGGCTGGCGTGGATACCCAGCTTGTGTTCGATGGATGCGCAGCGCACATCGTTGCGCGCGCCGAGGCTGCCATCGCTGTGCACCAGGAATTTCGGCACGACGAACAGCGAGATGCCTTTTACCCCGGCCGGCGCGTCCGGTGTACGGGCCAGCACCAGGTGGACGATGTTTTCGGTGAGGTCATGCTCGCCATAGGTGATGAAGATTTTCTGGCCCTTGATACGGTAGGTGCCATCGCCCACCGGCTCGGCGCGTGTGCGCACCGCAGCCAGGTCGGAACCTGCCTGGGGCTCGGTGAGGTTCATGGTGCCGGTCCACTCACCGCTGATCATCTTCGCCAGGTAGGTTTGTTTCAGATAGGCCGAGCCGCGCAACTCGATGGCCTCGATAGCGCCACGGGTGAGCATCGGGCATAGACCGAAAGACAGGTTGGCACCGTTCCACATCTCTTCCACCAGCGCCGACACCACCCGTGGCAGCCCCTGTCCGTCGAACTCGGGATTGCAGGAGAGTGCGTTCCAGCCGCCATCGATGAAGCGCTGGTAGGCCTCACGCCAGCCTTTGACCGTGCTCACTTCGCCGTCGCACCAGCGCGCGCCTTCGCGGTCACCTTGTGTGTTCAGCGGCGACAGCACGCCGTGGGCGAACTTGCCGGCTTCGCCGAGAATGGCTTCGACAAGCTCGGCATCGAGCTGATTACAGCCCGGTAGTTCCCGCACCTGGTCCAGGTAGCCCAACTCATTGAGAACAAACTGCATGTCGCGCAGGGGCGCGTGGTATTCACTCATGACTGGATCCTTGGCCGATTTTATTGAGGCTCATGAAGACTGCGAACAGGGAGCTTGTGTGCACAAGCACTGACGCGAAGTTCAACAGATTGGCTGGACGAAGTGCCCACCCCTGTAGGGTGGGCGTTGCCGTGCGGGGATCAGGGCGCTTTCTTCTGGCTCTGCAAAAAGTCCTGTACCAGGTTGGAGCGGTCAAACGTCTTGGCCGGTTGCACCGGTGGGTACTCGGCCAGGGTCTTGAGGTGCGCGCCGATCAGCTCGCCCATCGGCCCCGAAATCCATGAGGATTTCTGAATCAGCTGGCCATAGGAGTCCTTGCTGTCGTAGCTCTCGAACGGGTCGCTGCGCAGGTTGAACATCAACGGTGCGAAGCGCGGTACCAGTTGTGCGTAATAGTCCTCCTTGGTGGAAAAATGCAGCTTCCAGGGGCCCATGCGCACCGCGGTCAGTTTGCTTTCGATGTAGTAAAGGATGCTGGTGCGCTTGCTCACCGGTGACTTGCCGGTCCAGTAATCGAGGTTGTTGATGCCGTCGATGTACTGCTTTTTCTGCGTGCTCATCTGTTCAACCACATCAGGCACCCCGGCCGCAGCCGCGAGGGTGGTGAACATGTCCTGGTGCGCCTGGATGCCGTTCTTGATCTGCCCCGGTGTGATCACACCCGGCCAGCGCACCATCGAGGGCACACGCACACCACCTTCGTAGGTGGTCATCTTCTCGCCGCGAAACGGTGTGGTCGCGCCATGGGGCCACGACGAATGCTCCGGACCGTTGTCGGTGGAGTACCAGACGATGGTGTTGTCCTCCAGGCCCTGGTCCTTGAGGAAGGCGAGCACCTGGGCAATGTCATGGTCATGCTGGAGCATGCCGCTGCCCTGGGTGTCGTCTTCGTGGGTGTACTGCGCGGCGGCATGGCGCCATTTATCGTTGAGGTGGGTGTAGAGGTGCATGCGGCTGGTGTTGAGCCAGACGAAGAAGGGCTTGTCCTGATCGTGCGCCTTGCGCATGAAGTCCAGGGCCTTGGGGATCACTTCGGCGCCGTCGAAATCTTCCATGCGCTTGATCGTCAAGGGGCCGGTGTCTTCGATGGTCTGTTTGCCGACCGGGCCGAAGCGCGGGTCTACGGTAGGGTCGTCCTTGTCGGTGGCGAAGGTATGCAGCACGCCGCGGGTCTGGAATTTTTTTGCATAAGCCTGCGGCCCGCCGGGGTAGTTCCTGGCGTAGTTCTGGTAGTCGATGTACTGCTGCTGTTCCTCGGTATTGAGGTGGTACAGGTTGCCAAAGAACTCGTCGAATCCATGCACTGTCGGCAGGTTGGGGTTGTTGTCGCCCAGGTGGTTTTTGCCGAACTCGCCGGTGCTGTAGCCGGCGTTCTTCAGCACCTGGGCAAGGCTTGGCGAGGCAGACTGCAGGCCGAGCTTGTCACCCGGCAGGCCGACCGTGGTCAGCCCCGAGCGGATCGGGTACTGACCGGTGATGAAGGCGGCCCGGCCTGCGGTACAGGAGGGCTGTGCGTAGTGGTCGGTAAAGCGGATGCCCTGCATGCCGATGCTGTCGATGTTCGGCGTGCTGTAGCCCATGGTGCCCATGCCATAGGCGCTGACATTCTGCCAACCGATGTCGTCGCCCCAGATCACCAGAATATTGGGCTTGGCTGTCTGCGCATGGGCAAGCGGGGCGGCCAGTGCCAGGCAGGTCAGACAGGGTACGGCCAGCAACCGCCTCAGGTAGCTGATCATCGGCGCTCTCCTTTATCCGCCGGTAAAACCAGCAGGGTCTCCAGCGCATCGCGCAGCGCCGCTGGCAGCGGCACCGGCCGGCGGCTTACGCGGTCGACGTAGACATGCACGAAGTGGCCCTGGGCCGAGGCCTCGGTGTTGTCGTTGGCGAACAGCCCGACCTCGTAGCACACGCTGGAGCTGCCCAGGCGTGCCACGCGCAAACCGGCGCGCACCAGGTCGGGGAAGGCAATCGAGGAGAAGTAGCTGCAATGGGTATCGACCACCAGGCCCACGGTCGGGCACTGATCGAAGTCCAGCAGCTTCTGATCCAGCAGCCAGCCGTTGACCACGGTGTCGAACCAGCTGTAGTAGATGACGTTGTTGACGTGACCATAGACGTCGTTGTCCATCCAGCGTGTGGTGATGTCACGCAGGTAGGGATAGGCGCTGCGCGCTTGCGCTACGGGTTTGCTCATGGCTTCAAGCCTCCTGCTGCAGGCGGCGCACACGGATGTCCGCCTGTTCTTTGTGACCCGACATATGTTCATAGCTGCACAGCCGCGAGCAGTACTGGCCGATCATCACGCTCGCGGCGTCGGTCAGCACGCGCTGGTAGGTGTGGGGCTTGATGAACTTGCCGACCCACAACCCGCCGGTGTAGCGACCGGCGCCCATGGTCGGCAGGGTGTGGTTGGTGCCGATGACCTTGTCGCCATAGCTGACATTGGTGCGGTGGCCGAGGAACAGCGCGCCGTAGCGGGTCATGCGCTGGTGGTACCAGTCCGGGTCGTGGGTCATCACCTGCACATGTTCGGAGCACAGGCGCTCGGCGACTTCCAGCGCCTCTTCGTCGCTGTCGCACAGGTAGATCTCGCCGAAATCGCGCCAGGCGACGCTGGCGACCGGTGCTGTATCCAGACGTGAAAGCACCTGCTCGATAGCGGCCGGAAGCTGTTCGGCGATGGTTTTACTGGTGGTCACGCAATAGGCCGGGGAGGTGGGCCCGTGCTCGGCCTGGCCGAGCAGGTCGACGGCGACCAGTTCGGCGTCCACCGTGTCGTCACAGATCACCATTGTCTCGGTGGGGCCGGCAAACAGGTCGATACCGACGCGGCCATACAGCTGACGCTTGGCTTCGGCGACATAGGCGTTACCCGGGCCGACGATCATGTCGACCGCCGCGATGCTTTCGGTGCCAAGCGCCATCGCCGCCACGGCCTGGACGCCGCCCAGGCAGTAGATCTCATCGGCGCCGGCCAGGTGCATGGCGGCGACGATTTCCGCGCAGGGCTTGCCATCGAAGGGTGGCGCACTGGCAATCACCCGCTTGACCCCGGCAACCTTGGCGGTCAGTACGCTCATGTGCGCGCTGGCGATCAACGGGTACTTGCCGCCAGGAATGTAGCAACCCACCGAGTTGACCGGGATGTTGCGATGACCAAGGACCACGCCGGGCAGGGTCTCGACCTCGACGTCGTGCATCGAGTCTTTCTGCACCTGGGCGAACCGGCGGATCTGTGCCTGGGCAAACAGGATGTCATCGAGTGTCTGCTTCGGCAGGCTGGCGATGCAGGCGTCGATCTGTTCCTGGCTCAGGCGCAGGCTTTGCGGTGTCCAGTTGTCGAATTTCGCCGAGTACTCGCGTACCGCCGTATCGCCGCGCTGCTCGATATCGCTGAGGATGCCCTCGACGGTGGCGCGCACCTGGGCCTGGTCACTGGCCTTGGCCTGGGCCGATTGCCCCTTTTTGAGGTGTTGAATCACGGTAGATCTCCTTCGGGTTTCAGAGGTTGCGCCTCAGGCGGATTGGTAGGTCGGCACTGCAGGTCGGGCGACCCGCAGCACAATGGCACTGGCGAGCAGGTACAGGCCCATGACCAGGAACAGGCTGTAGGTGGTGCCGCCGCTGGCGGTATTCAGGGCACTGGTGAGCGAAGGAATGACCGCTCCGCCGAGGTTGCCGATGCTGCTGACCAGGGCAATGCCCACCGCTACCGAGGGGCGCGGCAGGTACTCCGAGACCAGGGCGAAGAACACCGGCGGTACCGAGGCGATGCCCAGCATGGCCAGGCACAGGCCGAGCAGCGAGACGCCCAGTTGCCCCTGGGCCAGGACGATGATCGCCAGGCCGCAGGCGGCCACCAGTGCGCCGCTGGAAAAATGCCAGCGCCGCTCGCGAAGGCGGTCCGAACTGCGACTGAGCAAGAGCACCCCGGCCACCGCGCACAACTGCGGCAGGGTGGCGTAGATGCCGATTTCCATCAGGTCGGAGACGCCCCAGCCGCGAATCAGCGTAGGGGTCCAGAAGGCCATGGCATAAGTGCCCGCAACCATGAGTACGTAAACCAGCGACAACGCCCAGAACCGGGCATCGCCGAGCAGGTCGCGCAGCGACGCATGGCTGGCCTTGAGCGCTGACTGCTGCTCGGCGTCCAGTTGTGCGCGCAGGCGGGCTTTCTCGTCGGCGCTTAGCCAGGTGGCCTGTTCAGGACGGTCGACGAGTACGCGCCAGGCCACCAGGCCCAGCAGCGGGGCGGGCAGGCCTTGCACCAGAAACAGCCACTGCCAGCCGTGCCAGCCATTGAAACCGTCAAGGAATTTCATGATCGCACCCGACAGCGGCCCGGCGATCAGGCTGGCGAAGATAGCCCCGAGCAGGAACACCGCGATCATCCCCGCACGCCGCGCTGGCGGGTACCAGAAGGTCAGATAGAGCAATGCCCCGGGGGTGAAGCCGGCTTCGAAGGCACCCAGCAGAAAGCGCAGCACATAGAACTGCGTGGGGGTCTGCACGAACATCATCGCCATGGCGACCACGCCCCAGCAGACCATGATGCGCAGCAGCGTCTTGCGCACGCCGATCTTTTCCAGCATCAGGTTGCTGGGCACCTCGAACAGCAGGTAGCCGATGAAGAAGATACCCGCGCCCAGGGCATAGACGGCGTCGCTGAACGCCAGCGTCTCTTTCATCTGCAACTGTGCGTAACCGACGTTGATGCGATCAAGAAATGCCACGACGTAAGCGGCCATCAGCAGCGGCATGATGCGCCAGCCGATTTTTCGATAGAGCTTGCGGTCGTCTGCGGTTTCGCTGCGGTTCATGCCTGTCTCCTGATGGTTTTTGTTGTTATTGACCTGCAAGGGTGTGGCGCTAAGCCGTGGAGCGCCGCACCAGGTGCCCGGGCACTTCGTACAGCGCCGGGGTGCTGCCAGCAGGGCGGCCTGCGCCCAGCAAGCGGATGGCGCAGGCGATCATCTGGCTGACCGGCTGGTGCACGGTGGTGAGGCCATGCTCCGGGTAGCCCGCGGCGAGGATGTCATCGAAGCCGACTACGGCGACGTCCTCGGGCACCCGCAGGCGGGTGTTCATGCGCAGGTGACTCAGCACCCCAAGGGCCATGACGTCGTTGGCACAGAACACCGCGTCGATGGCGGGCTGCCCGGCGCTGAACAGGCGAGCGGCTGCGGCGCGTCCGCCTTCGTAGCTGTACCCGCCGTGGATGCGGGCAACCACCGCCTGACCATGCACCGCCAGGCCCTGTTCAAAGCCGAGCAGGCGGTCGGCGGTGGTGGAGACGTCCGGGTCACCGGAGACGAAGGCGCAGGCGCGGCGTTTTTGCCCCACCAGGTATTCGGCCACCCTGGCGGCCATGCGCTGGTTGTCGCAGCACACCGACCAGACGGTCGGGTCTTCGACGCGGCGGTTGAGAAATACCACGGCAACCCCCTGGCGAGCGCACAGCTCGGACATGTGCGAAGACAGCCTGGCCGCCGTGACCACAATGCCATCGACCTGGTACTGCAGCAGCTGGGGCATCAGCGCGTCGGCATCACCGCCGGCCGGGACCACGAACAGCAGCAGTTGCTGGCCGGACTCGCGCAGCTGCAGGGAGAACGCCTCAAGCACCGCGGGGTAGAACGGATTGCTCATGTCGCCCATCACCAGGGCAACGATGCCGGTGCGCCGCCGGTTCAGCGAGCGGGCGATGGCATTGGGTCGATAGCCCAGCTCATCGGCCATGGCCAGGATGCGTGCGCGCACTGCGGCGGAGATCCGCGACTGGGCGTCGAAGGCACGGGTGACCGTCGAAGTGGCGACCCCCAGGCGCTGGGCCAGGTCCCGGGCGGTGATCCGGGTGACGGCCAGCTGGCTGGATTGGGCGGGTGACTCCGTGGCGGCGCGCTCGTGTGGCATGCCAGTTCCTCAGGCGGCTGTGCAATCGTGTGCACTGATGACCCGGATGCTATCCACGTTGCCCGTCACGCACCCCTCCCCAATGGAGGGGGGAACCGATCGGCAGGTTGGTCGAGAAATGGCTTTTCATTGCCCCGCAGCGGGGGGGCAGGCGGGCGGATGTCAGTCGATCAGCTTCTGGTTGCGGGCCTGGACCATGGCGTCGTAACGGCTGGAAACGCCGAGCTTGGCGAAGATATTGCGCAGGTTCCACTTCACCGTTTCCAGGGTGATGTCCAGGGTGTGGGCGATGCGTTTGCTCGACATGGCCTGGGCCACCAGGCTGAGGATTTCGCGTTCCCGCGGGGTCAGCAACGGCTGCTGCCCGGGTGTGGTGGTGCGCCGTGCGTGTGGCGTTGCAAGGTTTGGCGAACAGGGCCCGGTGAGTTTTTCGATCAGTTCGTTCACATACTGGCGTAGCGGGTCTTGCAGCTCAGTGCTGGCCAGCGCACACAGTAGCTTTTCACTCAGCGCACCTTCGTCCAGCAAGGTGCGCACCAGGCCCAGGCGCTGACCGGCTTCGACGGCCCGGCGCAGGCGCAGCTGCGCTTGATCATGACGCTTTAGGTCTTCCAGTACCCCCGCCGACAACAGGTCGACGAGCACGCCCAGGCGCCCGCGGTGGAAGCGCTCGGCAAAGTCCTTGACCTTGTCCAGCGCCTGCAGGGCCGCGTGGGAATCCTCACTGACCAGAATGCGCGCGTGCGCCAGGGCGGCAATGGCCGGCAGTTCCGCCCGGCCGCCCTGGTCCTTGCCGTGCTCGTGTGCAAGGGCTTGCAGGGCGTGCAGCAGTTCGATGGCGTGATTGCGCTGGCCCTTGATCAGGCACACGCGGATCTGCTCGCCCAGCAGGTGAGCGACCGGGCGCACCTGCCCCAGGCTGCGCAGGTGGGCAATCTGCTGGCGCAAGAAGCTCAGGGCCGCGTCCGGGCCTTTCTGCAACAGGTCAAGACGGCTGCGGCTCAGGTTGGTGCGCACGATGACATCGGGTACCGAGGAGTGCAGCAGGCCGAAGCGATTGGCAATCAGCTCGCGGGCGTCGTCGATCCTGTCCAGTTCATAGAATGCGTCGGCCAGCAGGCTGGCGCAGAGGTTGGCGCAGATTGAGCGATGTCCGCCTTCGCGGGTGGAGCGTTCCAGCAGTTCGGACGCCAGAGCTTCGGCTTCGACGATGTCGCCGGCCAGTAAATAGGTGGTCAAGCGGGCGGATTCTGCCACCAGGGCCATGTCATTGCTGCGATCCTCGGGGGGGATCGGATGGATGTCGAACAGGCGCCGGGCATCGGCATAGCGCCCTGCGGTGGCGTAGGCAACCGTCAGGGCGGCGAGCAGTACATAGCGCAGGAAGGGGTTGTCCATCGGTGCGTCGCGCACCGGTTCCAGCAGGCGTATGGTCAGTTCGCTGTCGTCTTCCTGGATGGCCACCGCGGCATGGATCAGCGGCAGGCCACTGGCAAGTTCAGGGTGGGCGTCCAGGTTGCAGGCCTGCAAGCGGCTGAGCCAGGCTTTCGCCCGCCCCGGACGCGAGGTCAGCGATACCGTGAGGCAGGCCAGGAACAGCAGGCGTTGATGGCGAAACAGCACGTCTTCGGGCAAACGCTCGAGCAGGCGCAAGGTCGGTGCCAGGTAATCCAGGCTCCAGGTCGCCGGCGTGGTCTGTTCAATGACCTGGACGGCAAAATCGGTGTCGTCAGCGAGGCTGGCGTGGCGGACCGCTTCGGTCAGGCAGTTGTGCCCGGCGAACCAGTGGGCGCCCAGGCGGTGCAGGGGACGCAAGTCGTGCTCGCGGCGTTGCAGGCGGGCGCTGAGAAACTCGCCGAACAAGGGGTGGAAGCGATACCAGACGATGCGGTCGTCGGAGTCGACTCGATAGATCAACAGGTTCTCGTCTTCCATGCGCTTGATCAGTTCGCCGGCTTCGGCGTTGCCGGTCACGGCGATGGCCAGGGCCGCGTTGAAACGCCGGAAGATCGACAGTACTTCCGCCACCTCCACCAGCTCGCTCGGCAAGTGCGCCACCACTTCCTCGCTGAGGTAGGTCTGCAGGTCATTGGAGCGCCACACCAGGTCATCGAGGATCGAACGGGGATTGGGGCGGTTCTTCAGCATGATCGCGATCAACTGCAGGCAGGAGGGCCAGCCGCTGGTCAGGTCGTGGATCAGGCTGAGTTCATCGGCGTTGAGCTTGTCGGGGCCGAGGTTTTCTTCGATGAAGGTGCGGGTCTCGGCCAGGTCGAACGGTAGCTCGGCACTTTCAATCTCCACCACCTGGTCCATGACCCGCAGCCGTGACAGGCTCAAGGGCGGATTGACCCGTGAGGCAAGCACCAGGTGCAGGTTGCCGGGGCTCTGGTCGAGCAGTTTCTGGATCAGCTTGTGGGCATGCGGGGCTTCGACGTGGTGGTAGTCATCGACCACCAGGAACAGCTCCTTGCTCAGCATCGCCGCCGCGTTGACGATGATCGCGACCGTACCGTCGATGGCCGAGAGGGTGTTGTCTTCGCGCTGCAGGTTGATGTCGATATCGATGCCCAGGCGCCGCAAGCCCTCCAGAAAGGCCGTGCAGAACGCGGAGTAACCCTTGTCATCGGCGGTCAGGGAAACCCAGGCCACTTCCGCGCCGGCTTTCAGGCGGTCGTGGCGCCACTGCGCCAGCAGGGTGGTCTTGCCATAACCTGCAGCACCGGTGACCAACACCAGCCGGCAATGGTGCATGCGTTTGAGCTGCGCCAGCAGCGCGGCCCGGGCGACGTGCCGGGTACCGATGCGCGGGGGCGAAAACTTGGTCGAGACCAAGTGCCTGGCAGGATTCTTGGGCAATGTGTTTTCCACGATTCTTATTGGTTCGCACGAAGCTAGCCAAGCCGTCCAGACAGGTCAAGCCTTGCGCGGACAGCCGCTGACCGCCCGCAAAGGGAGGGACGGGAGGGTGGCGTTGTTTTCTAAGATCCGTCAGGTCCCCATTCAGGGTGCTAACCAAGGAATCACGATGAAACTGGATAATAAAGTAGCCGTTGTCACGGGAGCGGCCTCGGGGCTGGGCCTGGCCACCTGCAAGGCGCTGGCGGCAGCCGGGGCCAGGGTGGTGGGCTTCGATCTGGATCAGCAGCGGCTCGACGCGGCGCTTGAAGGGATTGCCGGGATCGCCGTAGACGTTGCCGACGAAGCCAGCGTCAAACGCGGTATCGATGCCGTGGTGCAACAGTACGGTGCAGTGCATGTGGCGGTGAACTGCGCCGGGGTGCTGGGGCCGTGCAAGACCCTTTCCAAGGGCCAGGTGTTTCCAACCGAGCTGTGGAACCGGGTATTGGCGGTCAACCTCACCGGTACCTTCAACGTCATTCGTCACGCGGCCCTGGCCATGTCGGGCAACGATGCCGAAGATACCGGCGAGCGCGGGGTGATCATCAACACTGCCTCGGGCGCTGCGCGCGAAGGGCAGATGGGCCAGGCGGCGTACAGCGCCAGCAAGGCCGCGGTGATCGGCATGACCCTGCCCATCGCCCGCGACCTGGCTGAACATGGCATCCGTGTGGTGAGCCTGGCACCGGGGTTGTTCGAGTCGGGGATGTCGGCGGGCATGCCGCTGAAAGTCTCGGAAACCATCGTCAACGGCTTGCTGTTCCCCCGTCGCATGGGCTATGCCCACGAGTTCGCGGCGTTGGTGCAGCATGTGGTGGAGAATGCTTACCTGAACGCGCTGACCCTCGATATCCAGTGCGGCACCCGCTGACCAGGCGAGCGCTTTGCGCTCGATCGCCGGCTTCGCCAGCTCCCACAGGTTGAGCAGCACCGGGAAATCTGTGGGAGCTGGCGTAGCCGGCGATGCCCGGCATAGCCGGGCCAGTAGTTCTACAGCTATGCGCGTTGATACCAGGCCACACCGTGCCCGTCGAGACTGACACTGATCTCGCCACGGCGTAACAGATAGTTCAGGCAGGCGAGGGCCTCACCGGTTGCCAGGGTGTATCGCGTGCTGTCTTCGCTGCGCACCGTGGCGCGGAACAACAGCGCGAACAGGTCGACCACCCGTCTGGGCTGGTCCAGGCCTCCGCGCAGACGCTCCAGCGCGTCATCGGCATCCGCCTGCAATTGCTCGATGCGCGCATGCAGCCCATAGAAGGGTTTGTTATGCGCCGGCAGCACCAGCACATCATCCGGCACGCACCGGCGCAGCTTGCTCAACGAATCAAGCCACTCGCTCATCGGATCGGCGTCCGGTTCTGTCGGCTGTACCGAGACGTTGGAGGAGATGCGTGGCAACACCTGATCGCCCGATATCAGCAGCTTTCGCTGCGCGTCGTAAAGGCAGGCGTGCTCCGGCGAATGGCCAGCGCCGACCAGCACTTGCCAGCGATGGCCGTCAATGTCGAGCTGCTCGCCGTCCTCGATGCGCCGATAGCTGTCCGGCAGGGCCGAGAGCATGCGGCCAAAACCGCCGAAGCGCGTGCGATAGCGCTCCAGCGCCTGTTCGTCCCAGCCTGCGCGTTGATAGAACCCCAGCGTCTCTTCGGGGGCCGGGCGGCTGCTGTCGCTGGCTTGCATTCGACAGTGCAGGTATTCCAGGCGGGTCATCCACAGGCGGCAGGCGCAATGCCGGCTGAGCCAGCCGGCCATGCCGACATGGTCGGGGTGCAGGTGGGTGGCGATGATCCGGGTCAGTGGCCTGTCGCGCAACGCGCCCTCCAGCAATGCGCGCCAAAGAGCCACTGTTTGCTCATCGTGGATGCCGGTGTCGACCAGCGTCGTGCCAGCACCGTCGGCCAGCAGCCAGACGTTGATCGCCCCAAGCGAAACCGGCAGCGGCAACCTCAACCAATGCACCCCGGGAGCGATCAGGGTTGGCACGCCCGGTGCTGGCGGTGTGGCGCAGGGGTAGCGCAGCCGCGCGTTTGAGCTGACCGATAGGCCGTCCATCATTCTGTTCTCCCGTCTGATTGTCCTACTGACGTTGCCGGTGCAGGCCCGCAAATCAGCTCGATAAGGTCAGACGCTACCGAAGGGGGGGTAGGGGGGGCCCCCCCCTTTCAGAA
>Ga0247819_10000204_pt1 | contig 37921 bp, 35 predicted proteins | sample 13C_Xylose_Day6_FD_193428 | JGI IMG/M metagenome (GOLD analysis project Ga0247819, IMG submission 193428) | Soil microbial communities from agricultural site in Penn Yan, New York, United States - 13C_Xylose_Day6 | ecosystem: Environmental > Terrestrial > Soil > Agricultural land | place: USA... | reverse complement strand
GCGGGCTTGCTCGCGAAAAGCACGACGCGGTGCTTGCCTTAAAACACACCAAATCAGGAACCTGCCCCGCCATCGGAGGTCTGTGTTTGCATGTATTACGGTGAACGCTTCAATGCCTGGACGCACCTGGTCGGTGCGGTACTGGCCTGCATAGGCGCTATCTGGCTGATCGTTGCGGCCGGGTTGCAGGGCGATCCCTGGAAGATCGTCAGTTTCTCCATCTACGGCGGCACCCTGTTGCTGCTCTACAGCATCTCGACCCTCTACCACAGCACTCGCGGGCGGGCGAAGGTGATCATGCGCAAGCTCGATCACTTGTCGATCTACCTGCTGATCGCCGGCAGCTATACCCCGTTCTGCCTGGTCAGCCTGCGCGGGCCTTGGGGCTGGAGCCTGTTTGGGGTGGTCTGGGGGCTGGCGGTGATCGGCATGCTCCAAGAGATCAAGCCACGCTCCGAAGCGCGGGTGCTGTCGATCATCATCTACGCGGTCATGGGCTGGATCGTGCTGGTGGCGGTCAAGCCCCTGCTGCACACCCTCGGCGGTGCTGGCTTTGCCTGGCTGGCAGCCGGTGGTGCGTTCTACACCATCGGCATCATCTTCTTCGCCTTCGACAGCCGCTTTCGCCATTGGCATGGCATCTGGCATCTGTTCGTCATCGCCGGCAGCTTGCTGCACTTCATCGCAGTGTTCTTCTACGTGCGTTAGGGCACGCGTTTAGAAGTCGCCCCATAGCTGCTGGGCCACCGACAGCGCCACCACCGGCGCGGTTTCGGTGCGCAGCACGCGTGGGCCGAGGCGGGCGGCGTGGCAGCCGGCGTTTTTGGCCTGCTCCACTTCGGCGTCGCTCAAACCACCCTCTGGGCCGATCAGGAAGGCCAGGCGCGCTGGGCGTGCATGGCTGGTCAGCGGCTCGGCTACCGGGTGCAAGACCAGCTTGAGGTCGGCCTCGGTTGCCTTGAGCCATTCAGCCAGGGTCAGCGGTGGATGGATCACGGGCAGGGTCGAGCGGCCGCATTGCTCGCACGCGCTGATCGCCACCTGGCGCCAGTGTGCCAGGCGCTTGTCGGCGCGTTCGTCCTTGAGGCGTACTTCGCAGCGTTCGCTGACGATCGGGGTGATTTCGTTGGCACCCAGTTCAGTGGCTTTCTGGATTGCCCAGTCCATCCGCTCGCCACGCGACAGGCCTTGGCCGAGGTGGATATGCAGCGGCGATTCGGCCTGGCCGGGGAGGGCCTGGTCGAGCGTGACGCGTACGCTCTTCTTGCCGACTTCAAGCAGCTGGCCGAAGTATTCCTGGCCGCTGCCGTCGAACAATTGCACGGCATCGCCAGGGGCCATGCGCAGTACGCGGCCGATGTAGTGGGCCTGGGCTTCGGGCAGGTCGTGCTGGCCAAGGCTCAAGGGGGCGTCGATGAAGAAGCGGGACAGTCTCATGGTTCAGCTCAGGGAGTAGGGGGCACAAAGTTCCCTGTCGGAGCGGGCTTGCCCGCGAACAAGACACTGCGGTGTCTGCCAAGGGCTTCGCCCTTGTTCGCGGGCAAGCCCGCTCCTACAGGGTTGGCGGCGATCTTGCGGGCTAGCCCGGATCGCGGAAGTCGGGATGGAAGTCTTTGGGCACTGCCACGCTGACGCTGTCGCGGGTGGCGATGTCGATCCCTTCGCTGGCCACCTCGGCGAGGAAGTCGATCTGTTCTGGGGTAATCACGTAAGGCGGCAGGAAATACACCACGCTGCCCAGCGGACGCAACAAGGCGCCACGGGTCAGGGCGTGCTCGAAGACCTTGAGGCCGCGGCGCTCCTGCCATGGGTAGGCGACTTTGCCGGCCTTGTCCTGGACCATCTCGATCGCCAAGGCCATACCGGTCTGGCGAATCTCGGCCACATGCGGATGATCGGCCAGGTGCGCGGTGGCACTGGCCATGCGCGCCGAGAGCGCCTTGTTGGCCTCGATCACGTTGTCCTGTTCGAAGATGTCCAGGGTCGCCAGCGCTGCGGCACAGGCCAACGGGTTGCCGGTATAGCTGTGCGAGTGGAGGAAGGCGCGCAGGGTTGGGTAATCGTCGTAGAAGGCCTGGTAAACGTCATCGGTGGTCAGGCAGGCGGCCAGCGGTAGATAGCCGCCGGTCAGGGCCTTGGACAGGCACAGGAAGTCGGGGCGGATGCCGGCCTGTTCGCAGGCGAACATCGTGCCGGTACGGCCGAAGCCGACGGCGATTTCATCGTGGATCAGGTGGACACCATACCGATCACAGGCCTCGCGCAGCAGCTTGAGGTAGATCGGGTGGTACATGCGCATGCCACCAGCGCCCTGGATCAACGGCTCGACGATCACCGCGGCGACACTGGCGTGATGCTCGGCCAGGGTTTGCTCCATGGCGGCGAACATCGTCCGTGAATGCGCTTCCCAGCTCACCCCTTCGGGGCGCAGGTAGCAGTCGGGGCTGGGCACCTTGATGGTGTCCAGAAGCAACGCTTTATACGTTTCGGTGAACAGCGGCACGTCGCCCACCGACATCGCCGCGATGGTTTCCCCGTGGTAGCTGTTGCTCAGGGTGACGAAGCGCTTCTTGTCCGGCTGGCCCTTGTTCAGCCAGTAGTGAAAGCTCATCTTCAGCGCCACTTCGATGCACGATGAGCCGTTGTCGGCGTAGAACACCCGGTCCAGGCCATCTGGGGTCATGGCGACCAGACGCTCGGACAGCTCGATCACCGGCTGATGGCTGAAGCCTGCGAGGATCACATGCTCCAATTGGTCGACCTGATCCTTGATGCGCTGGTTGATACGCGGATTGGCGTGACCAAAGACATTGACCCACCAGGAGCTGACCGCGTCCAGGTAGCGCTTGCCCTCGAAGTCCTCCAGCCACACGCCTTCGCCGCGCTTGATCGGGATCAGCGGCAGCTGCTCGTGGTCTTTCATCTGGGTGCAGGGGTGCCACAGGACCTTGAGGTCACGTTGCATCCACTGATCGTTGAGGCCCATGGGCACTTCTCCTGGCGACGCGGCTTGGTTTGACCGCGTAAGCCTAAGCAAAGGTGCCGGGCATCACAACCGTGTTCAGGTTCAGTGCCGCAGGACGGGCCTCCAGCTTAGGGCTGGAATGTGCAGGGTGCTGGCCTGCTTGGTGGAGATGGTCAGCTTGCGAAAGGGCCCCAGCAGCAACTGGCGGGTAGGCGTGCTGGCGAATACCCCCGGAACGTATTCAGTGCCCGATTGGCCACTGAGGGTCAGCCAGTACAGCGGTGGTGCGTCGAGTAGATCGGTGCTGATGCCTAAGTAGTCGCATTCGATCAGGTCGTCTTCATCCAGCCATGGACAGTTGCTAACCACGTAGAAATCGAGCATGACGCAATCGATTTCCTTACCGAAGTCGATCTGCAGGTCGTTGTTTTCACCAATCACCAGTTCAGTGCCGGGATTGCCCTGGAAATCTTGGTAAAGCCCCGCGTATGAGGTGCAGTTGGAGGTAATGCTCAAGCCACTGTTGCCCTGCCAGATGTCGTGGGGTTTGAAGTGATAGGGCTGCATGCGGGCAAAGTGTTGATGGCATTCCATGCGCGAATTTCCATTGGGGCTCGGATGCTGCCACTTTCCACTGCAAGCGCCGATTTTGGCTACTGACAAAAATGCCAGTTGCATAAACGACTTGTCGTCGCTCTGCTGGCAGGGTGCCCAAGGGTGACGTATTCTTAACGCATCATCCTGGGGCGTCCCTTCCCCCGATCTCATAAACCTATTTCAACCGGAGTTCGCCGACATGGCTGCTGCTTGGGTGCGTCTGTGCGCGTTGCTATTGATTGGTGTGTCCAGTGGCGCCGCAATCGCCAAGGACAAGACACCTACTGCGATCGTGGTAGGCGGCGGCCTGGCAGGCCTGACCGCAGCCTACGAACTGCAAAACAAGGGTTGGCAAGTGACTTTGCTCGAAGCCAAGTCGGGGATGGGCGGCCGCTCGGGGCTGGCCACTAGCGAATGGATCGGCAACGGCAAGGCGCAGCCAGTCCTCAACCAGTATGTCGACCGTTTCAAGCTTGAAACACTGCCAGCGCCGGAGTTCGTGCGAACGCCGGGTTACCTGATCGACGGCGAGTACTTCAACGCCACAGACCTGGCCACCAAGCAACCTGCCACCGCAGAGGCGCTCAAGCGTTACGAAAAGACCCTCGACGACCTGGCCCGCTCGATCGACGATCCGCTGAACCCGCAGGCTAACAGCACGCTGTTCGCCCTCGACCAGATCAACGTATCGACCTGGCTCGACAAGCTGCAACTGCCAAACACAGCTCGGCAGCTGATCAACCAGCAGATCCGTACCCGCTATGACGAGCCATCGCGGCTGTCGTTGCTGTATTTCGCCCAGCAGACCCGCGTCTACCGCGGTGTCAGCGACCGCGACCTGCGTGCCGCACGCCTGCCAGGCGGTAGCCCAGTGCTGGCCCAGGCCTTCGTCAAACAACTCAAGACCATCAAGACCAGTTCGCCGGTGACGTCCATCGTCCAGGACAAGGACGGCGTTACCGTCAAGGTCGGTAGCGTCGGCTATCAGGCGGACTACCTGGTGCTGGCGGTGCCGCTGCGGGCGCTGGCCAAGATCCAGATGACTCCAGGCCTGGACAGCAAGCACCTGGCCGCCCTCAAGGGCACCAACTACGGCTGGCGCGACCAGCTGATGCTCAAGTTCAAGACGCCGGTGTGGGAAAGCCGCGCGCGGATGTCTGGCGAGATCTTCAGCAACGCAGGCCTCGGCATGCTGTGGATCGAGCCTGCACTCAAGGGGGGGGCCAACGTGGTGATCAACCTGTCTGGCGATAACGCCCGCCTGTTGCAGGCGTTTGGCGACAAGCAGATGGTCGATCAGGTGCTGATTCGCCTTCACGCGTTCTATCCACAAGCCCGTGGCGCCTTCACGGGCTATGAAGTCAAACGCTACAGCACCGATGCTGGCACCGGTGGCGCTTACCTGGCCTATGGCCCAGGGCAGATCAGCAAGTACTGGCGCCTGTGGGAGCGTCCGGTGCAGCGCGTAGCATTTGCGGGTGAACACACCGACGCTTTGTACCCAGGCACGCTGGAAGGCGCTCTGCGCAGCGGTCAGCGCGCTGCCGGGCAGGTCCAGGACTTGCTCGCCGGCAAGTCGTTCGACCCAGCCAAGGCCGTGCCGATTGCCGCTGCAGCGACAGCCGGTGCGGTGGCGGCGAAGGAGAAGGGCGGGTTCTTCTCGAACCTGTTCGGCGGTTCTTCCGATAAATCCGACAAGGCACCCGCCAAGGCCGAGCCGGTGACCGCAAAGGAGGCTGAAGGGGGTAAACCGGGCTTCTTCTCGCGCCTGTTCGGTGGCAGTGCCAAGCCTGAAGTGAAGGCTGCGCCAATTGCCAAGGCTGAGGAAGTTGCGCCGGTTTCTGCCCCTGCGCCTGCTCCCGTTGCGCCAACGCCTGTGGCCAAGGAACAGCCCGTCAAACCGGCTGCCAAAGCTGCGCCTGCCAAGCATGCTCCGACGCACAAACCGGCGGCGAAGACTGAGCCGGCGAAGAAGGCCGTCAGCAAGCCTGCGCCAGTGAAGAAGGCGACGGCCAAGTCTGAACCGGCGAAAAAGCCGCTGGCCAATACTCAGGCCAAGGCTGGCTGATTCACACTTGGGGCTGCGTTGCAGCCCATCGCGGGGCAAGCCCGCTCCTACAGGTTCGGCACATACCTTTGTAGGAGCGGGCTTGCCCGCGATGGGACCCACGATTGCCGCCTCACCCCTCCCCGACGAATTTCCGCTATGGTTAATGTTTCCTTAATAGCCAATGCACACAATACATATCGGAAAACTCGATCATCCGAGTCAGATTTTTCCGCTTTTATTCGATACGTTACGCGATAGTCTGTGCACAGCTTTCACGGGGAAATACGCCAACATGCAAGTTCGTAACTCACCTTCTCGCTATGGCCTGGTCAGCATCGTCATGCACTGGGGTGTGGCCTTGGCAGTCTTCGGTCTGTTTGGCTTGGGCTTGTGGATGGTCGGTCTTGACTACTACAGCCCGTGGCGCAAATCTGGCCCTGATCTGCACAAAAGCATCGGCCTGGTGCTGTTGGCGGTGATGCTGCTGCGTGTGCTCTGGCGCTTCATCAGCCCGCCGCCACCGGCGCCGGCCAACCATGGGGCATTCACCCGCATGGCCGCCAAGCTGGGGCATCTGGCGCTTTACCTGGGGCTGTTCGCGGTGATGATCGCCGGTTACCTGATCTCTACCGCCGATGGCGTCGGCATTCCGGTGTTTGGCCTGTTCGAAGTGCCAGCGCTGGTCAGTAACCTGCCCGACCAGGCAGATACCGCTGGCGAGATCCATTTTTACCTGGCCTGGGGCCTGGTGATTTTCGCCGGCTTGCATGGTCTTGCAGCACTGAAACACCATTTCATCGACCGTGACGCGACCCTGATCCGCATGCTGGGCCGCAAAGCTTGACTCTCAACCTCAATTGCAAGGAATAGAAAGGATGTTGAAAAAGACTTTTGCCGCTCTGGCGCTCGGTACCGCTCTGCTCTCTGCTGGCCAGGTCATGGCTGCCGAGTACAAGATCGATAAAGAAGGCCAGCACGCGTTCGTTGACTGGAAAATCAGCCACCTGGGCTACAGCTTCATTCACGGTACCTTCAAGGACTTCGATGGCAACTTCACTTGGGACAGCGCCAAGCCTGAAGCCAGCAAGATCAGCGTCGATCTGAAAACCGCCAGCCTGTGGTCCAACCACGCTGAGCGTGACAAGCACATCGCCAGCGCTGACTTCCTCGACGTCAAGAAGTACCCAGAAGCCAAGTTCGTCTCCACCGCGGTCAAATCGACCGGCGACAAGACTGCCGACGTGACCGGTGATCTGACCCTGCACGGCGTGACCAAGCCTGTTACCTTCAAGGCTGTGTTCAACGGTGAAGGCAAGGATCCATGGGGCGGCGAGCGCGCTGGCTTCAACGCCAAGACCACGCTGAACCTGAACGACTTCGGCATCAAGGGCCCAGGCCCAACTTCGCAAACCCTCGACCTGGACATCAGCGTCGAAGGCGTCAAGCAGAAGTAATACGCTGCTCCAGACATGAAAAAGCCGCCCCATTGGGCGGCTTTTTCATGTCTGCGTGATCCGAATCAGCGATTGCGGGTCAGCAGGGCCGGGCGCTCGCCACGCGGGCGGCTCGGCAGATCGTCCAGCTGCTCAGGCGTTGGGTAACGGTCGAGCTTGGATTCCTTGCGGATGATCACGGGCTGGCTTTGCGATTCACGCGGATTGCGTACCGCTGGCTCCTGACGCGAAGCCTCGTCGCGGCCCGCCGAGCGGTTGCGACCTGGGTTGCCATCACGGCGACCACCGCCATTGTTGCTGTTGTTGCGCGGACGTTTCTCGCCCGAGCCCTGGCGTGGCTGGCCGCCGTTATTGCTGCGGCCCTGGTTTTGCCCGCCAGCGCCTGCGCCGCGTTGGCCGCTGCCCTGCGCCTGACCCTGGCCAGCAGCGCCACCTGGGCGACGGTTGCGGCCTTGGTTCTTGGCGTTCTGGTAGGGGCTGACGTAGTCGGCGCGGTTGCCGAAGTTATCCACTTCGTCGTCCAGGAACTCGTCGGGTGCGCGGTTGGCCGGCGCTGGCGGAACACGGCTTTCACCCTGGCCAGCCTGCTGCTGACGCGGCTTGCCATCACGCGACTTGCGCGGCTGCTGTTGCTGCTTGTCGGCGGATTTGCTCTTTTCGGCCGACTTCTCAGCTGCCTGGGGCTTGGCCTTGCCTTTATCCTTGCCCTTGTCTTTGCGCCCGCCATTGCTGTCTTTGCCAGCTTCGCCGCGCGACTGGTTACGACCGCCGCGACCGGTGTTTTGCGGGCGCTCGCGCACCTCTGGCTTTTCGGCTTCAACCTGGCTGGCATCAAAGCCCATCAGATCGCCATCCGGGATCTTCTGACGGGTGACGCGCTCGATGCTCTTGAGCAGTTTCTCTTCGTCTGGCGCGACCAGCGAGATGGCTTCACCGGAGCGCCCGGCACGGCCAGTACGGCCAATGCGGTGAACGTAGTCTTCCTCGACATTGGGTAGCTCGAAGTTGACCACGTGCGGCAGCTGGTCGATATCCAGGCCACGGGCAGCAATGTCGGTCGCAACCAGGATACGTACGGTGTTGGCCTTGAAGTCGGCCAGGGCCTTGGTGCGAGCGTTCTGGCTCTTGTTACCGTGGATCGCGGCGGCAGGCAGGCCGTGCTTTTCCAGGTACTCGGCCAGGCGGTTGGCGCCGTGCTTGGTACGGGTGAACACCAGCACCTGTTCCCAGGCGCCGAGGGTGATCAGGTGCGCCAGCAGGGCACGCTTGTGGCTGGCCGGCAGGCGATAGACGCGTTGCTCGATCCGTTCGACCGTGGTGTTCGGCGGCGTGACCTCGATGCGCTCGGGGTTGTGCAGCAGCTTGTCGGCAAGGTCGGTGATGTCTTTGGAGAAGGTCGCCGAAAACAGCAAGTTCTGGCGCTTGGCTGGCAAGCGCGCCAAGACCTTCTTGACGTCATGGATGAAGCCCATGTCGAGCATGCGGTCGGCTTCATCGAGTACCAGGATCTCGACATGGGACAAGTCGACCTTGCCCTGGCCAGCCAGGTCCAGCAGGCGACCGGGGCAGGCGACCAGGACGTCGACGCCCTTGGCCATGGCCTGAATTTGCGGGTTCATGCCGACGCCGCCGAAGATGCAGGCGCTGACCAGGCTGAGGTCGCGGGCATACACCTTGAAACTGTCGTGGACCTGAGCCGCCAGTTCGCGGGTCGGGGTCAGGACCAGTACCCGCGGTTGACGCGGGCCGTGGCGCTGGGACTTGTCGGGGTGGCCACCCGGGAACAGGCGCTCAAGAATCGGTAGGGCGAAACCGCCGGTCTTACCGGTACCAGTCTGGGCGGCAACCATCAGGTCGCGGCCTTGCAACACGGCGGGAATGGCCCGCTGTTGCACCGGGGTGGGCTGGGTATAGCCCGCTGCCTCGATAGCGCGGACAAGAGCCTCGGAGAGACCGAGGGAAGCAAAGGACATGGGCAATCCTGTTCTCGTGGGGGCTAGGCCCTATGGGGTGATCTGCCTGGCGCGACGGGCATCTGAGGGATGCGATCGCGTCCGGTCCAGCTGGGCGTTCACTGCGCATCCGGGAGGCGGCGGGCGTGCATTTGAGGTGCATGGCCGACGGTCGAGATGCCTACTGCGAGGCCGAGCGTCCGGGCGTGAGCCGGGCGGGAAGGCCCGAGTATAACAGAGCTATCGCAGCGTGCCGCGTTCCTGCTGCTCAATGGCGTCATCAAACCGCTCGGCGTCGCCCGCATAGCGCGCGCTAATGGCGGCGTAGGCGGGCTCGCGCTTGAACTGGCGTAGTTCGTCGGCGAACGCTTGAGCGAGTTTCTGCCGTCCAGGCTTCTGCGCAAGCCCCAGATACTGCGCGTGACGGCTGATCAGCAACGGCTGCTCCTCGACCTGCTGCAGCAACCCCAATTGATGGCGCAGGAAGCGGCCGACCTGGCGATCGGTCACCAGCGCATCGATGCGCCCTAGCATCAGCTTGCCGAAGTTGGCTTCATGGGTGGGCGCGGCCTCGCGCTTGAACAGCGCAGACTCGTTGAAATGCGCGCCGTAGGCATAACCGGGTGAGGTGCCAATGGTCAGGCCGGCAAGGTCGTGCAGGTGTGTGATCAGCGGACGCTGGACACGTTTGCGAAACACCACGAATTCAACATTCGATAGCGGTTCGTCTGGGTAGATCATGTAGGTTTTACGCGTGTCGATCTGGAAGATGTCGAGCACACCGTCGACCTGGCCCTGTTCGACCATCGCCAGGCAGCGCTTCCAGGGCAGGAACTGCCAGTCGACCTCAATGCCCAGGCGCTTGAACACTTCCCGTGAGACTTCGTAGTCGATGCCTTTCGGTTGGCCGTTTTCCTGATAGATGTAGGGCGCCCAGTCATCGGATACCAGGCGCAGGCGCTCGGCCTGAGCCAATGAACTCAGGCAAACAAGCAGCAGAAGGCCAAGAAGGCGGGCGAGGTCTGGCATGGCCGCAGAGTACGCGCTAAGTGAAAACGTGACCAGTGCAGCCTGGCCACGTTGAGTGCCGGGTCAGGCTCGCGAATCCTTGAGCAGATGGCGCTCGACTTCTTTGTGCCGGCGACCCAGTGACAAGCGCAAGCCAGGCTGGCGCAGGCATTGGCGCAATTGCTCTGCCTCCATTCGACCATGGCGCTCGTGCAGGTTCTCCAGGGCCTTGTCCCACCACGCCGGGGCGCAGGCTCGGTCGAACTCATTGGCATAGGCGTAGCAGCCATACAGCAATTCGCGGGCGAACTGGCGCTGATGGCTGGGCAGGGTCAGGCTCATGGCCTTGTAGCCCAGCCGGTGCAGGGCCGGAGGTCGGGGCAGTTGATCGTTGACCAGGTACACGTCGGCCAGCGCCGCTTCACTGAGCGGGTCGTCACCGTGCTTGTGCAGCCAGGCCTGGATCTTCGCCCGGAACTGCGCCTTGCGGCTCCAGTAGTGATGGATCACGTCGGTACATTCGGCGAGTTCAAGGGTACGATAGGCGGCGACCGCCAGGCAGAACTCTTCCAAAGTGTAGGCCTGGCGAGCCTGCGGGTAGTACTCGTCCATCAAGGCGATGGAGTGATCGAGCGTCGCTGCGTCAGCCGCGGTCAGGCCGATTACCCCGGAGTTGACCAGCGGCATCTGCGTGTCGGCCAGCCCGCGTGCTTGCAGGGCCTGATGCAGGGTCTTGTACAGCTGGCAGTCGGGGTTTGCACCATAACGTGCGCCAATGGCATTGCACAGCAGCGTGCCGGTCTTGATGCGACGGAACAGCTGCATCGGCGATTGGCGGAAGAATGTGTCGGTGTCGATCAACACCGCCAGCGGGTGCTGCTCAAGCAGCTGGCGCATCAGCACATGCTTGCTGCGGAAATGATAACCGTGCGGCTGGTTCCAGGCCTTGCGCGTTGCTTCATCCAGCACATGGACGACAACTGGCAGCTTGGCGTAGGGCTCGGGAGAGTCTGTGTAGACCTGGATATCGATCGCTTCATCGGGCGTCTGGCGCAAATGTGCCAGGGCGCTGACGATGCTGAAGCAGGCTTCCTGGTGGTAGGTGGCCGGGCCGAATGCGAGGTAAACCAGTTGAGGCTTGGAGGGATGTTGGGGATGCATTCCGTGCAGTAACCTATCGAGGAGCCAAAATGAATAAGGCTTTAGCCTAAGCTAAAGCCTTTTTCATGTCCTCATATTCTTGTTACCGGCGATTGACGGTCAACGAGGAAGCTTGAGGTTGTTCCAGATCGCCAGGCTCGCTTCGGCCTGGTTCAGGGTATAGAAGTGCAGCCCTGGAGCGCCGCCTTGCAGCAGTTGCTCGCACATGCGGCTGATCACTTCCTCGCCGAACGCCTGGATGCTGGCGGTATCGTCGCCGTAGGCTTCCAGTTGCTTGCGAATCCAGCGTGGCAGCTCAGCGCCACAGGCGTCGGAGAAACGCGCCAGTTTGCTGTAGTTGGTGATCGGCATGATGCCGGGCACAACCGGGATGTCGACGCCCATCTGCTGCACGCGCTCGACGAAGTAGAAGTAGCTGTCGGCGTTGAAGAAGTACTGGGTGATGGCGCTGTCGGCGCCAGCCTTGACCTTGTGCACGAAGTTGGCCAGGTCAGCCTCGAAGTTGGGCGCCTGCGGGTGCATCTCCGGGTAGGCGGCCACTTCCAGGTGGAAGTGATCGCCGGTTTCCTGGCGGATGAACTCGACCAGGTCGCTGGCGTAGCGCAGTTCGCCCGAGGCCATGCCCATGCCCGAAGGCAGGTCGCCACGCAGGGCGACGATGCGCTTGATGCCGGCCGCTTTGTATTCGCCAAGCAATGCGCGCAGGTCGGCCTTGGTGTCACCCACGCACGACAGGTGCGGAGCGGCAGGGACTTTCACTTCGCTTTCCAGCTGCAGCACGGTATTGAGCGTGCGGTCACGGGTCGAGCCGCCAGCGCCGTAGGTGCAGGAGAAGAAGTCGGGGTTGTAGCTGGCCAGCTCACGGGCAACGCCCATCAGCTTTTCATGGCCGGCTTCGGTCTTGGTCGGGAAGAATTCGAAACTGTAACGGCGTTCTTGGGACATCACTCGTTCCTCAGCTGCAAGCTTCAGGCCGCAAGCTGCAAGTCAAAGCCAGACCGGTAGAGGCCGGTCTGGCTTGGGCATCGTTCAAGATTCAAGAGCTACAGGTTTCAAGCGGCTTGGCACTGTCTGCCTTTGCTTGCCGCTTGAAACTTGCAGCTTGCCGCTTAGTACCGGTAGGCGTGCGGCTTGAACGGGCCTTCGACGGTCACACCGATGTAATCGGCTTGCTGTTTGGTCAGCTGGGTGACCACGCCGCCGAAGCCGCGGACCATTTCCAGGGCCACTTCTTCGTCGAGTTTCTTCGGCAGCACTTCAACGGTCAGACGCTCGGCTTTCTTCTCGGCCGACAGGTCAGCGTACTTCTGCTCGAACAGGAAGATCTGCGCCAGTACCTGGTTGGCGAACGAACCGTCCATGATGCGGCTTGGGTGGCCAGTGGCGTTACCCAGGTTCACCAGGCGGCCTTCGGCCAGCAGGATCAGGTAATCGTCGTTCTGCGGGTCGAAGTCGCCAGCGCCGGTACGGTGGATCTTGTGCACCTGCGGCTTGACCTCTTCCCACGCCCAGTTCTTGCGCATGAAGGCAGTGTCGATCTCGTTGTCGAAGTGGCCGATGTTGCAGACCACGGCGCGCTTCTTCAGGGCCTTGAGCATGTTGGCATCGCAGACGTTGACGTTACCGGTGGTGGTGACGATCAGGTCGATCTTGCCCAGCAGGGCCTTGTCGATGCTGGCTTCGGTGCCGTCGTTGATGCCGTCGATGAACGGCGAGACCAGCTCGAAGCCGTCCATGCAGGCCTGCATGGCGCAGATCGGGTCAACTTCGGTGACCTTGACGATCATGCCTTCCTGACGCAGCGACTGGGCCGAACCCTTGCCCACGTCACCGTAGCCGATCACCAGGGCTTGCTTGCCCGACAGCAGGTGGTCGGTGCCGCGCTTGATGGCGTCGTTGAGGCTGTGACGGCAGCCGTACTTGTTGTCGTTCTTGCTCTTGGTGACCGAGTCGTTGACGTTGATCGCCGGGACTTTCAGCTCGCCCTTGGCCAGCATGTCGAGCAGGCGGTGAACGCCGGTGGTGGTTTCTTCGGTGACGCCGTGGACGCGATCCAGCACTGCTGGGTACTTCTTGTGCAGCAGCTCGGTCAGGTCACCACCGTCGTCGAGGATCATGTTGGCGTCCCATGGCTGGCCATCCTTGAGGATGGTCTGCTCCAGGCACCACTCGTACTCTTCTTCGGTCTCGCCTTTCCAGGCGAACACCGGGATACCGGCAGCGGCGATGGAAGCGGCGGCCTGGTCCTGGGTGGAGAAGATGTTGCAGGACGACCAGCGCACTTCGGCACCCAGGGCAACCAGGGTTTCGATCAGCACGGCGGTCTGGATGGTCATGTGGATGCAGCCCAGGATCTTCGCACCCTTGAGCGGTTGCTCTTCGAGGTACTTGCGACGCAGGCCCATCAGTGCAGGCATTTCCGATTCAGCAATGATGGTTTCGCGACGACCCCAGGCGGCCAGGGAGATGTCAGCGACTTTGAAATCGGTAAAACCAGCAGGCGTGTTTACAGCGCTCATCAAGAGCCTCCATTCGTAGTGTGCGAATGGGCGCCGTTGTGCGTTGAGCGTCCGCATGGCGGACAACGCCCCAACCGAGCCTGACAGGCCGAGCCTGCTGCAGCGCCCCTCGGATGGGTGGCGGGCATGGCCCCGCAGCGGGTGGCCATGTGAAACGGCGCAGATTATAGCCGGGGTGGGCTATCAGACCCAAGGTTTTCTGTCGATTAATCGAGACGATAGTCGATGGGTAATGGAGAGCGGCGGCAGGCTCTGCCATCATGACTGCACGTAAGCCAAGCCGTCAGGAGCAATGATGAACTTCCACACCCGCAAGTGGGTTAAACCCGAAGACCTCAACCCTAATGGCACGCTGTTCGGTGGCAGCCTGCTGCGCTGGATCGACGAAGAGGCGGCGATCTACGCCATCGTCCAGCTGGGCAACCAGCGCGTGGTCACCAAGTACATGTCGGAAATCAACTTCGTCAGCGCCTCGCGCCAGGGCGACATCATCGAGCTGGGCATCACCGCCACCGAGTTTGGCCGCACCTCGATCACCCTCAAGTGTGAAGTGCGCAACAAGATCACCCGCAAGAGCATCCTGACCGTGGACAAGATGGTCTTCGTCAACCTGGGCGATGATGGCCTGCCCGCGGCGCACGGGCGGACCCAGATCAAGTATGTGCAGGATCAGTTCCCGGATACCGCCGTCGAATAAGCGGCTGGCGTGGGGCTTGGGCTATAGGGGCGTGGGGGCGGGCTTGCCCCGCGATGCTATGGTGAACCCACCGCTGCCATCGCGGGGCAAGCCCGCTCCCACGAGTCCAATTTCAGGGCTGGGCGGTAACGCCGCGGACCACGCGTCCGATGCTCAAGCCCTGAATCAGGATCGAAGACAGCACCACGATGTAAGTGATCGACAGCAGCAGGTCGCGCTCATCACCCACCGGCAGCGACAGCGCCAGAGCCACCGAAACCCCACCGCGCAAACCACCCCAGGTCAGTACCCGCACCGTGCCTTTGGGCACGCTACGCCAGCGGCGCAGCAGGACGATCGCCGGTGCCACGGTCAGCAAACGCGACATCAATACCGCGACCGCCAGCACGCTGCCGGCCGCCAGGTGCAGCCAGTTGAACGGCAGCAGCAACAGCTCCAGGCCGATCAGGGCGAACAGCAGCGCATTGAGCATGTCGTCGATCAGCTCCCAGAAGCCGTCCATGTAGCGCCGGGTCATGTCGTTCATCGCCAGGTTGCGCCCCAGGTTGCCGATGATCAGACCGGCCACCACCATGGCGATTGGCGCCGAAACGTGCAGCTCGTAGCACATCGCCGAACCACCGATGACCAGCGCCAGGGTCAGCATGACCTCGACCTGGTACTGCTCGATGCTCTTGATCATGCGGTAGGTCGCGTAGCCGATCAGGCCGCCAAAGGCGATGCCGCCCAGTGCTTCGCGGGCAAACAGGATGGCGGTCTCGGAAACGCTCGGCGTCTCGCCGAGCTGGACGATCCCGAGCAATACGGTAAACACCACCACCGCCGTGCCGTCATTGAACAGCGACTCGCCGACGATGGTGGTTTTCAGTGGTTTCGAAGCATTGGCGGTGCGCAGCGCGCCGAGCACCGCGATCGGGTCGGTCGGCGAAATCAGTGCGCCAAACAGCAGGCAATAGATCAGGCTGACGTGCCAGCCGAACAGGGCGAACACCCAGTGCGCCAAAAAGCCGATGACCACAGTGGCGATCAACACGCCGATGGTCGCCAACAGGCCGATGGGCCAGCGGTAGCTGCGCAGGTCGCCGAGGTTGACGTGCAAGGCGCCGGCAAACAGCAGGAATGACAGCATCCAGTGCATCAGCAGATCGTTGAAGTCGATCTGGTTCATCAGGCCTTCGACGCGCTCTTCCAAGCCGGGGAAACCGATCAGGCTCAAGCCCTGGAGAATCAAGGAGAACAATAGCGCCGTCACCATCACGCCGATGGCGGGTGGCAGGCCGATGAAACGGTAATTGACGTAGGTGAGAAGGGTGGTCAGGCAGATAAACGCGGCAACAAGTTCAAGCATCCCAAATCCTGTAAAGAGTGGCTTCCGAGTCGTAACCCGAATCGCTCGGGCAGTAGTTTGATGGCCTGGCGAGGGTTTCGGGACACACCCTCTGACCGGAAATCTCCGATTCGTTCAGAAACAGGTGCCGCTATGCGGCCCCAAAGATCGACAGGAAACCGCTATATTTGTGCCCTCATCCGCCACAGGCCACCCCGGCTCTCTGCAAGGAATACAGCGTGTTGGCAACCTCCCTCGTGCTCATCGCAGCCCTCCTGCACGCCACCTGGAATACCCTGATCAAATTCAGTGGCGAGCGCCTGCTGGTGATCGCCAGCATGGATGCGGTGGCCCTGGTCTTCGCCCTCGCGGCCGTCGCTTTCGTCGACTTCCCGCCCGCTGAAATCTGGCCCTGGCTAGTGGCCTCGGCGCTTGCCGAGCAGCTCTACCGGGTACTGCTGATCAAGGCCTACCGCGTTGGCGACCTGGGCCTGGTCTATCCTCTGATGCGCGGCCTGTCGCCTTTGGTGGTGCTGGGCCTGACCCTGGCATTCGCCGGAGAAACACTGAGCCAGCAGCAGATCATCGGCATCCTGTTGATCCCCTGCGGTATGGCCTGCTTGCTGTGGCAGGGCGGAGGCGGTGAGCGGCTGCCTTGGTCGATGCTGCCGGTAGTGGCGCTAATTGGTCTGTGCATCGGCTGTTACACCTGGTTCGACGGCCAGGCAGTGCGTTTGTGGGGCCAGCCCTGGGATTATCTTGTCTGGCTGACCTTGCTCAGCGCCTGGCCGTTTCCGCTGCTGGCCAGCGTGGCGAGGCGTGCGCCGTTCGCGCTGTTCTGGCGCACGCAATGGCGGTTGGGGTTGGCGGTGGGCTTGTGTGTGTTGTTCAGCTACGCCCTGGTGCTGTGGGCCATGCACCTGGGGTCGGTGGCCGAGGCTGCGGCGCTGCGTGAGCTGAGTGTGATCCTGGTGGTGCTGTTGGGGATGCGCTACCTCAAAGAACCTTTTGGCGGCCCGAGGCTCTTAGCATGCGGGCTGGTCCTGGCGGGCATGCTGGTGATGAAGCTCTGATCCCGATCATTTCGAACAAGGAGTCCTGTCCATGACCGTTGCCCTGTGGTGCATTCTGATTGCCCTGATCCTGCCGCCGCTGTGTGCGCTGATCGCCAAGCTCAGCAGCGGGCGATTCGGCCTTAAGGACAATCACGATCCGCGAGCCTTTCTCGACACGCTGTCGGGCCTGCCACGGCGTGCCCATGCCGCGCAGCAGAACAGTTATGAAGCGTTTCCGGCGTTCGCGGCGGCGGTGCTGGTGGCGGATATCGTCGGCAATGCCGAACAGGTGACGCAGGACGTGCTGGGGGTGATGTACATCACCAGCCGGTTGCTCTACATCATTTGCTACCTGGCGGACTGGGCGGCGTTGCGCTCGCTGGTGTGGTTTGCCGGGCTGGCGTTGATTGTGTCGTTCTTCGTGGTTTCGGTCTGACATCGAGTCGCGCTTTTCGCGGGTAAACCCGCTCCTATAGGCACCCCGTTGACCTTGAAGCCAGCGCAGTCCCTGTGGGAGCGGGCTTGCCCGCGAAAAGCTCACCGCAAAATCAGAGGACTTTCGGCACTTCAGGCAATGGTTTGCCTTTAGGCCAAAGCATCCAGATCTGTCCCTGCTGCTTCATGTTACCCGCTAGTTCACCGGCCTCAGGCCCGGTGCCCCAGAACAGGTCCGCACGCACCTCGCCGGTAATTGCACCGCCGGTGTCCTGTGCGCCCACTGGCCGCACCACTGGCGTGCCGTCCGGGCGCGTGGTGGACAACCACAGCAAGCTGCCCAGCGGAATCACCTTACGGTCGATGGCCACGCTGTAGCCCGCAGTCAGCGGCACGTTGAGCGAACCGCGCGGGCCTTCGTTGCTGTCCGGGCGAGTGCTGAAGAAAACATAGCTGGGGTTGCTGGCCAGCAGTTCTGGCACCCGTTGTGGATTGGCCTGGGCCCAGGCATGAATGGCGCCCATGCTCACGTCTTCCTTCTTCAACTGGCCTTGCTCGATCAGCCAGCGACCAATCGGCCGGTAGGGGTGGCCGTTCTGGTCGGCGTAGCCCAGGCGCAACTGCCGGCCATTTTCCAGCTCAACGCGGCCCGAACCCTGGATCTGCAAGAATTGCAGGTCCATCGGGTCGGTCAGCCAGGCCAGCACCGGCGCTTTGGCACCGTCGCGATATATCACCTCGGCAGTGTCATACGGCTTGAGCACCCGGCCTTCAAGGCGGCCACGCAGGCGTTTGCCTTTGAGCTCGGGATAGATGCTGGCCAGGTCGACCACGATCATGTCGTCGGGAATGCCATAAACCGGCACCTGAGCCGCTTCAGTGCGTTCCAGGCTGCCGGGGTAGACCGGCTCGTAATAACCAGTGATCAAGCCATTGGCGTTGTTCTCGGCCGAGCGCAGGCCATACACCTGCAGGTTCTGCTGGAGGAAGGCACGAGCTTGGGCGGCATCGTCCGGGATTCGCTGCGCTGCCTCGCAGGTCGGCGCCCAGACCGGGTCACGCTTGAGCTTCTCGCAGCCATTGCGCCAGGCCACGAAGCCTGCCAGCAAGTCGGCATCGCTGACGCTGGGCAGGTCTTTCCAGGTGGCGAGGGCGTAGGTGGCCACGGCATGGGGTTCGGGTTTGGCGCTTTCGCCGCCGTTGCAGCCGGCCAGCAGGGCCAGGGCGGGGAGTGCCCAGGCGAGATGGCGCAGAGCAGATTTCATGGCTGAATCCTTGAGCGGGCGAGCGCGTGGCTGCCCCTGTTTTTCGTAAGGGTATTGGTGTTTGTCGAGCAGGCGAGGATACTGTCGGCCCTATTCCGATGCCAATGTGACCGTGATGTTCAAATGTTTCACCGTGCTGCTGCTGGTCAGCGTGTCCCTGGTGGGCTGCGACCGTGTCGATCTTAACTCACCGCTGGGGCAGCGCAAGGCGATCTTCAAGCAGATGCTCAAGACCAGCGAAGACATGGGCGGCATGCTGCGCGGGCGCTTACCCTTCGATGGCGGCAAGTTCGCCGACGGCGCGCTGAAGCTCGATAGCCTGGCCCATGCGCCATGGCAGCACTTTCCACAAGTGCAGGATGAGGGCGACAGCAGTGCTCGGGCCGAGGTTTGGCAGCGGCAGGCGCGTTTTGAGGATCTGGCGCGGCAACTGGAAGGTGTCACCGCGCAATTGGTAGGCGTGACGCGGACTCAACCGCTGGAAATGGCGCAATTGAAGGCACCGATGGACAAGGTCGAAGCCGCCTGCAAGGCCTGTCATAGCGAGTTTCGCAACCACTGACAGCGCCGTAATGCTGTTCACTTAAAATTTTGGGGCCGCAAAGCGGCCCCAAAGCAGGCGACAAGGGCCTTAAGTGAACAGCATTACTGTAGGGGCTATTTATCCAGCTCGGCCTGCGCCTGTTTCAGTTCGGCTTCAGATTCCGCCAGCTTGCTCTGGCGCTTGGCAATCTTGCCTGGGTCGCCCTTGGCTTGCGCCTGTTTGAGGTCCGCCTGGCGCTCTTCAACTTCAGCCTTGGCCTTGTCGATTTTTGCTTGGCGCTCAGCGCGCAAGCCTTCATCGGTACAGTGCTCGGTATTCTCTTTCAGCGCTTTTTGCAGCCCGGGCACTTCGCCGGAGTTCTGCCGGGATTGGGCTTGCTGCAGCTGCTGCTCGATGGCATCACGTTTGGCTGCGCAGCCGGTCAGGCCGGGGCTGAGGATCTGCGCGGCTTGCAACGAGCCCGCGGGCAAAGCTAAGGCACTCAGCAAGGCCAGGGTAGACAGCCGTTTCATGGGGGGCCTCCTTTACAGGGTAATGGCAACAAAAACTGTAAGGGCATAGTGCGCTCAACGCTTTGCTCCGGGAACCCAGTAACGGCAAATATGGCCCCTTTTCAGACGGCTCCTACAGCTTTAGTGGCATCCATTGATTGAAATCAACGCTCCAGTTCGTCCAGCGCGCTCTGCAGTTCTTTCTTCGATTCGGCGAGCTTGTCTTTGCGCTTGTTGATCTTCTCGGCATCGCCTTTCTTCATCGCCTTGTCCAGGTCCTTGGTGCGCTGGTTCACTTCATGGCGGGCATCGAGCACCTTCTGCTCGCGCTCTTTGCGCAGGCTAGCGTCGGTGCAGTGCTCGGTGACTTCGCTCAGGGCCTTCTCCAGACCGGCCTGCTGAGCACTGTTGCCGTGGGCGCGGGCCTGTTCGATCTGTTCGCTGATGGCCTGACGCTTGGCTGCGCAACCGGTCAACCCGGGCTGCTGCTCGGCAGCCAGCGCAGAATGGGCGGACAGGCAGAACACGGCGGACAGGGCGAGGGACGAGAGCAGTTTCATCAGGGACTCCATTCGAAGGCAGGGCAACGGAAAATGAAATGCTGCCCTGAACCGGCGAAATTAGAAACCCTTGATTGCGTGCAGGCGCAATTGCGCGGCCAGTATCTGCACGTCGTCATGCTGGAAGAAAGCGCGCAGTTGCTCGGCCCGACGGCGGCCGATGCCGGGTTGCGCCAACCATTGCTCGGTATTTCTGGCGGCCAGGGTCGACCAGTCGGAACCCAGATCGAGGTCCTTGGGCGCCGGTACACCGATGGCGCGCAACCAGCGTTGGAAGGGTTGTTGACGGGCTTGCTCGAAGGCCTGCAGCAATTGCTCGGCGCGTTTCTCGCCAATCCCAGGGGTGAGCAGCAAGTCGGCGCGCGTCAGGTTCAGCCAGTCGTCCAGGTTGCCGACCGCAGCGCTGTCGACCAATTGCGCCCAGGTCGATGAGCCCAGCTTTGCCATGGCCAAGCCCTGCTTGCCGCTTAGCCAGTTCAAGCGGGCGATAAATTGCTGTCTGCAGCTCTCGCTGTCTTGCCAGCAGCTGAGGGGGTGATGCTCGGAAGGCACCGGCGCAGCCACAGGCTCACGATGCAAACTGCGATGCACCACGCTGTCCAGGCGGGGGATGGTCAGCCCCGCCAGGCTCACGGCCACTTGGTCGCCGCGGCGTATGTCCAGCGCTTGCCAGCGCGCGAGTGATCCCAAGCTGACCAGGCTGATTCGGCGATCATCCAGGGTCAGTGGCTCAAGGTGCAGCATGGGGGTGATTCGGCCTGTCCTGCCGACCCTGAAGCGAACGTCTCGGACCTCAGCCAGCGCTTGCCTGAACGGGTACTTCCACGCTGCGATCCAGTACGGCGGCTTGGCCCGCCAGCGCTCAGCCGGTGGGCGACTGTCCAGACGCAAGATCACCCCGTCGGTGGCGAACGGCAGCGGCGTGCGATACCAGCGCTGGCGCCAATCAGCGGCCTGCTCGTAGGTGCTGATGGCCACGCTGTAGCGCTGGCTGTCGGCAAAACCCAGTTCTGCCAGCTTGGCCAAGCGTTCGGCCTGGCTGGCGGGGCCTTGCGGCCAGTCCCAGACGAACAGCCCGATATTCTGCCCTTGCTCGGCATTGATCTGCTTGCGTGCCAGCAACCCGGCGACAGTCCCTCGGGCATTGAGCCCGCCAGCACTTGCTTGCACATGCTTATCCAGCGCCCAGTACAGCTCGCCTTGCAAAACCATATCGAGCGGCTGTGGCAGTTGTTGAGTCAGGCCGCCTAGCGCAGGGATATGCCGGCTCCAGTCGTGGCCATGGATGCCATCGCCCCGGCTGAGCAATTGCCTCAGGCGGCCCTGGCGAAAGACCAGCGATACCGCAACGCCATCGACCTTGGGCTGAATCCAGATGCCCTGCTTGCCACGCATCCAGCCAGCGACCGCCTGCTCGTTGGCCAGCTTTTCGACGCCGGTGTGCGCGACAGGGTGGGGAATCTGACCGCGAGCGCTGGCCAGCGGGTGGTCGACGGTATTGAGCGAAAAGCACCTTTGTAGCCAGTGAAGGCGCTGCCGACTCTGGTCGTACAGTTCATCCGCCACCAGCGAAATGCCGTGGCGATGGTAGTGCTCATCCCATTTGGCCAGCGTGGCTTGCAGCTGCGCACTTTCTTGTCGCCCTCGTTCAGCGGGCCAGGCAGGGCAGTCGGCAGCGACGGCTGTGGATAAGTAAGCGCTAGCTAAAAAACCAACGAGCAGCTTGAGCGACATGGCCAGCATCCTTGCATGGCGGTGTGGAATGCTCAGCCTAGGCAGCCGACAGCGGGTTTGCAGGGCGCAGTTGTCAGCCGATATGTCACAAAAAAGCCCCTGCCGATTACGCGGCAGGGGCTTTCGTCTGTAGCTGTAGGAAGCTTACAGGCCGGCAGCGTCACGCAGCGCCTGGGCGCGGTCGGTACGCTCCCAGGTGAAGGTGGTGAAGGTGTCGTCGCCGACAGTCTTCTGCTGCGGAGTACGGCCGAAGTGGCCATACGCTGCGGTCTCCTGGTACATCGGGTGCAGCAGGTCGAGCATGGTAGTGATGGCGTACGGACGCAGGTCGAAGCACTCACGCACCAGCTGGACGATCTTGTCGTCGGAGATCTTGCCGGTGCCGAAGGTGTTCAGCGAGATCGAGGTAGGCTGCGCCACGCCGATGGCGTAGGAGACCTGGATCTCGCAGCGCTCGGCCAGGCCAGCGGCGACGATGTTCTTGGCTACGTAGCGGCCAGCGTAGGCAGCCGAGCGGTCGACCTTGGATGGGTCTTTGCCGGAGAACGCGCCGCCGCCGTGACGGGCCATGCCGCCGTAGGAGTCGACGATGATCTTGCGACCGGTCAGGCCGCAGTCACCCACTGGGCCGCCAATGATGAACTGGCCAGTCGGGTTGATGTGGAACTGGGTGTCCTTGTGCAGCAGCTCGGCAGGCAGGGTGTGCTTGACGATCAGCTCCATCACCGCTTCCTGGAGGTCTTTTTGCGACACTTCAGGGTTGTGCTGGGTCGACAGGACGACGGCATCGATACCGACTACCTTGCCGCCTTCATAACGGCAGGTGACCTGCGACTTGGCATCCGGACGCAGCCACGGCAGCAGGCCGGACTTGCGCGCTTCGGCCTGGCGCTCGACCAGGCGGTGCGAGAAGCAGATCGGCGCTGGCATCAGCACGTCGGTTTCGTTGCTGGCATAGCCGAACATCAGGCCCTGGTCGCCAGCGCCCTGATCTTCTGGCTTGCTGCGGTCAACGCCTTGGGCGATGTCCACCGACTGCTTGCCGATGATGTTCATCACCGCGCAGGTGGCGCCGTCGAAGCCGACGTCGGAGCTGTCGTAGCCGATGTCGATGATGACTTTACGGACGATTTCTTCCAGGTCGACCCAGGCCGACGTGGTGACTTCGCCGGCGATGATGGCGACACCGGTCTTGACCAGGGTTTCGCACGCGACACGGGCGAATTTGTCCTGGGTGATGATGGCGTCCAGGACCGCGTCCGAAATCTGGTCGGCGATCTTGTCCGGATGCCCTTCGGACACGGACTCGGAGGTGAAAAGGGAGTATTCGCTCATCTCGACGGGTTCCTAAAATTTACCGAATGGTGAGTGTCGCCAGCCGTCCGCTGGAAATGTCGGACCTGGATCTGGAAACCGTTACGCAAGCCCACATAGAGGCTGTCCCCGGGTAGCAGCCCGGCAGCATGGGCCCACTGGGCCAGGTCGTCCTGCTCGAAGCCAAGCCATAGGTCGCCGCAAGCATCGCGTGCCCAACCTTGGTCATGGCTGCACAGCTCGGTGACCAACAGGCTGCCGCCTGCCTTCACCCGTTTGGCCAACTGGCGCAAGGCCAGGGCCGGGTCGCTGAAATGGTGCAAGACCATGTTCAGCACGACGCAGTCGGCTTCCACATCCGTTGCACCCAGTGCATCGGCCAACTGCAGATTTACATTACCCAGGCCTTCACGTTCGCAGACCTGGCGGGCGAGCTCGAGCATGGTCGAGCTGTTGTCCATGGCGGTGACCTGGGCGAAGCGGCGGGCCAGGTCAGGCAGGAAACCGCCGTCACCGGGGCCCACTTCCAAGGCGCTGGCGGCAGGCCCGAAGCTCAGCTTGTCGAGCAGCGCCAAGAGGCTTTCGCGGTATTGCGGCAGACCGGCGATCAGGTCTTGCTGGGCGCGAAACTTCTCTTCTACACGCAGGAAAAAGTCCTGGCTGGTGGCCGCGCGGCGCTGCTGTACTTGGGCGATGCGCGCTTGCACATCCTCCGGCAGGGCCAGGTCGTCGACTTCTTCGAGCAGGGCGCTGTGCAAGCGCCCGCCCGGACGCAGGCTGTCAGGCAGGGCGCGGCGGTAGAAGATGGCATTGCCTTCGCGGCGGGTGGCGACCAGGTCGGCCTGGGCCAATACCTTCAAGTGGTGGCTCATGCCCGATTGGCCGATGTCGAAGATCTGCGCCAACTCCAGCACGCCGAACGAGTCGCTGGCCAAGGCGCGCAACACATTCAGGCGTAGCTCATCGCCACTGGCTTTGCACAAGGCAGCCAATGCGTCGCTTCGCTGAATAGGGATGGGTTGGGCGCGTAGGTTCATAGCGCGGCAGTCTAGACAGGCATCGTTGCCCTCGCAATAGCAATATCAAAAAGTTTTGATATTGCAAGACGTACGGTTTGCTGGCCGCGCGAGCGGCCGCTATGAGCAAAGAGAGTGGGGTGAGCGCGTGGGAGCGGGCTTGCCCCGCGATGGCATCAGTGCATTGACTATCGCCATCGCGGGGCAAGCCCGCTCCCACGCAGTACAGGCTCCCACGCAGTACAGGCTCCCACGCAGTACAGGCTCCCACGCAGTACAGGCTCCCACGCAGTACAGGCTCCCACGCAGTACAGGCTTGCTGAAAATGCTCCGCAGAGTCTGCCCGGTATAGGTTTGCACCAGCGTTTTTCATGAATTGCCCCCTAAACACAGGAAAAATACCCAACTGCGACCATCCGTCATTGCCCCCAGGCCGCCTGTGGGGGAAAATGGCCGCCTTTTTGCGTTCCACTACTTATTCAAAGCCCCAGGAGACTTAGCGATGCCCAGCCGTCGTGATCGTGCCAACGCCATTCGTGCCCTCAGCATGGATGCCGTGCAAAAGGCCAACAGCGGCCACCCAGGTGCCCCTATGGGCATGGCGGATATCGCCGAAGTGCTTTGGCGCGACTACCTGAAGCACAACCCGAGCAACCCGAGCTTCGCTGACCGTGACCGCTTCGTGCTGTCCAACGGCCACGGCTCGATGCTGATCTATTCGCTGCTGCACCTGACCGGCTATGACGTCACCATCGACGACCTCAAGTCGTTCCGCCAGCTGCACAGCCGCACCCCAGGCCACCCGGAGTTCGGTTACACCCCAGGTGTCGAAACCACCACCGGCCCGCTGGGCCAAGGCCTGGCCAACGCCGTAGGCTTCGCCCTCGCCGAGAAAGTGCTGGCTGCCCAGTTCAACCGTGAAGGCCACAACATCGTCGACCACAACACCTACGTGTTCCTGGGTGACGGCTGCATGATGGAAGGCATTTCCCACGAAGTCGCTTCGCTGGCCGGTACCCTGGGCCTGAACAAGCTGGTCGCCTTCTACGACGACAACGGCATCTCCATCGACGGCGAAGTGCACGGCTGGTTCACCGACAACACCCCAGCGCGTTTCGAAGCCTACAACTGGCAGGTCATCCGTAACGTCAACGGTCACGATGCCGACGAAATCAAGATGGCCATCGACACCGCTCGCAAGAGCGACCGTCCGACCCTGATCTGCTGCAAGACCATCATTGGTTTCGGCTCGCCGAACAAGCAGGGCAAGGAAGATTGCCACGGTGCGCCGCTGGGCAACGACGAAATCGCCCTGGCCCGCAAAGAACTGAACTGGAACCACGGCCCGTTCGAAATCCCTGCTGACATCGCTGCCGAGTGGGATGCCAAGGCCGCCGGTGCCAAGGTCGAAGCCGAATGGAACCAGCGCTTCGACGCTTACGCCGCCGCCTTCCCGGAACTGGCCAGCGAGCTCAAGCGTCGCCTGAGCGGTGATCTGCCAGCTGACTTCTCGGAAAAGGCCGCTGCCTACATCGCCGAAGTCGCAGCCAAGGGTGAAACCATTGCCAGCCGCAAGGCCAGCCAGAATGCCCTGAACGCCTTCGGCCCCCTGCTGCCTGAGTTCCTCGGCGGCTCGGCTGACCTGGCCGGCTCCAACCTGACCCTGTGGAAAGGTTGCAAGGGTGTCGAGGCCAATGACGCCAGCGGCAACTACGTGTTCTACGGCGTGCGTGAATTCGGCATGACCGCGATCATGAACGGCGTTGCCCTGCACGGCGGCCTGGTGCCTTACGGCGCGACCTTCCTGATGTTCATGGAATACGCCCGTAACGCAGTGCGCATGTCGGCGCTGATGAAACAGCGGGTGATCCACGTTTACACCCACGACTCCATCGGCCTGGGCGAAGACGGCCCGACTCACCAGCCGATCGAGCAGCTGACCAGCCTGCGCAGCACGCCGAACCTGGACACCTGGCGCCCAGCCGATGCGGTCGAGTCGGCCGTCTCCTGGAAAGCCGCACTGGAGCGCAAGGACGGCCCATCGGCGCTGATCTTCTCGCGTCAGAACCTGCAACATCAGGACCGCGATGCCCAGCAGATCGCCGACATCGCCCGTGGTGGCTATGTGCTCAAGGACTGCGCAGGCGAGCCTGAGCTGATCCTGATCGCCACCGGCTCCGAAGTGGGCCTGGCGGTGCAGGCGTTCGCCAAGCTGACCGAGCAGGGCCGCAAGGTGCGCGTCGTGTCGATGCCAAGCACCAGCGTGTTCGATGCCCAGGACGCTGCCTACAAGCAGTCGGTACTGCCGCTGCAAGTCGGTGCGCGCATCGCCATCGAAGCTGCCCACGCCGACTTCTGGTACAAGTACGTAGGCCTGGAAGGTCGCGTCATCGGCATGACCACCTACGGCGAATCGGCTCCGGCCTCGGCGCTGTTCGAGGAGTTCGGCTTCACCCTGGAAAACATCCTGGGTACTGCTGAAGAGCTGCTGGAAGACTGATGTAAAGTCTGGGGGCTTTGCCGCCCCCTTCAATCGCGGGGCAAGCCCGCTCCCACGCCAGCTCGCGAATACTGGCTGGCGTGGGAGCGGGCTTGCCCCGCGATGGTCATACAACGCTTTCGATACGTGAGCCCGGCATGCCCCATCCGCGTCCCTACAAAGTTGCACTCAACGGTTACGGCCGCATCGGCCGCTGTGTCCTGCGCGCACTGGTCGAGCGAGGGGCGAAGGCGGGCTTCGAGATCGTTGCACTGAACGATCTGGCCGATCAGGCCAGCCTGGAATACCTGACACGCTTCGACTCCACCCACGGGCGCTTCCCCGGTGAGGTGAAGGTCGACGGCGATTGCCTGCATATCAATGGCGACTGCGTGCAGGTTTTGCGCAGTGCCACCCCTGAAGGGATCGACTGGGCCGCCCTGGACGTCGACCTGGTGCTCGAATGCAGCGGCGCCTACAACACCCGCGCCGACGGCCAGCGCTTCCTCGATGCCGGCGCGCCACGGGTGCTGTTCTCCCAGCCGATGGCCAGCGAGGCGGATGTCGATGCCACGGTGGTCTACGGGATCAACCAGGATTGCCTGACCGGCACCGAGCGGCTGGTGTCCAACGCCTCCTGCACCACCAACTGCGGCGTGCCGCTGTTGCGCGTGCTGGACCAGGCCTTTGGCATCGAGTACGTGCAGATCACCACGATTCACTCGGCGATGAACGACCAGCCGGTGATCGACGCCTATCACCACGAAGACCTGCGCCGCACCCGCTCGGCATTCCAGTCGGTAATTCCGGTGTCTACTGGCCTGGCCCGTGGCATCGAGCGCCTGCTGCCGGAACTTGCCGGGCGAATTCAGGCCAAAGCGGTACGCGTGCCGACCGTCAACGTGTCGTGCCTGGACATCACCTTGCAGACCGCTCGCGATACGACTGCGGCCGAGGTCAACCAGGTGCTGCGCGACGCCGCCCTGAGCGGCCCGCTGCAGGGTCTTGTGGCCTACACCGAGCTGCCGCACGCCAGCTGTGATTTCAACCATGACCCGCATTCGGCCATCGTCGATGCCAGCCAGACCCGCGTTTCCGGCCCCCGCCTGGTGAACCTGCTGGCCTGGTTCGACAACGAATGGGGGTTCGCCAACCGTATGCTCGACGTTGCTGACCACTATCTGCACGTCGTCCACCAAACCCGCACCAAACAGCCCTGAAGGACTGCATTCATGACCGTGTTGAAGATGACCGACCTCGACCTGCAAGGTAAACGCGTACTGATCCGCGAAGACCTCAACGTGCCTGTGAAGGACGGTGTGGTAGCCAGCGATGCGCGTATCCTGGCTGCGCTGCCGACCATCAAGCTGGCCCTGGAAAAAGGCGCCGCGGTAATGGTCTGCTCGCACTTGGGTCGTCCGACCGAGGGCGAGTTCTCCGCCGAGAACAGCCTCAAGCCCGTCGCCGACTACCTGAGCAAGGCCCTCGGCCGCGAAGTGCCGCTGGTTGCCGACTACCTGGACGGCGTCCAGGTCCAGGCCGGCGAGCTGGTGCTGTTCGAGAACGTGCGCTTCAACAAAGGCGAGAAGAAGAACGCCGACGAGCTGGCGCAGAAGTACGCCGGCCTGTGCGACGTGTTCGTCATGGACGCCTTCGGTACCGCCCACCGCGCCGAGGGTTCGACCCATGGCGTGGCCAAGTTCGCCAAAGTCGCTGCTGCCGGTCCGCTGCTGGCAGCCGAGCTGGACGCCCTGGGCAAGGCCCTGAAAGCCCCGGCCAAGCCGATGGCAGCCATCGTCGCCGGCTCCAAGGTGTCGACCAAGCTCGACGTGCTCAACAGCTTGAGCAGCGTCTGCGACCTGCTGATCGTCGGCGGCGGTATCGCCAACACCTTCCTCGCCGCAGCAGGCCACAAGGTTGGCAAGTCGCTGTACGAGCCTGACCTGGTCGACACCGCCAAGGCCATTGCGGCCAAGGTCAATGTGCCGCTGCCGGTGGACGTGGTGGTTGCCAAGGAGTTCGCCGAGAGCGCCCAGGCCACCGTCAAGCTCATCACTGAAGTCGCTGACGATGACATGATCCTGGACATCGGCCCGCAAACCGCCGAACAGTTCGCTGACTTGCTCAAGACCTCCAAGACCATCCTGTGGAACGGTCCGGTCGGCGTGTTCGAGTTCGACCAGTTCGGCAACGGCACCCAAGTACTGGCCAAAGCCATTGCCGATAGCGCGGCATTCTCCATCGCTGGCGGTGGCGATACCCTGGCAGCCATCGATAAATATGGCGTTGGCAGCGATATCTCCTACATTTCTACCGGTGGCGGTGCGTTCCTCGAATTCGTCGAGGGTAAAGTCCTGCCCGCCGTAGCGATCCTGGAAGAGCGGGCCAAGGCCTGAGCATGAAGGCGCGCGGCAAAGGGAGCGACCGAATGGTCAAGCAATTGCCTGTGATGATCGTGGCGGGGCTGCTGGGCGCTTGCTCCAGCGGTCCGGCTGCGGACGCCGAACCGTCGCAGTCGCCCCAGGGCGGCTGCTATCAGTCCCAGTGGCAGGCGGAAACGGTGCCGGTGATCAACAAGCGCCTGGGCCCGGATGGCCTGGAAAAGTACGACGACGAGCACCAGCGCAAGGCGCCGGGTTGCCCTTGATCGGGTGACGAGCAACCAACCGGACCTTTCGTGGTCTTGGACAAGGGGGCCGCGGTGCGGCCCTTCGCGGCGGTTCGGCGCCCCGGCAAGCCAGCTCCCACAGGGATCGCGCTGAACCCTGTGGGAGCTGGCGAAGCCTGTGATGGGCTGTGAAAGGGCCCCAAAAAGAGGATATTCAATGAAAGCGCTGTTGGCCGTATTGGCCCTGGCGACATTGGCAGGATGCTCTCTGCTGCAGCCGGCGCAACCTGCCCCGGCGGACAACTGGACCCGCTGGGTCTGCGATACCCAGACCGAAGTACTCTGGCGCTTCGCCGACGCTACCCAGGATTCGGTCGACGTACGCCTCGGCGGCGGCGACCAGGTCTACCGGCTCAAGTCCGAGCCGGGCGCCTCTGGCGCGCTATACAGCGACGGCGTGCTGGCCCTGCACACCAAAGGCGATGAAGGCCTGGTGTACTGGGTGGCAACCAACGATCTGATTGGGCGGGGCTGCAAGGCACCGTGACTGGCCGGGCCGCCATGGTGGCCCACACTACTTGAACAGCAACCGCCCCTGCGGCAGGCTTGCACGAAACAACGACGCTTGTCGGGAGAGAGATACACAATGGCACTCATTAGCATGCGCCAGATGCTGGACCACGCCGCCGAGTTCGGCTACGGCGTTCCAGCTTTCAACGTCAACAACCTCGAGCAGATGCGCGCCATCATGGAAGCCGCCGACAAGACCGACTCTCCGGTCATCGTGCAGGCCTCGGCCGGTGCTCGCAAATACGCAGGTGCGCCGTTCCTGCGCCACCTGATCCTGGCCGCGATCGAAGAGTTCCCGCACATCCCGGTGTGCATGCACCAAGACCACGGCACCAGCCCGGATGTCTGCCAGCGCTCGATCCAACTGGGCTTCAGCTCGGTAATGATGGACGGCTCGCTCGGCGAAGACGGCAAGACTCCGACCGACTACGAGTACAACGTGCGCGTCACCCAGCAGACCGTCGCCATGGCGCATGCCTGCGGCGTTTCGGTTGAAGGCGAGCTGGGCTGCCTGGGTTCGCTGGAAACCGGCATGGCCGGTGAAGAAGACGGTATCGGCGCCGAAGGCGTTCTGGATCACAGCCAGATGCTGACCGACCCAGAAGAAGCCGCTGACTTCGTCAAGAAGACCCAGGTCGATGCCCTGGCCATCGCCATCGGCACCAGCCACGGCGCCTACAAGTTCACCAAGCCACCTACCGGTGACGTACTGGCGATCGACCGCATCAAGGAAATCCACAAGCGCATCCCTAACACTCACCTGGTGATGCACGGTTCTTCCTCGGTACCGCAAGAGTGGCTGGCGATCATCAACCAGTATGGCGGCGACATCAAAGAAACCTACGGCGTACCGGTTGAAGAAATCGTCGAAGGCATCAAGTACGGCGTGCGCAAGGTCAACATCGATACCGACCTGCGTCTGGCCTCGACCGGTGCCATGCGTCGCCTGATGGCGACCAACCCGAGCGAATTCGACCCACGCAAGTTCTTCGGCGAAACCGTCAAAGCCATGCGCGACGTCTGCATCGCCCGTTACGAAGCCTTCGGCACTGCCGGTAATGCCTCCAAGATCAAACCGATCTCCCTGGAAGGCATGTACCAGCGTTACCTGAAAGGCGAGCTGGCTGCCAAGGTCAACTGATCCGCACCCGTGCAGGAAAAACCCGCAGAGATGCGGGTTTTTTTATGGGTGCTATTTAGCGCCATCGTGGAACAAGACCGGGCACGACCGTTAGTCGGTTTGGGCGAAGATATCCGACTGATAGCGTTCTGATTGCATTGCACCCGGCCAACCCCCGTCTAGAGTAGTTAATCGGATCCAATTGGTAGTGGCAGTCGCGCTTACAAGAGAAGCAGCATGGATGAAGCTCAACCCAATGCCCCGGATGGCCGATCCGTTCTGCTGGTTGTCGACGATTACCCGGAGAACCTGATCAGCATGCGGGCGCTGTTGGCCCGGCAAGACTGGCAGGTGCTCACGGCAAGCTCGGGGATGGAAGCCTTGAGCGCATTGCTGCAGCATGACGTGGACCTGGTCCTGCTGGATGTGCAAATGCCCGAAATGGACGGTTTCGAGGTGGCCCGGCTGATGCGCGGCAGCCAGCGAACCCGGCTGACGCCGATTATCTTCCTGACCGCCAACGAGCAGTCGCAAGCCGCGGTGCTCAAGGGCTATGCCGCAGGTGCGGTGGATTACCTGTTCAAACCCTTCGATCCGCAGATCCTCAAGCCCAAGGTGCAGGCATTGCTGGAGCAGCAGCGCAACCGGCGCATGCTGCAACGTCTGACCCGCGAGCTGGAAACGGCCAGGGCGTTCAATGCATCGATCCTGGAAAACGCGGCCGAAGGCATTTTGGTAGTGGATGAGGCTGGCACCATCGGCTTTGCCAACCCGGCCATCTCGCGCTTGCTCGAAACCCCTGTGGATAAATTGCAAGGCGCGCATGTGCTCGACCTGGTGCAATTGGTAACGGCCTGCCTGTGGCGCGAGTCGGAGTTTTATCAGGCGTATTTGGCCCGGCAGATCTTCCGCGTGCATGACGCCCAGTTGCGTACCCTCGGCGGCCAGTTGGTGCCGGTGGCGCTGTCCTGCGCACCCTTGCCGGCGGAGCAGCGCGCCATGGTGGTGACGGTGCTGGACATGTCGGTGGTACGCAGCCTGCACCAGCAACTGGAATACCAGGCGGTCACCGATCCGCTCACCGGCCTGCTCAATCGCCGCGGCTTCTATCAGGCCGCCGAGGGCGCGCTGCTGCGCAGTGAGCGCTCGGACAAAGCCCAGGCATTGATGTACATGGACCTGGATGGTTTCAAGCGGATCAACGACTCACTCGGTCATGAGGCCGGCGATGAGGTGCTGCGTTGGGTCGGCGAACAACTCAAGGACTGCCTGGGCAGCGAGGCCTTGCTGGCGCGCATGGGCGGTGATGAATTCACCGCGTTGTTCGATGGCTTGCCCTATCCGGAGCGGGCCGGGCGGTTTGCCGAGCAGGTGATCGAGCGCCTGTCGATTTCCCATCAGGTCGAGGGCGTGGATGTCTGCCTTGGCGTCAGCATCGGCATCGCCACCTACCCCGATTGCGGCGGCACGGTCGAAGGCTTGATCCGCGCGGCCGACACCGCGATGTACGCCGCCAAGCAAGCCGGTCGCCAGCAGTACCGCTTCTACGATCAGGAGCTCAATGGGCGGGCCCGGTCCCGTTTGATGCTCGAAGATGGGGTGCGCACGGCCATCGAACAGAAGGACTTCAGCCTGGTGTTCCAGCCCCAGGTGGCGTTCGCTGACGGCACATTGCGCGGCTTCGAGGCGTTGCTGCGCTGGCAGCACCCCAGCGTCGGCGACGTTCCGCCTGCGCTGTTCATTCCCTTGCTCGAGGAAACCCGTCTGATCAGCCGGCTGGCCAGCTGGATCTATGATCAGGGCGCCGCTCAGCGCCAAGCCTGGAATGAGCACTTCGCACCTGACCTGGTGCTCAGCATCAGCCTGAGCCGGATTCAGTTCGCCATGCCCAACCTGGTCGACGAGTTGCGCCGGGTAATCGAGGAGCACGGCCTGCAACCTGCGCAGTTGGAGGTCGAGGTGGCGGAAACCTCACTGATCTACAACATCGATGCGGCGATCAAGCAGGTCAAGCGCTTGCACGAGCTGGGCGTACGGGTGGCGCTGGACGACTTTGGCGCGGGTGAGTGTTCGTTGCGCATGGTCCGCGACTTGCCGATCAATACCCTCAAGCTCGACCGTCATCTGGTCAGTCGATTGCCGGACTCGGCGGGTGATGCCGCGCTGGTGCGCAGTGTCATCGGCCTGTGCGCCGACTACGCCATCACGGTGATCGCCGAAGGCGTCGAGACCGCTGCCCAGGCCGCCTGGCTCAAGGCCAATGGCTGTGCCTACGTGCAGGGCTTTTTGGTGGCGCGGCCGATGACCTGCGCCGATGCCAGCGGCTTTCCGGCGATTTTCCCCTGGCCACGGTCATGATTGGCTAGAATCGCCTCTGCTTTCAGCGACCGCCGTGCCATGACCGAATTACGCTACGTGCAAGCCTACCCACCACACCTGCAGGAGCAGGTGCGCCAGATGATTGCCAGCGACCGCCTGGGCGATTACCTGCGCCAGCGCTATCCAGGGCGCCACGAGGTGCAGAACGACAAGGCCTTGTATCTCTATGCCCAAGAGCTCAGGCAGGCCTATCTGCGCAGCGCGCCGAACCTGGATAAAGTGCTGTTCGACAACCGCCTGGACTTGACCCACCGTGCCTTGGGGCTCAATACCGCGGTATCGCGAGTGCAGGGCGGCAAGCTCAAGGCGAAAAAAGAGATCCGCATTGCGGCATTGTTCAAGGAAGCTGCGCCGCAGTTCCTGCGCATGATCGTGGTGCACGAGTTGGCCCACCTCAAGGAGCGCGACCACAGCAAGGCCTTCTACCAGCTGTGCCAGCACATGGAGCCGGACTACCATCAACTGGAATTCGACCTGCGCGTCTACCTGACCTACCGGGAGCTGCCGGGCACCACGTAAGGACCACCCAGCATGGATGTAAGCAAGACCAAGAGCAGTTTCTACCGCCGCCTCTACGTGGCCTGGCTGATCGACAGCCAGACCGCGACCAGCGTCCCCGCCTTGATGGAGGCCACCGGCATGCCCCGGCGCACCGCCCAGGACACCATCGCAGCCCTGGCCGACCTGGACATCGTCTGCGAGTTCGAGCAAGAAGCGGGTGCTCGCAACCATGCTGGGCACTACCGCATCCATGACTGGGGTGCGATCGACAAGCAGTGGATCATTCAGCACCTGCGCACAATCCGCCAGGTGTTGGGCTATCCCTGAGCCTCAACGCTGGGCTCAGGCCCTGAGCTCAGCCCCTGAGCTCAGCCCCTGCGCATGCCAATGTGAGGGATGCCATCTTCAAGGTACTCGTCTCCCGCCACCTCGAAGCCGTGGCGTGCGTAGTAGCCTTGCAGGTGTGCTTGAGCTGACAGGTAGACCGGCGTGCCTGGCCAGCAGTGCTCGGCACACTCCAGGCCCTTGAGCAGCAATTGGTGGCCAGTGCCGTTGCCCCGAGCGGCAGCTGCGGTCACTACCCGGCCAATGACCACCTCGCCGTCATGCGCCTGCGGGTCGAGCAGGCGCAGATAGGCGACCAGGCGGTTGTCCTGGCAACCCATCAAGTGCAGCGTATCGCCACTCAGGTCGAGCCCGTCGACCTCTTGGTAAGGACAGCGCTGCTCTACCACGAATACTTCTGTGCGCAGCGCGAGGATGTCATACAGCTGTTGCTTGTCGAGGTCGGTATGGTGCTTGCAGATCCACTCGATGGACATTGAGATGCGCTCCTGGGATGGGCTGACGATCATCGCAAATCTGGCGGGCAAGCACGAGAAACCGATGCCGTGGATCAACTGCGGCGCAGTTCGGCCAAAATAGAGGCTATTTGACATTATTGTCGGCTGCGACCGGCTTTCGCCTGTGTGTACTCTGCCAACCTGTAGTGATGAAGCTCCCGCGTGAGCCCCTAATTGCGAAAGGACTTGAGCATGCGGCCACTGCTTTGTGTTGTTGGTTTGCTGGCGCTAATGCTGCTGCCCGTAGCATCGGCGCAGGACAAGCTACGCCTGGTGTCCGACAGCTGGCCGCCCTTCACCGATACCGGCATGCCCGGCGGCGGCCTGGCCACCAGCATCGTCACCACCGCCCTGATGCGTGCGGGATATGCCAGCGAGTTCGAGGAGGTGCCTTGGGCCAGGGCGCTCAAGGGCGTGGCTGATGGTCGCTACGATGTACTGGTGAATGCCTGGTACAACGACTCGCGCGCGCTGATCGGCCAATTTTCCAAAGCCTACCTGACCAATCGGATTCGCCTGCTCAAGCGCCAGGGAGATGCCTTTAGCTACAAGCGCCAGGCCGACCTGTATCCGTACTCGATTGCGGTGGTGCGCGATTATGCCTACTCACCGGATTTCGACAGTGATACCCGCTTGAGCAAAGTGCCTGTGCGTAACTTCTCATCTGCCGTACGCATGCTGGCGGCAGGGCGGGTGAAGTTGGCAGTGGAAGACGAGTATGTGGCCCGCTACAACTTGCAGCGCGAGCCACAGCAGGTGCGCGATGCGGTGAGCTTCGTCGAGCCGCCGCTGGGGGAGAACAGCCTGCATATCCTGGTGAGCCTCAAGCATCCACAGCATCAGCAGATCGTGCAGCGGTTCGAGCGTGCAATCGTGGCGATGAAGGCCGATGGCAGTTATGCCCGGCTGCTACGCCAGCATGGGTTCTGAGGGGGGCGGTGCAGGCCTGATCGCGGGGCAAGCCCGTTCCCACGAGAACAATTGAGGCCTGAAGGTTGTAAGCCCGCTGCCGTGGGGACAATTGGGCATCCGCCAATCCTCAGGCAGGAGAGCCTTCCTTGATCAAGTGAGCGGCCATGGTCCGCAGCGGCCCGAGCTGGCGACAGATCAACGCCAATTGCGTCTGCACCAGGCGCTGATGCTCATCCAGCTCCTCTGGCATTTGCTCCAGTGCATTGGCCAGCGCCTCTTCTTCATCACTGTGGATCGCCACGGGTAGCCGCGCTGCCAGGCCATTGGCGATCTCTTCCAGGCTCTTCGCCAAGCTCTGCCCGGCACCCTCGATCAACTGCTCATGCACCTCGGACGGCAGCGCCGTATCACGGTGCGCACCCAGCCCGGAGAGGTAGCTGAGCAGGGTGTGTGAGAGCACCAGGAAACGGAAGCCGACATCTGCCTCCTTACGGAAATGCCCCGGCTCCATGAGCATGTTGGCCAGGGTGGTCGACAGCGCTGCATCGGCGTTGTGCGCGTTGCGCCGGGCCAGGCGATAGGCCAGGTCGTCACGCTTGCCATGGGCGTATTGCTGCATGATCTGGCGCAGGTAGGCGCTGGCGCAGCTGAGGGTATTGGCCAGCACCTTGTTCAAGCGCCGCCCCTGCCAGTCGGGCAGGAACAGGAACACCGCCAGAATGGCGATCAGGCTGCCGACCAGGGTATCGAACAGGCGCGGCAGGAACAGCCCGTAGCCATCGCCGATCTGGTTGAAGCAGAACAGCACCATCAAGGTAATTGCGGCGGTGGCCAAGGTGTAGCGGGTGGTACGGTTGACGAAGAACACTACGCCCGCCACCACCGCGAACATCGATTGGATGATCGGGTTGGGGAACAGGTCGAACAGAGCCCAGCCCACCGTCAAGCCGATGGCCGTGCCGAAGATCCGTTGCACCAGCTTGCGCCGGGTCGCGCCGTAGTTGGGCTGGCAGACGAACAGCGTGGTGAGGATGATCCAGTAGCCTTGGGTCGGGTGGATCAAATGAACCATGCCATAGCCGATCGACAACGCCAGCGGCAGGCGCAGGGCGTGGCGGAACAGCAATGAAGTGGGCGTGAGCTGCGTGCGCAGCCGGCTCCAGACATCCTTGAAGGTGCGTGGCGAGCGGTCGAGCAGGCTGCTGTCGCTGGCGTCGGCGAGGCTGTCCGGGTTGCTCGCAGCACCGAGCAGGCGGTCGAGGGTGGCCAGGTTACCGGCCAGCGCGCGCAACGAGCGCAGCAGCCCGCGCCAGGCGGGGTTGCTCTGGATGCGCAGGTGTTCGAGCGAGGCGTGCAGGTCTTCCAGTGCTTCGGCAAAGCCGGTGCCATAGACGAAGGGCTGGCGCAGGCGGATCGATTCAGCCAGCTGCTGGCAGGCCGAGCCTTGCTGGCGTAGCAGGCGTTGGCAACGGAACATCACATCGCTGTGGAAAAACGCTTCGGCCAGCGCATTGTAGGGATAGTGCGAGGCGCTGACCCGCTCATGAATATCCTGGGCCAGGAAGTACAGCTTGAGGTAGCGACTGACCTTGGAGTTCGGCTGGCTGTTGCCGACCCGGTGCAGAATGATTTCCTTGGCTGCGTTGAGCGCTGCCACCACCTTGCCATTTTGCTGAGCCAGTTCCAGGCGCCGGGCCTCGACGTCGAGGTTGCGGATCGGCTCGAACAGGTTGGCCTTGAGCTTGAGGTAGCGGCCCAGCTCATTGAACAGCTTGGCCAGGCTCTGCTGCACCGGCTGGTTGGAGAACAGCGCCTGCCACAGCACCGAGAGCAGGCCATACCAGGCGGCGCCGGCTACCAGCAGCAAAGGCTCGTGCCAGAAATCGGTGACTTCACCACCGCGCTGGTCCACACCGATCATGGTGTACACCGACAGAATCAACGTTGCCGAGGCGATTGCCCCGTAGCGCTCGCCCAAGGCGCCGAGCATGGTCAGGCAGAACGCGGCCAAGGCCAGCGAGATGGCGAAAATCCACGGATAGGGGAAGAGCAGCTCGACTGACAGTGCGGCGATGGCAAAGCACACCAGGGTCACCATCAGCGCGCTGAGCCGGCCCTGCCAGCCGTCGTCGGTCTCGGCCAGGGCGCTGGCGATGATCCCCAGGAACAGCGGGATCAACAGGTTCATTTCATCCTGGTACCAGCACAGGGCCATGCTGCCGGTGAGGGCGACGGTTACCCGGATGCTGTAGCTGAACTTGTCTTGGCCCCACAGGCGACGCAGAGAATGGCGAAACGAGCTCGATGACATGATGGCCTGCTGGCAGTGATCGAATGAGAACCTGTTCAGTGAATGCCATTGCAGC
>Ga0247819_10000203_pt1 | contig 37985 bp, 35 predicted proteins | sample 13C_Xylose_Day6_FD_193428 | JGI IMG/M metagenome (GOLD analysis project Ga0247819, IMG submission 193428) | Soil microbial communities from agricultural site in Penn Yan, New York, United States - 13C_Xylose_Day6 | ecosystem: Environmental > Terrestrial > Soil > Agricultural land | place: USA... | reverse complement strand
TCCCGTCCCCTTGTGGAAGCGGGATCACCGGCCAGGGCGATGCTGGAAGTCAGGCTGCGCTCGCGGGTCCCTGAGGGGATGGCCAGGTATTGCACGGCATATCATGAATCCGACCATTATCGTCGGACTTGATCAAAATTTGTGCTATATTCCGCGCCCGCGATTTCCCTGCACACCAAGAACCGGTCACTGACATGCAAGCAGCCAAACCACTCTACGACTATCCCAAGTACTGGGCCGAATGCTTCGGGCCAGCGCCTTTCCTGCCGATGAGCAGGGAGGAGATGGATCAGCTCGGCTGGGATTCCTGCGACATCATCATCGTGACCGGTGATGCCTACGTCGACCATCCGTCGTTTGGCATGGCGATCATCGGCCGTTTGCTCGAAGCCCAGGGTTTCCGCGTGGGGATCATTGCCCAGCCGAACTGGCAGTCCAAAGACGACTTCATGAAGCTCGGCGAGCCAAACCTGTTCTTTGGCGTTGCCGCAGGCAACATGGACTCGATGATCAACCGCTACACCGCCGACAAGAAGATCCGCTCCGACGACGCCTACACCCCCGGCGGCATGGCCGGCAAGCGCCCAGACCGTGCCAGCCTGGTCTATAGCCAGCGTTGCAAGGAAGCCTACAAGCACGTGCCGATCGTGCTGGGCGGCATCGAGGCCTCGCTGCGGCGTATCGCTCACTACGACTACTGGCAGGACAAGGTGCGCCACTCGATCCTGATCGATGCCTGCGCCGATATCCTGCTGTTCGGTAACGCCGAGCGCGCCGTGGTCGAGGTGGCCCAGCGCCTGTCCAATGGCGAGACCATCGAGAACATCACCGACGTGCGTGGCACCGCGTTCGTGCGCCGTGACACGCCCAAGGGCTGGTTCGAAATCGACTCCACCCGGATCGACCGTCCGGGCAAGGTCGACAAGATCATCAACCCCTACGTCAACACCCAGGACACCCAGGCCTGCGCGATCGAACAGGCCAAGGGCGAGGTCGAAGACCCCAACGAAGCCAAGGTGGTGCAGATTCTCGACAGCCCGGGCATGACCCGCGACAAGACGGTGATCCGCCTGCCGTCGTTCGAGAAGGTGCGTAACGACTCGGTGCTGTACGCCCACGCCAACCGTGTGCTGCACCTGGAGACCAACCCAGGCAACGCTCGCGCCTTGGTGCAGAAGCATGGTGAAGTAGATGTGTGGTTCAACCCGCCGCCCATTCCGATGAGTACTGAGGAAATGGACTACGTGTTCGGCATGCCCTACGCACGTGTCCCGCACCCTGCCTATGGCAAGGAGCGCATCCCGGCCTACGAGATGATCCGCTTCTCGGTCAACATCATGCGTGGCTGCTTTGGTGGCTGCACCTTCTGCTCGATCACCGAGCACGAAGGGCGGATCATCCAGAACCGTTCGCACGAGTCGATCCTGCACGAGATCGAGGAGATGCGCGACAAGGTGCCGGGCTTCACCGGCGTGGTTTCCGACCTGGGCGGGCCGACCGCCAACATGTACCGCATCGCCTGCAAGAGCCCCGACATCGAGAAGCACTGCCGCAAGCCGTCCTGCGTATTCCCAGGCATCTGCGAGAACCTCAACACCGACCACAGCTCGTTGATCGAGCTGTACCGCAAGGCCCGTGCCTTGCCGGGGGTGAAGAAGATCCTGATCGCCTCGGGTCTGCGCTACGACCTGGCGGTAGAGTCGCCGGAGTACGTCAAGGAGCTGGTCACCCACCACGTCGGCGGCTACCTGAAGATTGCCCCCGAGCACACCGAGCGTGGCCCGCTGGACAAGATGATGAAGCCGGGCATCGGCAGCTATGACCGCTTCAAGCGCATGTTCGAGAAGTACTCCAAAGAGGCAGGTAAAGAGCAGTACCTGATTCCGTACTTCATCGCTGCCCACCCCGGTACTACCGACGAAGACATGATGAACCTTGCCCTGTGGCTCAAGGGCAATGGCTTCCGCGCTGACCAGGTGCAGGCGTTCTACCCATCGCCGATGGCCTCGGCCACGGCCATGTACCACTCGGGCAAGAACCCGCTGCGCAAGGTCACCTACAAGAGTGAAGGGGTCGATATCGTCAAGAGCGATGAGCAGCGCCGCTTGCACAAGGCGTTCTTGCGCTATCACGACCCCAAAGGCTGGCCGATGCTGCGTGAAGCGCTGGAGCGTATGGGCCGTGCCGACCTGATTGGCCCGGGCAAGCACCAGTTGATCCCGCTGCATCAGCCGCAGACCGACAGCTACCAGAGCGCTCGGCGCAAGAACTCGACGCCGACCGGCAGCCACAAGGTGGGCAAGGATCAGAAGATCCTCACCCAGCACACTGGCCTGCCGCCGCGTGCCAGCGATGGCAGCAAGCCGTGGGATAAACGTGAGAAGGCCAAGGCCGAGGCATTTGCGCGTAACCAGCAGGCAGCTAAAGAGCGTAAGGAAGCGGCCAAGGGCGGCGGCAAGAAGAAGCCGCGTCAGCCAGTCCTGCCGCGCTGAACGGGTAACATCTAAACTCGTGGGGGCGGGCTTGCCCCGCGATAGCGATGGTCAATCCACCAACGCTATCGCGGGGCAAGCCCACATTTTTCGTCAAGCGTCATAGGATCAATCAGGCTTCTTGTCGACCCACTTGGGCAACACCGGCGCCTCGAACTCATCCATCCCATCGAGCAGCTCATCCGGCTGCTTGCCCAGCAGCAACATCGCCCGATGCTGCGGGCGCACGAAGCCTTCCTCGACGATATGGTCGAGGAACCCGCCGAGTTTTTCATAGAAACCGTTGACGTCCAGCAGGCCCAGCGGCTTGGCGTGATAGCCCAACTGCCCCCAGGTCCATACCTCGAACAACTCCTCAAGCGTACCCAGGCCACCCGGCAGGGCGATGAAGGCATCGCTCAACTCGGCCATGCGCGCTTTACGCGCGTGCATGCCGTCGACGACCTCCAGGCGGGTCAGGCCCTTGTGGCCGATTTCAGCGTCCATCAGGCTTTGCGGGATGATCCCGACCACTTCACCACCCGCAGCCATGGCCGCATCGGCCACGGTGCCCATCAGGCCCACTGCGCCGCCGCCATACACCAGGGTCAGGCCGCGGCCAGCGATGGCCTTGCCAAGGGCAACCGCCGCTTCGCGGTAGGCCGGGTTGCTGCCGATGCTGGCACCACAGAAGACACATACGGAACGTACAGGCATTACTTCTCTCCCTTCAAATGCGTGCACAGGGTAAGGCGCAAGCCGCTCGCTTCCAAGGCGCGATTCACTCCGGACGGGAGAATTCGCAGGCGGCGCCAGCGGCGCCTTGGGCGTAGGCTGCCAGCAGGCTGTTCATGAAACTACCAAGGGACATGTCATTTGCTCCTAAATGAGAGGTTGTCCCATCGTCTACTTAGAGGGCATGATGTGCACTTAGATTGGTTGTATACAATCCATAGAACAAATCAACTGGCTGGCCATTGGACACCCCCTTGATGCACATCAGGGACGTTCGTTCCGGGTTCAGGCAGTCTCGCAATTGATAAACCCCTGCCAAGGAGATTCACGATGTTTGCGAAAGCTGTAGCGGTATCCCTGCTGACCCTCGCCAGCGCTTCTGTGTTCGCGGCCGAGTGCTCTGTGACGGTCGAGTCGACCGACCAGATGTCCTACACCAGCAAGGAATTCACCGTCGACAAGAGCTGCAAAGAGTTCACCGTCAAGCTGACCCACTCGGGCAAGCTGCCAAAGAACGTCATGGGCCACAACCTGGTGATCAGCAAGACCGCTGACATGCAGGCCATCGCCTCTGAAGGCATGACCCAGGGCATCGACAAGGGTTACCTGAAGGAAGACAACGCCAATATCATCGCCCACACCGCGATGATTGGTGCGCCGGAGAAGGAAACCGAAGTCAAGTTCGACACTTCCAAGCTGGAAGCTGGCGGCGACTACAGCTTCTTCTGCACCTTCCCAGGCCACATCTCGATGATGAAAGGCAAAGTCATCGTCAAGTAAGCCTGATGCTCACCGCGTAATCTAACGTGGGAGCGGGCTTGCCCCGCGATAGTGTGGGTGAATTCACCCTCGCTATCGCGGGACAAGCCCGCTCTCACGTTAGGTATTGCAGTTCGCGTGTTACGGCGCGAACGGCAACTCGCGCTTGTGCTGGGTCTTGCGGTAGGTGTTGACGATGATGTCGAACGCCTCCTGGCTGACCGGCTCGCCATGCAGGAACGCATCGATCTGCTGGTAGGTCACGCCATGTGACGCCTCATCCGGCTTGCCCGGTTCGAGGTCTTCCAGATCCGCCGTCGGCACTTTCTCTACCAACGATTCCGGCGCCCCGAAGCTACGGGCGATGGCGCGTACCTGGTTTTTCACCAGGCCGCTCAACGGCGCCAGGTCGCAGGCGCCATCACCGAACTTGGTGAAGAAGCCCATCACCGCTTCGGCTGCGTGATCGGTGCCGATCACCAGGCCCGCGCGTGCGCCGGCGATGGTGTACTGGGCGACCATGCGCATCCGCGCCTTGGTGTTGCCGACGACGAAGTCGACCAGGGTCGGCGAGCCGCCTTCCAGCGCTTTGACTTCCAGCGCCAAGGCCCGCACCGCAGGGGCGATGTCGACGGTATGCACCTCATCGGCCTTGATCACGTCCAGGCACGCTTGGGCATCGTGCTCGTCATGCTGCACCTGATACGGCAGGCGTACGGCGATGAAGCGATAGCCTTGATCGCCAGTTTCGGCGCGCAGTTCGGTGACAGTGCGCTGGGCGAGCAGGGCAGCGGTCAGCGAGTCGACCCCACCACTGATGCCCAGGACCAGGGTCTTGAGCCGGGCATTGGCCAGGCAATCCTTGATGAAGGCCACGCGCCGGGCAACTTCGGCCTCGAGCGCGGCGGCGTCGGCGAACGGCGGCTGCACCTTGAGCTGCTGGGCAATCTCTCGCTGGACGGCTTGCATGGATTACTCCTTGTGGGGGACTTTGAAAACGTGGCGCATGTAGGCGACGAAGTTCTCGTCACGGCATTGGGTCTTGGCGGCTTCGTCGGAGATCTTCGCCACCGGCGAGCCATTGCAGTCGGTCATTTTAAGCACGATGTTCATCGGCGCCACTCCAGGTAGGTCGCAGGTCAGGTTGGTGCCGATACCAAAACTGACGTTGATGCGCCCGCGCAAGGCGCGGAAGATCTCCAGCGAGCGGGTCAGGTTGAGGCCATCGGAGAACACCAGGGTCTTGGTCATCGGGTCGATACCCAGTTGCTGGTAATGGGCGATGGCTTTTTCCGCCCAGGCCACCGGTTCACCCGAGTCGTGGCGCAGGCCATCGAACAGCTTGGCAAAGTACAGGTCGAAATCGCGCAGGAAGGCATCCATGGTGATGCAATCGGTCAGGGCGATGCCGAGCAATCCGCGGTACTCGCGAACCCAGCAGTCCAGCGCGGCGATCTGGCTGTCGATCAGCCGTGGGCCGAGCTGCTGGTGGGCCATGATCCACTCGTGGGCCATGGTGCCCAACGGCTTGATATCCAGTTTCCATGCCAGGTTGACGTTGCTGGTGCCGACGAAGCGTGCCGGGAAATCATCGCGCAGCACCCGTACCACCTCTTCCTGGACGCGGCTGGAGAAGCGCCGGCGGGTGCCGAAATCGGCTACCTGCAGCTCGGCCAGTTCATCGGCGCTGGCATGCGCTTGCAGCCAGTCGAACTTGCGATAGAGCTGATCGCGGGCATCGCTCAGGCGCATGCGTGGGTGCAGGTGGCGGTTGCGCACCTCGCTGATGATCGCCAGTAGAGGCACTTCGAACAGCATCACATGCAGCCAAGGGCCGCGCAGGCGCAGGCTCAGCTGGTCGTTCTCGATGCCCAGGCGCAGGTAGCGCAGGTTGAAGCGGAACAGCCGCAGAAAGCGCAAAAAATCCGGTTTGAGGAAGCTGATGCGCTCAAGAAACTCGGCCTGGCCATCATCCAGGGTCATCTCGCTGAGCAGCTCGATCTGATTGCGGATCTCATCCAGATAGGGGCGCAGGTCTTCGCCGTTGCGGCAGCGAAACTCCCATTCGACGTCGGCATCCGGATAGTTGTGCAGCACCGCCTGCATCATCGTCAGCTTGTAGAAGTCGGTGTCGAGCAGGTTGTGCACGATGCGCTCGGCGAATGCGCTCTCGCTCATGGAAGGCTCCAGGTCGGCGGCGCTCGCTGAAAACGGCGCAAGCGCGCGGGAATGGCGGCCATTGTGCCAGCCTTTGCGCGCAAAGTGAGTAACCGCAGCCCTATCGCGGAGCAAGCCCGCACCCGGCAATAGGCCATAAAGCATTGCGCGTGGGAGCGGGCTGGCCCCGCGATAGGGCTGTAAATGCCAAAAGCCGGATGATTCTGCCAGCACCAGCTAGCCTTGAAACAGTGCCCCCCGTAGCAGTCGCGCACCAGCTGTGTGCACTTCGGTGACGTCTGCTGTTACAGGCTGGTTGCACGTTAACACTTGTCGAGGTTGCAATGATGGCACTCGATGGTTGCTCCTTTCGTGATCGCGTGGTGGCGCCTGACCTATGCCAGACGGTTGCACGCTCAATAAAGAAAGCCCGCCGGTCGCCTCTAACCAGCCTGCCCAGTGTGTTTGCTCGAAATCCAAAACCAATGGCACGGCCCTTGCTCGGAGCAAGGCGCTGAAAGTTGTAGTGCCAACTAAAAAAAACTCTAGGAGCACCACCTCATGTCGCAGACGTTTTACAAGAAAGGTTTCCTGGCTCTGGCCGTAGCTACGGCACTGGGTGTTTCTTCGTATGTTCAGGCCGACATCAAGATCGGCGTCGCAGGCCCAATGACTGGTGCCAACGCAGCGTTTGGCGAGCAATACATGAAAGGTGCGCAAGCAGCGGCTGACAAGATCAACGCCGCAGGTGGCGTCAATGGCGAGAAAATCCAACTGGTAAAAGGCGACGACGCCTGCGAGCCGAAACAGGCCGTGGCCGTGGCCAACCGCCTGGTCGACCAGGACAAGGTGGTCGGTGTGGTCGGACACTTCTGCTCGTCCAACACCATTCCGGCATCGGAGGTGTATGACGAAGCCGGTGTCATCGCTATCACCCCAGGTTCGACCAACCCGCAGGTCACCGAGCGCGGCCTGTCGGCGATGTTCCGCATGTGTGGCCGTGACGACCAGCAGGGTATCGTTGCCGGTGACTACATCGTCGACGTGCTCAAGGGCAAGAAAGTCGTAGTCCTGCACGACAAGGACACCTACGGCCAAGGCCTGGCCGACGCAACCAAGGCGCAGCTGGAGAAGCGTGGCGTCAAGCCGGTGCTGTACGAAGGCCTGACCCGTGGCGAGAAAGACTTCAGCGCAGTGGTCACCAAGATCCGCGGCGCTGGCGCCGATGTCGTCTACTTCGGTGGCCTGCACCCGGAAGCCGGTCCACTGGTGCGCCAACTGCGTGAAGCAGGCCTGAAGGATGTGGCGTTCATGTCCGATGACGGCATCGTCACCGACGAACTGGTGTCCACCGCAGGTGGCGCTCAATACACCAATGGCGTGTACATGACCTTCGGCGCCGACCCGCGTCTGCTGCCAGACAGCAAGGCGGTGGTGGAAGAGTTCCGCAAAGCCGGCACCGAGCCTGAAGGCTACACCCTGTACGCCTACGCCTCGGTCCAGGCGCTCGCCGCCGCGTTCAACGGCGCCAAGTCAAACAAGGGTGAAGACGCTGCCAAGTGGCTCAAGGCCAACCCGGTGCAGACCGTCATGGGCGAGAAGAAGTGGGACAGCAAGGGTGACCTGACCGTCTCCGACTACGTGGTCTACCAGTGGGATGCCAACGGCAAGTACCACCAGCTGGATAAACAAAAATAATAAAGGCCCAAGGCCCGGACAGCCGTCCGGGCCGACGCCCCGCGGTACCTGTCTTTATCCGTAGATGTGCACCAGTTCTGCGCTGCGAGGGCCGCTGTATGCCAGGCCCGCCGTGGTCGGCGCTCGTGCAATCTCACTCAGCGAGATTGCGTTATGGATGGTATTTTCCTGCAGCAACTGGTCAATGGTCTGACCCTCGGGTCGGTCTATGGCCTGATCGCCATCGGCTACACAATGGTCTATGGCATTATCGGCATGATCAACTTCGCGCACGGCGAGGTGTACATGATCTCCGCGTACCTCGCGGCGATCAGCCTGGCATTGCTGGCTTATTTCGGTATCGAGTCCTTCCCGCTGCTGATGCTCGGCACGCTGTTGTTCACCGTGGTGGTCACCGGCGTCTACGGCTTCACCATCGAGCGCATCGCCTACAAACCCCTGCGTAACTCCACCCGCCTGGCGCCGCTGATCAGCGCCATCGGGATCTCGCTGATCCTGCAGAACTACGCGCAGATCAGCCAGGGCGCTCGCCAGCAAGGCGTGCCAACCCTGCTTGAAGGCGCCTGGCGCGTCGAAGTCGGCACCGGCTTCGTGCAGCTGACCTACACCAAGATCTTCATCCTCATCGCCGCCTTCGCCGGCATGGCCCTGCTGACCTACGTGATCAAGTACACCAAGCTTGGGCGTATGTGCCGCGCCACTCAGCAAGACCGCAAGATGGCCTCGATCCTGGGCATCAACACCGACCGGGTGATCTCCTATGTGTTCGTCATCGGTGCGGTGATGGCCGCCCTGGCCGGCGTGCTGATCACCATGAACTACGGCACCTTCGACTTCTATGCCGGCTTCATCATCGGCATCAAGGCCTTCACCGCCGCCGTACTTGGTGGGATCGGCTCGCTGCCCGGCGCCATGCTCGGCGGGATCATCCTGGGGATCTCCGAGTCGCTGTTCTCCGGCCTGATCAACTCCGACTACAAGGACGTGTTCAGCTTCTCGCTGCTGGTGCTGATCCTCATCTTCCGTCCCCAAGGCCTGCTGGGTCGCCCGCTCGTGGCTAAGGTGTGAACATGTCCACTGCCAATACTGCTTCTTCCGGTTTCGATATCAAACGCAGCCTGCTGGAGACCATCGTCGCGGGCTTGCTGGCACTGATCGTGTTCGGCCCGGTGGTCGGCGTGGTGCTCGATGGCTACACCTTCAATGCCGAGCCAAGCCGCGTGGCCTGGCTGGTCGGCGGGGTGATGGCGGGGCGCTTCCTGCTTAGCGTGTTCTTCCAGAGCGGCACCGGCCAGCGCATGCTGCAAGGCTTTGAAAGTGGCGGCTCGGGCGTGCATGTGCTGGCGCCCGACTACAAGTCGCGGCTGCGCTACGTCATCCCGGCGCTGATCGTGATCGCGATCGTGTTCCCGATCTTCGCCAACAAATATCTGCTGACGGTGGTCATCCTCGGCCTGATCTACGTGTTGCTGGGTTTGGGCTTGAACATCGTGGTCGGTCTGGCCGGTCTGCTCGACCTGGGCTATGTGGCGTTCTATGCCATCGGCGCTTATGGCCTGGCGCTGGGCTACCAGTACCTGGGCCTGGGCTTCTGGAGCGTGCTGCCGCTGGCGGCCATCGCAGCGGCGCTCGCCGGCTGCATATTGGGCTTCCCGGTGCTGCGCATGCACGGTGACTACCTGGCCATCGTGACCCTGGGCTTTGGCGAGATCATCCGGCTGGTGCTGAACAACTGGCTGTCATTCACCGGTGGGCCGAACGGCATGCCGGCGCCGTCGCCAACGTTCCTGGGCCTTGAGTTCGGTCGCCGGGCCAAGGACGGCGGGGTGCCGTTTCACGAGTTCTTCGGGATCGACTACAACCCCAACATCAAATTCCTGTTCATCTACATCGTGCTGTTCCTGGTGGTGCTGGCGGTGCTGTACATCAAGCATCGACTGACCCGCATGCCGGTCGGGCGCGCCTGGGAGGCGCTGCGCGAAGACGAGATCGCCTGCCGCTCGATGGGGCTGAACCACGTGCTGGTCAAGCTTTCGGCGTTCACCATCGGTGCGTCCACGGCTGGCCTTGCCGGGGTGTTCTTCGCCACCTACCAAGGCTTCGTCAACCCGTCCTCGTTCACCTTCTTCGAGTCGGCGCTGATCCTGGCGATCGTCGTACTCGGCGGCATGGGTTCGACCGTTGGCGTGGTCATCGCCGCATTCGTGCTGACCGTGGCACCTGAGCTGCTGCGCAGTTTCTCCGAATACCGGGTACTGCTGTTCGGCGTGCTGATGGTGCTGATGATGATCTGGCGACCGCGTGGGCTGATCCGCATCAGCCGCACCGGGGTAGTCCCGCGTAAAGGAGTGGCGCCATGAGCGACGAAATCATTCTTTCGGTCGAACACCTGATGATGCAGTTCGGCGGCATCAAGGCGCTCAGCGATGTCAGCCTGCAGGTCAAGCGCAACCAGATCTTCGCCTTGATCGGCCCCAACGGCGCTGGCAAGACCACCGTGTTCAACTGCCTGACCGGCTTCTACAAGGCCAGTGGCGGACGCATCGAGCTGAATGTGCGGGGTAACCGCACCGACGTGATCCAGCTGCTCGGCGAGCGCTTCCAACCAACCGACTTCGTCTCGCCTGCGCGCTTTGCCAACCGCCTGTACTACAAGATGTTCGGCGGCACCCATCTGGTCAATCGCGCAGGCTTGGCGCGGACCTTCCAGAACATTCGCCTGTTCAAGGAAATGTCGGTGGTGGAGAACCTGTTGGTGGCCCAGCACATGTGGGTCAACCGCAATCTGCTGGCCGGGGTGCTCAACACCAAGAGTTATCGCAAGGCCGAAAGCGATGCTCTGGATCACGCCTTCTACTGGCTGGAAGTGGTCGATCTGGTCGACTGCGCCAACCGCCTGGCGGGCGAACTGTCCTACGGTCAACAACGCCGCCTGGAGATCGCCCGGGCCATGTGCACGCGGCCGAAGATCATCTGCCTGGACGAACCCGCCGCCGGCCTCAACCCGCAGGAGACCGAGGCGCTCAGCCGCATGATCCGCGTGCTGCGTGATGAGCACGATATTACCGTGGTGCTGATCGAGCATGACATGGGCATGGTCATGAGTATCTCCGACCACATCGTGGTACTCGACCACGGCAACGTCATTGCCGAAGGCGCCCCGCAGGAAATCCGCCACAACCCGACTGTGATCGCCGCCTACCTGGGTGCAGATGAAGAGGAACTGGTATGAGTGCACCCATTCTCGAACTGAAGGACCTGGACGTGTTCTACGGGCCAATCCAGGCGCTGAAGAAAGTCTCGATGCACATCAACGAGGGCGAGACGGTCAGCCTGATCGGCGCCAACGGCGCGGGCAAGTCGACCTTGCTGATGTCGATCTTCGGCCAGCCGCGCGCGGCGTCTGGGCAGATCGTCTACCGTGGCACCGATATCACCCGCAAGTCGTCGCACTACATCGCCTCCAACGGCATTGCCCAGTCGCCGGAAGGGCGGCGGGTGTTCCCCGACATGACCGTCGAGGAAAACCTGATGATGGGCACCATTCCCATTGGGGATAAGTATGCCGCCGAGGATATGCAGCGCATGTACGAGCTGTTTCCACGCTTGAAAGAGCGGCGGACCCAACGCGCCATGACCATGTCCGGTGGTGAACAGCAGATGTTGGCGATTGCCCGAGCGTTGATGAGCCGGCCCAAGTTGCTGTTGCTCGATGAGCCGTCGTTGGGGCTGGCGCCGATCGTGGTCAAGCAGATCTTTGCCACCTTGCGCGAGCTGGCCAAGACCGGGATGACCATCTTTCTGGTCGAGCAGAACGCCAACCATGCGCTGAAGCTGTCGGACCGCGCCTATGTGATGGTCAACGGGCAGATTCGCATGACCGGCACGGGGCAGGAGTTGTTGGTCAACGAAGAGGTGCGTAACGCTTATCTGGGCGGGCACTGAGGTTTGGGGCCGCTTGCGGCCCCATTCCAACGCCCATGTGGACAACTTGTCGCATATCTCGCCAGAGCCACCTCAGAACCCCGCTCCAAGTCATTGTTTCCACAGGCACAAAACTGTCCCCGGATAATGTGGAACCGCCTGTGGAAAACATGGTGGCACTCCGCTGTGAGCCACGATTATCAAGGCCTGCAAAGATCTGTTCGTTTTTTGATCAAGCGCTGCTTGTGCTTGATTTTCATGGGATAACTTACCCCTTCGCGGGCTCTCACCAAACGCCAACTATCTGTGGATAACTCTGTGCAAAAGCCTTGGACAGACTGCTGCAAGCGGCACCGCTGAAAGCCTTGCGCCATCAGCGATGAGATATCCTCAGGCCGCTTGCTTGAAAATCCGTTCAATCCCCTGACAAGTTGCCCCCATTCTGTGGGGAAAGCCCTGTGGATAACATGCGCATAGCCCGCGCGGTCCCCTCTGCTACAAGGCTTTGCCAGGTTTGGATGTTTTTTGAGCAGGGTGCAAAACGGCTTGCTGGCGTCGCCAGTGGCGGGCATGCTTCAAGGCCTGTCGACGACCCCCTTATTGCGAAGGAGAACAGCATGACGTCCACCGTATTCATCACAGGCGCCACTTCCGGTTTTGGCGAGGCGACGGCCCGCCTGTTTGCCGATGCCGGCTGGAAACTGGTCCTGACTGGCCGTCGTAAAGAGCGCCTGGACGCGCTGTGTGCCGAACTCTCGGCCAAGACCGAAGTGCATGGCATCGTTGTCGACGTGCGTGATCGCGCGGCCATGGAGCAAGCCATCGCAAACCTGCCGCCGGCCTTCGACAAGCTGCGCGGGCTGGTCAACAACGCAGGCCTGGCGCTGGGCGCGGACCCGGCGCAGAAGTGCGACCTGGACGATTGGGAAACCATGGTCGACACCAACATCAAAGGCCTGATGTATACCACCCGCTTGCTGCTGCCACGGCTGATCGCCCATGGTCGCGGTGCGTCGATCCTCAACGTCGGCTCGGTGGCTGGCAACTATCCGTATCCGGGCAGCCACGTGTATGGCGGCACCAAGGCTTTCGTCGGCCAGTTCTCGCTGAGCCTGCGCTGCGACCTGCGCGGCACGGGCGTGCGCGTCAGCAACATCGAGCCGGGGCTGTGCGAAAGTGAGTTCTCGCTGGTACGTTTTGGTGGCGACCAGGCCAAGTACGACGCCACCTACGCTGGCGCCGAAGCGATCCAGCCGCAGGACATCGCCGAGACCATCTTCTGGATTCTCAATCAGCCGGCGCACATCAACATCAACAGCCTGGAGTTGATGCCAGTGAGCCAGGATTGGGCCGGGTTCTCGATCGATCGTTCGGCCAAGGGCTGATCTTAAGGCCATCGCGGGGCAAGCCCGCTCCGACAGGGATAGCGACACCCTGGAGCGGACTTGCCCCGCGATGGCTTCAGCTCAACCGCTGCAAGCCTTCCAGGCAAGTGGCCAAGTGATAAGGCGTCGTCGACGGCATGTCATGCCGGCTGACGGTGCCGCTGGCATCCAGGCATTCGTTCCAGCCACCGGCGTGCAGGAATTGCTCTTCCAGCGCGACCAACTGCTCCAGCAACTTGCCATCACTGCCTGCACGCAAGGCCAATGCCCGCAGATATTCCGCCTTGGCCCAAATGCGTTGGGTCGGGTCGATGACCTTGCCCTCGACATCCAGCATCGCCAGTACCGCTGAATCCTTCACCCCATGCTGCTCGGCATAGCCGAATGCCCGGCTGATGGACGCGTGCAGCGGGCTGTCACGCAGCAGTGGCGAGGTATCGAGCAGGTAGAACCATTCGAACTGATGGCCCGGCTCGAACCAGTTATCCACAGCGCCGCGCGGTTTTTCCAGCATCAGGCCCTGTTCAGGCTCGATGAAGTGCGTTTGCAGCGCCTCGCACAGCTGCAGCAAGGCCTGGTGAACAGCTGGGTCGTCACGTACTTGCAAGGTCTGCAGGAAGGCTTCGGCCAAGTGCATCTGTGGATTTTGCAATGGGCCGCTGCCCAGGTCCGACCAGTCTTCGGCAAGGCTCGCTTCATACAAGCCGTCGTCGCGAGCGAAGCGCTCGGCGACGATTTCCAGCGCGGCGTTGAGCGTGGACTCGACCAGACTCTCGCGCACCTTGCCCCAGTAATGGGCACAGGCGAAGACGATGAAGGCGTGGGTGTACAAGTCTTTGCGGCGGTCCAGTGGCTGGCCGGCGGCGTCGATGCTGTAGAACCATCCGCCGTGTTCGGCGTCGTGAAAGTGCCGTTGCAGGGAACGCAACAGGGTTGCGGCCCGCTCGGCTGCGCCCGGTTGCTCGATGCGGCTGCTGAACAGGTACAGCTGACGAGCGACGGCCATGGCGCGGTAGCGCTGTACCGGCAGCGGCTGGTGCTGTGCGTCGAGCGCCTCAAAGGGCAGCGCCAGCTCGGCATTCCACCCCGGACCTTGCCACAGCGGCACGATGCGCTCGGCAAAATGCTGGCGGAAGCGGGCCAGGCGGGTGGTCAGCTCGGGCAGGGTGGGGCGGGGGTCGGACATGGAAGCGCTCGTCGCAATCGGGCAGTGCGCCATGGTAGCAGAACTGGTGAATGACTCTTGATTCTCAGGCGCATGCAAGGGGCGAAGATGTCTGCTTCAAGGCGAAGGGCTAAGTCCCTGCCAATGGCGCGCACCGACAAAGATGAAGCGCAGCTGTTGAGTGATCTTTTCCTGCGCGGTCAGCGGCTGCGGGTCCAGCGGGTCGGGGCTGTCGATCAGTTCGGGCAGGGTGGCGAACACGGTCTTGACCACCAGATCGGCCATCACGCTCAGCGCGGCTGCGTCCAGATGCTTCCAGCGTGGCATCAGGCCGAGGTCGGTGGCCAGGTCCGAGCTGATGTCCTGGCGCAACCTGGCGATGGCCTGGCGCACCGGCTGCGAACCGCCGTATTGCTCGCGGGCGAGGAACAGGAACTGGGCGCGGTGGGCAGCAACCATGTCGAGGAAGATCCGCACCGAGGCATCGGTAATGCCACCCAGCTCGAATTCGTTTTGTCGCACCAGGCGGATGGCGTGGCGGAAGGTAGCGTCGACCTCTTCGACCAGCGCCAGACCGAGGGCGTCCATGTCCGGGAAGTGTCGATAGAAGCCAGTTGGCACGATGCCAGCGGTCTTGGCCACTTCGCGCAGGCTGATGCTGCCGAACCCGCGGCCACTTTCCATCAACTGGCAGGCGGCATCGAGCAGGGCCTGGCGGGTCTGGAGCTTCTGTTCGGCGCGCGGCAGCATGGGCAGGATTCTGTGACTGTACGGCTGGGCATTCTGGATAAAAAAACAAAGCCCGGTCAATGGACCGGGCTTGGAGGATAGCAGGCGCAGTGTCGAGGGTTGTTCTTTTCGGCCATGGTGATCAGCTCATGCGGCTGATTTCGACCAGACGATCCGAGCCACCTTCGGCAACCCGGCCAGTGCGTTCGATCAGGCGATCCGAACCACCCTCGGCAACCCGGCCAGTGCGTTCGATCAGACGATCCGAGCCACCTTCGGCAACCCGGCCAGTGCGTTCGATCAGGCGATCCGAACCACCTTCGGCAACCCGGCCAGTGCGTTCGATCAGGCGATCCGAGCCACCTTCGGCAACCCGGCCAGTGCGTTCGATCAGGCGATCCGAACCACCTTCGGCAACCCGGCCAGTGCGTTCGATCAGACGATCCGAACCACCTTCGGCAACGCGCGCTGCACGTTCCTGCAAGCGTTCAGCGCCACCTTCGGCCAAGGTGTTCAGCGGTTGCGCAACTGTAGCCGAGCTCGAACGCGATTCGGCGGTCAGGTGTTGATCCTGAGCGGGCAGGGCGAAGGCGTTGGCGGCGGCGATGGAAAGGGTCAGGCTCAGCAGCAGATGGCGTTTCATGATTTCGGTGCTCCTCTGGGGGGCTGGAAAGTGGGTACGAAGCCAATGCTACTCCCGGTAACTCCAGAGAAAAGTTCATAAGGCTAATGGTAACAATCGACGGTATTGATACTCAGTTGCGACCCTTCTATCTCGCGTGTTTCTGAGGCTTAGGTGGCGATTTGATGGTTGGCCCGATGGGTAACAGCCGAGCCGGGAACAGACCAAAAGCTGAGAGGGGTGTCAGGAAATTCTTGGTTATCATGGGTTGTTCGATTAAACCCCGCAGCTTTTCATCAGTCCGACATACTAAGTGCCATCGTCGTGCCCGCCTTGTGCCATGCAGTCAGGAGAATTACGCAATGACGCGCCCTGCCAGAATCTTCACCTGGATCTTCACCAGCCTGATCACCGTGCTGGCGATACTGGTGGTGGTCATCGCCACGTTCGATTGGAATCGCGCCAAGCCGCTGCTCAACGAGAAGGTTTCCGAGGCCCTGCACCGGCCCTTCGCGATCAACGGCAACCTCGCTGTGCAGTGGCGCACCGAGCCTGAAGAGGGCGGTTGGCGAGCCTGGGTGCCCTGGCCGCACTTCATCGCCGAAGACCTGACCCTGGGCAACCCCGACTGGCTCAAGGAGCCCACCATGGTCGGCTTGGAGAAGGTCGAATTCCGTCTCTCGCCGTTACCGCTGATGTTCCAGCAGATCGTCATTCCGCGCATCGACCTGACCAAGCCCACAGCCAGCCTCAATCGGCTGGCCGATGGCCGTGCTAATTGGACCTTCGATTTCGGCCCGAAAGATGAAAACGCCGAGCCGTCGAAATGGGTACTGGACATCGGCGCCATCGGTTTCGACCAGGGCAACGTCAGCTTCGATGACCAGACCCTGAAAACCAGCATGAAGGTGCAGATCGATCCACTGGGCAAGCCAATCCCGTTCAGCGAGATCGTTGGCAAGGCCAGCGCCGAGAAAGCCGGTGGCGCCCAGGACTATGCCTTCGGCCTCAAGGCGCAAGGCCGCTACAAGGGCCAGCCGGTGTCCGGTACCGGCAAGATCGGTGGCCTGCTGGCCCTGCAGGACGCCAGCCAGCCGTTCCCGCTGCAAGCGGATGTGCGCATTGCCGACACCCATGTAGTGCTCGCCGGTACCCTCACCGACCCGCGCAACCTGGGCGCGCTCGACCTGCGCCTGCGCCTGGCGGGCAGCAGCCTGGGCAATCTCTACCCGCTGACCGGCGTGACCCTGCCGGATACCCCGGCCTATTCCACCGACGGCCACTTGCTTGCCAACCTGCATGCGCCTGAAGGCGCGCGGTTCAGCTACGAAGGCTTCAACGGCAAGATCGGCGACAGTGACATCCATGGTGACCTGGCCTTCGTCGCCAGCCAACCGCGGCCGAAGTTGACTGGCAAGCTGGTCTCCAACCAACTGTTGTTCAAGGACCTGGCGCCGCTGATCGGCGCTGACTCCAACGCCGAGCAGAAGGCCCGTGGCGGAGCCAGCAAGCAGCCCACCGGCAAGGTGCTGCCGGTAGAAGAGTTTCGCACCGAACGCTGGCGCGCCATGGACGCTGACGTCAGCTTCAGCGGCAAGCGCATCGTGCACAGCGAGCAATTGCCCTTCAACGACCTCTCGGCCCATGTCCTGCTGGAAGACGGCGTGCTGCGCCTGGAGCCGCTGCGCTTTGGCGTGGCAGGTGGCAACCTGGCTTCTAACATCCGCCTGGACGGGCGCAGCGTGCCCTTGCAGGGCCGAGCCAAGCTCACTGCCCGGGGCTTCAAGCTCAAGCAATTGTTCCCCAGCTTTGCGCCGATGCAGACCAGCTTTGGTGAGCTCAATGGCGATGCCGACTTGAGTGGCCGGGGCAATTCGGTGGCGGCCCTGCTGGGTACTTCCAACGGCGATCTGCGCCTGCTGATCAACGACGGCGCGATCAGCCGCAGCCTGATGGAGATCGCCGGGCTGAACGTGGGTAACTATGTGGTCGACAAGTTGTTTGGCGACAAGGATGTGAAGATTAACTGCGCCGCGGCGGATGTCGGTATCAAGGATGGCCTGGCGACCACCCGGCTGTTCGTCTTCGATACCGAGAACGCGATCATCTACGTCAATGGCACGGCTAACTTTGCCAGCGAGCAGCTGGATCTGAAGATCACCCCGGAGTCGAAAGGGGTGCGCTTGTTCTCGCTGCGCTCGCCCTTGTACGTGCGCGGGCCGTTTGCCAAACCCAATGCTGGCGTGCAGGCGGTGCCGCTGGCATTGCGTGGAGTAGGGATGGTGGCGTTGGGGCTTGCTGTAGGGCCTGCGGCGGGGTTGCTGGCGCTGATTGCGCCGAGTGGCGATGTGCCTAATCAGTGTACGCCGCTACTGGAGCAGATGCGGGCAGGGAAGGCGCCGGCGGCGGTCAAAGCCAAGAAGTGAAGCGAAACGTACGTGGGAGCGGGCTTGCCTCGCGATAGCGATAGTGAACTCACCGACGCTATCGCGGGGCAAGCCCGCTCCCTCCTAAGGGTTTGAATCAAAGGCCTTGGAGCAGATCCGCCATGTCATCAGCGTGCTCTTCTTCCTGCGCCAGGATGTCCTCGAAGATCCGCCGAGTAGTCGGGTCACTCTCACCAATGAACTGAATGATCTCGCGATAGCTATCGATCGCGATGCGTTCAGCCACCAGGTCTTCCAGCACCATTTCCTTCAGCGAGTTACCCGCCACGTACTGTGCATGGGAGTTCTTGCTCAGGTTATCCGGATTGAAGTCCGGCTCGCCGCCCAGCTGGACGATCCGCTCAGCCAGCTTGTCGGCATGCTCCGATTCTTGGTTGGCGTGCTCGAGAAACTCCGCGGCAGCAACGCTGGCCTTGATGCCACTGGCCATGAAGTAATGGCGCTTGTAGCGCAGGACACACACCAGCTCGGTTGCCAGTGACTCGTTGAGCACACGCAGGATCTTCTCGCGATCAGCGCTGTAGCCCTCGGTCACCGCCCCTTGCTCGACATGCTGGCGGGCACGCTCGCGCAGGGTTTTCACATCGGTCAGTTCAACGTTGCTCATGGTTATCTCCGAAGATTCAGGGTGGTCAGGGTGTCAGGAGGGCTTAGGCGCCGGGCACGGCTTCCTTGTCCTCTTCTCGTTGCTTGCAGGTCTTGAAGCCCTTCGCATCGACATGGCCAGTGGCATCGAAACGCACGTAGTAGGGCTGTTGGTGGCCGTCGCGGTTGAGGATGTAGTCGTTGCAGGTGCCGCCATGGGGCAGATCGATGACATTCGATGGGCTGCCGCCGATGGCAATCACCTTCTGCATGGTCATGCCGTGTTCGACCTGCTTGACCAGCGGTTCATCGCGGTAGGTGACGTAGTCGACCGGGTTCTCTGGGCGGCTGCCGCAGGCGGCCAGGGTGGCGCTGGCCAGAAGGATTGCCAGGGTCTGCTTGTACATGGTCCCGCTCCTTGCTCAGGGTCTGTTTGGTTTGGAACCGCACGACGCGCCAGGAGTTCGATTGCGATGTTCATCGACATGGCGCTAGTGTTGGCCGACTGACCATGGAGAGGGATGGGCGATGAACCAGGATCTGGCCACGCGTTACCCGTTGGTGCTGGTGCCGGGAATGCTCGGTTTTGTGCGGCTGCTGCTCTATCCCTATTGGTTTGGCATCGTCGCCGCGTTGCGCAAAGGTGGCGCGCAGGTGTTACCGGTGCAGGTGTCGCCGCTGCATTCGAGCGAAGTGCGCGGGGAGCAGTTGCTGGCGATCATCGAGGACATCTGCCAGCGCACCGGGGCTGAGCGGGTCAACTTGATCGGTCATAGTCAGGGTGCGCTCAGCGCCCGCTATGCGGCGGCCAAGCGGCCAGACCGGGTGGCTTCGGTAACCTCGGTCGCAGGCCCCAATCATGGCTCGGAGCTGGCCGACTATCTCGACCATAAGGCGCCTGGCGACTCACCCCATGGGCGCATTCTCAAGGCCGTGGCACATGGCCTGGCGGTGTTGCTGGTGTGGCTGGAGACCGGTTGGCGCCGCGATCCACTGCCAATCGATGTGCACGCCTCGCATCAATCGCTGACCCACCATGGCGTGGCCCGCTTCAACCAGGCTTATCCACAGGGCCTGCCAGAGGTGTGGGGTGGCGAGGGCGCATATGAAGTCAATGGCGTGCGCTACTACTCCTGGTCCGGCACCCTGCAACCAGGGCGCACTGATCAAGGACGTAATCGCTTCGATGGCAGTAACCGCTTCTGCCGCTTGTTCGCCCGCACCTTCGAGCGCGAGAAAGGCCAATGTGACGGCATGGTCGGGCGCAACAGCTCGCACCTGGGTCAGGTGATCGGCGATGACTATCCGCTGGATCACCTGGACATCGTCAACCAGTCACTGGGCGCGGTCGGCAAGGGCGCCGAGCCGGTGCGACTGTTCACCGAACACGCCGCTCGGCTCAAGGCTGCCGGGCTGTAGCGGCGCGGCGTACGGGGGTGGTCCAACGCTCGGCGAGCAGTACCCCGGCCAGGGTCAGCAGGCCGCCATACAGGTGATAGGCGGCCAGCTGCTCGTCCAGCACCCAGGCGGCGATCAGCGCCGTCACCACCGGCAGCAGGTTGAAGAACAAGGTCGTGCGGCTCGGCCCCAGGCGATGCACAGCCTGCATCCATAGTAGCGGGGCAATCATCGAGGCCAGTACGCAGGCGTACAGCACCAGGCTGAGGTTGTGTGGGTTGAGCCCGGTTTTCGCCGACAGCAGGAACAGCGGCAGCAGTACGATGATCGCCACCAGCACTTGCAGGTACAGCAACTGCAACGGCGGCAAACGCAATTGCCACTTCTTCAGCAAGAAGCTGTACAGGGCGTAGGCGAAGGTCGCCACCAGCATCAGCAAGTCGCCGCGATTCAAGCCCTGATCGAGCAACCCCAGCGGGTGGCCGGCCGACACCACTTCCAGGACCCCAACGAAGGACACCAGTGCCCCGAGCAGTGCGCCGAAGGTCAACCGCTGGCCGAGCCAGGCGATCGACAGGGCCAGGGACATCAACGGCATCAGCGAGAGAATGATGCCCATGTTGGTGGCGCTGGTGATCTCTGCGGCGAAGTAGGCCAGGCTCTGGTACAGGGCCATGCCGAGGATGCCGAGGATGAAGATCTTGCCCAGGTGCGGGCGGATTGCCGGCCAATTACGCCAGACCTTGGGCAGCAGGAACGGGGTGAACAACAGGCCAGCCAGCAGCCAGCGGTAGAAACCGATCTCGGCCGGGAAGATGGCGCCGGCCGAGAGTTTGGTGACTACAGTGTTGCCGGCCCAGATGAGGATGGCCATGAGTGGGAATGCGTAGTTCATGTAACTGGGGCTCTTTGGATAACGACGAGCGTGGGAGCAGGCTGCGGTGGTGAGTTCACTGCCGCTAGCGCGGGGCAAGCCCGCTCCCACGATGACCGTCATTATCCTTCTGTCTGTATGCAGACCTATACTTGCATCCAGACAACCCACCCCTAGATCCAGACAATGACCGGCAAATACCTCGCCATCCCCCAGTTCGACCAGTTCCCCGCCCCGGTCTACTTTCGCTACGACGAATTCGGCGCCGACACCATCAGCGCGCCCCATCGCCACACCTGGGGCCAGCTCAACTACGCCGCCCACGGCGTGATGCACCTGGATGTCGACGGCCAGCGCTTCATCTCACCGCCGCATCTGGCGGTGTGGGTGCCACCCGGCTGTGAGCATGGTTGCTACAACCCCCAGGCCATCGTCTATCGCTCGGTCTATTTGCACCGCGACCTGTGCCACGACTTGCCGCAGCAGCCCTGTAGCCTGGTGATCAGCGACATTCTCAAGGCGATCCTCAGCGATTTTGCCCGTCGTGACCTCAAGGTCGCCCAGGATCAGTGCGACCTGCGCCTGACCCAAGTCCTGCTCGATCAGCTGCACCTGTCGCCGACCCAGGCCTGCTACCTGCCGTTCGCCCGCAGCGAAGGCTTGAGCCAGATTCTCGACGCCCTCAGCGCCGAGCCAGGCGACAACCGCCCCTTGGCCGACTGGGCCGCGCGTATCCATGTCAGCGAGCGCACCCTGGCCCGGCAGTTTCTGCGCGAGCTGGGCATGAGCTTTGGTGAATGGCGGCTGCGCTTGCGCTTCTTGCGCGCGATCGAGGCGCTGGAGGCCGGCACGCCGATCCAGTCGATCGCCTTCGATCTTGGCTACAGCAGCGCCTCGGCGTTCATCGCCATGTTCCAGCGCCAGGCGCACTGCACGCCGCAGCAGTATCGCCGGCAGGCGCGCGCGGCCTGAGCAGGGGGTGGGCATTGTTGGCTACACTCAGGCGCATGTCCGTGCATCGGGCGCGGAGACAAGGAGACCACTCCATGAAGATGCTGCAAGTGCCGTTGCTGGTGTTGGGTGTGTTGATCAGTGCACAGGGATTCGCCGCCACTGCCCAGCAGGAGAAAATGAAGACCTGCAATGCCGAGGCTACCGAGCAAACCCTCAAGGGCGATGAGCGCAAGGCGTTCATGAGCAAATGCCTGAAAGCCACCCAGCAGGAAAAGATGAAGAGCTGCAACGCCACCGCGACCGAAAAGGCGCTCAAGGGCGATGAGCGCAAGGCCTACATGAGCGACTGCCTGAAGAAGAAATGACCTGCGCCTATGTTTGCCGGGCGAAGGCTGGCAGACTGCGGATCTTTTCCGCTGTCTGCCCCTGAGGCTGTATGACTTTCACCCCTCGCCAAGTCACTCTGGCCAGCTGGATCATCGTGTTTGCCGGCCTGCTGCTGGCGCTGCCGCTGAAGTTGCTGCCGAGCCTGCTGGCCGGCCTGCTGGTCTTCGAATTGGTCAACATGCTCACCCCCAGGTTGCAGCCATTGATCGCCGGGCAGCGTGCGCGCTGGCTGGCCGTGGCGCTGCTCGGCACTCTGGTCGTCACTACCCTGACCCTGTTGATTGCCGGCGCTTTCAGCTTCCTGCTGCACGAAGCGGAGAATCCTGGCGCGTCGTTGGACAAGTTCATGGGTCTGGTCGAGCGCGCCCGTGGGCAGCTGCCGCCGTTCATCGAAGGCTACCTGCCGGCCAGTGCGGCCGAGTTCAAAGTGGCGATTGGTGACTGGCTCAAGAGCCATCTGGGTGAGCTGCAGCTGGTAGGCAAGGGCATGGCGCACATGTTCGTCACCTTGCTGATCGGCATGATTCTCGGCGCCATCGTTGCCTTGCAGCGCATCCCGGACATTTCCCGGCGCAAACCTCTGGCCGCCGCGCTGTTCGAGCGTCTGAGCCTGCTGGTCAAGGCGTTTCGCAATATCGTTTTCGCCCAGATCAAGATTTCCCTGCTCAACACCTTCTTCACCGGCATCTTCCTGGCGGTGGTGTTGCCGATGTTCGGCGTGCACCTGCCGCTGACCAAGACCCTGATCGTGTTGACCTTCCTGCTGGGGTTGCTGCCGGTAATCGGCAACTTGATGTCCAACACCTTGATCACCATCGTTGGTCTGTCGCTGTCGATCTGGGTGGCGGTGGCGGCGTTGGGTTATCTGATCGTGATCCACAAGGTCGAGTACTTCCTCAACGCGCGGATCGTAGGTGGGCAGATCAGTGCCAAGTCGTGGGAATTGCTCTTGGCCATGCTGGTGTTCGAGGCGGCGTTTGGTTTGCCGGGGGTGGTGGCGGGGCCGATCTACTACGCCTATTTGAAGAGTGAGTTGCGCCGGGCTGAGTTGGTCTGACATCGAGATGTTGCGGCATCGTGGGAGCGGGCTTGCCCCGCGATAGCGGTAAGGGGCTCGCCCTCGCCATCGGGGCAAGCCCCACTTAGCTGCGATCAGACGATGCCGTAGCGCTTGCGCGCCTCGATCGCCAGACCACTACCAATGCTGCCAAAGATATTGCCTTCGACATGCCGGGCATTGGGCAGCATCGCCGCCACGCTGTTGCGCAGCGCCGGGATCCCGCTCGAACCACCGGTAAAGAACACCGTATCCACCTGGCTCTCAGTGACCCCGGCCTTGTTCAGCAACTCGCTGACACTGCCGCGTACCCGCTCCAGCAGACCGTCGATGGCCTCCTCGAACACCGCCCGCGTCAGCTCCACACTCAGCTCTGGCTCGATCCGACGCATGTCGATGCGCCGGCTCGGCTGCTCGGTCAGTTCGATCTTGCTGGCTTCCACTTCCATGGCCAGCCAGTGCCCGGCACGCTGCTCGATGACCTTGAACAGGCGGTCGATACCCAGCGCGTCTTCGATGTCATAGCGCATGCTGCCCAACGCCAGCTGCGATTTCTGCGAGTACACCGAGTTGATGGTGTGCCAGGTCGCCAGGTTCAGGTGGTAGCTGGTCGGCATCAGGGCGCCGCTCTTCATCCGGCTGCCATAACCAAACAACGGCATCACGCCCTGCAGGCTGAGCTGTTTGTCGAAGTCGGTCCCGCCGATGTGCACACCGCCAGTGGCGAGGATGTCGCTCTGGCGCTCATCCAGCAGATGACGTTCCGGCGACAGGCGGATCAGCGAGAAGTCGGAAGTACCCCCGCCGATGTCGACGATCAGCACCAGCTCTTCGCGGTCGATGCCCGACTCATAGTCGAAGGCCGCGGCGATCGGCTCGTACTGGAACGACACGTCCTTGAAGCCGATCTTGCGCGCGACGTCGGCCAGGGTGTCCTCGGCCTCCTGGTCGGCAGCCGGGTCTTCATCGACGAAGAACACCGGACGGCCCAGTACCACCTGCTCGAACTCGCGGCCGGCAGCGGCCTCGGCACGCTTTTTCAGCTCGCCGATGAACATCCCCAGCAGGTCCTTGAACGGCAGCGCAGTGCCGAGCACGCTGGTGTCATGCTTGATCAGCTTGGAGCCGAGCAGGCTCTTGAGCGAGCGCATCAAGCGCCCTTCGTAGCCTTCCAGGTACTCGTGCAGGGCCAGGCGGCCGTATACCGGGCGACGCTCCTCGATATTGAAGAAGACCACCGAGGGCAAGGTGATCTTGCCTTCTTCCAGGGCGATCAGCGATTCGGCACCTGGGCGGTGCCAGCCGACCGTGGAATTGGAGGTACCAAAGTCGATGCCCAGGGCGCGGGCCGGGGATACGTCGGACATGAAAAATAGCTTCCGGAGGCAAAACGGCCGCGCAGTTTATGCCAGTGGCCAGCAGAATCAAGACCAGTCGTCTGCTCTCGAGCAACCCCAAGCTGCCCTTGAAAGGCTATGCTTGACCCCTATCTTCAGAAGCAACGTGCAATTTCTCATTGGTGATCCATAGATGGACTTCAAAGACTATTACAAGATACTCGGCGTAGAGCCCACCGCGGACGACAAGGCGATCAAGGCCGCGTACCGCAAGCTGGCGCGCAAGTATCACCCCGATGTCAGCAAGGAGCGCGACGCCGAGGACAAGTTCAAAGAGGCCAACGAGGCCTACGAAGTGCTCGGCGACGCGCAGAAACGCGCCGAATTCGACGAGATCCGCAAGTATGGCGGCCAACATGGCCGGCCGTTCCAGGCACCCCCTGGCTGGCAGAGCCGGGGTGGTGCGGGTGCTGGCGGTGGCTTCGAAGGCGGCGATTTCTCGGATTTCTTCAGCTCGATCTTCGGCGCCCGGAGTGGCAGCCCGTTCGGTCGTGGCCAGCAGCAACAACAACGTAGCGCGGGCAGGCGAGGGCAGGACGTGGAACTGGAGCTGGCAGTCTTTCTTGAAGAGACGCTGAATAACGAGTCCAAGCAGATCAGCTTCCAGGTCCCGCAGACCAATGGCGCCGGCCAGCGTACCGGGTTCACCACCAAGACCCTCAACGTCAAGATTCCAGCTGGTGTTGCCGACGGCGAGCGTATCCGCCTCAAAGGCCAAGGCGCGCCCGGTGTCGGCGGCGGCGCCAATGGCGACTTGTTCCTGACCATTCGCATGGCACCGCACCCGCTGTTCGATGTCGAAGGTCATGACCTGATCATCACCGTGCCGCTGGCGCCGTGGGAGGCTGCGCTGGGTACCAAGGTTGAAGTGCCGACCCTGAGCGGCAAGATCAACCTGACCATCCGCCCCGACAGCCAGAGCGGCCAGCGCCTGCGGATCAAGGGCCGGGGCCTGGCGACCAAGCACGGCGAGCGCGGTGACTTGTACGCCCAGCTCAAGGTGGTCATGCCGACCCAGTCGGATGCCGAGACCCGCGAATTGTGGAGCAAGCTGTCCGAGAAAGCCGCGTTCAATCCGAGGACACAATGGAGTAGTTGATCATGAGCAGCACCCTGATCGTTCAACTGGACATGCGTACCCTCTGTCAGGAAGCCAACCTTTCGGCCGACTGTGTGATCGAAATCGTCGAACATGGGATTGTTGAACCTTCAGGGCGAACGCCTGAAGACTGGCTGTTCGACGACCGCGCGCCGGTGACGGTCAAGCGTGCGGTGAAGCTGCATGATCAGCTTGAGCTGGAGTGGGAAGGCGTAGCGCTGGCGCTGGAGCTGCTTGAAGAAGTGCAGCATCTGCGCAGTGAGAACAGCATGCTCCGGCAGCGCCTGGGGCGTTTCACCCAGCTGTAGAAACAGCTGGTATCACGTGGGAGCGGGCTTGCCCCGCGATAGCGAGGGTAATTGCACTGCTGCTATCGCGGGGCAAGCCCGCTCCCACGTACGCGACTACTGTGGCTGTGCGCCGGGGTTCAACACCAGCTGCATGAAGGTCAAATCCAGCCAGCGGCCAAACTTCACCCCCACCTGCGCCATCTGCCCGGTGACCACGAACCCCAGCCGCTCATGCAGGCGCACCGACGCCGCATTGCCACTCTCGATCGCGGCCACCATCACATGCTTGCCACACGCCCGGGCCCGTTCCAGCAGTGCCTGCATCAGCACCGGGCCCAGGCCCTTGCCGCGCTGATCATCGCGCACGTACACCGAATGCTCGACGGTGTAGCGAAACCCCTCGAACGGCCGCCAGTCGCCAAACGACGCATAACCCAGCACGCCACTGGCATCCACCGCCACCAGGATCGGATAGCCCTGCTGCGCCCGCGCCGCAAACCAGGCTTGGCGGTTGGCCAGGTCGACCGGGGTTTCGTTCCAGATCGCCGTGGTGTTGCGCACGGCATCGTTGTAGATGTCGAGGATGCCCGGCACATCGCCTGGCAGGGCATCGCGGATCTCGTAACTCATGACAAGCGTCTCGCAGGGGAAGTGGGTGCAGATTAAATGGTTACCAGCCCGCGCACACCTTCGGCCTGCATGTTTTCCCCACGCCCCTGCTGGATGATCTCGCCACGGGCCATGACCAGGTAGTGGTCGGCAAGCTCGGCGGCAAAATCGTAGAACTGCTCGACCAGTAAAATGGCCATGTCGCCACGGTCGGCCAGCGTGCGGATCACTGCGCCAATCTCCTTGATCACCGACGGCTGGATGCCCTCGGTCGGTTCGTCGAGGATCAGCAGCCGCGGACGGCTGGCCAGGGCGCGGCCGATGGCCAACTGTTGCTGCTGACCACCGGAGAGGTCGCCGCCGCGGCGTTGCTTCATCTGCTCCAGCACCGGGAACAGCTCGTAGATGAACGCCGGCACCTCGCGGGCTTCGCGCGCCGGAAAGCGCGACAGGCCCATCAGCAGGTTTTCCTCGACGCTCAGGCGCGGGAAGATCTCGCGGCCCTGGGGCACGTAGGCGATGCCGGCGTGGACCCGTTGTTGTGGCTTGAGATTGGTGATGGCTTTGTCTTCCCAGTGCACGCTGCCTTCGCGTGCCGGGACCAGGCCCATCAGGCAGCGCAGCAGGGTGGTCTTGCCCACCCCATTGCGCCCGAGCAGGCAGGTGACTTCACCGATCTTGGCCTCGAACGACAGGCCGCGCAGGATGTGGCTGCCGCCGTAGTACTGGTGCAGGGTGTCGATTTTCAGCATGAGTAGTCCCTTGATGTCCGTGGGAGCGGGCTTGCCCCGCGACAGCGACGGTGAATCCACTACCGCCATCGCGGGGCAAGCCCGCTCCCACGTAATGAAAATGAACGGCTTCAGCGGCCTAGATAAACCTCGATCACCCGCTCATCCGCCTGCACCTGCTCCAGCGATCCTTCGGCCAGCACACTGCCCTGGTGCAGCACGGTGACATGGTCGGCAATGCTGCCGACAAAGCCCATGTCATGCTCCACCACCATCAGCGAATGCTTGCCGGCCAGGCCTTTGAACAGCTCGGCAGTGAATTCGGTCTCGGCATCGGTCATGCCCGCCACCGGTTCGTCGAGCAGCAACAGCTGCGGCTCCTGCACCAGCAGCATGCCGATCTCGAGAAACTGCTTCTGCCCATGCGACAACAGCCCGGCCTGGCGCGCAGCCAGCGGCAGCAGGCGCACGGTGCTGAGCACCTCGTCGATGCGCTGTCGCTGCTCGCCCGACAGCCGCGCAGCCAGGCTGGCCCACACCGACTTGTCGGTTTTCAGCGCCAGCTCGAGATTTTCGTAAACCGTCAGCGCTTCGAACACGGTGGGTTTCTGGAACTTACGGCCAATCCCGGCCTGGGCAATCTGGTACTCGCTCATGCGGGTCAGGTCGAGGGTGTCGCCGAAGAACGCCGTGCCGGTATCCGGCCGGGTCTTGCCGGTGATCACGTCCATCAGGGTGGTCTTGCCGGCGCCGTTAGGGCCGATGATGCAGCGCAGCTCGCCGACCCCGATGTACAGGTTCAGTGCATTGAGCGCCTTGAAACCATCGAAACTGACGCTGATGTCTTCCAGGCTCAACACAGTGCCGTGGCGCACCTCCAGGCCTTTGCCGCGGCGCTGGCCAAGGCCGATGGCATCGCGGCCAGCACCTAACTGATCGAACACCGGTTCGAGCATGAACTCGGGGTGTACCGGGGGCACGCCTTTCATGGCTGGCTCCTTTTCTTCAACAGGCCGACCACACCCTTGGGCAGGTAGAGGGTGACGACAATGAACAGCGCACCGAGGAAGAACAGCCAGAACTCCGGGAAGGCCACGGTGAACCAACTCTTCATGCCATTGACCAGACCGGCGCCGAGTAGCGGCCCGATCAGCGTGCCACGCCCGCCCAAGGCGACCCACACTGCGGCTTCGATGGAGTTGGTCGGCGACATCTCGCTGGGGTTGATGATGCCCACCTGCGGCACGTACAACGCCCCGGCCAGGCCACACAGGACGGCGCTGAGCACCCACACCAGCAGCTTGAAGCCGCGCGGGTCGTAGCCGCAGAACATCAGCCGGTTTTCCGCATCACGCAGCGCGGTGAGCAGCCGGCCAAACTTGCTCACGGTCAGCCGCCAGCACAGGAACAAGCTCGCCAGCAACAAGCCGACCGTGAGCAGGAACAACACCGCCCGGGTGCCTTGCGCGGCGATATCGAAGCCCAGGATGGTGCGAAAGCTGGTAAAGCCGTTGTTGCCGCCAAAGCCGGTCTCGTTACGGAAGAACAGCAGCATGCCGGCGAACGTCAGCGCCTGGGTCATGATCGAGAAGTACACGCCCTTGATCCGCGAGCGGAAGGCGAACCAACCAAACACCAGCGCCAGCAGGCCCGGCGCCAGCACCACCAGGCACATGGCCCAGGCGAAGTGCTGGGTGCCGGCCCAGTACCAGGGCAGCTCGGTCCACGACAGGAAGATCATGAAGCCCGGCAGGCTATCGCCGGCGGCCTGGCGCATCAGGTACATGCCCATGGCGTAGCCGCCCAGGGCGAAGAACAGCCCATGGCCGAGCGACAGCAGCCCGGCGTAGCCCCAGACCAGGTCCAGGGCCAGGGCGACGATGGCGTAGCAGAGGATCTTGCCGACCAGCGTCAGGGTATAGGCCGATACCTGCAGCGGGTGATCTGCCGGCAGCAGCGACAGCAGCGGCAGGGCCAGCAACAGCAGGACGACGGCGATGCCGATAGCCAGCGACAAGCGCGGCCCGGCCTTTTGCGTGGCGGTGACAAGCAGTGGCTGGTTCATCAGTCGATTACCCGTCCCTTGAGGGCGAACAGGCCTTGCGGACGCTTCTGGATGAACAGGATGATCAGCGCAAGGATGAGGATTTTGCCCAGTACCGCACCCATCTGCGGCTCCAGCAATTTGTTGGCGATGCCCAAGCCAAACGCGGCCCACAGGCTACCGGCGAGTTGCCCGACACCGCCGAGCACCACCACCAGGAACGAGTCGATGATGTAGCTCTGGCCAAGATCCGGGCCGACGTTGCCGACCTGGCTCAGGGCCACCCCACCAAGGCCAGCGATCCCCGAGCCGAGGCCGAAGGCGAGCATGTCTACCCGGCCTGTGGAGACGCCGCAGCAGGCGGCCATGTTGCGGTTTTGGGTCACCGCACGCACGTTAAGGCCCAGACGGGTGCGATTGAGCAGCAGCCAGGTCAGCAGCACCACAGCCAGAGCGAAGCCGATGATCACCAGGCGGTTATAGGGCAAGACCAGGTTGGGCAGCACCTGGATGCCGCCCGACAGCCAGGCCGGGTTGGCCACTTCGACGTTCTGCGCGCCGAACAGCAGGCGGATCGCCTGGATCAGGATCAAGCTGATACCCCAGGTCGCCAGCAGGGTTTCCAGCGGCCGCCCATACAGATGGCGGATCACCGTGCGCTCCAGCGCCATGCCGACCCCGGCACTGACCGCGAAGGCCACAGGCAGGGCGATCAGCGGGTAGAACTCGATGGCCCCGGGCAGGTAGCGCTGCAGCAGCACCTGGACCATGTAGGTGCTGTAGGCGCCGAGCATGAGCATCTCGCCATGGGCCATGTTGATCACCCCGAGCAGGCCGAAGGTGATCGCCAGGCCCAGTGCCGCGAGCAATAGGATCGAACCTAGCGACAGGCCGCTGAAGGCCTGGCCGAGCAGCTCGCCGATCAGCAACTTGCGTTTGACCTGGGCCAGGCTGGTTTCAGCCGCGGTGCGTACGGCTGCATCGTTTTCGGCGCCAGGCTGCAGCAGCGCCTCCAGGCGCGTGCGGGCCAAGGGGTCGCCGGTTTCACCGAGCAAGCGCACCGCCGCCAGGCGTACGGCCGGTTCGCTGGCGCCCAGTTGCAGGTTGGCCAGGGCCGGGCCGAGGGCGGCGTGCACGGCGGCGTCCTGTTCGCTGGCGAAGCGTCGGTCGAGAAAGGCCATTTGCGCTGGTTGGGCGCTGCGTTGCAGCTCGCGGGCAGCGGCCAGGCGCACGCTGGCATCGTCGCTGAACAGTTGGTGGCTGGCCAAAGCATTGTCGATCAGCCCACGCAAGCGGTTGTTCAGGCGCACTTTACGGGTGTCGTCGGGCGCGATGCGGCCTTGCTTGAGCGAGCTGAGCAGGGCCAGCCGAGTGGGGTCTGGCTGCGCCGCCCAGTCCTGGAGCAGGCGCGCCTGCTCAGCGGGTTTGGCGCTGAGGAAAAATTCGCCTTCGCTGGCCTGGGTTGCCAGGGGCAGCAGCAGGAGCAGGGCGAGCAGAAGTCGATACATGGGGTATCCCTGGACGAGGGTGGTGTATTCATCGCGGGGCAAGCCCGCTCCCACGGAGATTGCACAGGTTTTCGAAACGTGCTCGTTACCTGTGGGAGCGGGCTTGTCCGCGAATGGCCGCGTAGCGGCCACGGCCAATCAGTTACCTTTCACGGCGTAATCAGGCCGCTTGTCATTCCCCGGAATGAACGGGCTCCAAGGCTGCGCCCGCAGTGGCTGCTCGGTCTCCCAGACCACGCTGAACTGCCCGTCATCCTGGATCTCGCCGATCATCACTGGCTTGTGCAGGTGGTGGTTGGTCTTGTCCATGGTCAAAGTGAAACCGGACGGTGCCTTGAAGCTCTGTCCGGCCAGCGCCTCGCGCACTTTGTCGACATCGGTCGATTTGGCCTTCTCGGCCGCCTGCGCCCACATATGGATACCGACGTAGGTGGCTTCCATCGGGTCGTTGGTCACGGCTTTGTCAGCGCCCGGCAGGTTCTTGGCCTTGGCATAGGCCTTCCAGTCGGCGACGAACTTCTGGTTGACCGGGTTATCCACCGACTCGAAGTAGTTCCACGCCGCCAGATGCCCCACCAATGGCTTGGTGTCGATGCCCCGCAGTTCCTCTTCGCCCACCGAGAACGCCACCACCGGCACGTCGGTCGCCTTCAGGCCCTGGTTGGCCAGCTCTTTGTAGAACGGCACGTTGGAGTCGCCGTTGACGGTGGAGATCACTGCCGTCTTGCCGCCTGCGGAAAACTTCTTGATGTTGGCGACGATGGTCTGGTAATCGCTATGGCCGAACGGCGTGTAGACCTCTTCGATGTCCTTGTCGGCCACGCCTTTGCTGTGCAGGAAGGCGCGCAGGATCTTGTTGGTGGTGCGCGGATAGACGTAGTCGGTGCCCAACAGGAAGAAGCGCTGGGCGCTGCCACCGTCTTCGCTCATCAGGTACTCGACCGCCGGGATCGCCTGCTGGTTGGGTGCCGCGCCGGTGTAGAACACGTTCGGCGACATCTCTTCACCCTCGTACTGCACCGGGTAGAACAGCAGGCCGTTGAGCTCTTCGAACACTGGCAGCACCGACTTGCGCGACACCGAGGTCCAGCAGCCGAACACCACCGCCACCTTGTCCTGGGTCAGCAACTGGCGGCTCTTCTCGGCGAACAGCGGCCAGTTGGACGCCGGGTCGACCACCACCGGTTCGAGCAGCTTGCCATTGACCCCGCCCTTGGCGTTGATCTGCTCGATGGTCATCAAGGCCATGTCCTTGAGCGAGGTCTCGGAAATCGCCATGGTCCCGGACAGCGAATGCAGGATGCCGACCTTGATGGTCTCGGCGGCCTGGATGCTCCAGCTAAGGCCCATCGCCGCAATCGATGCGCTGAGGGTAAAAGCCTTGATCAGACTGCGACGCTTCATGTGCTCTCTCCGTTGAGTTTTTTATGGTGTTGGCAACCCGGGAGAGGGCATGTGCAAGGGGTGTGCCCAGTTTTTGGACACGGCAAAGCCGCCGTTTTTCGGGGCTTGCAGAGGTGGGGGTGGAGAAATGAGGTCCAGCTTGGTGCCAGTAGGCCCTGCGTGCACAGGATTGGGGCCGCTGTGCGGCCCTTCGCGGCGGTTCGGCGTCCTGACAAGCCCGCCCTAACAGGTGCGCGCTATCCCTGTGGGAGCGGGCTTGCCCGCGAAGGGCCGCACAGCGGCCCCACAGGCTTTCAGTCTTGCGCGTTGCTGACAGCCGCACGCGGATGACGACGGCTACGCACGAACTGATAAGTCACCGCCAGGATCACGAACCACAACGGCGTCACGATCAACGCCTTGCGCGTGTCGTCTTCCAGGGCCAGCAGCACCAGGATGCCGGCGAAGAACACCAGGCACACGTAGCACATGAAGCGCCCGCCGGGCATCTTGTAGGTCGAAGCCTGGTGCAGCGCCGCGCGCTGGACGCGGTACTTCAGGTACGACAGCAGGATCAGCGTCCAGACGAACATGAACAGCAGCGCCGATACGGTCGTGACCAGGGTGAACGCCTCGACCACATCAGGGATCACGTAGATCAACACCGCCCCCAGCAGCAGGCAGGTACACGAGAACAACAGACCATTGGCCGGTACCGCGCGACGCGAGAGTTTCTCGAACGCCTTGGGCGCATCGCCCTCCTGGGCCAGGCCGAACAGCATGCGGCTGGTGGAGAACACGCCGCTGTTGGCTGAGGAGGCCGCCGAGGTCAGCACCACGAAGTTGATGATGCTCGCCGCTGCCGGCAGGCCCGCCAGCACGAACAACTCAACGAACGGGCTCTTGCCCGGCACTACGTCGCGCCATGGCGTGACGGCCATGATCGCGATCAGCGCCAGCACGTAGAACACGATGATGCGGATCGGGATCGAGTTGATCGCCCGGGGCAGGGTGCGTTGTGGGTCCTTGGCTTCGGCGGCAGTGGTGCCCACCAGCTCGATGCCGACGAAGGCGAACACGGCGATCTGGAAGCCGGCGAAGAAACCCATCAGGCCATGCGGGAACATCCCGCCGTCGTTCCACAGGTTGGCCAGTTGCGCGGTGCGCCCGCTCGGCGATTCGAAGCCGGTGATGACCATGTACAGGCCAGTGGCGACCAGGCCGAGGATGGCGACGATCTTGATCATGGCGAACCAGAACTCAAGCTCGCCGAACATCTTCACGGTGACCAGGTTCAGCGACAGCAGCAGCGCCACGCAGGTCAGCGCCGGTATCCACTGTGGCAGGTCAGGGAACCAGAACTGTGAATAGGCGGCAATGGCGACGACGTCGGCGATACCCGTGACCACCCAGCAAAACCAGTAGGTCCAGCCGGTGAAGTAGCCGGCCCAAGGTCCGAGCAGGTCGGCCGAGAAGTCGATGAAGGATTTGTAGTTGAGGTTCGACAGCAGCAGCTCGCCCATCGCCCGCATGACGAAGAACAGCATGAAGCCGATGATCATGTAGACGAAGATGATCGACGGGCCGGCGAGGCTGATGGTCTTGCCCGAGCCCATGAACAGGCCGGTGCCGATCGCGCCGCCGATGGCGATCAATTGGATGTGGCGGTTGGTCAGGTTGCGTTGTAGATGCTGGTCATCAGCAGGCGTGGAGGAGGTCCGGGTCATTGGCTGCATTCCATTGAGGGTCAGTCTTTTTGTGCGAGCCGAGTAGGCTAACACGCGCGTCCCAATTCGGGGCGCGACAGATCGACACGACATCTGTGCTGTTTTTGTCCTCATCGCGGGGCAAGCGCGCTGCCACGAATTGCAAATGCTTCGTGGGAGCGGGCTTGCCCCGCGATGAGGCCATCAGTTCAGAATCAGGCCCTAGCCATCACCCTGCGCCGCACCACCAGGCTATCGACCATCCACATCACCAGCATCGACACCCCCACCAGCGGGAACGCCACGCCCAGCACCAGCATCACCACCGTCGCCGTCTTCCAGCGCGGCAGGTCATGACGCAACGGCGGTACCCCCAGCCCACCCGTCGGCCGGCGTTTCCACCACATCACCAGGCCACTGACCGAGCCCAGCAGAATCATCAGGCACACCAGCAAAATGATGATCTGGTTCAGCGCCCCGAACATCTTGCCCTCATGCAGCATCACCCCAAGCTCGGTGGCCCGGGCGACTGGGCTGTAGTCCTGCCAGCGCACATCCGCCAGCACCTTGCCGGTGTACTGGTCGACATGCAGGGTGGCGTCGTTACGCGGATCATCAGCGAACACCGCCAGGGTGAACACGCCATCGGCAGTGGTCGGCAGGGTGATGCTGTAGCCAGGCTCGACCTGGCGATGGGTGGCGATGTCCTCAACCTGCTGCAGGCTGACCTGCGGCGCGGCCGGGGCGCTCGACATCATGTGATGGCCAGCATGTTCGGCATGCGCGCCGGACTGCGGCATGGGCGTGTTCTCCATCGCCCAAGGCACGGTCTGGCGATGCGCCTGGTTGAGCACGCGAGCTTGTTGGTCCGACGTGGGCACGTCATTCCACATGGCAGCCGGGAAGCGATTCCACAAATCGGCATACTGCTTGCCCCACAGGCCGGTCCAGGTCATGCCGCTGAGCAGCATCAACAGCAGCAGCGCCGAGCCCCAGAAGCCACTGACCGCATGCAGGTCGCGCCACAGCACCCGGCCGCGGGCAGACAGGCGTGGCCACAGCACACCGGCACTGTTGCGCCCGCGCGGCCACCACAGGTACAGCCCCGACACGACCAGGACGATGCCCCAGCCAGCCGCCAGCTCCACCAGGCGATCGCCCACGGTGCCGACCATCAGTTCGCCGTGCAGGGCGCGGGCCACGGCTTGCAGGTTCTGCTTGGCGTCTTGCTCACCGAGCACCTTGGCGCTGTATGGGTCGACGAACACGTTCAGTTCGCGGCCGCCGTCATGCACCACGAACTGCGCGCTACGCTCGGCGTTCAGCGGCGGCAGGTATTGGGCCACATGCCCCTGCGGGTAGGCCTGGTGCACCTGGCTGAGCAGGGTGTCGGCGTCTTGGCGGTGATGACCGGCCTCGACCACCATCAGCTCGCGGTACATCAGCGGGTCGAGCTGTGGCTTGAACAGGTAGATGATCCCGGTGATCGCCAGCAGAATCATGAATGGCGCGACGAACAGCCCGGCGTAGAAATGCCAGCGCCAGGCCAGGTTATAGAAGGAAATGCGTGGTCCGCTCATGGAACCTCCCATCGGCAAGGTGAAAGGGCGCGTCCGTAGCCGCGCCCATTGTTGTTGTCAGAAGCTGATATCGACCTTGGTCCAGAAGGTCCGGCCTGTTTCGCTAACCGGCTGTGGATCGCTGGCCGGATAGCCGAACCCGGCGTTCCCGGCCAGGTTCAAGTGCTCGGCGTAGGCTTTGTCGAACAGGTTGTCGACGCCCGCGCTGAGCTTGAGGTTGTTGTTCACCTTGTAGGCACCATTGAGCGAGAACACCCCAAAGCCTGCGCTTTTTTCGTAGTCCTTGCCGACCACGTTGCCTTGGTTTTCGGCGATGCGATTCTGCGCCGCCACCAGTCGCCACAACGCCCCAGTGCTCCACTTGTCCTGGCTGTAGGTCAGGCCCAGGCGGCTTTCCAGGGGCGGCATCTGTGGCAGCGCTTTGCCATCACTGCTGTTCTTGCCCCAAGCGTAGGCCAGGGTCGCGTCGGCTTTCCAGTTTTCCGACAGCTTGTAGGCTGCGCCAAGTTCGCCGCCCATGATCCGAGCGTCGATGTTCTGCGCCTGGGAGGTGCTCATGCCCATCATGCCGGTGCGGTAGTCGAACAGGATGTAGTCGCGGATCTGCCCGACATAGCCCGAGGCCCAGGCCTCCATGCGCTCGTCGCGGTACTGGATACCGAAATCGAGCTGGGTGGTCTTCTCCGGCTTGATGCCGTCAAAGGCATTGGCTGCACCGGCCGGGCCTTGCTTGGGCGAGAACAGCTCCCAGTAATCGGGGAAGCGCTGGGCATGGCCGAGGCCGATGTAAGTGGTTGCCGAAAGCGCCGCCAGATCATGCTCATAGCGCACGAAACCGCTGGGCAGGGTGTCGGCGCGGGTGTCGCCGCCGGTGGCGCTGGTCTGGCGGAAATCGCGGGCAGAGGCGCGGTCCAGGCGCGCACCGGTAATCAAACGGTCAGCGCCTGTGGCGTACCAGGTCAGCTCGCTGAACAGCCCATAGTTATGGAAGTCGGCATCCTTGGTCCATGACTGGCCCTTGTGCGCATCGACGCCCATGCCGCCGCGCTTGCGGTGCTCGTTGGTCTGGGCATCGATGCCGCTGATCAACTGCACATCGGCCCAGCGCCAAGTGGCCTTGATCCGCGCGCCCAGGGTGCGACGGTCGACGTTGCTGACCATCGGCATGCCCATCATGCCGCTGCCTGACGGTGTGCGCAGGCTGTAGTTGTCCATCACGTGGTCGGCGTAGTTGTAGTAGACCTGCGCCTCGATCTTGTCGAGCACCTCGCCGAGGTTGGATTTCTCGAAACGCAAGCCGAGGCTTTCGCGCTTGAACTGCGAGCCGTCCATGCCACGTCCGGCGTAGCGCGCCTCGCCATCGCCCTTGCCGGCGGTGAGTTCGAGCAGGGTGTCGGCGTCCGGGGTCCAGCCGAGGGTGAGGTCGCCATTCCACTTGTCCCAGCGCGAGGGCACGCTGTCGCCGTTGCCGTCTTGATAGTCGTCGGAGCGCGATTGGTTGCCGACAAAGCGCGCATAGGCCTGGCTGTTGCCGGCGGCTGCGTCGAGGACTTTGTCGAAGCGGCCGTTGGAACCGGCCAGCAGGCTGGCGTTGACCCGGCTGCCGAGCGTGCCGAAGCGTTCCGGCTCGCGTTCGAAGAGGATGGTCCCCGCCGAACCGCCCGGCCCCCAGATCACGCTTTGCGGGCCTTTGATCACGGTCAGGCGGTCGTAGGTTTCCGGCGAAATGTAGGAAGTCGGGGCGTCCATCCGGTTGGGGCAGGCGCCGAGCATCACACCGCCGTTGGTGAGGATGTTCAGGCGCGAGCCGAACATGCCGCGCAACACCGGATCGCCATTGGTGCCACCGGAGCGAATCGCCGAGAAGCCCGGGATGGTCTTCAGGTAATCGGCGCCGTCGCTGGCCGGTACTGGCTGGCGTGGGTCCTTGGGGTTGGTGACGATGGTCAGCGGCGAGCTGGGCGCGACAGCGGTGATTACCGTCGGGCTGAGCTCGGCAGAATCGTGCTCATGGCCTTCGTGGCCGGGCTCGGCCGCCAGCGCCAGGGGGGCCAGCAGCGAGCCGCAGAGCACGGCGATGGTCCCGCGCAGGGACAGGGCAAAAACAGGGGTGCAGCCGGACATAATGATTCCAGTCGATCAGTCATGAGTGGGCGCGAAGCCTCCTGGCTCCGTGCGGTCAATAGGTGTTCAGACGTCGATCGACAAGAAGGGCGGGGCGCGACTGCGCGCACCAGGGAAGACGGCCTGACCGGCGTGGCCCTGGCGGGTAAGCGCATGCAGGGGTGGGG
>Ga0247819_10000200_pt1 | contig 38162 bp, 37 predicted proteins | sample 13C_Xylose_Day6_FD_193428 | JGI IMG/M metagenome (GOLD analysis project Ga0247819, IMG submission 193428) | Soil microbial communities from agricultural site in Penn Yan, New York, United States - 13C_Xylose_Day6 | ecosystem: Environmental > Terrestrial > Soil > Agricultural land | place: USA... | reverse complement strand
GAGCTACGTCGAAGGGTTCGTTCTCTTTTACTTTGACGGCTGGCATCCAGAGCTACCTTCATTCATTACCGGGGTCAACATCCTCGCGGCAAAAGAGCACTTGAAGACGTCGGTTTTAAGGGTTGCGGATGTTAACCCCTCATCGCTCGGAATGCAAAGCCTCTGATCGAAAACCGCTGGTCGGGGCATCACGCGGCGACTATTATGCGCGCCTTCGAATTCAGCCTAAACAAGGCGCAAACCCATGCTAGTACTGGGATTAGAAACCTCCTGCGACGAAACCGGTGTCGCATTATATGACAGTGAACGCGGCCTGCTGGCCGACGCGCTGTTCAGCCAGATCGACTTGCACCGCGCCTATGGCGGTGTGGTGCCGGAGCTGGCTTCGCGCGATCACGTCAAACGCATGCTGCCCTTGATTCGTCAGGTGTTGGCGCAAGCCGACTGCGTGCCGACCGAGATCGATGCGATCGCCTATACCGCGGGTCCTGGCCTTGTTGGCGCACTGCTGGTGGGCGCTTCCTGCGCTCAGGCGCTGGCCTTTGCCTGGGGCATTCCGGCGTTGGGCGTGCACCACATGGAAGGTCACTTGCTGGCGCCGATGCTGGAGCCGCAACCACCGGAATTTCCGTTCGTCGCTTTGTTGGTCTCGGGTGGACATACGCAGCTGGTTCAGGTCGATGGAATCGGTCAGTACTCGCTGTTGGGCGAGACCCTCGATGACGCGGCGGGCGAAGCTTTCGACAAAACAGCGAAGATGATGGGCCTGCAATATCCGGGCGGCCCGGAAATCGCGCGCATGGCAGAGCAGGGCGTTGCAGGACGTTTCGTTTTCCCGCGTCCGATGTGCGACCGTCCGGGTCTGGATTTCAGCTTTAGCGGCCTGAAAACCTTCGCACTGAATACCTGGCAGCAGTGCGTCAGCGCCGGGGACGACGGCGAGCAAGCCCGTTGCGACATCGCTCTGGCGTTCCAGCAGGCGGTGGTGGAGACTTTGACCATCAAGTGCAAGCGTGCGTTGAAAGCGGCTGGCATGAAGCGTCTGGTGATCGCAGGGGGCGTCAGTGCCAACAAGGCTCTACGCGCTTCTCTGGAAAAAATGCTCGGGGACATGAAGGGCGATGTTTTTTATGCCCGTCCTGAGTTCTGCACCGATAATGGCGCCATGATCGCGTTTGCCGGTTGCCAGCGCTTGAAGGCCGGTCAGCAGGAAAGCCTGGCGATCAGCGTGCAGGCACGCTGGCCCATGGAGCAGCTGTCGGCCTTGTAATGAATAGCGTTCATGTCCGGCATCTAAAAATGCCGTTCGCGCCCTGCAAACAGGTCGCGTAGATTGCCGCGATGACGCCAGACGATCAGCCCCGTGAGCGCGCTCATGGGCAGCAAGGCTGCCGGCTCTTGCCAGGCCAGTAGCGGCAGGGTCAGTGGCGTGGCGATCAAGGCCGCCAGTGAGCTGGTACGGGTCAGGTAGAACGTCAGCAGCCAGGCGCACACCGCCAGCAGTGCTGCCGGCGGATACAGGCCCAGCAGCATCCCGGCAGCGGTGGCGACACCCTTGCCACCGCGAAAGCGAAAGTACAGCGGGAACAGATGCCCGATAACGGCGCAGACGCCGATCCAGGCTTGATCCTGTAGCGAAAGGCCCGCAACACCGGCGATAAGCACGGGCAGCAGGCCTTTGAATAGGTCGCCGAGCAAGGTCAGGATGGCGAGTTTTTTGCCAACCAGACGCAGCATGTTGGTAGCGCCGGCATTGCCGGAGCCACTCATTCGCGGATCGGGATTACCGGTCAGGCGGCTGAGCAAAATGGCGAAGGACAGAGAGCCGAGCAGGTAGGCGAGGATCGCCAGTAACCAAAACATGCTAACTATTCCGGGCGAGGACGCCCTGATTCTAACGGCGCATTGCGCCCTTGTCGTGTAGCGGAGAGAAGTGCTTGGACAGAGTGTTTATCGAGGGCCTGGAAGTCGATACCGTGATCGGTGCCTACGACTGGGAGCGAGGCATCCGACAGTGCTTGCGTCTTGATCTGAGTTTCGCCTGGGACAATCGCCCGGCCGCTGCCGGCGACGATCTGACCCTGGCGCTCGACTACGCGAGCGTTTCGTCGCGCATCCAGGCCTTTGCCGAGCAGGCGCAGTTCCAGTTGGTCGAGACTTTCGCTGAGCGCCTGGTTGAAGTGCTGATGAGCGAATTCAAAATCACCTGGGTGCGCCTCAAGCTGACGAAGCCGGGTGCCGTTCCTGCCGCTATCGGTGGCGTGGGTGTGGAGATCGAGCGCGGATGTCGCTAACCCAGGTTTACCTCGGTCTCGGTAGCAATATCGAGCGCGAAACCCATTTACAGGCCGGCCTGGACGCCTTGGCGGGTTTCCTGGTGGATATCCATTGTTCGCCGGTTTTCGAAAGCCAGCCGGTGGGAATCAAGAGCGGGCCGTTCTTCAACTTCGTGGTATCGGCGTATACCGACCTTCCGTTGATGGAGCTGGATCGTCGCTTGAAGTTTATCGAGGCGGATAACGGCCGTTACGCGCCGGATCGCCGAGGTTTGCCGTTGGATATCGACGTGTTGTTGTTTGGCGATCTGGTGGGCAACTTCGATGGCTTGATCTTGCCGCGGGCAGAAATTCTGAAAAATGCTTTTGTGCTGTGGCCGTTGTCGCTCATTGCGCCGGATCGCGTGCACCCGGGTGTAGGAAAAAGTTTTGCGACGCTGTGGGGTGAGGCGCAGATCGATCAGGTCTTGGCGCCAGTGGCTTTCGAATGGCGCGGTGAGCAGCTGACGCCCTCTGATTTACTTTAAAGCGAAAAGATCGCAGCCTTCGGCAGCTCCTACAGGGCACATCAATCTATGTAGGAGCTGCCGAAGGCCGCGATCTTTTAACTTGGTCAGGCTTTTTCTTTGTAAACCTTCAGTGCCTTCAGTCGCTCACGCTTGATCGCCTCACCCAGTTCCGGCCCTTTGAATCCCTTCTCCAGCAACGGCTGAACCGCGACGCTGCGAGCCGCAGTTGCCGCTCCGCGCAAATAATCCGCCTGTGGGTAACTTCTTTCTTCCAGTCCTTTGCGTCCGCGAGCGTCCATCTCGCACGCGGCGATGAACTCTTCGAATCGCTGTGGCCGTCGGTAAACGTCGAAGCTCTGCAACAACTCCAGCAGGGTCGACGGTTTCAACTCCAGTGCTCGATGCCCGTGGGTGTGATATTCACCCACCAGCAAGGCCAGTTCCTGACAATCCCTTGGCGCCTTGAAGCGTTCATTGACCGCTTTGATCAGCTTCAGTCCCTTGAACTCGTGGGCAATGTGGCGCGGCCATTCTTCTTCAGGTGTCAGGCCTTTGCCCAGGTCATGCAGCAGGCAGGCCCAGCGCACGGTCAGCGGTTGTTTATGTTTCGCGGCTTGTTCCAGCACACTCAGGGTGTGCACGCCGGTGTCGATTTCAGGGTGATGAGCTTCAGGTTGCGGTACGCCGAACAGGGCGTCGACTTCCGGCATCAGCACTTTCAGGGCATCGCACGCACGCAATACTTCAATAAATACCTGAGGCTGGTCTTCCATCAGCGCACGGGAAATTTCTTTCCAGCTCCGTTCCGCGGTCAACGCTTGGAGTTCGCCTGACTGACTGAGCTGGCGCATGAGTTCCAGTGTTTCGGGGGCGACGGTAAAACCGAGCCCGGCATAGCGAGCCGCAAAGCGGGCAACTCGCAGGACCCTGAGCGGATCTTCGGCAAACGCGGGGGAAACGTGGCGAAGAATGCGCGCTTCCAGGTCGCGTTGACCGTGATAAGGATCGGTCAGGTTTTGCTGATCATCCTCGGCCATGGCGTTGATCGTCAGGTCGCGGCGGATCAAATCTTCTTCGAGGGTGACTTCAGGGCTGGCGTGGAACGTGAAGCCGCCATAGCCGCGTCCGCTTTTGCGTTCAGTGCGGGCGAGGGCGTATTCCTCACCGGTTTTGGGATGGAGAAACACCGGGAAATCCGCACCGACCGGACGAAAGCCCTTGGCGAGCATCTCTTCGGTGGTGGCGCCGACCACCACGCGGTCGATGTCCGTGACAGGAATGCCCAGCAGGCGATCGCGTACGGCACCGCCGACTTTATAAATCCGCATAAAAAACCTCCGTTAGCTCGACAGGATAACCGTTGCGTCGGGCTTTCGGAGGCCGAAACCGAATCAAAGATGAATGACGGCCAGGTCCAGTCGACCGTAATCACCTTCGCTGTGCTCGTTTCTGGGCGGCACGTGGTGAGTTTTCATGACCTGTTCCCCTTGCAGGGTTTCCAGGTGGATGTCGAAACCCCAGAGTCGGTGCAGGTGCTTGAGCACTTCCTCAGTGGACTCTCCCAGCGGCTTGCGGTCGTGTTGTTGGTGGCGCAGGGTCAGCGAACGATCGCCGCGACGGTCGATGCTGTAGATCTGCACGTTCGGCTCGCGATTACCCAGGTTGTACTGGGCGGCGAGGGTTTCACGAATGATGCGGTAGCCACCCTCGTCGTGAATCGCCGGAACCAGCAGGTCGTCCTTTTGGTCGTCGTCAAGAATGCTGAACAGTTTCAGGTCGCGGATGACCTTGGGTGACAGGTACTGCAGGATGAAACTCTCATCCTTGAAGCTGCTCATGGCGAACTTGATGGCGGCCAGCCAGTCGGTACCGGCGATGTCCGGGAACCAGCGGTAATCCTCTTCGGTAGGTTCTTCGCACATACGACGGATGTCGCGGTACATGGCAAAGCCGAGGGCGTAGGGGTTGATGCCACTGTAGTAAGGGCTGTCGAAACCAGGCTGGAACACTACGCTGGTGTGGGACGTCAGGAACTCCATCATGAAGCCGTCGGTGACCAGGCCTTCGTCGTAGAGGTCATTCATCAGGGTGTAATGCCAGAACGTGGCCCAACCCTCGTTCATCACCTGAGTCTGGCGTTGCGGGTAGAAATACTGGGCAATCTTGCGCACGATGCGCACGATTTCCCGCTGCCAGGGTTCCAGCAGCGGTGCGTGTTTTTCGATGAAATACAGGATGTTTTCCTGCGGCTCGGCGGGGAAGCGTGCGTTGTCCTTGTCGCTGTACTTGTCTGCGCCTTTGGGAATGGTGCGCCACAGATCGTTGATCTGTTTCTGCAGGTGTTCTTCCCGATCCTTTTGCCGGCGGCGTTCCTCTTCGGCGGAAATCGGATAAGGACGCTTGTAGCGGTCGACGCCGTAGTTCATCAGGGCGTGGCAGGAGTCGAGCAGGTCCTCCACCGCGTCGATGCCGTGGCGTTCTTCGCACTGCATGATGTACTGCTTGGCAAACACCAGGTAATCGATGATCGAACTGGCGTCGGTCCAGGTGCGGAACAGGTAGTTGCCTTTGAAAAAACTGTTGTGCCCGTAGCAGGCATGGGCCACCACGAGCGCCTGCATGCAGATGGTGTTTTCTTCCATCAGGTAGGCAATGCACGGGTCGGAGTTGATCACGATCTCGTAGGCCAGCCCCATTTGGCCACGACTGTAGGACTTTTCAGTGCTGAGGAAGTGTTTGCCGTAGGACCAGTGGTGATAACCCAGCGGCATGCCGACAGAGGCGTAGGCGTCCATCATCTGTTCGGCGGTGATCACTTCGATCTGGTTAGGGTAAGTGTCGAGGGCGTACCCCGCCGCAATACGACTGATTTCGCGGTCGTAGGCCTGGATCAGCTCGAACGTCCATTCGGAGCCGGTGGAAATGGGTTGGCGCTTCTGCTCTTTGGCGGTCATGTCACTAACCTGCGCTGGAAGAGTTCACGGAAGACCGGATAGATATCCCCGGCCGAGACCAGTTGTTGCTGGGCAAACGTGTCGGAAAAGGCTTCGGCGATGCGCTCGTATTCGAACCACAGGGCCTGATGTTCGCGTGGGGTTATCTCAACGTAAGTGTAGTACTGCACGAAAGGCATGATCTGGTTGATCAGGATGTCGCGGCAGATCGGCGAATCGTCATTCCAGTTGTCGCCGTCGGAAGCCTGGGCGGCGTAGATGTTCCACTCATTGCTCGGATAGCGTTCGGCCATGATCTCCTGCATCAGCTTCAAAGCGCTGGAGACGATGGTGCCGCCGGTTTCGCGGGAGTAGAAAAACTCCTCCTCATCCACTTCGCGGGCACTGGTGTGGTGGCGGATGAACACGACGTCGATCTTGTCGTAGTTACGCTTGAGAAACAGGTACAACAGGATGAAGAAACGCTTGGCGATGTCCTTGGTCGCTTGGGTCATCGAACCGGACACGTCCATCAGGCAGAACATCACGGCCTTGGAGCTGGGATTGGGTTGTTTGATGAGCAGGTTGTACTTGAGGTCGAACGTGTCGAGAAAGGGTACGCGATGAATGCGCGCGCTGAGTTTTTCGATTTCCGCTTCGAGCTCCTGGATATCGCCGAAGTTGTCCGGTTCTTCCAGCTTCAGTCGTAGAAGTTCTTCTTTGGCCTCACGCAGTTTTGCGCGGCTGCTGCCGGAGAGGGCGATTCGCCGTGCATGGGCAGAGCGCAGGGTGCGGATGATGTTGATGCGCGAGGGATTGCCTTCATTGCTGATACCGGCGCGAACGGTCTTGAAGGTGTCGGTGCCGGTCAGGTTGCGCTTGACCAGGTTCGGCAACTCCAAGTCCTCGAACATGAATTCGAGAAATTCCTCCTGGGTGATCTGGAAGACGAACTCGTCCATCCCTTCACCCGAATTGCCGGCCTTGCCAGGGCCTCGACCGCCGCCGCCTCCCGGGGGTCGAGCGATATGTTCGCCACTGGTGAATTCCTTGTTGCCGGGGTGCACAACCGTCTGTTTGCCTCCGCGACCATGGTGAAGCACCGGCTCGTCGATATCGCGACCGGGAATGCTGATTTGCTCGCCGTGCTCCATATCGGTAATGGAGCGCCGACTGACCGCCTCTTCGACAGCCTTTTTGATGTGATCACGGTAACGCCGCAGAAACCGCTGACGGTTCACCGTGCTCTTGTTCTTGCCATTGAGACGTCGGTCGATCACATAGCTCATAGGGAGCCCTCCGGGCAGCTTCCAGTTACAAGCTTCAAGCCGCAAGCTCAAAGCTTTCAAAGCAAGCGGTGGCTGGAAAAACGGGCCTCAAGCACCCACTCGGTGTGCTTGAGGCTTGTAGCTTGCCGCTTGCCGCTGCCTCACTGTGATTTTCTGACCCGCAGATACCACTCGGACAGCAGTCGTACCTGTTTGTCGGTGTAACCCCGCTCGACCATCCGTGTGACGAAGTCGTTGTGCTTCTGCTGGTCCTCTTTGCTGGCCTTGGCATTGAAGCTGATGACCGGCAGCAGGTCCTCGGTGTTGGAGAACATTTTCTTCTCGATAACCACCCGCAGTTTTTCGTAGCTGAGCCAGGTTGGGTTTTTGCCGTTGTTGTTGGCCCGGGCACGCAGGACGAAGTTGACGATTTCGTTGCGGAAATCCTTCGGATTGCTGATGCCGGCTGGTTTTTCGATTTTTTCCAGCTCCTCGTTCAATGCCACGCGGTTGAGGATTTCGCCGGTTTCCGGGTCGCGGTATTCCTGGTCCTGAATCCAGAAGTCGGCGTACAGCACGTAACGATCGAAGATGTTCTGGCCGTACTCGCTGTAAGACTCGAGGTAGGCAGTCTGGATCTCCTTGCCGATGAATTCGATATAACGCGGTGCCAGGTATTCCTTGAGGAAGCGCAGGTAGCGTTCGCGGGTCTCGGCCTGGAACTGTTCCTGCTCGATCTGTTGCTCCAGCACGTAGAGCAGATGCACCGGGTTGGCGGCGATTTCGTGCGGATCGAAGTTGAACACCTTCGACAGGATCTTGAACGCGAAACGGGTCGACAGGCCATTCATGCCCTCGTCGACACCCGCGTTGTCGCGGTATTCCTGGATCGACTTGGCTTTCGGATCGGTGTCTTTGAGGTTCTCGCCGTCATACACGCGCATCTTCGAGTAGATGTTGGAGTTTTCCGGCTCCTTCAGGCGCGAAAGAACAGTGAACTGGGCCAGCATCTTCAAGGTGTCGGGCGCGCAATGGGCCTTGGCCAGCGAGCTGTTGAACAACAGTTTGTCGTAGATCTTCACTTCGTCGCTGACTCGCAGGCAGTACGGCACTTTGACGATGTAGATCCGGTCGATGAACGCCTCGTTGTTCTTGTTGTTGCGGAAGGTGTGCCATTCCGATTCGTTGGAGTGAGCGAGCAGGATCCCGGTGAACGGAATCGCGCCAAGACCTTCGGTACTGTTGTAGTTACCTTCCTGGGTGGCGGTCAACAGTGGGTGCAGCACCTTGATCGGTGCCTTGAACATTTCGACGAATTCCATCAGGCCCTGGTTGGCCCGGCACAGTGCGCCCGAGTAGCTGTAAGCGTCGGCGTCGTTCTGCGGGAATTCTTCCAGTTTGCGAATATCGACCTTACCGACCAGTGCCGAGATGTCCTGGTTGTTTTCGTCGCCCGGTTCGGTTTTGGCCACGGCGATCTGGTTGAGGATCGACGGGTAGAGTTTCACCACGCGGAACTGACTGATGTCGCCACCGAATTCGGCCAGGCGTTTAGTGGCCCATGGCGACATGATGGTGTTGAGGTAGCGCCGTGGGATGCCGAAGTCTTCTTCGAGGATGGCCCCATCTTCTGTGGAGTTGAACAGCCCCAATGGCGACTCGAAAACCGGCGAGCCCTTGATGGCATAGAAGGGCACTTTTTCCATCAGTTGCTTGAGCTTCTCGGCCAGGGACGATTTACCGCCACCGACAGGGCCGAGCAGGTAGAGGATTTGTTTCTTCTCTTCCAGGCCTTGGGCGGCATGGCGGAAATACGACACGATCTGGTCGATGCATTCTTCCATCCCGTGGAAGTCTTCAAAGGCCGGATAGCGTCGGATGACCTTGTTGGAGAAAATTCGTGACAGCCTCGAGTTGGTCGAGGTGTCGAGCAGCTCCGGTTCACCGATGGCCAGCAACAAACGCTCGGCGGCGGAAACGTAGGCGCTGCGGTCCTTTTTGCACAGCTCAAGATACTCTTGCAGCGAGAGTTCTTCCTGGCGTGTGGACTCGAAACGTTGTTGGAAGTGGCTAAAGATACTCATGACGTCACCTCGCTCGATACGTGGAGCCGACGCCGGATCATTCAGTCGATGCTGGCAGCAACCGAACAGGCAGTCGCTGTTTACCCCCCAGAAACCTTTCGAAGCTGACGCCTCCGAAAGCTACTCCCGATGATCCGCGCGCCGGTGTACCGGCTCTCCCCTGTTTTGGATGGCCTGCGCTTAAGGATAGTTGGGAATTCAGGAGGTAAAGGCGAGATACGTAATTAGTTGTGGCAGACCGTTCGTCTGCCACCGCGCGAGCCCACGGCAGCCGCGGGCTTGCGTGTTACAAAAAAATTATTCGGAAGTGCCTTGCGCCGTTTCCGAAGGATACGTCGTGCGCCACAGCTCAAAACCGCCATCCATGCTGTAAACGTCGGAGAAGCCCTGGCTGACCAGGTAGGCGGCAGCGCCTTGGCTGGAGTTGCCGTGGTAGCAAACCACCACGGTCGGTGCGTCGAGGTCGGCGCCCTGGATGAAGGCGTGCAGGGAATGGTTGTCCAGGTGCTTGGAGCCGCTGATGTGCAGGGCCGCGAAAGTGGCTGGATCACGGACGTCGACCACCACGGCGCCTTGTTCGCGCAGGGTCTGGGCCTGTTCCGGGGGAATGCGTTTGAATTCGCTCATGGCGGGTTCCTGTGGTTCGGCTGTAAGCGCAGTCTAACGCGGAGCGCTGACTGACGATGGTTCGGAAATGGGTGGGGCGACTGGTGGCGCAGCGGCATGGCCGTGCTCGTCGCATTTGCAGGACAGGCGTTCAAGGGTGTCGACATTCATCAGTGTCAGGGCGCCGCCCCAGACACAGCCAGTGTCCAGCGCGAAGATCCCTGGATCATCGACTTTGCCTTCCAGTGCAGCCCAGTGACCGAAGATGATCTTCAGGTCCTTGGTCTTGCGTTCCTTGTGCTGGAACCAGGGCTTGTAGCCTGCTGGCGCGGTACCGAGGCCTTCCTTGCTCTTGAGGTCGAGTTTGCCCTCGGCCGTACAGAAGCGCATCCGCGTGAAATAGTTGGTGATTACCCGCAGGCGCGTAACGCCTTTGAGGTCGTTGTCCCATTTCGCCGGGTCATTGCCGTACATGCCATCAAGGTAAGGCGGGAGCAGGTTATCGTCACGCAGCGCGGTTTCGACTTCGTCCGCGCACTTGAGGGCCTTGCGCAAGGACCACTGCGGTGGAATGCCTGCGTGCACCAGTGCGATGTTTCGTTGTTCGTCGTAATACATGAGCTTTTGCTGGCGTAACCAGTCCAGCAACTCGGCGCAATCGGGGGCTTCGATGATTTCACGCAGCGTGTCGCCTTTCTTCAGGCGTTCGATGTTTCGTCCGGCGGCCAGCAGGTGCAGGTCATGATTGCCGAGCACGCACACCAGCGATTCACGGATGCTATAGAGGAAGCGCAAGGTTTCGAGCGATTGCGGGCCACGGTTGACCAGGTCGCCGACCAGCCACAAACGATCCTTGGCTGGATCGAAAGCAACTTGTTTGAGCAGGCACTGCAGCGCTTCAAGGCAGCCTTGCAGGTCGCCGACGGCATACGTTGCCATCAGTGCAACGATCCCGGCACTGCCAGGCGGAACGGCGCAATGAGCGCATCGAAGTGTTTACCGTCGTCGGCAATCATCTGATAGCTGCCCTGCATGGTGCCGACCTTGGTGGTCATGACCGTGCCGCTACTGTAGGTGTGGCTCTTGCCCACCTCGATCAGCGGCTGCTGGCCAACCACGCCCGCGCCACGCACCTCTTCAACGTGCCCGTCGCCATCGGTAATCACCCAGTGCCGTGACAACAGCTTGGCCGGTATCAGACCATTGTTTTGTACGGTGATGGTATAGGCGAAGGCAAAGCGGTCGTGTTCGGGTTGCGATTGTTCTGCCAGATAGCGGGTGACGACGCTGACGTCGACCTGATAACGAGGATCGGACATGCAAGAGGCCTTAAAAACGAAGCGGGACGCGGGGCGTAGCTGATGAGGTTCAGTCTAGGCCAAGTACCGGGTAGTAAACCAGACATGGGCGCTGGTGTCCTACCCGATAACGCATCGGCTCTGTCAGGCGTCCGCTGGCTTTTGCAGCGGTTGCTCGCTGAGCTTGTCGGCGAGGCGCACGAAAGCAGCCAGATCGAGCTGCTCGGGACGCAGGCTGCCATCGACGCCGGCGGCTTCGATTTCGGCGTTGCTCAGCAGTAGCTTGAGGGTGTTGCGCAGGGTTTTGCGGCGCTGGTTGAAGGCTTCGCGCACAACGCGCTCCAGCAGTTTGTGGTCTTTGGCAGGGTGCGGCAACACGGCGTGAGGCACCAGGCGCACGATGGCCGAGTCTACTTTTGGTGGCGGGTTGAACGCACCCGGGCCGACGTTGAACAGATGCTCAACCCGGCAGTGATACTGAACCATGATCGACAACCGGCCCCAATCACCACCACCCGGGCCTGCCGCCAGGCGCTCGACCACTTCTTTTTGCAGCATGAAGTGCATGTCGCGGATCAGGTGGGAGTTGTGCAGCAGGTGGAAAATCAGCGGCGTGGAGATGTTGTACGGCAGGTTGCCGACCACGCGCAGGCTGCCAGGCGCAGCGTTCAGGCTATTGAAGTCGAACTTCAGCGCATCACCCTGGTGCAGGTTGAAATTGATCTTGTCGGCGAACTGCTGGTTGAGGATCGGGATCAGGTCCTTGTCCAGTTCCACCACGTCGAGTTGCGCCCCGCTGCTGAGCAGGCCTTGGGTGAGGGCACCCTGGCCCGGGCCGATTTCCAGCAGGCGATCATCTGCCTTGGCATGAATGGAGCGCAGAATGCGGTCGATAACGCCGGCATCGTGCAGGAAGTTCTGGCCAAAGCGCTTGCGGGCCTTGTGTTGGTATTGCTCGGTCATAAACGGGTCTCGGCCATCTGGTAGGCGGTTTCCAGGGCGACTTGCAGGCTGCCGGTGTCGATCTTGCCGCTGCCGGCCAAGTCCAGGGCGGTGCCGTGGTCGACCGAGGTGCGGATGATCGGCAGGCCGAGGGTCACGTTGACTGCCGCGCCGAAGCCTTTGTATTTCAGCACAGGCAGACCCTGGTCGTGGTACATCGCCAGCACTGCGTCGCAGTGCTCCAGATATTTGGGGGTAAACAGAGTGTCGGCGGGCAGCGGACCGCGCAGGTCCATGCCTTCGCCGCGCAGGCGCTCTAATGTGGGTTCGATGATATCGATTTCTTCATGGCCCAGATGTCCGCCTTCGCCAGCGTGGGGGTTGAGCCCGCACACCAGGATGCGCGGCTGGGCGATGCCGAACTTTTCTTGCAGATCGGTATGCAGAATTCGCGTGACCCGTTCCAGGCGCTCGGGAGTGATCGCATCGGCGATCTCGCGAAGGGGCAGGTGGGTCGTGACCAGTGCCACGCGCAAACCGCGGGTGGCGAGCATCATCACCACTTGCGCGGTATGGGTCAGGTCGGCGAGGAATTCAGTGTGCCCTGAGAAGGCGATTCCGGATTCGTTGATCACGCCCTTATGCACCGGGGCGGTGATCATGCCGGCAAAGTGTCCGTCCAGGCAGCCTTGGCCGGCGCGGGTCAGGGTTTCCAGAACGAAGGCCGCATTGGCCTTGTCCAGTTGCCCCGCGATGACCTTGGCGTTCAGCGGTGTATTCCAGACATACAAACTGTTGGCTGGTGCAGGCAGGTCTGGCCAGTTGTCCGGCGTAACCGGCAACAAGTCGACGGCCACACCGAGCTGCGCGGCCCGCTCAAGGAGCAGGTCGCGGCTGGTGATGGCAATCAGGGGGTGTGGCTGGGCTTGCGAGGCGAGCAGCAGGCACAGGTCTGGACCTATGCCGGCCGGTTCGCCGGGTGTCAGCGCGAAACGTTTGGGTTTCACTGCGCTGCCTGGTCGGCGCCAGGGAGTTTGATTTCTACGTACGCTTCGTCACGGATCTGACGCAGCCAGGTTTGCAGCTCTTCATCGTATTTGCGGTTGCGCAGTACGGTCATGGCTTGTTGCTCACGAGCCTGGGTGGTGCTATCGGTGGCGCGACGGCCAAGGACTTCCAGTACGTGCCAGCCATATTGAGTCTGGAACGGCTTGGACAGTTGACCTTGTGGGGTCTTGGCCATCACTTCGCGGAACTCCGGAACCAGGGCGTTCGGGTCGATCCAGCTCAAGTCGCCGCCGTTGAGCGCAGAACCCGGGTCTTCCGAATAGCTTTTCGCCAGTTCGCCGAAGTCTTCGCCCGCTTCGATACGGGTGTAGAGCGATTCAACCAGCGCCTTGGTTTTAGCTTCGTCGCGGATCGGGCTCGGTTTGACCAGAATGTGACGCACGTGCACTTCATCGCGCATCTGGGTTTCGCCGCCACGCTTGTCGAGGATCTTCAAGATGATGAAGCCGCCCGGCGTGCGCATTGGCTGGGTCACGTCGCCGACGGTCATGCTGCTTAGCAGACGATCGAAAGGAGGTGGCAGTTGGGCAGCTTTACGCCAACCCATGTCGCCGCCTTCCAATGCGGTTTCACTGGCGGATTTGGCGATGGCCAGTTGACCGAAGTCAGCGCCTTGCTTGAGCTGCTGATAAATCGCGTCAGCCTGTTTGGCAGCATTCTGAATCGCGTCGGAGTTGGCGCTTTCCGGCGTTGGGATCAGGATGTTGGCCAGGCGGAACTCTTCCGACAGCTGCATTTTGCCAAGGTCGGAAGCCAGGAAGTTCTTCACTTCCTGCTCGGAGACCTGGATGCGTTCGGCCACACGGCGCTGACGCACACGGCTGATGACCATTTCGCGGCGGATCTGGTCACGAGCGTCGTCGTAAGACAGGCCGTCGCGGGTCAGGGCGGCGCGGAACTGGTCGACCGACATATTGTTGCGCTGGGCGATAGTGCCAACAGCCTGGTTCAGTTCTTCATCGGTAATGCGGATGCCGGAGCGTTCGCCGATCTGCAATTGCAGGTTCTCGACGATCAGGCGCTCAAGCACCTGTTGCTCCAGTACGCTGGCCGGTGGCACGGCAGTGCCGCGCTTGGCGATGGTTTGCTGAACTTCATGGACGCGCTGGTCCAGTTGGCTCTGCATGACCACGTCGTTATCGACAATGGCCACCACTTTATCGATGGACTGTACCGCGGCGTTAGCCGCGGTACCCAGGAACAGCGCGCCCAGCAACAGCGGGCGCAGACAATCAGAAAGCTTGGTCTTCACGTTCACGATAACCTTGGATGCCTTTGTCGAGGAAGCTCTCTACTTTGGCGCCAGTCAGGCCGCCGAGTCCCTTCAGAACAATTTGGAGGAAGACGCCGTGGTCGCCTTTTTCGTTTTGCGGTGCTTCCTGACTGAATTCGTCGTAGGAAACCCAGTAACGGTTGATCAGGCGCAGTTTCCAGCAGCAGTTGTCGTACTCGAAACCACCGAAGGCTTCCAGCGTACGGTTGCGGTTGTAGTCGTACTGCCAGCGGCTGATGGCGTTCCATTGCGGCACGATCGGCCAGATCACCGAGAAGTCGTGCTGTTGGATTTTGTAGTAATCCTTCACATAACCTGGCTGGCCCGGGGTGCCATAGTCACCACCGCCCACTTGCCATTTACCGGTGTTCTGGTCGTAACGGACCTGGTCATTGCGATAGCGATAGCCAGCGTTGATGACCTTGTTCGGGTTGTCTTCAGGCTGGTAGTGGAACATCGCGCTGCCCGAGCGAGGGCTGCGGCTGTCCGGGTCCCAGTTGTAGTCAGCAGTGGTGCGCCAGTCGCGGTTGAAGCGGAACTCGTACTCCAGTGCATAAGGAGAAACGTTGGCGTGCGCATCGTCGCGGGTTTTTGCATCGATACCCGGCAGCTGAACTTCGCGATCCTTGAAATACAAGGCCTGGCCGACGCTGATGCGTTGACGCTCGAAGCCGTTATCTTCGATCCAGCGGTTGGTTACACCGAGCGACAGTTTGTTCTCGTCGCCCACGCGGTCGGAGCCGGAGAAACGATTGTCGCGGAACAGCGAGGCGTAGTTAAAGGTGTACTCGCCGGTGTCGAACACTGGAATGTCTTCCTGGTCCTTCTCCGGAACGTAGAGGTAGAACAGGCGCGGTTCAAGTGTCTGGCGATAGTTCTTGCCGAACCATTGGGTGTTGCGGTCGAAATACAGACCGCTGTCGATGCTGGCGATTGGAACGCCACGGCTCTGGCTGCTGCCGAATGTGCCGTTGAGCTTGTCCTGCTCTGCATTTTGCGCCGCAATCTGGCCCTTGCCGATGCTGTCCAGGTCAAGATCGTACTGGGTGTATTGATACTTGAGCGTTGGCTTGATGAAACCATAAGTCCAGTCCAGCGGCAGACTGACCGCTGGCGCCAGGTTGAGTCGATCGCCATTAGCGCGCGCCAGACCTTGAACGTTGGTATCCAGGCGCGGCGACACATTGCCGTCTTCATCGGAGAACGTACCGTTTTCCAGATCACGATCAAACCGGACAAGCTCAGTGTTGTAGCTGAAGGTCAAGCCACCAGGATGTGTAGGAAGCACACCATCAAAGGTGATTTGCGGCAAACGGTCATACGGCGTGATGTTGGAGACGGTTGCCAGCTGATACGCCTGTGCGTTGATGCGAGCGGTGTAGCTATCGCCGCGGTAGCTGACGGAGCCCTGCTGGTTCACGAAGTCCGAGCTTTTAACCCCGATCTGGTCAGTCTGCAGATCCTGGAAGTAATAAGGATCGCTGATCTTGGTGTAGTCGACTTGCGTGAAGACACGCGAGTCCAGACCACCCTTGTGCTGCCAGTTGTACATGTAGCGGGTTTTTTCGTAGTCGGTCTGCAGCTTGCGCTCGTCCTCTTCGTCGTTGAGGTAAGCGGCGCCGAACTGACCTTCGCTGGACTTGGTCAGGTAGCGGAATTCGCCTTCCATCAACAAGCCGCGCTTGCTCATGTAGCGTGGGTACAACGTGGCATCGTAGTTCGGTGCCAGGTTGAAGTAGTACGGAGTGACCAGCAGGAAGCCGGTATCGGTGCCGCTACCGATGGTCGGCGGCAGGAAGCCGGACTGGCGACGGTCGTCGATCGGGAAATAGATGTACGGCGTGTACAGGACCGGAATGTCCTTGACCCGCAGTGTCACGTTGGTCGCGGTACCGAAGCCGGTGGCTGGGTTCAGGGTGATGTTGTTGCCCTTGAGCTGCCAGGCGTTGCTGTTCGGTTCACACGTGGTGTACGTACCATCCTTGAGGCGGATGATGGCGTTCTCGGCACGTTTGGCGTACAGCGCGTTACCGCGGATACGGGATTTGTGCATCACGTATTCGGCGTTGTCGACCTTCGCTTCACCAGTGTCGAGCTGCACGTCGGCGTGGTCGCCCACGATCAGGGCACCGTTGTCGCGAATGCGCACGTTACCGCTCAGCTCACCACGGCTCTCGGCCTGGTAAAGGTTGGCTTCGTCGGCTTCGACCTGCATGCTGCCCTGACGCATGACCACGTCACCGGCCAGGGTGGCAACTTGCTCATCCTGCTTATAGCGCGAAGCTTTCGCGCCGATAAAGGTGGGCGCGTCGCTTTTATTCGTCTTGTCATTCATGCCAGGACGAATCGGTTCGATATAGGAACCAGAGCAATAAGGACCGGTTTCAGCCAGTTGCGCTGCGGTGAGCTGCTCGCGGGGAACCCAGTCGAGGTGACTGTAGTCTTCGCTACGCGACTTCAGGCCTCGGCCCTTGGACTCGGTCACCAGTGCAGTCTTGGCACCGGTGTCTTCGCTGGTACCTTCCTCGGCCGGGGTTTCACCGGTCGCGGAAACGGCGCTACCGTCATGCACCGGACGCGGAGGCAATGCAGCTGCCGGCGACTTTGGCGCACAGTCCCAGGCACCCGAAGCAGAGACTGAGCAGTCATACTGTTCCGCGGCGACCACGAAGGAAGTGGCGAGGGGTTGCAAGGCCAGCAGACTGCCGGTTACCAACAACGGAAATTTTTTACGAAACGCGGGGGATTTCAATGCCATCTTATTAGTCCGGGCTTCCTGCGTGCCATCTGCCCGCGGTGTGGGCCGCACGCCTCTCGATGGTCTGAAAAAGATGCTGGATAATAAAGCATGACCCGCTTGACGGCTAGCGCCGTCGGAGACCCTTGCAATGCCTGACCAAGATGTACGTTTGCAACACCTGAAAGTTTGGCTCGATGAGCAGTTGGCAATCCTTTTTGCGGAACAGGGCTGGGGTGCCGTACCCCCGGCCACGTTGACCGCGGCCAGTAGCGACGCGAGTTTCCGGCGATATTTTCGTTGGGAAGGCGCCGGTAGAAGTTTCGTCGTAATGGACGCGCCACCGCCCCAGGAAAACTGCAAACCCTTCGTGGATATCGCTTTTTTGCTGGCGAAATCCGGAATAAATGTGCCGAAAATTTATGCCGAAGACCTCGAGCGCGGATTTCTTTTGCTCAATGACTTGGGCAACAAGACCTATCTGGACGTGATCGACAGCGAAAATGCCGACGATTTGTTCAAGGACGCCCTGCAAGCGCTGCTGGCTTTTCAGCAGTTGCCGATGGTCGCACCCCTGCCAAGCTATGACGTGGCATTGTTGCGTCGCGAGCTCGAACTGTTCCCCGAGTGGTATGTGAAGCGCGAATTGGGCATCGAGTTGGACGCCGCGCAGCAAGTGCTCTGGCAGCAAGTCAGTGATTTGTTGATCGACAGTGCGCTGGCTCAGCCAAAGGTCCTGGTTCATCGCGACTACATGCCGCGCAACCTGATGATCAGCGAGCCGAATCCCGGTGTGCTGGATTTCCAGGATGCGGTCTACGGCCCGGTGACCTACGACGTGACCTGCCTGTTCAAGGATGCGTTCCTCAGCTGGCCCGAAGAACGCGTGCGCGGCTGGCTGGACAGTTACTGGCAGCAGGCATCGGCGTTGAATATCCCGGTGCAGCCAGATTTTGAAGATTTCCTGCGCGCCAGTGATCTGATGGGCGTGCAACGTCACCTGAAGGTGATCGGCATCTTCGCCCGCATCTGCCACCGCGACGGCAAACCGCGCTACTTGGCGGATGTGCCGCGTTTCTTTGCCTATATAGATGCAGTGATCGCCCGCCGCCCTGAATTGGCGGAACTGGATGTATTGCTGGCCAGCTTGCGTGCTGGAGTGAAAGCATGAAGGCGATGATTCTCGCGGCGGGCAAAGGCGAGCGCATGCGCCCGCTGACCCTGACCACGCCAAAGCCGCTGGTGCGCGCAGGCGGAGTACCGCTGATCGAGTATCACCTGCGCGCGCTGGCCGCCGCCGGATTTACCGAGATCGTGATCAACCATGCCTGGCTGGGTCAGCAGATCGAAGATTACCTGGGCGACGGTTCGCGTTATGGCGTGAGCATCCAGTACTCGCCGGAAGGCGAGCCGCTGGAAACCGGTGGCGGGATTTTCCGCGCGTTGCCGCTGTTGGGGGATGACGCCTTTGTCGTGGTCAATGGCGACATCTGGACCGATTACGACTTCAGCGTGCTGCATCAACCTATCGCCGGTCTGGCCCATCTGGTGCTGGCGACCAACCCGGCCCATCACCCGAACGGCGACTTTCAGTTGATCGATGGGCAGGTCCGCGACGGTCAAACGGATGCCGCAACCCTGACCTACAGCGGCATCGCGGTACTGCACCCGCAGTTGTTCGACGGTTGCTCTGCCGGGGCGTTCAAACTGGCGCCGCTGCTACGCACCGCGATGGCAAACGGGCAGGTGTCCGGCGAACGCCTGAACGGGTTGTGGGTGGATGTCGGCACTCATGAACGCCTGGCGGAAGCGGAAACCTTGATCGAAGCGAGACGCTGAGATGCTGTGGCCAGGGACTCTGATCGGAGCCGGAGCAGGTTTTGCCATTGCCAGCATTCCGGGGGCCATGCTCGGTGCTTTGCTGGGGCAGGCGCTGGATCGGCGCATGCACCTGCAGAGCTGGGCGCATTTGCGTGAAAAACTCGGCGGTCGTCCTGTTCTGCGCAACGATGAATTGCTGTTCGTGTTGCTCGGCAGGCTGGCCAAGTGCGACGGTCGGGTGGTCGACGGGCATATCCAGCAGGCGCGCCAGGAAATGCGCTCGCTGGAAATGAGCGAATCGGCACAACGCCGGGCGATCGCCGCGTTCAATCGCGGCAAGTCGGGCAACGACCAGTTGCGCGGTTACTTGCGGCGGTTGAGCAATCAACCGCACGCGGCCGAAGGTGTCTTGCGCGCCTGCTGGCGGATGGTCTGGGCCGATGGCCGCGCCGGCCATCAGGAACGCGAACTGCTCGCGCAATGGGGCAAGTGGCTGGGCTGGACGACGCATCAGGTTCAGGCGTTGGCCCACGAGTACGAGCCGCAGAAGCGGCCGTTGGGCAACAGCGTTGTGAGCTATCAGGATGCCTTGCGGTTGTTGGGGGTGTCGGCCACCAGTGAGCCGGAACAGATCAAGCGTGCCTACCGTCGCCTGCTCAGCCGGCATCACCCGGACAAAATTGCCGGCAGCGGGGCGACGGCGTCGCAGGTGCGTGAGGCGACGGAGAAAACCCGAGAGTTGCACAGTGCCTACACGTTGATTCGTCAGCGGCGGGATTTTCGCTAGCAGGACAGTTAGGTGTTGTTTTCAATGGCGCCATCGCTGTCAAGCCAGCTCCCACAGTATTTGAGTCGTACACAAATTTTGTGATCGACATAAATCCTGTAGAAGCTGGCTGGCCAGCGATGGGGGCGACGCGCTCTATCAATTCGCCGCATTCTGCGGATTCAACCAACCCCGCACCCGCCGAACCAGCTGTTCCTGCTGCGCCTTGCTGTCGCCCGGCAACGCCTTGAGCGAAACCTGGCTGAACGCCGAAGTCTTCAAGCGCTTGCTGGCCTGCAACCTGGCCAGCGCCGCGTTGCGGTCCAACGGCTTGTCCATGTAGAAAATGTCCGCGGTAGGCAATTTCAGGGACGGCGCGAGTTCGTCCAGTTCGGGCTTGGCCTGCGCGGGCGTCTGAGCCGCGACCATGACGAAACGCTCGACTTGCGAAGGCTGCTTTTCACTCAGATAGCGTGCAGCCCAATAAGCGCCGGTGCCATGCCCGAGGACGACAATGCTGCGAGCGCTTTGCTGTTCGGCAAAGGCAATCGCGGCGTCGATGCGGGCGAAGATGCGTTCGGCATCCGCCTTGGACTTCTCTTCGCTGGTTTCAGCGACGGGTTTGTCTGCCACGTCGGCTTCACCACCGGCAGCCTGTTCGATGGGGGCTGCGGTGGTCGAGTCTTTGCTGCCGGGATCCGGCGTCTTCGGCACTTGTGGCACTTCGGCAACGCGTGGCGCAATGGCATCGCTTTGCACGTCCGGCAAGGTGATACTCAGGCTGCTCCATTCGGCGTCCGGCAATTGGCGCCGCAACGGACCGATTGCTTGCGGCCAGTCAACGGTTTCGCCAGCGCCAGGCACGATAATCACCGCGCCTTTGGGTTCGGCCGTGTTGGCCGGTTTCCACAAGGCCAGGAACGTATCGCCGCCCGCTTGCAGTTGCTGTTGTTCCTGGGCCGGGATTTTTCGTTCCAGTGCGTTCGCTTCTTCCTGACTACGCTCAGGCAACGGCTGGCGTTCAGGCGGTTTTTCTTGCGCGGGTTGTTCCGCGGCCGCAGGTGCGGGGTCAGCAGCCTCGACGGAAAAAGCGCATGGCAGGATCAGCGACAGGCACAATGCTGGCAGTGCCAGGCGGTAGACAGGGGGCATCGGATATTCCAGGCCAGAAGTGATTCCGGCAGCCTAATGGGTTGGTCAGTATTTGTCAGTGTGTGAGAGTTCGATGATGCGTTTTCGCTGCCTGTGGGTTATCGGCTGGTTGTGGTTTCCCTTGATGGGCTGGGCGGCGGCCGTGCCACCGGCACACATCGCCGCATTGTCCGCCGGCCAGCAACAATGGTTGGCGCAGCAGGGTGAGCTGCGCGTCGGGCTGGTGTTGCAGGCACCGTATGCGCAATACGATCGCCGCTTGCAGCGCCTGTCCGGGGTCAACGTCGAGTTGATGAAGTGGCTGGCCAGGTCGCTCAAGGTCGAGCTGAGCTGGCGTAACTTTGCTGATCTTGAACAACTGGAATCCGCTGCGCGCGCGGGTGAAATCGATATCGCCCCGGGGTTGAGCCAGACGCCCGGTGGTCTGCGCCTCTGGCAGTTTTCCGATCCCTACATGCGAGTGCCGCAACTGGTAGTCAGCGACCAGAAGAGCACCGGCGCCGTGGAACTGGAAAAACTCGACAGCCAGACTCGCGTGGCCGTGCGCATGCCCAGCGCCACCGCCGATTACTTGCGCGGCAACTATCCGCACCTGAACCTTCAGGGCGTGCCGATGGAGCGTCAGGCGCTGCAATTGCTGTTGAGCCAGCAGGCCGGGTACGCCGTAGTTGATGAAGCGCAGTTGGGGCGTTTGTCGGTCGAACCGGAATTCGCCGGGTTGGTAGTGGTGGGTGACATCGGCCTGCCGCAACTGCTGCGGGTGGCCACGCGGCGCGATAAACCGGAACTGGCCGGCATCGTCGAAAGTGCGCTGCGGTCAATCCCGGCAAAAGATCTGGAAACCCTGCATAACCAATGGCTGCAACCCAAATACCCGCGGCTGACCGAGTCGCCGGGTTTCTGGCAAAACCTCTGTCTGCTCTTGCTGGTATTGATGTTGAGCAGCATGGCAATCGTGTTCTGGCAGCGCCGTCAGCAGCACGGCCTTGAGCAGCGGCTGGCAGCGGCGCAGGCCGACATTGCCCTGCGCGCTGCCAGTGAAGAAGCGTTGAGACTGACGCAGTTCTCCATCGATCAAAGCACCGTCGGCATCCTTTGGGTCAACTGGGACAGTCACGTGCGCTACGCCAACCGCGCCGCCGAAACCATGCTTGGCTACCCATCCGGCGGGATCATCGATCGGCCCTTGATCGAGTTCGAACCGGGGCTGCACATGGACCGCTGGTTGAACCTGTGGAAGCGCGCCCGAGCCAACGACGACGCGCCGCAAAGTTTCGAAACCAATTGTCTGCGAGCCGACGGCAGCATCCTGCCGGCGGATGTTTCTCTTAGTTTCCTGCGCTTTCGCGATGGCGAATATCTGGTGGTCTACCTCACCGACGTCACTGAGCGTCGTCGTGCATTGGCGGCGTTGCAGGAAAGTGAAGCGCGGTTGCAAGGGATCGCGGCGAACGTTCCCGGATTAGTCTTTCGTCTGGAGCGGGCACCGGTGACAGGGCAGATCGACTTTGCCTACATCAGCGAGGGCAGCGAAAGTCTAGTGGGTTACTCGCCGGCGACTTTGGCTCACCGTGACAAAGGTCTGCGCAGTCTGGTGCACCCGGACGACAAGGCCAGTTATCACCAGACCCAGGATCATGCGTTGGATACCGACAGCGACTGGTCGTGGCAAGGGCGGATTCTGACGCGCCAAGGCGAACAACGTTGGGCGGAGATCAAGGCGATTACCCGTCAACTTGAGGACGGCGCCTACGTCTGGGACGGCATTGTCTGGGACATCAGCGAGAGCAAGCGCATCGAACTGGAGCTGGCCAGCTCCCGCGAGCAACTTCGTGAATTGTCAGCGCACCTTGAAAGCGTGCGGGAAGAGGAGAAAGCGCGCATTGCCCGGGAAGTGCATGACGAGTTGGGCCAGATGCTTACCGTGTTGAAGCTGGAAACCTCCATGTGCGAATTGGCCTACGCCCAGCTCGACCCTGGTCTGAACGAACGCCTGAACAGCATGAAGCGTTTGATTGCTCAGTTGTTCCAGTTGGTGCGCGATGTGGCCACGGCATTGCGTCCGCCGATTCTCGACGCCGGTATTGCCTCGGCCATTGAGTGGCAGGCCCGGCGATTCGAGGCGCGTACGCAGATCCCGTGCCTGGTGCAAGTGCCGGACAATCTACCGGTGCTCAGCGATGCGAAGGCGATCGGTCTGTTTCGCATCCTTCAGGAAGCGCTGACCAATGTCATGCGCCACGCCCAGGCGCATACTGTCGAACTGACACTGGCGCTTGAAGGCGACGAGTTGTGTCTGACGGTCAGTGATGATGGCGTAGGATTTGTCGCCGCAGTTGGCAGGCCAACATCCTTTGGCGTGGTCGGCATGCGCGAGCGGGTGCTGATCATGGGCGGTGAGTTGTCGCTTGAAAGTGAGTTGGGGGAGGGCACGACCCTTATCGTGCGAGTGCCGCTGGATGAGGAGAAGTAAGTGATCCGTGTACTGGTAGCCGAAGACCACACCATCGTCCGCGAAGGCATCAAGCAGTTGATCGGCCTGGCCAAGGACTTGCTGGTGGTGGGGGAGGCGAGCAATGGTGAGCAGTTGCTCGAAACCTTGCGGCATGTGCCTTGCGAGGTGGTATTGCTGGATATCTCCATGCCGGGCGTGAATGGTCTGGAAGCGATTCCACGGATTCGTGCGCTGAACAATCCGCCGGTGATCCTGGTGCTGTCGATGCATGATGAAGCGCAAATGGCCGCCCGGGCCTTGAAGGTCGGCGCGGCGGGGTATGCGACCAAGGACAGTGATCCGGCATTGTTGCTGACCGCCATTCGCCGGGTCGCCGCGGGCGGGCGTTACATTGATCCAGACTTGGCCGATCGCATGGTCTTCGAAGTCGGCCTGACCGATTCGCGACCGTTGCATTCCTTGCTGTCAGAGCGCGAGTTCTCCGTGTTCGAACGCCTGGCCCAGGGTGCCAACGTCAACGACATCGCCCAGCAACTGGCCCTGAGCAGCAAGACCATCAGCACCCACAAGGCGCGGCTGATGCAGAAGCTCAACATCACCTCGCTGGCCGAGCTGGTGAAGTACGCGATGGAACACAAACTTCTCTGAAAGCCCCCATTGTCCATTGTGGGAGCGAGCAGGCTCGCTCCCACACAGGGTGTTTAGTGCATGTCCAATTGCGACATGCCTTCCAATGCTGTCTCTACCGGTTCCTGCCGCTTGCAGCCAACAGCTTGCCACTGCCGTTATCCAATCCCGCCATCCTTGTAGGGCAATCCCTACCCCCAACCTTCCATCCGGCTGAGGCGATTCTCTCCTGCGCCCCGATTTGCGCAGGTCCCAGCGTCCACTAGGCTTAGTCCACAGCAGTCATCAACAACAAAGGTGTGGGTATGAGCCAGGTCGATTCAAGTGCAGGGGCCAATGATGTTCTGGTCAGCTTTCGTGGTGTGCAGAAGAGCTACGACGGCGAGAACCTGATCGTCAAAGACCTCAACCTGGACATTCGCAAAGGCGAATTCCTCACCTTGCTCGGGCCGTCCGGTTCCGGCAAGACCACCAGCCTGATGATGCTCGCCGGTTTCGAAACACCGACTGCGGGCGAAATCCTGCTGGCCGGGCGCTCCATCAACAACGTGCCACCGCACAAGCGTGACATCGGCATGGTGTTCCAGAACTACGCGCTGTTTCCGCACATGACGGTTGCCGAGAACCTGGCGTTCCCGTTGACCGTGCGCGGTTTGAACAAAAGCGACGTCAGCGACAGAGTCAAAAAAGTCCTGAGCATGGTCCAGCTCGACACCTTTGCGCAGCGTTACCCGGCGCAACTGTCCGGTGGCCAGCAGCAACGGGTCGCATTGGCCCGCGCCTTGGTGTTCGAACCGCAGCTGGTGCTGATGGACGAACCCCTTGGCGCACTCGACAAACAACTGCGTGAACACATGCAGATGGAAATCAAACACCTGCACCAGCGCCTGGGCGTGACCGTGGTCTACGTGACCCACGACCAGGGCGAAGCCTTGACCATGTCCGATCGCGTGGCGGTGTTCCATCAAGGCGAAATCCAGCAGATTGCGCCGCCGCGCACTCTCTACGAAGAGCCGAAAAACACCTTCGTCGCCAACTTCATCGGTGAGAACAACCGCCTCAATGGTCGTCTGCACAGCCAGACCGGCGACCGCTGCATTGTGGAGCTGGGGCGCGGTGAGAAGGTGGAGGCCCTGGCGGTCAACGTCGGCAAGACCGGCGAGCCCGTCACATTGTCTATTCGCCCGGAGCGCGTGAGCCTCAATGGTTCCAGCGAGTCGTGCGTCAACCGCTTCTCGGGAAGGGTGGCGGAATTCATCTATCTGGGCGACCACGTCCGGGTTCGCCTGGAAGTCTGCGGCAAGACCGACTTTTTCGTGAAACAACCGATTGCCGAGCTCGATCCCGGGCTGGCAGTTGGCGATGTGGTACCGCTTGGCTGGCAGGTCGAACACGTTCGTGCGCTCGACCCACTTCTAGAGGCGAACTGATCGCCCTTCTGCTTCACCAACCCTGCACGTGGAGAACAATATCAATGTTGAAATCCCTGAAATTCACAGCTCTGGTCATGGGCATGATCGGCGCCTCGCACGCGATGGCCGCAGGCCCGGACCTGACCGTGGTGTCCTTTGGCGGGGCGAACAAGGCGGCGCAGGTCAAAGCCTTCTACGCACCGTGGGAAGCGGCAGGCAACGGCAAGATCGTGGCGGGCGAATACAACGGTGAAATGGCCAAGGTCAAAGCCATGGTCGACACCAAGAGCGTGTCCTGGGACCTGGTAGAAGTTGAGTCGCCAGAACTGTCCCGTGGTTGCGACGAAGACATGTTCGAACAACTGGACCCGGCGCTGTTCGGCAAAACCGAAGATTACGTCAAAGGCGCCATCCAGCCATGCGGCGTGGGCTTCTTCGTGTGGTCGACCGTATTGGCCTACAACGCCGACAAACTGAAAACCGCACCGACCAGCTGGGCGGATTTCTGGGACACCAAGCAGTTCCCGGGCAAGCGTGGCCTGCGTAAAGGTGCCAAGTACACCCTGGAATTCGCACTGATGGCCGACGGCGTTGCGCCAAAAGACGTCTACAAAGTACTGGCCGGCAAGGATGGTCAGGACCGCGCGTTCAAGAAACTCGACGAACTCAAGCCAAACATCCAGTGGTGGGAAGCCGGCGCACAGCCGCCGCAATACCTCGCCTCGGGTGACGTGGTCATGAGTTCGGCCTACAACGGTCGCATCGCTGCCGTGCAGAAAGAAAGCAACCTGAAAGTGGTGTGGAACGGCGGTATCTACGACTTCGACGCATGGGCCATTCCAAAAGGCCTGGACGCCAAGCGCGCCGAAGCGGCGAAGAAATTCATCGCCTTCTCGGTACAGCCACAGCAGCAGAAGACCTACTCGGAAAATATCGCCTACGGCCCGGCCAACACTCAGGCCGTTCCGTTGCTGGCCAAGGACGTCCTGAAAGACATGCCGACCACCCCGGAAAACATCGCCAACCAAGTGCAAATCGACGTCAGCTTCTGGGCTGATAACGGCGAGCAACTGGAACAGCGCTTCAATTCCTGGGCTGCGAAGTAATCCTTCGCCCGTAGGAGCCGCCGGAGGCTGCGATCTTTTGATTTTGCGTTTCCAGGATCAAGAGATCGCAGCCTCGTTGCACTCGACAGCTCCTACAGGTGCGATGTGTTTCATGAGTATTGATGTAATGCGGCATCGCTCTGTGTGAGGCCGCCCATCCAAAGATTTCCGGAGTACGCCATGGCTATCGCCGTTCCCGTGAACGCGGGCACTGACCCCACCTTGAAGCAGCGGCTCAAGCATGCCGAGCGGGTCAACCGCTGGAAGGCCCAGGCCTTGATCGCGCCGCTGGTGCTGTTTCTGTTGCTGGTGTTCCTGGTGCCGATCGTGGCGCTGCTCTACAAAAGCGTGGGCAACCCGGAAGTGGTCGGCGGCATGCCGCGCACCGTGACGGCCATCGCCAGTTGGGACGGCCGCGGCCTGCCCGCTGAACCGGTTTACAAAGCAGCGGCCGAAGACCTCGCCGAAGCGCGCAAGAATCAAACCCTGGGCGATTTGTCCAAACGCCTGAACATGGAACTGGCCGGCTACCGCAGCCTGCTGACCAAAACCGCCCGCGCCTTGCCGCTCGCAACCGAGCCGGCTTCTTATAAAGAAGCACTGGAAGGTCTCGATGAGCGTTGGGGCGACCCGGCCTACTGGCAAGCGGTGCGCCGCAACACCAGTAGCATCACCCCGTATTACCTGCTGGCGGCTGTCGATCACCGTATCGACGACCTCGGCGAAATCGCTCCGGCCACTCCGGACCAGGCGATCTACCTCGACATTTTCGCCCGCACCTTCTGGATGGGCCTGGTCATCACCGTGATCTGCCTGGTGCTGGCGTATCCGTTGGCTTACCTGCTGGCGAACCTGCCATCGCGCCAAAGCAATCTGTTGATGATCCTGGTGCTGTTGCCGTTCTGGACCTCGATCCTGGTACGGGTCGCGGCGTGGATCGTGTTGCTGCAATCAGGTGGCCTGATCAACAGCGGCCTGATGGCCATGGGCATCATCGATAAGCCGATCGAGTTGGTGTTCAACCGCGTCGGCGTCTACATCTCGATGGTGCACATCCTGCTGCCGTTCATGATCCTGCCGATCTACAGCGTGATGAAAGGCATCTCGCCGACCTACATGCGCGCCGCGATTTCCCTTGGCTGTCATCCGTTCGCCAGCTTCTGGCGGGTGTACTTCCCGCAGACCTATGCCGGTGTCGGCGCCGGTTGCCTGTTGGTGTTCATCCTCGCCATCGGCTACTACATCACCCCGGCGTTGCTGGGCAGCCCGAACGATCAAATGGTCAGCTACTTCGTCGCCTTCTACACCAACATCAGCATCAACTGGGGCATGGCGACCGCGCTCGGCGGGCTGCTGTTGCTGGCGACGGTCGTGCTTTATCTGATTTACAGCTGGCTGGTGGGCGCGAGTCGCCTGCGCCTGAGCTAAGGGGAGAACGAAATGCTGAGTCCTTATATGTCGCCCATCGAACGGGTGTGGTTCTACAGCTTGCGGATTCTCTGCGGCTTGATCCTGTTGTTCCTGATCCTGCCGGTGCTGGTGATCATTCCGCTGTCGTTCAACTCCGGCAGCTTCCTGGTGTACCCGCTGCAAGGCTTCTCTTTGCAGTGGTATCACGACTTCTTCGCCTCGGCGGAGTGGATGCGCGCCCTGAAGAACAGCATCATCGTCGCCCCGGCGGCCACGGTGCTGGCAATGATTTTCGGCACGCTGGCGGCCATCGGCCTGACCCGTGGCGATTTCCCTGGCAAGGCCTTGGTAATGGCGTTGGTGATTTCGCCGATGGTGGTGCCGGTGGTGATTATCGGTGTGGCCAGCTACCTGTTCTTCGCGCCGTTGGGGTTGGGCAACAGTTTCTTCTCGCTGATCGTGGTGCATGCGGTGCTGGGTGTGCCGTTCGTGATCATCACCGTGTCAGCGACGTTGCAGGGCTTTAACCACAACCTGGTGCGTGCCGCTGCCAGCCTCGGCGCCTCGCCGCTGGTTGCGTTCCGTCGGGTGACGTTGCCGCTGATTGCGCCAGGGGTGATTTCCGGTGCGTTGTTCGCTTTCGCGACTTCCTTCGATGAAGTGGTGGTGACGCTGTTTCTCGCCGGCCCCGAGCAAGCGACTTTGCCTCGGCAGATGTTCAGCGGTATCCGCGAAAACCTCAGCCCGACCATTGCTGCCGCCGCAACGCTGCTGATTGCCTTCTCGGTAATCCTGCTGCTGACCCTGGAATGGCTGCGTGGCCGCAGCGAGAAACTGCGCACCGCACAGGTCTGACGCGGTCCCTTGTAGGAGCTGCCGAAGGCTGCGATCTTTTGATCTTGAAAATACAAATCAAAAGATCGCAGCCTTCGGCAGCTCCTACAGTTCATTCACGACCTGAATACCAGCGAACTAAAAATCCCCAGCTACTATTGTGCCCAGCTCCCACATCTATAAGAGGCTGCGCACATGAGTCTTTCCTCTTTCAAAATCGCTCACAAACTGATCACCGGCGCAGGGGCTATCGAGCAACTGTCCGCCGAGCTCGCACGCCTGGACATCGACAACCCGCTGATCGTCACCGACGCCGCGCTGGTCAAGTCTGGCACCGTCGAGCTGGCGCTGGCGCAGTTGGGCGGGCGAAGCTACGAGATCTTCGACCGCGTGCTGCCTGACCCGGAAATCGCCATCGTCGAAGACTGCATGCAGGTGTATCGCGAAGGCGGGCATGACGGCTTGATCGGCTTGGGCGGTGGCAGTGCCATCGACATTGCCAAGAGCGTCGCGGCATATGCCGGCTATCACGGCGCGCTGGAGGATCTGTTCGGCGTCGACCAGGTGCCGCGCAAAGGCCCGCCGCTGATCGCGATCCCGACCACCGCCGGCACCGGTTCGGAAGTGACCAACGTGGCGATCCTTTCCGACAAGGTCGCGCAATTGAAGAAGGGCATCGTCAGCGACTATCTGTTGCCGGACGTGGCGCTGGTCAGTCCGCAGATGACCCTCACCTGCCCGCGCAGCGTCACCGCCGCCAGTGGCGTCGATGCCTTGGTGCATGCCATCGAATCCTATCTGTCGGTCAATGCCTCGCCGATCACCGATTCCCTGGCCATCGGCGCCATCAAGCTGATCGCCAAGGCGCTGCCCAAGGCGTACGCCAACCCCTCGAACCTGCAGGCGCGTGAGGACATGGCCACCGCCAGCCTGATGGCCGGCATGGCGTTCGGCAATGCCGGAGTGGGCGCGGTCCATGCCCTGGCGTATCCACTGGGCGGGCGTTTCAATATCGCCCACGGCGTGAGCAATGCCTTGCTGCTGCCCTATGTCATGACCTGGAACAAGATGGCCTGCGTCGAGCGCATGCAGGATATCGCCCAGGCCATGGGCGTGCAGACCGCTCACCTGAGCGTCAATGAAGCGGCCGACAAGGCCGTGGCCGCCATGACCGAATTATGTGCAGCGGTGGAAATCCCTCAGGGCTTGCGCAGTTTCGGCGTTCCCGAAGACGCCATCCCGGCCATGGCCGTGGAGGCGGCAGGGATCGAACGCCTGATGCGCAACAATCCGCGCAAACTGAATGCCGTCGATATCGAAAAGATCTATCGCGCGGCGTATTAGGGCCTTCGCTGATCAGCGATGATGGCAAGGTCCAATCATCGCGCTCACGGTGCGCGCGCCAAAGCATGAGGTATACAATGCGCGCCATCGTGATTCTGCTCAGAAAAGGTGCGTCATGCAGCCCTTCGTAATTGCTCCGTCGATTCTCTCCGCCGACTTCGCCCGCCTGGGTGAAGAAGTGGACAACGTCCTGGCCGCTGGCGCCGACTTCGTGCACTTCGATGTCATGGACAACCATTACGTGCCCAACCTGACCATCGGCCCGATGGTGTGTGCGGCGCTGCGCAAGTACGGCGTGACCGCGCCGATCGACGCGCACTTGATGGTCAGCCCGGTGGACCGCATCGTCGGTGACTTCATTGAAGCCGGCGCGACCTACATCACCTTTCACCCGGAAGCCACGCAACACGTTGACCGTTCCCTGCAACTGATCCGTGAAGGCGGCTGCAAGTCGGGCCTGGTGTTCAACCCGGCGACCCCGCTGGACGTGCTCAAGTACGTCATGGACAAGGTCGACATGATCCTGCTGATGAGCGTCAACCCGGGCTTCGGCGGGCAAAAGTTCATCCCCGGTACCCTCGACAAGCTGCGCGAAGCTCGGGCGCTGATCGATGCGTCGGGCCGTGACATTCGCCTGGAAATCGACGGCGGCGTGAACGTGAACAACATCCGCGAAATCGCTGCGGCGGGCGCCGACACCTTCGTCGCCGGCTCGGCCATCTTCAACGCACCGAACTATCAGGAAGTCATCGACAAGATGCGTTCCGAATTGGCGCTGGCTCGCCCATGAGTGGTTTTGAGCAGCTGTTCCCGGGAAGCCTGCCAAGGCTGGTGATGTTCGATCTGGATGGCACGTTGATCGATTCGGTCCCCGACCTCGCGGCGGCTGTGGATAACATGCTGCTCAAACTCGGTCGCGCACCGGCCGGCATCGAGTCGGTGCGCGAGTGGGTCGGCAACGGCGCCCCGGTGCTGGTGCGACGAGCCCTGGCTGGTGGTATCGATCATTCGAAAGTCGACAATGCCGAAGCCGAGCGGGCGCTGGAGATCTTCATGCAGGCTTACGGCGAAAGCCATGAGCTGACCGTGGTTTACCCCGGCGTGCGCGACACCCTGAAGTGGTTGCACAAGCAGGGCGTCGAGATGGCGCTGATCACCAACAAGCCGGAGCGCTTCGTCGCGCCGCTGCTCGATCAGATGAAAATCGGCCGTTACTTCCGGTTGATCATCGGCGGTGACACCCTGCCGCAGAAAAAGCCCGACCCGGCCGCGTTGTTTTTCGTCATGAAAATGACCAACATCCCGGCCTCGCAATCCTTGTTCGTCGGTGATTCGCGCAGCGATGTGCTGGCGGCGAAGGCAGCGGGCGTCAAGTGCGTGGCCTTGAGCTACGGCTATAACCATGGCCGGCCGATCGCCGAAGAATCGCCGACGCTGGTGATCGACGATCTGCGCAAGTTAATTCCCGGTTGCCTGGATCTTGCCGCTGAGATAACGTTGCCCGACGCTGTTCAATCCCCTCCTGGAAATCCCATCGTGGTGGTCACTCGCAAACTCTGGATGAAAGTCATCAAGGCCCTGGCCCGCTGGCGTTGGCGCGCCTGACTTTTACCTGGCCGGTTATCCGGCGCGTTTGCATACCTGACTGTTAGACCCTCAAGCCACGAGGCACATCATGATCCGCGAAGAATTCCTGCGTTTGGCCGCTGCCGGCTACAACCGCATCCCGCTTGCCTGCGAAACCCTGGCCGACTTCGACACGCCGCTGTCGATCTACCTGAAACTGGCCGACGAGCCCAATTCCTACTTGCTGGAGTCCGTACAGGGCGGCGAGAAATGGGGCCGTTACTCGATCATCGGCCTGCCGTGCCGCACCGTGATGCGCGTTCATGACCATCACGTCAGCGTCACCGTCGACGGCGTCGAAACCGAAAACCACGACGTGGAAGACCCGTTGGCCTTTGTCGAAGCCTTCAAGGCGCGCTACAACGTGCCGACCATCGCCGGCCTGCCGCGCTTCAATGGCGGCCTGGTGGGCTACTTCGGTTACGACTGCGTGCGCTATGTGGAAAAGCGTCTGGGCAAATGTCCGAACCCGGATCCGCTGGGCGTGCCGGATATCCTGTTGATGGTGTCCGACGCCGTGGTGGTGTTCGACAACCTCGCTGGCAAGATGCACGCAATCGTCCTGGCCGATCCGGCGCAGGAAGATGCCTTCGAGCAAGGTCGCGCACGCCTGGAAGAACTGCTGGAAAAACTACGTCAGCCAATTACTCCGCGCCGTGGCCTGGATTTCAGCAAGCAACAAACCGCTGATCCGGTGTTCCGCTCCAGTTTCACCCAGGACGATTACGAAAAAGCCGTCGACACCATCAAGGAATACATCCTGGCGGGTGACTGCATGCAAGTCGTGCCGTCCCAGCGTATGTCGATCGACTTCAAGGCTGCGCCGATCGATCTGTACCGCGCGTTGCGCTGCTTCAACCCGACGCCTTACATGTACTTTTTCAACTTCGGCGACTTCCATGTCGTCGGCAGTTCACCGGAAGTGCTGGTGCGGGTCGAAGACAACCTGATCACCGTGCGCCCGATTGCCGGCACCCGCCCGCGTGGGGCCAACGAAGAAGCCGATCTGGCACTGGAAAAAGACCTGCTGTCGGACGACAAGGAAATCGCCGAGCACTTGATGCTGATCGATTTGGGTCGTAACGACACCGGCCGGGTTTCGGAAATCGGTTCGGTGAAACTCACCGAGAAAATGGTCATCGAGCGTTATTCCAACGTGATGCACATCGTGTCCAACGTCACTGGCCAACTGAAAGCCGGCCTGACGGCGATGGACGCACTGCGGGCGATTCTGCCGGCGGGCACCTTGTCCGGTGCGCCGAAGATCCGTGCGATGGAAATCATCGACGAGCTGGAACCGGTCAAGCGGGGTGTCTACGGCGGCGCCGTCGGCTACTTCGCCTGGAACGGCAACATGGACACCGCCATTGCGATCCGCACGGCGGTGATCAAGAACGGCGAACTGCACGTGCAGGCTGGTGGCGGCATCGTCGCCGACTCGGTGCCGGCGCTGGAATGGGAAGAAACCCTGAACAAGCGCCGCGCGATGTTCCGCGCCGTGGCGCTGGCTGAACAAACTCCGCAAGGCTGACCGATGAACGTTGCCCGTCTGCCGGCCGCCTTGAGCAATCAAGCGCTGGACGCGGCGGGCCATTCATTCGAAGGCCGTATTAGTAGTCAGTGAATTCAAGAGGTTCTTAACGCCATGTTGCTGATGATCGATAACTACGACTCTTTTACCTACAACGTTGTGCAGTACCTCGGTGAGCTGGGCTCCCAGGTCAAAGTCGTGCGCAACGATGAACTTACCGTTGCCGAGATCGAAGCCCTCAACCCTGAGCGTATCGTCGTCTCGCCCGGCCCTTGCACCCCGACCGAAGCCGGCGTCTCGATTGACGTGATCAAACACTTCGCCGGCAAGCTGCCGATTCTCGGTGTGTGCCTGGGCCATCAATCCATCGGCCAGGCCTTTGGCGGCGACGTGGTTCGCGCCCGCCAAGTCATGCACGGCAAGACCAGCCCGGTGTTCCATGAAGACAAAGGCGTCTTCGAGGGCCTGAACAATCCGCTGACGGTCACGCGCTATCATTCTTTGATCGTCAAACGCGAAACCTTGCCTGATTGCCTCGAACTGACCGCATGGACTCAGCTCGAAGACGGCTCGGTCGACGAGATCATGGGCCTGCGTCACAAGACCTTGAACATCGAAGGCGTGCAGTTTCACCCTGAGTCGATCCTGACCGAGCAGGGCCACGAACTGTTCGCCAACTTCCTCAAACAAACCGGCGGCACGCGCTAAGGACTACTCATGAATATCAAGACAGCCCTGGGCCGTATCGTCGATCACCTTGACCTCAGTACCGAAGAAATGCGCGATGTGATGCGCGAAATCATGACCGGGCAATGCACGGACGCGCAGATCGGTGCGTTCATGATGGCCATGCGCATGAAGAGCGAAAGCATCGACGAAATCGTCGGGGCCGTGTCGGTCATGCGCGAGCTGGCGGACAAGGTCGAACTCAAGACCCTCGACGGCGTGGTCGATGTGGTGGGCACTGGCGGTGACGGTGCCAATATCTTCAACGTCTCGACTGCTTCCGCATTCGTCGTGGCGGCGGCCGGCTGCACTGTGGCCAAGCATGGTAACCGTGCGGTCTCGGGCAAGAGCGGCAGTGCCGACTTGCTGGAAGCGGCCGGCATCTACCTGAACCTGACCCCGGTCCAGGTGGCGCGCTGCATCGACAACGTTGGTATTGGTTTCATGTTTGCCCAGACTCATCACTCTGCGATGAAATACGCCGCAGGCCCGCGCAAGGATCTGGGCTTGCGTACGCTGTTCAACATGCTCGGCCCGCTTACGAATCCGGCCGGTGTGAAGCATCAGGTGGTGGGCGTATTCACCCAGGCCCTGTGCCGTCCGTTGGCAGAAGTGCTGCAGCGTCTGGGCAGCAAACATGTGCTGGTGGTGCATTCGAAAGATGGCCTGGATGAGTTCAGCCTCGCTGCTCCGACCTTTGTCGCAGAGCTGAAAAACGATCAAATCACCGAGTATTGGGTCGAGCCGGAAGACCTGGGCATGAAGAGCCAGAGCCTGCACGGCCTGGCGGTGGAAAGCCCGGCGGCGTCTCTGGAACTGATTCGCGATGCCTTGGGCAAGCGCAAGACCGAAAACGGTCAGAAAGCGGCCGAGATGATCATGCTCAATGCCGGCGCTGCGCTGTACGCAGCCGACCATGCCAGCAGCCTGAAAGAGGGCGTAGCCCTGGCGCACGATGCGCTGCACACCGGCCTCGCTCGGGAAAAACTTGAGGAGTTGGGTGCATTTACCGCGGTATTCAAAGTGGAGAATGAGGGATGAGTGTACCGACGGTTCTGGAAAAGATTCTGGCGCGTAAAGTCGAGGAAGTTGCCGAGCGTAGTGCTCGCGTAAGCCTCTCCGAGCTGGAAAACCTGGCCAAGGCGGCCGATGCACCCCGTGGTTTTGCCAAGGCGCTGATCGCTCAGGCCAAGCTCAAACAACCGGCGGTCATTGCTGAAATCAAGAAAGCCTCCCCAAGCAAAGGCGTGATCCGCGAGCACTTCGTTCCTGCCGATATCGCCAAAAGCTACGAGAAGGGCGGTGCGACGTGCCTGTCGGTACTCACCGACATCGATTACTTCCAGGGCGCCGATGCGTACCTGCAGCAAGCACGTGCAGCCTGCAAGCTGCCGGTGATCCGCAAGGACTTCATGATCGATCCGTACCAGATCGTTGAAGCCCGTGCCTTGGGCGCCGACTGCGTGCTGCTGATCGTCTCCGCACTGGATGACGTGAAAATGGCCGAGCTGGCCGCCGTGGCCAAAAGCGTCAACCTCGATGTGCTGGTGGAAGTCCACGACGGCGACGAACTGGAGCGGGCCTTGAAAACCCTCGACACACCGTTGGTGGGCGTGAACAACCGCAACCTGCACACCTTCGACGTCAGCCTGGAAACCACCCTCGACCTGCTGCCGCGCATTCCGCGCGACCGTCTGGTGATCACCGAGAGCGGCATCCTCAACCGCGCCGACGTCGAACTGATGGAAATCAGCGACGTTTATGCGTTCCTGGTCGGCGAAGCGTTCATGCGTGCCGAAAGCCCGGGCACGGAATTGCAGCGTTTGTTCTTCCCTGAGCGCGGCGTTCCTGTCAGTGGCTCGACCCTCGACTGAATAAAGCATCGCGAGCAAGCTCGCTCCCACATTGGATTTTTGCTGTAAACAAATCCCCTGTAGGAGCGAGCCTGCTCGCGATAGCGGCATAAGAAGCACCACAGACTCTATGTCCTACGGATCCCTTATGACCTCACCTGTTTCCCACACCATCGAAGCCGGCCTGCAAGCCGAACAGGATTTGCTGGCGTCGGTTTGCGCTGGCGGTGGAGAGTTCGGCCTGCTGTTCTGGCAACCAAGCGATCAGGCATTAGTGATGCCACGCCGCTTGAGTCGCCTGCCGGGTTTCGAAGCAGCATGTGAAGTATCAGCGGCAGCAGGTTGGCCCGTGTTGTTGCGCGATACGGGTGGAGAACCCGTCCCGCAATCAGCCACAACGATCAACATCGCACTGGTTTACGCGCCACCGCGTAGCGAAGGCGATCTGAACCGCATTGAAACCGGCTACCGGCGTCTGTGCGATCCCATCTGCCAGTTGCTGGACGAGTTGGGCGGCACTTCGTCCCTGGGCGAAATTGACGGTGCATTCTGCGACGGTCGTTTCAACGTCAACCTCGACGGACGAAAGATGGTCGGTACCGCCCAGCGCTGGCGCCAGAGCCAGGGCGGTCAGCGTCCGGTAGGGTTGGTGCACGCAGCGATGTTGATGGATAACGACCGCGAATCGATGGTCGCGGCGGTCAACCGCTTCAACGAGGCTTGCGGTCTGGAGCAGCGGGTGCGAGCCGAAAGCCATATCGCCCTGCATGAGAAGTTCGCGGCGCCGGATGCGCTGGCCCGTCTGGACGAGCTCTACCGGCTAATGCTCGAGCAGATGTTCAGCGGCTAGGTTTTCGAGCTTATCGAGTACCAAAGACCACCATGGTCTTGCCTTTGACGTCCACCAGGTTGCGTTCTTCAAGATCTTTGAGCACGCGTCCGACCATTTCCCGGGAACACCCGACAATCCGCCCGATTTCCTGGCGGGTCACCTTGATCTGCATGCCATCGGGGTGGGTCATGGCGTCGGGCTGTTTGCACAACTCCAGCAGGCAGCGCGCGACGCGGCCGGTCACGTCAAAAAACGCCAGGTCGCCCACCTTGCGGGTGGTGTTGCGCAGGCGTTGTGCGATTTGTCCGCTAAGCACGTAAAGAATGTCTGGATCCTGCTGCGACAATTCACGGAATTTTGCGTAGCTGATTTCCGCGACTTCGCATTCGACCTTGGCCCGCACCCAGGCGCTGCGTTCCTGTTCCAGGCCTGCCTGTTCGAACAGACCCAGTTCACCGAAGAAGTCCCCGGTGTTCAGGTACGCGATGATCATTTCGCGTCCGTCATCATCCTCGATCAGGATGGTGACCGATCCCTTGATGATGAAAAACAGCGTTTCCGAGCGGTCGCCGGCACAAATGATGTTGCTCTTGGCCGGATAGCGGCGGCGCTGACAATGCATCAACAGCTTATCGAGGTTCTTGATCTTGAGTGTGGGGGCAATAGCAACCATGGTTGTATCCCGAAAAGACTGCACGGTATGTTTGATTTTTTTATGAATTGCGCAAGCCGCGGCAAAGGCTGGTCATGCGTCAGCGAATTGGCGTCAGCTTAACAGACACTTCCGGCAATATTCGAGAAATTACCTACAAGGCAGAAGGAATGGTCCTAAGAGGGTGGGCGCTGTCTATCCGGGGCCTGTGCTAAGCTGGCGACCCTTTTTTATACAGTGGAGTCTTGGCGATGAAGGCACGCATCCAATGGGCTGGCGAAGCCATGTTCCTCGGCGAATCCGGTAGCGGTCATGTCGTGGTCATGGACGGTCCGCCCGATGCCGGCGGTCGCAACCTGGGTGTCCGGCCAATGGAAATGCTCCTGCTGGGTGTCGGCGGTTGCAGTAACTTTGATGTGGTCAGCATCCTCAAGAAATCTCGCCAGGCGGTGGAGAGTTGCGAAGCCTTCCTCGAAGCCGAGCGCGCGACCGAAGATCCGAAAGTCTTCACCAAGATCCACATGCACTTCGTGGTCAAGGGCCGTGGCTTGAAAGAAGCCCAGGTCAAGCGCGCCATCGAACTGTCCGCCGAAAAATACTGCTCGGCATCGATCATGCTCGGCGCGGCCGGCGTCGAGATTACCCACGACTACGAAATCATCGAGCTCGGTTGAATCGACATTCAACTATCATAAAAGCAGTGCAGACTCTGGCGATCCCAAGCTGACGTCTGCATAATGCGCCACTTTTTTCAGGGTAGTGGCCCGTCAGCCGACAGGCCGCGCTCCCGAACAGACAACCAAAATCGCCATCGCGAAGAGGTGTTAACCGTCCTACGCAGGTGCGTCGTTCGCATCTGACGGGCATGCTTGATCACGCGGCCGGGCCGCAAACACATAGAGAGTTTTTAACGGTGAAAAGCAAACTCAAGCTCCACGGGTTCAATAACCTGACAAAGACCTTGAGCTTCAACATCTATGACATCTGCTACGCGGAAACCCCGCAAGACCAACAGGCTTAC
>Ga0247819_10000198_pt1 | contig 38336 bp, 44 predicted proteins | sample 13C_Xylose_Day6_FD_193428 | JGI IMG/M metagenome (GOLD analysis project Ga0247819, IMG submission 193428) | Soil microbial communities from agricultural site in Penn Yan, New York, United States - 13C_Xylose_Day6 | ecosystem: Environmental > Terrestrial > Soil > Agricultural land | place: USA... | reverse complement strand
ATCGAGTACGCGGGCAGTAGGTGGCGGCCGTTGGGCTGTTGCAGGCCGATCATCACGAACTGACCGTTCTCGAAGCGCAGGCCCGGATCGCGGGTGCACTTGAAGCTGAACAGAGTGTCGTTCCAGTGATGAACACTGAGGACACGCTCGTGGTTCATGTTGCTCATGTACGTGGGACTCCTGGAGATTGGTCTGCGCTTGCTCTTGCATGAACAGAGCCGGGGTGCGCAATTGCATCGCATTCTAATAGCGACGACAATATCTGTTAACTGGATTATTAAGATAAGGGTTATCGGTTATATCGATATGCGATTTACTCTCCGTCAACTTCAAGTCTTCGTCGCCGTCGCCCAGCAGGAAAGCGTATCCCGTGCTGCCGGCCTGCTCAACCTTTCGCAATCGGCGGCGAGCACCTCGATCACCGAACTGGAGCGCCAGTGCAGCTGCCAGTTGTTTGACCGTGCCGGCAAACGACTGAGCCTCAACGCCTTGGGTAAACAGCTGTTGCCGCAAGCAGTGGCACTGCTGGACCAGGCCAAGGAAATCGAGGACCTGCTCAATGGCAAATCCGGTTTCGGCTCGCTGGCGGTGGGTGCGACCCTGACGATCGGCAATTACCTGGCCACCCTGCTTATCGGCAGCTTCATGCAGCGCCACCCGGAAAGCCAGGTGAAGCTGCACGTGCAGAACACGGCCAATATTGTGCAACAGGTGGCCCACTACGAAATTGACCTGGGTCTGATTGAAGGCGATTGCAGCCACCCGGACATCGAAGTCCAAAGCTGGGTCGAAGATGAGCTGGTGGTGTTCTGCGCACCGCAGCATCCATTGGCCAAGCGCGGCACCGCGACCATGGATGAGTTGAGCCACGAAGCCTGGATTTTGCGGGAACAAGGTTCGGGCACGCGCCTGACATTCGACCAGGCCATGCGTCATCACCGCAGCGCGCTGAACATTCGCCTGGAGCTCGAGCACACCGAAGCGATCAAGCGCGCGGTTGAATCTGGCCTGGGGATTGGCTGTATTTCGCGATTGGCACTACGGGACGCCTTCCGACGTGGCAGTCTGGTGGCGGTGGAAACACCGGATCTGGACCTGGCGCGGCAGTTCTACTTCATCTGGCACAAACAGAAGTACCAGACTTCGGCAATGCGCGAGTTCCTCGATCTGTGCCGCGCCTTCACCGCCGGGGTTCAGCGCAGCGACGAGATCGTGCTGCCAACGATCGCTTAAAGCAGGATCACCGCCCACACCAGCGCAATCATGGTCAATGCCACCAATTGTGCGGCACTGCCCATGTCCTTGGCGTTTTTCGACAGCGGGTGCAACTCAAGGGAAATGCGGTCGATGGCCGCTTCCACTGCCGAGTTGAGCAACTCGACGATCAGCGCCAGCAAGCAAACGGCAATCAACAAAGCCTGCTCGACACGACTGACGTTCAGGAAGAACGACAGCGGAATCAGGATCACATTAAGCAACACCAACTGCCGGAACGCGGCTTCCCCGGTGAAAGCTGCGCGCAGGCCGTCCAGCGAGTAGCCGGAGGCGTTGAGAATACGTTTCAGGCCGGTCTGGCCTTTGAAAGGTGACATAGAGTAGGCAACTGACCAAAAAGGAGTGGGAAAGCTAGATTAACCAAAGTCAAAAAAGCGTGAAGATGCCAACCCTTAGTGGCTCGAAATTGACTCAAGTTGTTGCAGGAGCAACGCCGCCTGAGTCCGGGTCCGCACATTCAGTTTACGGAAAATCGCCGTCACGTGCGCCTTGATGGTCGCCTCGGAAACGCTCAGCTCATAGGCGATCTGTTTGTTCAGCAAACCTTCGCACACCATCGTCAACACCCGGAACTGCTGCGGCGTAAGGCTTGCAAGCCCTTCGCTGGCCGCCTTGGCCTCGTCGGAAACACTGACGGCTTCGAATGCCTGCGGTGGCCAGAACACATCACCGTCTAGCACCGCACGCACGGCTTTCTGGATCACGCTCAGGTCACTGGATTTTGGAATAAACCCGCTGGCGCCGAATTCACGGGACTTGACCATGATCGTAGCCTCTTCCTGAGCAGAAACCATGACCACCGGAATCTGCGGGTACTGTCCACGCAACAGCACCAGACCGGAAAAACCGTAGGCCCCCGGCATGTTCAGGTCCAGCAGCACCAGATCCCAGTCGGCTTTTTCGGTCAGGCGGGTTTCCAGTTCGGCAATGCTCGCCACTTCCACCAGACGCACATCCGGGCCAAGGCCCAGGGTCAACGCTTGGTGCAAGGCAGAACGGAAAAGTGGGTGGTCATCGGCAATCAGGATTTCGTATGTGGCCATTTTTCAAATGATCCTGTTCTTCTAACAACTCGAGGTACAGCCACGGAGCTGTACCTGGGGGCACGTTCAACGCCAATACGTGGCTGTTCACGTAGCTATTCAAAAAAGAATACGGCGTATCAAACTTCGGCCGCGCCCTGATCGGCGCCAAGCATGCCCAGCGAAACCGGGGTGGTCAAGCTACATGGCCACTACAGTCTTTTGCAGTATGGGCGACAATCAGCCCTTGCTTGGGGCGGCGTTTTGCACGAACGGCAACAATTCGGCGTGCGCCGGTGTTTCAACGTTCATATCAAGTTGCCGCTTGGCATCGAGGTAGTGCTGACTGAACACATCGAAATAAGCGTCCAGCGCCGATGCCGCCTGCTCGTCACCCGCGAGATCGAGGCACAGCGCCGCGACTTCGGCGGTGCACAAATGCTCGCTGCGCGTGGAGCGGCGCAATCGATATCGGGACAGTTTTTCGGGCAACAGGCTGAGAATCGGCAGCGAATCGAAGTAAGGGCTTTTGCGGAAAATCTTTCGGGCCTCGGTCCAGGTGGCGTCCAACAGGATAAACAGCGGTCGTTTGCTGCTATCCACTGCCACGCTGTGGGTCACGCGCTCGGGTTCGACGTATTCCCCCGGAAACACCAGATAAGGCTGCCATTGCGGGTCAGACAACAACGCCAGCATCTTCGGGTCGACTTCGGTACGCGACCAGATGAATGCGTGGTTATCGCGGACTACGTCGGCGATCAGCCAACCGGTGTTGCTCGGTTTAAACACTTCCTTGCTGGTCATGATCAGGCACACCCCGGAACGGGTCTCGACCTGTGGCCGCCAGGCGCACAGGCAATGACTCTCGATCACGCGGCAGGCACGGCAACGGGTTGCGCGCCAGCCACGGGCCTGAATCGGCTTGATGCCTTCGTCTTCGCGCTGGTCGCGCAGGCGGGCTACGGCGTTGGGGGCATGGCTCATTGCAGGCATCGCCGGCAGGAAAGTGAAGTCGACACGAAAAGCACTCGGTAAGGCAAAAAGTGCCGGCAGTTTACCAGACCGACAGGGCCAAGCCTGTACCGTCCAGGCCTCCTCCCCTATAATTCGCCGCCACTGAACGCACAGTCACGTGACGGGTCAAACCACCCATCACTGCCCCAGGAGAGTTTCATGCTGCGCCTTATCGTTCCCACCGCTGCCATTCTGCTGGCTTCGACCTTCAACGCTCAGGCTGCATCCTTGAGCGAGCAGAATCTGAACAGAGAGCTGCGCAACGTCGCCGCACAAAGCAGCGTCGGTACGCCACGGGCGATCAACGAAGACATTCTCGATCAGGGCTACACCGTCGAAGGCAATGTCCTGATCAACCATTTGAGCGTGCAAAGCAGCCACGCCAACCAGATGCGTGCCGACCCTAAAGCCGTGTACTTCCAGTTGGGCGCCTCGGTGTGCAACAACCCGTCGTTCCGCAAATTGATGGCCAAAGGCGCGGTCATGCGTTACGACTTCACCGAAGTGAAGACCAACCGCTCAGTAGGTTCCGCCAGCTACCAGGAATCGGACTGCCCGAAAGCAACGCCGAAGAAGAAGTAAATCAGTGGGATTTGGCGCGCCGCTGTTCATCCTCGGCGCGCAATTCTGCCAGCAGTGCCTGCAAATAACGTGATCGCCGCTCCGCGCCCATAAGACGCCGGCAGCACTCCTCTTCGAGACTCAAATGATTGGTCTCGGCCGCTGACTTCAACAATCGATACAGCTGCGTATCGATCTCCAGAATGACTCTGGCCATGGTTCCCGCCTCCCTGCACCTCACTCGTGACGAGCGATAAAATCCTTTAACTGCTTGTACCGTGCGCCCTGCCGTTGACGCAAAGATGTCGTGTCGCACCTGTAATTTAGTAAATCAGAGTGCAGGACTCTTGGCTCGCGTTCAGACGAGCGGTGAAACCACCTTGCAAATCGTCAATAAGCGGTTGCCAGGAAAGACTTTGCGGCGCAATGATCAAGGCAGCGCAAATCACCGCGAGGGTCTAGATTCTACGTATCCACACTCACTTTTCAGGGCCGGAAAGGGGCCGCCCGTTACGCATTGTGTTGTGCGAACGTTTCTTTCATCCAAGGGAAAAACAGAGCCTGTATGGATGGCCCGATGTCTTGTCGGACCATGTGGATCGCCCAGGCATGGGCCGGGGCAGACAGCGACACATGAAGTGTCGTGGCGACGACGAATGCGTTGTCGGCGCCAAGGGTTCTGTGCAGAAGGAGAAGTTGAATGCCTTACCAACCGAATGACCTCCTGAGCCGTCATTTTGAAGAAAGCGGCCACGACCTCATCAGCAAGGTCGAAGAGCAACTCAGCCTTGTTTCCCCCAACAGCCCGAACATCCCGATCTACCGCGACATGATCCTGACCGTGCTGCGCATGGCCCAGGATGACCACAACCGCTGGAATGCCAAGATCACCCTGCAAGCCCTGCGTGAACTGGAACAAGCCTTTCGGGTGCTGGAACAGTTCAAGGGCCGACGCAAAGTCACGGTGTTCGGTTCCGCCCGCACCCCCATCGAACATCCGCTGTATGGCATGGCCCGTGAACTCGGTGCCGCACTGGCCCGCTCGGACATGATGGTGATCACCGGCGCCGGGGGCGGCATCATGGCTGCCGCTCACGAAGGTGCCGGCCTGGAACATAGCCTGGGGTTCAACATCACCCTGCCCTTCGAGCAGCATGCCAACCCCACTGTTCAGGGCACAACCAACCTGCTGCCCTTCCACTTTTTCTTCACGCGCAAGCTGTTCTTCGTCAAGGAAGCCGACGCGCTCGTCCTCTGCCCGGGCGGTTTTGGCACGCTGGATGAAGCGCTGGAAGTGCTGACACTGATCCAGACCGGCAAAAGCCCGTTGGTGCCCGTGGTACTTCTGGACGCACCTGGCGGCAAGTTCTGGCATGCCGCGCTGGAATTCATCCAGCAACAACTGGAGGAAAACCGCTACATCCTGCCTACCGACCTGAACCTGGTGAAACTGGTCTATACCGCCGAGGAGGCCGTGGATCATATCAACCAGTTCTACAGCAACTTCCACTCAAGCCGTTGGCTCAAGCATCAGTTCGTGATTCGTATGAACCACAAACTCAGTGACCACGCGCTCGAACACATGCAAGAAGCCTTCGCCGACCTGTGCCTGAGCGATCACTTCCATCAGCATGCGTACAGTGGCGAGGAACACGACGAAGCGCAATTCAGCCACCTGGCTCGGCTGGCCTTCACCTTCAATGCCCGCGATCATGGTCGTTTGCGAGCGCTGGTGGACTACATCAACTTGCCGGAGAACTGGGCGCAGCCACAGTCTCAGGCAACACAGCGCACGCGAGCGCCATCCAGGGTTACGTAAGGCCAAAAAAAAACGGCCCGCTATTTAAATAGCGGGCCGTTTCAGTCAATCGTCCAACCCTCGTCCGCTGAACAAGCGGCTGATCATCTCCATGGAGAATCCCCGATACGCCAGGAACCTGCCCTGTTTGGCACGTTCCCGGGCGTCGATCGGTAAATGCCCAGAGAATTTGCGCCGCCAGGTGTCCGTGAGTTGTTCCTGCCAGTCGATGCCGCTCTCGCGCAAGGCCAGTTCGATGTCGCTGCGTTGCAGGCCACGTTGGCTCAACTCTTCACGAATGCGCAAAGGGCCATAACCGGAACGGGCACGGTAGGAAACAAAGCTTTCGAGGTAACGGGATTCGGATAACAAGCCCTCTTCCGTCAACCGGTCGAGCGCTGTTTCGATCATTTCAGGGAGGGCGCCGCGCTGACGCAGTTTACGCGTCAGCTCAACTCGACCGTGCTCGCGTCTTGCGAGCAGGTCCATTGCGGTTCGCCGCACCGCGACGGGTGTATCCAGTACGGCGGTCATCGATTCAATCAGATATCAGCGTCAGCCAGATCGTCTTCGGTCTCTTTGACCGCAGAGGCTTTGGCGTCCGCTACCGACGAAGGCGACAGCAACTTGTCACGCAGTTGCTTCTCGAGCTTTGCCGCGATTTCCGGATTGTCTGCCAGGAACTTGGCCGAGTTGGCCTTGCCCTGACCGATCTTGGTGCCTTCATAGGCATACCAGGCACCGGACTTCTCGACGAAACCGTGCAGCACGCCCAAGTCGATCATCTCACCGTTGAGGTAGATGCCCTTGCCGTAAAGAATCTGGAACTCGGCCTGACGGAACGGCGAAGCCACCTTGTTCTTCACAACCTTGACGCGGGTTTCGCTACCGACGACTTCATCACCTTCTTTCACCGCGCCAGTGCGACGGATGTCCAGACGAACCGAAGCGTAGAACTTCAGCGCGTTACCACCAGTGGTGGTTTCCGGGCTACCGAACATCACGCCGATTTTCATACGGATCTGGTTGATGAAGATCACCAGGCAGTTGGCGTTCTTGATGTTACCGGTGATTTTACGCAGCGCCTGGGACATCAGGCGGGCTTGCAGGCCGACGTGCATGTCGCCCATCTCGCCTTCGATCTCGGCCTTGGGTACCAGGGCCGCCACGGAGTCGACGATGATCACGTCAACGGCGTTGGAGCGCACCAGCATGTCGGTGATTTCCAGGGCCTGTTCGCCAGTGTCAGGCTGCGAGACCAGCAGGTCGTCGACATTGACGCCGAGCTTGCCGGCGTACTCGGGATCGAGGGCGTGCTCGGCGTCGACGAATGCGCAGGTAGCGCCCATTTTCTGGGCCTGGGCGATGACCGACAGGGTCAGCGTGGTTTTACCGGACGACTCAGGACCGTAGATCTCGACGATACGGCCTTTTGGCAGGCCGCCAATGCCCAGGGCAATGTCCAGGCCCAGGGAGCCGGTGGAAATGGCCGGAATCGCCTGACGCTCGTGGTCGCCCATGCGCATGACCGCGCCTTTACCGAATTGACGCTCGATTTGCCCCAGGGCCGCAGCCAAGGCGCGCTTCTTGTTGTCGTCCATTGAAGTCCTCACGTAATCGATAGGGCCTGACGGCCAGAACACCTGTATAAGTAGCCAGTATTATTCCACAGGGTTTTGTTCCCGCCTACCCCCGAATTGCGATTTACTCTGCACCAAGCTGTAACAAGCCCTCTAGCGCGGCGATTACCGTTTGTCGGCGTACCTCGTCGCGGTCGCCGTCGAAGTGCCGGCGCTCGCTGCTGACATGGCTGCCATCGGCCCAGGCCAGCCATACGGTACCCACCGGTTTGGCCGGCGAGCCGCCGTCCGGCCCGGCCACGCCACTGACCGCCACGGCGAACCGCGCACCACTGGCAGCCTGGGCGCCGCGGACCATGGCCTCGACCACTTCCTGACTGACCGCCCCAACCTCGGCGAACAGGGTTGGCGGCACCGCCAACTGGCGGGTCTTCTGGGGGTTGGAGTAAGTCACATAACCGGCTTCGAACCAGGCCGAACTGCCCGGAATCCGCGTAATAGCCTCGGCGATGCCGCCGCCGGTGCAGGACTCGGCAGTGGTCACCTGGGCATTGAAGCGGCGCAGGTGTTCACCCAGGCGGGCGGAAAGCGCAGTGATCGGGTCCATGGCAAGCTCCTTGAAAGACTGTCGCCTACCCTACACCAGCTATCGTCCGACACAAATCCTCAGCGCTGTAGCGCGCGCACATAGGCCTGACAGGCACGCAAGGCGATCAGTCCCCGATCACCGCGGTCGGTGATGGCGATAATTCGTCGAGCATGCGCTGGCTCAAGTCGGGCGCGTACGGGGTCATGATCCAGGCCGCCGGTGGCGGGGGCGGCAGGCACACCGGAGACGGCGTCGGCGCCAAGGAGGACTGACAGCCGTAAATCAGCAGTGGCAAGACGGTCACGCAGGCGCGCTTGAGTCTGTTGCGCATCGAGTAACTCCTGATAATGGGATTGATCGTTGGCCTGGATCTGCTGCTCCAGCGCCCGACGCTGCTGACGCTCGCCAAGCGCCTGGCTGGCCAGGGCTTCGGCCAGTTGCTGGCGCTCCTGGGCGTGGGCCCGTGCCTGCTGCGCCAGTTGCGCGCTATATCGCCATGCCTGCACCTGCCAGGTCAGCGCTGCAACCAGCAGTAACAGCGCCATCGGCAGCACACCCCGCAACCGCTTCAAGACAGTACCTCGCGGGCCCGAGCCCAGAGCTTCAGGCGATCCTCAAGGCCATTGAGCCCGCCATTGATGTGGCGGGTAATTCGGTTGAACTCGCCGCGATCGGCCAGTTGGTTGAGCCCGCGCGAATGCCAGAACCAGGCCGCCGACTCGCTCGCCCAGCGCGGCTGCTCAAGAAGCTGCGGCAGGTCCAGCAAGCGCTCGTCGCCAAACAGCGCCATGCTGCAGGCGTGGTAGTTGTTGCGGCCGGTGACCTGGATCAGGCCACGGCCGCAATACAGCTGGCCGTCGCCATCGGCCTCCGGGCTATTGCCCAGACGCAGGGCGAGGCTGCCGGTGTCATAACGCGACAGGTAGCGTTCACCGCCCAGCTCTTTCAGATAACGCAGCTGCCCGGACTCGTGCCCGACCTGCGCCAGGAAAGCCGCCATGCGTCGCGGGGAATCAATTTCCCAGCGCTGCATGGCGGCGTTCAAGGCAGGCACAAAAACGCCCGCTTGCTGGCGGGCGTTGGGGAAAATCGACAACAGTGTTTTTTCAGTTATTTCCATAAGCACCTCGTTTCTATCGCCAATCCATTCAACGCGAAGTGTCACGCTTGCGCGGCCTGGCGCCCTTGGCCCTGGCCTTGCCCTGCCTGCCGCCATTGCACTCGAACGTGGTTGTCCAGCCGGAAGCGCTGAATACCTGTTCCACCGACTCCACCAGGTACTCACCATCGAGTCCGCTCTTGAACCCCTTCAGATCGACCGTGCGCTCGGTGAACACATCCGTGCGTCCTGGCATGTCCAGACGGACATTGGCCGTGCTGCGGTTGAGCGCCGCCAGCCGCGCCTTGGCCGCCTGCTGTGCCGATGCCTGATCCGGGTAGAGATGGCGGTCGGTGTGAACCGGCGCCATCCCCTGCGGCGCATCCTCGTTCACCAGGTCGACCACCTTGAGCTGGCCGCTGCGCGGGTCCTGATGCCGGGTCTGTACTGCCTGATAGGTCGCTTTGTCAGCCAGGCGGAACTGCCAGCGCGTGACATCGGCGCGGCGCAGGCTGACAACGCCCAGGGCCCTGCCGCTTGCGCTCTGCCCGCCCTGGCGCGGCAACACCAGCAAGGTGCCGTCGCCGATCTTGGCGGTACAGTCGTACTGCTTGGCCAGACGGGTGATGAAGTTGAAATCCGACTCGTTGAACTGATCGACCCGCAGCACCTTGGTCAGCACCGGACACGCCGACTGCCAACCATTGCGCGCGGCGATATCACCGACGATCCGTTGCAACGCGACGTTCTCCCAGCTGCCGCTGCGCGTGGTTTTGCCACTTCCGCGCATGTCACTCGCCTTGCCTCGAATGATCACGCTGTCGGGCGGTCCGGACAGTTCGACTTCATCCACGGTATAGCGCCCCAGACGGGTCAGCGTCTGGCCGGCGTAGCCCAGATGAATCTCGATGGCGGCCCCGCGTGCAGGCAGCGTCACTGCGCCATCACGGTCATCAATACGCAGCTCGAAGTCGTCCGACTCCATGCCTGGCTTGTCCGTGGTGCGCAGCAGCAATAAGCGATCGTTGATAACGGCGCTGATGTCCTTGCCATCAGCGACAATGCGAAATACAGGCTGCATGACTCATGCTCCGCAAAAGCAGACCCCGCACACGGCGGGGTCTGGTGGCTGCACGAATGACCGAAGCGTCAATCCCATAGCTGGACCGTGGAATCGCTGGCTGCGGCCAGTTCCGGCAACTGGATAAGCACCCCGGCACGAAATGGTTGGGGTTCGTCGGCCAGGCCCTGATTGGCACTGAGCACAGCTTCCACACTGCCATTGAGGTGCCCGTAGTAGTGCTGACACAAGGTGTCGAGCACGTCCCCTTCAGAGGTTCTGCAGGTCGTCGCCATAGCTCACAAACTCCAGTGTGAAGGCCTGTTTACGGGGGATACCGCCAGCCAGCAGGTTGCTCTGATCTTCGTCGATGCCGGTCAGGCACCAGTTGCCCAGCACCTCGCCGTAACCGCTGACCAGACTCAGCGGGCGCAACAACCGGCCAATGCTGCGCAACGTCTGCAGATGGCCAAGGTCGCCTTTGCGCCTCGGGAAGATCGTCCCCCTGATATTGATTTTTTCCTCACCCAGACTCACCGCCTGCTGCGCGACACTGCGCGTCAAACGTTCCTGGCCGGTCCAGCGAAAACGGGTCTGGCGCCGCAGCTCTTCGAACGCGGCGGTGTCGAGGTTGAAGTAGTAACCCGGTGACACGCCATCCAGTGGTTGCAGGATCAATAAATGAGGGAACGGTTTGACCGCCTCCGCGGCCGGGGTAACCGCGGGCAAGAAAATGCCAGTAGGCAGGATGTTGCCCAGCGACGGACTGATCTTGCCGGCAATCTGGTTGATCTTCGCCGCCGCCTTGTCCACCTGCTCGCCGAAGACCTGAATCCGGTCCTGAACCTGGACCACCACCGCCAGCGCCTGGTCATACTTGTCCGAGACCTGTTTGACCGTCTCTTGCGCGCTTTTAATAGCGCGCATCGTACGTTGCAGCTTGGCGCCGATCAGCGGGCCGACAAAGGGAATGCCTTCAAGCTCGGCCACAGCGCCGGTGATGTCACTGACCGCGCCATTCATGGGCGCCAGCATTTCATCGGCACTGCGCTGCCCCACCTGCCCTGCCGCCACTACGTAGCGCAGCGACGACTGCAGCTGTTGTATGTAGTTCATGGGCGCTCCTTAGTTGACGTGGGGGATGTCGGATAGTTGTCGTGCGGTCGCCATACGCATCAGCTCCTCGAACTCGCGGCGGACCATGGCTTGCAGGTTCTGGGCGAGCAGCATGGGGTCACAGAACCCGCCCTGAACAGTGACAGGCATGTTTGGCGAGAAATTGAAATGTTGGTTAATCTGCGCTGGCAACTCAGCGACCACCAGCTCAGCCCTGGGCAGGGTGGCCGTCAACTCGGGTGGAGCGGCTGAAGGTGTCAGGGTGCAGGTAACACTGCCCAACATCGGTATTGACTTGAGTACATCTGGAGTAAGAACCTTGGAGCCCTCAGGGGCCACCCGTTGATGAGCCAGGGGTTTGGCTGGCTCGTTAGACTCGGCTGCAGGCTTGACACCCGCATCAGGAGCAAACCAATACCTGGCAAGTTTACTACCGAGTTTGTCCCCCATTATTCCGCCGACCAATGCTCCGACGGCTGTGCCGATCACGGGAACAACCAACGATCCCGCTGCAGCCCCGGCGAGGGCACCCACGAGTCCACCAGCAGCACCACCATAACCATCAGCCTTTTGTTCCGTTGTCTCGGCTGTCGTCGCGGTGAGGAGGGCTTTGATACCTGCCTCAAGCACTGACATTCGAGCAACCGACTTGACCCCAGTCCACATTCTGCTGGCAACGCTTGGACCAGGAAGCGCTGCTGGCGGATCGGCAAGCGGGAACGGAACACGCGTTGCTCCGCGCGGGCCAGCTTTTCTGGCCGAGCGCGAACCGAATACTCCCTTCACTCTGTCCAACACGCCCGAACCAAGGCGTTGAAAAGCACTACCGGTCCCCCCCCGCCCTGCTTGAGCAGTGAGCCTCGGCAAAGTAGCGGTGATTGCAGCAGCTCCAAGCAAAGACAGGCTATCGGTGCCGGGAGCAGACTGCGCTTGGGCAGCAGGTGCTGCGAAAGCGGTGTCAGCCACACAGCGCACGGTTTCCCCCAGTACACAGGGGCACGGTTTACACTTGTCAGCAAGAACAGTCGAAGGCTTGGAAGGTTGTTGGGGAGCAAACCAGTTTTTTGCCATCCAACGGCTAAAGCTTTCGCCATGAGGTTTGCCTGCCACGCCGCCAAGCACCAGCACACCTGGTTCCTGGACAACTGACGTGCATTCAAATTTAAATCCGGCTTCAAGCTTTCCGGGCTTCTGATCAATCAACAAGCGCTTGGCCAGCCCTGGACCAAAGTGTTCACCCGCCATACCTCCAAACACTTCACCTAGCACTTTGCCAACAGGCCCACCGAACCTGGTTCCAACGGCGGCACCTAGACGCGAACCCACGAAACGGCCTAGCACTTCACCATAACCGTTGGCCTTTTCTTCCTCCGACTGATCACTGCGATAAATACCAACGAGATCGACACCAACCTCAAAAAGTTCGAGCCGCGAGCTCAACTTGTCAGCAAAAACACTTGATCGTTCACCAGATCCATGAGGATCTGATTGACGGGATGGACGTGAGGCCGAGTCAACTTGCGCCGGGGGTACAGGCGCTGAACCTCCCGCCCCCTTACGCCGTGCACCTGCCGATTCCGGATTCGTTTGCGCCTTGTCAGGAACCTCATCGCTCAGCCCCGATTGGCGCTTGCCAGCATGCAACCCATGGTTCAAGCCCCGTATGCCTTGCAAGAGCGCGCCATCAAGACTGCCCTTAAGCACTTGGGGGAATTCTCTTTGCAACACCATTCTTTTGATGCGGTCTTCGACCGCGTTGAAAGCAGCACCTATCGTCGGGTTGACGGCGGCACCGTTCACTAGCCCTAACGCCAGCTTGCTCACCATCTGATCCCCCTAGCATGCACATTAGGCTCAGTCCGTGAGCCACCAGACCATGTCGGCGTACGACATGGTCATGATCTCGGTGGCGGCAAAGTTCAGCTCTTTAGCAAGCCGCTTTGCCGCTGCCTTCTGCAGCTCGGGATCAAAGCTCGTCGTCTTGCACCAGGCGAAAATAGCCAGCCTGCAAACGACCGTAGTCTTTCAGTGACAGCTCCTCGAGGTCCTTGACCCCGACCTGAGCCAGGGAAGCGAACAGATTCAGCTCGCGCTGCTCATCATCGCCGCCGGTCGCGGACTGCGCATTACGGATGTCGCGCACAGAGGGTGCGCGTAGCGACAGGCTGTCAACCTGCACACCATTGGCCTCGGACGGCCTGGTGAGGGTCACGACCACCCGTTCGGCACTCACGGTCAGCCAGCTCGGCGTCTTGTTTACCTGATTCATGCGATCTCCTTACAGGCCCAGGGCCGAACGTTGCGCGGCGAGCTGGTCGACGCCATCGATGACGCGCTTCATCCCCAGCGGATCGATTTCGTAGACCAGGCGACCGTCCACTTCCAGCTTGTAGTAGGTCACTGCCACGTTGTGCTTGATCTCGGCCTTGTCGCCCGGCTTCCAGTCGCCCATGTCGACTTCCTTCAGCGCGCCACGCAGGGTAACGATCACCGGTGTGATTTGGCCTTTCAGGCCTTTGAAGGCACCGCGGAAGGTGCCGTTGAAGGCCGAACCGTCAGCCAGGCCGAAGAACTTCAGCGACTCGCGGCGTACGCCCGTGGTGACGAAGCCGGCTTCCTGCTTTTCCATGCCCTGGTCGATTTCGATCGGCATGTCCATGCCACCGGCACGGTGCTCCTCCATCTTCAGGGTCAGCTTGGGCAGGGTCAGGCTGGGGACGTCACCTTGAAAGCTGACGCCATCGACGAACAGGTTCAGGTTCGCCAGGGTTTCGGGAATCATTGCCATGTGTGTTGCTCCTTGATTAAGCGGCCTGGTCGAGGACTTCGGTCAACCACTGGTTGGTGACCTCGACGCGGAAGTTCGGGTTTTCAGCTGGCGGCACGTCGGTGAACCGGATGTTCCAGTACACCTTGCCCTGCTCCAGCTGGCTGGCGGTGTTCAGCTCGGGATCGGCGAACACTTCGAAATTGATGATTGCGCCCTGGGCCTTGAGATCGCGCATGAAGGCTTGCAGGCCTTCGGTCACGTCCTTGACGTAGGTGGCAGTGATCGAGCGGTCGACCGCCCACTTGTGGCCATAGAGGATCGCGTCCATGACGATGTCCATGGTCCGCACGCGGGTGACGAAGGCCCATTTCGGATCGCTGCTCAGGGTGCGGTTGCCCCACAGGCGGTAGCCGTCATCGCGAATGACCGTGGTGATATTGGCGTTGTTGAGCAGGTTGGCGCGGCAGGTTTCGTCGCCATCGAGGTACTCGATCGGGCGACCGGTGCCGGTGATACCGACGAACTCCTTGTTCGACGGCGAGGCCCAGAAGCCGTACTCGCTATCGGTCCAGGCGAACAGGCCGGCGACCCAGGCCGAGGCCGGTGCGTCGACGGTGGCGTCAGCCGTGGTGTCCCAGTACTGCACGCCCGGATCGACGAGGAAGGCGCGCTTGGCACCGAAGTTTTCGGCATAGGCAATGGCAGCCTCGTCGGTGGTGCTCGGGCCGTCGAGGATGGCCAGGCCGCGCAGCTTGTCAGCCAGAGCCACCAGCGCCGTGCCGACGGCCTGGGTGGCGCTGTGTTTAGGGGTCACCAACAGACGCGGCTGGGCGTTGAAGCGGCTTTTACCGTCGAGCAGCGCCTGCAGGCCGGTGCGTTTACCGTCGGCCAATACACCGCCGATGATTGCCGAAGTCTGCTCGGCGGCATCCTCAAGCTTGGCCACGCCACAGGCGACGATGACCGCCTTGGCGCGACTGTAAATAGCCTGGCAGGCCTTGGTGATTGCCGCATTCGCGCCGAAGGCAGCGATGGCTTCACGCTCGCTGGTGATCAGCACCAGGTCGTTGGCCTTGGCCGTGGCGGTCGGGCCTTCGGTAAAGGTGTCGACCAAGCCGATGATCGAGGAAGAAGGCAGCGCGATGGTGCGCGCGCCAGTGTCGACGTTGGTGACGGTGACGCCGTGGAAGAATCCACTCATGTTTGAATCTCCAGAAATGAAAAGCCCCGCAAAGGGCGGGGCTGTCGGTTACGTATTGCAGGACGGAAATGAAAACGCCCCGTCAGTGCGGGGCGTTTATTGAAGCAAGTCAGCCAGCCATTGCGGCTCTATAGGTCGGTGATCGATTAGTGGGAACTCTCCCACCTGGGGCCAGTCACGCAACGCACGCCTATAAGCTTGCAGCGCTTCATACTGCGCGTTAGTGAGCGTGGTGGTGCCACCCGCCTCCAGTTCGTCACGATGCCGAGATACGACACCATCGGTCGCCAGCAAGCATTCATCACGCCATTGCCGTTCAATGGCGGCCAAAACATCAGCGTCCGGCGGCGGCGGATCAGCCAGCGCCGGATAGCCATCTTCCCCCCAGGTAATAACCTTGCCTTTAGACTGCCCCGCCAGTAGATCAGCGTGATACTCATCAGAGATTTCAATCACGTCATTCGGCATAGAGCTATGAATTGTTAAGTTGTAGAAGCCGCGCGTTGTTTTTGAAGTGAACATAAATCCCCATTATTTCCCGATAGCAAATACGTAAACACCAACACCATTTGCTGCAGCGGTTATCGGTACCCCTGTAAGGCTTGCCGACCCAATATTTACAGGCATCGACGCCGCAACCTGCACATTAAAAACTGCTGTAGGGAATGCAATGGGGAAAGCAAAAGTCAACGGGGCCGGGCCTGCAGCCATGCTTCCCCACTGCAAAATCAGCCCACCTGGCAGTTTCTGATATCCGTTTCCCTGAAGAAGTGAGGCGAAGACAGAAGACGCACCGAGCTGCACGCCCCCCCACCCGTACCAAGCCCCCCCGCCGACATAAGCGATTGTCACGCTATCGCCAGGACCTAGCACGAAGGTGCGCGGCGTACCATTTCCAATCCCGAATAGGGCTTGGCCAACTGCCGCCTGCACGGTCACAGTTCCAGAGCCGGAGTTATTGAACTGGAACGTCGCCCCCACCGCTTCGGCCGCGCCGATTGGCAATGTTACGGTGATGGTGCCCGAGCAGTTAATGATCTGGCCCGCGTTATCCAACGCTAGAGCGCGCGTTGTGTTTACGCTGTTCTGACTGGAGAAGTTGCCAAGCGCCCGCTGTACGAATCCTGTCGAGGCAATGCTGGAGCCAGCGTCGAACCTCGCGGGTGTGGGGGCTGTTGGGTCGCCAGTGAATGCCGGACTTGCCGTGCGCGCCAGGCCGTTGGTGATGTCCCGGAACACCAGAGCGGTGGCCCCGATCACGATTGGCGCGTCGGTGATCAGCTGCCAGACGGTGTCGGCCAGGGTAGTCCCGGTTTCGGTAGAGACCGTGAGCGCCGGGGTTACCTCGGCGTTCTCGTCGGCATCGGCACTGCGTGCCCAGGCCCCGGCCGCTGCTACATAGATGCCGTTCTGACTGCCGGCGGCCTGATTCTTCACCAGTACGCGGTCGCCCGCCATCAGCGCCACGCCATCCACAGCCTGCAGACCGTTTAGAGTGATGTTCGCGGTGGTGGCCACGCGTACGGACGCCTTAGCGTCCTGGCGGTTCATTGCGGTGACGATAGCGGTGTCGACATATTCGCGAGTGGCCAGCACGACACTGGGATCGATCTTCAGTTCGACGGCGCCAGTATTGTTGACGATCAGCACCATGCGCACGGTCTGGGTACGGCCACTGCCTTCGGCGAGCAGTGGCTTGTAGGACGGCGCACAGTTAGCAATGGCAATCAGCGTGCCGGTGTTGTCCAGCAGACCGATTTCCCGAATCCACCAGCCGCCCACTGTCTCAGGGATGACTTGCTCGGCGATAATCTGGGCAGCGTTGCCCGCATCGATACTCAAGCGGTTCAGTGGCGCGCGGCGAACCTCATTGACCAGGATGGTGCGGTTAGCATCCGGCACAGGCACGTTACCGTTACCGTCCCCCACCGCCATCTGGGTGATTTGCAGGGGGGTACCAATGGCCGCAGCATTGGCCAGCTTGGCGGCACCGAGGGTGGTGAGAATAGCGTAATAGGTCACTGCCATGGGTAGACGCTCATAGTGTCAATTGTGTGCTCGCGGCCCGGCATGCTGAAACTGCCGACAACCTCGAGTTCTTGGGATAGGTAGGGGTAAACGGTAAGGGTGTCGCCGTCGTAGCACGCGGCTGAAACAGGCACGGTGCCCTGCACTTCGAGACTGATCGCCAGCCCGATCAGTTGCCGGGAAACGGGCTTCGCGTCGTCAATCAGGCGCTCAAGCTCCTGATACATTTCCTCAGTGATGCCGGTATCGAGCACGCCAACCTGAAGGCGGAAGGTGCCGGGCACCCCCTGGGGGGCTTCCTCCCACCACTCCTGTACTTCGATCAGGTAACCCAGCGGCTCCACGACCCGGCGCAACGCACCGATGGTGCCTTTATGCGCATGCACGTAGAACGCCGAGCGAATCACCGAGCGCTTGATTGCCTCTGGCCAGGTTTCGTCCCAGCGATCCACCGACCAGGCCCAGGCCAGTTGGTGCAGCAGGTGCGCCGGGCAGGTGTCCGGGTTGTACAGGGCGCGTAGCGGTATCTCGGTAACTTCAGCACCAGCGGCCTCGATGGCCTGTTCAAGCGCGGTACTGTTGAGCGGGAGCAAGCTGTTCATCTCAGCTCCCCCGCGTCACGCTGATGCCTTCGCACCAGGCCGCTTGCGCCATGCTCGGACGGATATCAGTCCAGTTGTTCAGATCGACCCGACTGACGCCATTGATATGCAACTGGGCATCCACCCCCGAGCGCGCTACTTCAACGCCCAGTCGCCGGCGAGGATTGACCCAGGCTTGCAGACGGCGCTTACACTCGGCCAGGGTTGCCTCGATCTCCGGGCCGCTGCCACTCATGTGCACCACGGCATCGATGCGGTACGGCAGGATTTCAGCGCTCTGCACTGTCAGGCGATCGGCCACCGGGCGCACATCGTCGTCGTTGAGCCGGGCGCGGACGGTTTCCAGCAAGTCGGCAGCCGCCACGCCATTGCCCTCCAGGGCCAGCACCGTGACCACCACAACCGCTGGCGACGGGCTCTGCGCAGTTGCATCGGCGACCTGGCCGGAGGCATTGCGGGCATGCAGGATGTAGCTGTTGCGCGGCCCTGCGGTGGTCAAACCTTCATAGACCAGTTGGACTCGCTCACGCAGGGCATCATCCTCTTCAAGTACCTCTGGCGTCGGCGGCACCGTGTCCGGATTCCCGGCCTGCACCACCAGGCGCTCAAGACGCACATTGGCGGCGAGTTGATCGAGGTCGGTGCCTTGCGCATACGCCAGCAACAGCGCCTTGGCGGCATCGTTGACCCGCGCCCGGTTGAGCAGTTTGCGATAGGCACCGACTTCCAGCAGTTTTGTCACCGGGTCGCTCTCCAGCAACGCGTCCCAGTTGTCGCCCATGTGCGACCGGAAGGTCGCCAGGTCCTCCTGGAAGATGGTCTCGAAATCGAGGTCTTCCAGCACCTGAGGCGCGGGCAGCGCCGAAAGATCCAGACTGCTCATGCCGTCACCTCCAACAGCTGGCTATCGCCCAGGTACTGTCCGCTGAGCTGCAGGCTGATCTGCCCGCCCGTCACCGCCAGCACCCGGACCCGCTCCAGTTTCAGGCGTGGCTCCCAGCGTGCGAGGGAACGCGCCACTTCGGCCTGCACCGCACTTTTCCAGCCGTCATTGACTGGCAGATCGACAAAGCGTCGTAGCGCGCTGCCATAGGCCGGACGCATGCGCCGGCTGCCCAGCGGTGTGGTCAGGATGTCTTCAATGGATTGGCGCACATGCTCGATGCCCGACAGCGATGCACCGGTACGGCGATTCACTCCGATCATCGGCTTACTCCTTTATTAGCGTGGCCATGATTTCTCCAGGCGTAAAAAAGCCCGCGTCGGCGGGCTGGGTTCAATGCTTGTGGTTGGCGGTGTTGCCGCCGGTGTCGATGATCTTGCCGCCGCCAAGGATGTCGCCGGTTACCCGTAGCATCCCGTTGACCTGCACCTCACCGGTCAGGGAAATGTTGGTGGCTTGGGCAACAATGGAGTCGGCGGTGACCACTGCCGAACTGCCGCCGACCTTTAAGGTCAGGGTGCCGCCGGGCAGCTCGATGGTGTAGCTGCTGGCCTGCCAGTCATAGACCAGCGAGCCGCCGTCGGCGAAGCGCCAGACCTCGACATGCTCGCGGTTGTCCGGTTGATCGCCGGCGTTTCCGTACAGACCGGGTATGAAAGTACCTTGCGCGGGCTCACCGCTCGGGCTGACCAGCACGCCTTGCTCATCAAGGCTGGGCGAGCGCCAATGCCGCGTCTTGCCAGCGGACAGGCTGTGCCAACGGACCCAAGTGCTGGTCCAGCCGGCACCGTCGGAAACCCGGACCTTGGCTGCAGCAAGATCGACCGCAACCACCCGGCAAGGAATGATCAACGCCGCCAACATGCGGTCATGGGCTGCACTGGCGTAGCTCATGCCAGGTCCTCCGGTGACTGGTAACTGCCTTCATTACCAAGGCCGGTGTCGGGGCTGAAGGCAAAAGCCAACGGCCCCGGCTCATCAGGCCACGGCCATTGCACGATACCCAGGCGCAAGACCTGCTCCCATTGCACCCGCCACTCGACCGCAACGGGCGAAGCCGGGACGGCGAGCACAGGCAGGGCCTGCACCTGTTGTGTCTCTTCGACGAAGTCCAGCCCCCAGAACTGCTTGCGCAGCAGTACAGCCAGCTGAGTTGCCAGGGTAACGGCCTGCAATGACGCCTGTGGAAGGTTGCTATCGACCAGGATGCGCGCCTCGAAAGTCGCCGCGATGCAGGAGCGGCCATCGCCAGGATCGATGCCTGGTTTCAGGCCGGTGATGGCATGCAGCAGTGCTGGCAATGTTGTGCTTTGGTTAGCCGGCACATAGGCCTCAACGGTTTCGAGCACAGGCATTGCGAGCTTGATGGTGGCGGTGATGGCCTCATGCAAAGTCGTCAGCTCGTTCACAATCGCTCCTCCTTGCTGGCCGGTTTGTTGAAGTCCTGCGCCTCTACCCCCAGCCGCCGCGCCGCCCAGCGCTCATACAAACCGATCGCCACATCGGCTCCTGCCATCGCGGTCAGACAGCCAAAAGCACTGGCAGTCCAGATCGACATGCCGCTGGCATACAGCAGCATCACCGTGGACACCCCGCAGACCATGCAGGCCCCTGAGCGCAAAAGCAGACGCCGAACCAGCGCCCAACCTCGGGCGCCGGCCTTGTCGGCGCGCCACATTTCTCCGGAAATGCCGCCCAGCAAGGCCAGGACGATCACCAGCCAGATCGGCATTTCCAGTAACGTCTGTTGCTCGTTTGTCACTGTCCTGTCTCCTTGAGTAGTTCCGCTCGGCACCTTGCCTGCGGCGTGTGTTGTAGAACCGATCACTCGGCATTCCAAAAAGCCCGGTCGCCCAGGCTTTTCAGTAATGCGTTGTCGAACCGCCCGCCACGACTGGTGCCCGGGCAACTCCGCTTCAAATTGTTCTTCCGACCGCGGCCGCCTGCCCGCCGGATAACTGCTTGTGGTGCTTTACGCTGCACACCCGGGTCAGTTGCCAACCCTCTGAACAGTTCAGGCCTGTTCATCGCTGCCTTTGTCACTGCCGGTGTCGACCGGCTTGAGACAAAGATTATGCATTGGTGCATATGCAGTCAATGCATTTGTGGAAATATTTATGCATAGGAAAATGCACATATGCATGTAAGCCTTATGCCGTGGGGCCTGGAGTGCTTTTCAGCAGACGAAAAAAAACCCGCCGAAGCGGGTTTTCTGATTGTCGGGATGTGAGTCAGCGGGCGTACATGCCCCACCAGAACACATGACCGAGGATGCTGATCTGCTCTTCCTGCATCTGCTGGAAGCTGTAGTCTTCATCCGGGTGTTCATCGCGGTTGAAGCTGCGCAGGCGTATGCCGGTAGGCAGGCGATACAGCTGTTTCACCCGCAGTTGACCATTGTGATTGATGGCGTACAGGTCGCCATCGACGATATCGCCGATGCCACTCTTGCCGGCGTTGACGCCCACCGTGGCGCCATCGCGCAACACCGGCAACATGCTGTTGCCACGCACGGTGACGCATTTGGCCTGGTCGAATTGCACGCCGTTGTGACGCAGGCTGCGCTTGCCGAAGCGCAGGCTGGCCTTCTCGCTTTCTTCGATGACGAATCGTCCTGATCCTGCTGCCAACTCGACCTCGCGAAGAAACGGAATGGATACCTCGTCGTCCTCGACGGGCGTGTCGTCATCCCACAGGCTGATGTCGTGCAGCTCGGCATGACTGCGCCCGGGCACGGCCTCGCGGCTTTCTCCAAGCTCGACGCGCCCACGCAGTTGATCGGTACTTACCCCGAAATACTCGGCGATCTTCGACACATGCTTATCGGAAGGATCGACGATCTTCTCACTAAGAATGCGCGACAGGGTGGATTGCGGCACGCCGGTACGCCGGTGCAGCTCCGTGGGGGAGATACCGTGACGGTCGAGCAATGCTCTCAAGACGGATGCTACGTTGCGTTTTTGCATAATTTGCATAATGCAATCGCTTGATACGAAATGCAAATGCCAATATGCACGAAACTGCATGGACAAATGGTCGCGCGCGGCTGTTCGCCTCGGCATCGCGCGCAAAATCCCTGTACCATTGCCCGCTTGCCTTTGGTCTAAACGACACTGCGAGCCAAGTTTCTGTAATGAGCGATCTTTCCGCACACACCCCGATGATGCAGCAGTACTGGAAGCTGAAAAACCAGCATCCGGATCAACTGATGTTCTACCGCATGGGCGACTTCTACGAAATCTTCTATGAAGATGCGAAGAAGGCCGCAAAACTCCTGGACATTACCCTGACTGCCCGCGGGCAATCGGCGGGCCAGTCGATCCCCATGTGCGGTATCCCCTTCCACGCGGCCGAGGGCTACCTGGCCAAGCTGGTGAAGCTGGGCGAATCGGTGGTGATCTGCGAACAGATCGGCGACCCGGCCACCAGCAAGGGCCCGGTCGAGCGCCAGGTGGTACGCATCATCACCCCGGGCACGGTCAGCGACGAGGCGCTGCTCGACGAGCGCCGCGACAACCTGATCGCGGCCGTGCTGGGTGACGAGCGCCTGTTCGGCCTGGCCGTGCTGGATATCACCAGCGGCAACTTCACCGTGCTGGAGATCAAGGGCTGGGAAAACCTGCTGGCCGAACTTGAGCGCATCAATCCGGTCGAGTTGCTGATCCCGGATGACTGGCCACAAGGCCTGCCGGCCGAGAAACGCCGTGGCGCCCGCCGCCGTGCGCCGTGGGACTTCGACCGCGACTCGGCACGCAAGAGCCTCTGCCAGCAGTTCGCAACCCAGGACCTCAAAGGCTTTGGCTGCGAGAAGCTGACCCTTGCCATCGGCGCTGCAGGCTGCCTGTTGGGCTACGCCAAGGAAACCCAGCGCACTGCCCTGCCGCATTTGCGCAGCCTCAAGCATGAACGTCTGGACGATACCGTGGTGCTCGACGGCGCCAGCCGCCGCAACCTCGAACTGGACGTAAACCTGGCCGGTGGCCGCGACAATACCTTGCAGTCGGTCATCGACCGTTGCCAGACCGCCATGGGCAGCCGTCTGCTGACCCGCTGGCTGAACCGTCCGCTGCGCGACCTGAAAGTGCTGCAGGCACGCCAGGGCTCGATTCGCTGCCTGCTCGACAGCTACCGCTTTGAAAAACTGCAGCCGCAGCTCAAGGAAATCGGCGACCTCGAACGGATCCTTGCCCGTATCGGCCTGCGCAACGCCCGGCCGCGGGACCTGGCGCGCCTACGCGATGCCTTGGGCGCCCTGCCTGAACTGCAGAACGCTATGGCGGAGCTCGAAGCACCGCACCTGGCGCGCCTGGCGGCCATCACCGGCACCTACCCGGAACTGGCTGACCTGCTGGAAAAAGCCATCATCGACAACCCGCCCGCGGTCATCCGTGACGGCGGTGTGCTGAAAACCGGCTACGACAGTGAACTGGACGAATTGCTGTCCATGAGCGAGAACGCCGGCCAGTTCCTTATCGATCTGGAAGCGCGGGAAAAAGCCCGCACCGGCCTGGCCAACCTCAAGGTCGGCTACAACCGTGTGCATGGCTACTTCATCGAGCTGCCAAGCAAGCAGGCCGAACAGGCGCCTGCCGACTACATTCGGCGGCAGACGCTCAAGGGTGCCGAGCGCTTCATCACCCCGGAACTGAAAGTCTTCGAAGACAAGGCACTGTCGGCCAAGAGCCGCGCCCTTGCCCGCGAGAAGATGCTCTACGACGCGCTGCTGGAAACCTTGATCGGTCATTTGGCGCCCCTGCAAGACACCTCCGCGGCCCTGGCCGAGCTGGATGTGCTGAGCAACCTCGCCGAGCGCGCACTGAACCTGGACCTGAACTGCCCGTCCTTCGTCGACGAGCCGTGCATGCGCATCAGCCAGGGTCGCCACCCGGTGGTCGAGCAGGTACTGACCACGCCGTTCGTGGCCAACGACCTGGCACTGGACGACAACACCCGCATGCTGGTGATCACCGGCCCGAACATGGGCGGTAAATCCACCTACATGCGCCAGACGGCGCTGATTGTGCTGATGGCACATATCGGCAGCTTTGTGCCGGCAGCCAGCTGCGAGCTGTCGCTGGTCGACCGAATCTTCACCCGTATCGGCTCCAGCGATGACCTGGCCGGCGGACGTTCGACCTTCATGGTCGAGATGAGCGAAACCGCCAACATCCTGCACAACGCCACCGATCGCAGCCTGGTGCTGATGGACGAAGTCGGCCGTGGTACCAGTACCTTCGACGGCCTGTCCCTAGCCTGGGCTGCCGCCGAACGTCTGGCGCAACTGCGCGCCTACACGCTGTTTGCCACTCACTACTTCGAACTCACGGTGCTGCCGGAAAGCGAACCTCTGGTGGCCAACGTGCACCTGAACGCCACCGAGCACAATGAGCGCATCGTGTTCCTGCACCATGTGCTGCCGGGCCCTGCCAGCCAGAGCTACGGCCTGGCCGTGGCGCAACTGGCGGGCGTACCGACGCCGGTGATCCAGCGTGCGCGCGAACACCTGGGCCGGCTGGAAACCGCCAGCCTGCCGCATGAAATGCCTGCAGTGCCCAAGGGTGCGCCAGATGTTCCGCACCAGAGCGACCTGTTTGCCAGCCTGCCTCACCCGGCCATCGAGAAGCTCGGGAAGCTCGACCTGGACAACATGACGCCGCGTCAAGCTATCGAAATGCTCTATACACTGAAGACTCTGTTATAACGCGAGCCCGCACAAGCTGATAGAATCCCGCGCGGTTTGGCGGTGCTGCAGGTTACTAGCCTGGCTTGCAGCCGAACGACCAAACCGAGCGACCCTGTCTGGAAGGGTATCGCTGCCGTCGCCTGAGGAGAGAATTAGAAATGACCTTCGTCGTCACCGACAACTGCATCAAGTGCAAGTACACCGACTGCGTAGAAGTCTGTCCGGTGGACTGCTTCTACGAAGGCCCGAACTTCCTGGTCATTCACCCGGATGAGTGCATCGACTGTGCACTGTGCGAGCCTGAATGCCCTGCCCAAGCCATTTTCTCGGAAGACGAAGTGCCAAGTGGCATGGAGAACTTCATCGAGCTCAATGCCGAGCTGGCAGAGATCTGGCCAAACATCACCGAGCGTAAGGATGCCCTGCCGGACGCTGAAGAGTGGGATGGCAAGCCAGGCAAGATCGCCGATCTGGAGCGTTAAGCACTCCGGTTCACTAAAAAAGGCCCTTGGAGGGCCTTTTTTTATGTTTATTGCAGGCAAAAAAAAGGGGCGGTTTAACCCGCCCACATTTTTTCCGTAGTCCCTTTGTTCCCTTTCATCATCCTGATGAATCGCGTCCTGCGATGTCCTTTGCCATCATCCTTGATAGCCTGTGTCAGTCCGTAGACACAGTTGAGATACTAGCGTTTGCAGCATTTCCTTCAACAGGTCAGAACTCTCAAAATGCTGCAGAAACGTATCTGAAACAAAAAATAGATTTGTTATTTATCAATAGCTTACAAAAATAACCACAGTGAAAACGACAACGTTTTACTAAAACCTATAGCGATGACTTACATAACGGGTAAGCGAAGGCTTACACGGAAAACAACAGTGCCAACAGCGATTGAGGCTTTCGACTAAACCCGGATGTTTCCCTGGTAACAACAGGAAATGCCTCACTGTGGCCTGTTTCGTACACAAACAAAAACGCCTCGATCATATCGAGGCGTTCTTTGCTGCAAGCAATGCTTACTGGAACAGCGACTCACTGGACAGGCCATTCTTCTCGAGGATCTCACGCAAGCGCTTGAGGCCCTCTACCTGGATCTGGCGAACCCGTTCACGGGTCAGGCCGATCTCCAGCCCGACATCTTCCAGGGTGCTGCTTTCGTGCCCACGCAGGCCGAAACGGCGAATCACCACTTCGCGCTGCTTGTCCGTCAGCTCGCTCAGCCATTGGTCGATGCTCTGGGACAGGTCATCATCCTGGAGCAGCTCGCAAGGGTCGGTTGGGCGATCGTCGGTCAGGGTATCGAGCAGGGTCTTGTCGGAGTCCGGCCCCAGGGACACGTCCACCGACGATACACGCTCGTTGAGCCCGAGCATGCGTTTGACCTCTCCAACGGGTTTTTCCAGGAGGCTGGCGATCTCTTCCGGGGACGGTTCGTGATCGAGCTTCTGGGTCAGTTCGCGTGCCGCACGCAGGTAAACGTTGAGCTCCTTGACCACATGAATCGGCAGGCGAATCGTGCGGGTCTGGTTCATGATCGCCCGTTCGATGGTTTGCCGGATCCACCAGGTGGCATAGGTAGAGAAACGGAAACCACGCTCAGGGTCGAATTTCTCGACCGCGCGAATCAACCCCAGGTTGCCCTCTTCGATCAGGTCCAGCAGCGAAAGCCCACGATTCACATAACGCCGGGCGATCTTCACCACCAGACGCAGGTTGCTCTCGATCATGCGCTTGCGCCCGGCAGGATCGCCACTTTGCGAAAGGCGCGCAAAATGAACCTCTTCCTCTGGCGAGAGCAAAGGCGAAAAGCCGATTTCATTGAGGTATAACTGGGTTGCATCAAGCGCACGGGTATAATCGATGTACTTGTGCTGCTTAAGCGTAGAGCCTTGTTTGGCCCTGGTCCGAACCGAAGATACAGCAGGTTCGTCTGACACCACATCCGTTTCCAAAACGATGCCCGTCTCCATCAGGAGCACTTCATCGTCGATGTCAAACTCCGGCACTTCTTTACTGAGAGCCATTGTTATAGTCCTTTGCTGAGTTCGAACTCAGACTCGAGCGGCGCCGATATCCCTGGCAACGCTGGAGCCTGTCCCCTCTACGCGAGGAACAGGCCGGGTACTAGCAATCAACGACGTGGCAGGAATTGCAGCGGATCAACAGGTTTGCCCTGGCGGCGAATCTCAAAATGCAGCTTCACCCGGTCTGTGCCCGTGGAACCCATTTCGGCAATTGTCTGCCCAACTTTGACCTGCTGTCCCTCCCGAACCAAAAGCCTGCGGTTGTGACCGTAGGCACTGACGTAGGTGTCGCTGTGCTTGATGATGACCAACTCGCCGTAGCCCCGCAAGCCACTCCCGGCGTAGACAACTGAACCATCAGACGCAGCAAAAACAGGCTGTCCCAAATCACCGGCGATATCAATGCCTTTATTCAAACTGCCGTTTGAAGCAAATTTGCCAATCAGCACACCCGTGGCCGGCCATGCCCAGCCGCCTACGGCTCGCTCGGCAGCAGGCACCTGAGCCGGCGCGGTAGGGGTTACTACAGGCGCTGGCGTGGATGTCACGGGAGTCGTCACAGGCGCTGTCGCAGGCTTGGCAGGAGTACCGGCCGGGCGCGTGGTGATCGTGGTTTTACTCGAAGGCGATGATGAAGTGGTGACCACGGTGGTGGTCGCGCTGGCAGGTCCACTGGAGCGACCATCGAAGCGGATCGCCTGGCCTGGGCGGATGGTATACGGCGCGGCGATGCCGTTGCGGGCAGCCAGAGCCTTGTAGTCCCAGCCATAACGAAAGGCGATGGAGTACAGGGTGTCACCAGGGCGCACCACATACTGGCCACTGGTGGTAGCAGGACGTTTGGCCACCGGCGCGTTGCGATCGACCACTCGCGCACTGTTGGTCGACGTGCTGGAACAACCCGAAAGCAGTGAACCGGCGGCAAGTGCAATCACCAGAAGCTTGAAGCTCGAAAATCCCCTGCGCTGCTGATTGATTGTGTGCCCCACCCGCCGCTCCCTCTCATGGTGACTGTTGCGAAAATGCAATATTGTTTCAATTATAACCGAGCACATGCGCCTTGCGGACGCCAGGCTTGCGCAAAATGTGAACCCTGACAGATCAGGGTAGCCCGCCAGATAGACAGGGCAATACCGGAGGAATTCGCTGGTGCTGAAAAAAAGTCCTGATCAGGCCAGCGGGCCGGTCAGCAACGGCACGAAACGCACGGCGCCGAGCACCTGCTGCGAAAACCCATGCTCTTCACGCACGATCAGCATCAAATGCTGGGTGTCGCCTGTTGGCCCCACCGGAATGACCATGCGCCCGCCTGGGGCGAGCTGGTCAAGCAAGGCCTGCGGGACTTCCTGAGCCACCGCCGTGACGATGATGCCGTTGTAAGGCGCCAGCGCCGGCCAGCCTTCACAGCCATCGCCCCAGCGAAACACCACGTTGCGCAGGTTGAGCTCGGTCAGTCGTTCCTTGGCGCGATCCTGCAGCACCTTGATGCGCTCCACGGAGAACACCCGCTCGACCAGTTGCGCGAGAATAGCGGTCTGATAGCCCGAACCGGTGCCGATCTCCAGCACCTTGTCCAGAGGGCCCGCCTGCAGCAGCAGCTCACTCATGTGCGCGACCATGAAGGGCTGGGAAATCGTCTGGTTGTTGCCGATCGGCAGCGCCGTGTCTTCATAGGCGCGATGTGCCAGCGCCTCGTCGACAAACAGGTGACGCGGCGTACGCCGCAGCACATCGATCACATTGGGGTTGGACACGCCTTCTTCGATCAACCGCTGAATGAGCCGCTCACGGGTTCGTTGCGAGGTAAAACCGATACCATGGCGCATCAGATCCTCCTGTTCACGCATCAGAGCAACCCCTCCAGCCAACCATCCAGACGCTCGAAAGCGTCGTTGAAGGTGCGGTCGAGCTGCAACGGGGTGATCGACACATAACCCTGCATCACCGCATGAAAATCCGTGCCCGGGCCGCCGTCCTCGGCATCACCGGCCACCGCGATCCAGTAGCCTTCCTTGCCCCTCGGGTTGACCACCTTGGTCGGCGCCGCAGCGCGGGCGCGATGCCCCAGGCGTGTCAACTGGATGCCGCGGATATGCTCGAGCGGCAAGTTGGGGATATTCACATTGAGCACTGTTCGCGGCGGTAATTCCAGCGTCTTGTGCGCCTCGACCAGCTTGCGTGCGATATAGGCGGCGGTCGGCAGGTTGTCCGGCAGGCGCGAGAGCAACGAGAAAGCGAAGGAAGTACCACCGAGGAAGCGTCCTTCCAGCGCGGCGGCCACCGTGCCGGAGTACAGCACGTCATCGCCCAGGTTGGCCCCCAGGTTGATCCCCGACACCACCATGTCCGGTGTCTGTTCCAACAGACCGTTGAGCCCCAGGTGCACGCAATCGGTCGGCGTGCCATTGAGGCTGATATAGCCATTGGCCAGGGTCTGCGGGCACAAGGGGCGGTCGAGCGTCAGCGAACTGCTGGCGCCGCTCTTGTCTTGATCCGGGGCAATCACCACACAGTCGGCATAATCCGCCAGCGCAGCATGCAGCGCGGCGAGTCCGGGGGCGGTAACGCCGTCGTCGTTCGAAATCAGAATACGCATGGGCTGTCCGTCTGCCCTGCCGACACCAGATCAACAAGCTCGCGCACCACCACGGTGGCAAAGCATCCGGCCGGAAGGACGAATTCCAGTTGCAGAATATCAGGCTCGGGATAATGCCACGTCAGACCGCCAATGGGCAGTCGCAGGATGCGGCGTTCGTGACTCATGCCCGCCCGCGCCAACCACTGGCACAACGACGCATGCTGCTCACCGATGCGCTGTTCGAGTTCGCCAGTGGCGCCGCTGGCGCCTGACTGCCCCTCGCCCCACAGCGGGCCGGTGGGATGCAGGTCAAGAATGGCCAGGCGCGGATCGGAACACTCCGCTTCGCCAGCCGGAAAAAAGCTGCGGCTGTCGGTAAACGCCAACAGGTCGCCGACCTGGGCGCGCTGCCAACTGCCGTCGGCTACGCGTTGTGCCAGCACCTGGTTGAACAGATAACTGCGTGCACTGGAAAGCAGCCGTGAACGTACATTGCGCTGTTCCGGCAGCGCCTGGCGCCCGGCCCAGTCGCGGGCATCGTGAACATTGCCACCGGCATGGCCAAAGCGCTGGGTGCCAAAATAGTTGGGAACGCCCTGGCTGCGCAGTTGCTCCAGGCGGGCATCCAGTGCCGGGCGATCGGCACTCAAAGCAGTCAGGCGCAAGGTGAAACCGTTGGCCGAATGGGCGCCACGCTGCAGCTTGCGCGAGTGCCGGGTCTGCTTGAGGATGCTCAGGGTTTCATTTTCCGCCGCGCTCAAGTCCGGATCCGCCTTGCCCGGCAGGTGCAGGCTGAACCACTGACGGGTCAGGGCCTGACGGTCCTTGAGACCGGCATAGCTGATGTTGCGTAGCGGCACACCAGCAGCCCGGGCCAGACGGCGCGCAGCTTCTTCGGTATTAAGGTCGCGTTTTTCAACCCACAACCACAGGTGCTCACCATTGCCGGACAAGGGAATGTCGAGGACTTCGTCAACCTGGAAGTCTTCGGCGGTGGCCTTGAGAATCGCGCTGCCCAGCGCCGGGCCCGATGCACGCGGGCCGAGAAGTTCCAGTTCGGTCATGCTGGCAGCAACAAGGCAACGGCGTGGACGGCAATGCCTTCTTCACGACCGGTGAAGCCCAGCTTCTCGGTGGTGGTGGCCTTGACGTTGACCTGATCCAGTTCGACCTGCAGGTCTTCGGCAATCAACTGGCGCATGGTATCGATATGCGGGGCCATCTTCGGCGCCTGGGCAACGATGGTGGCGTCGACATTGCCGACCTTCCAGCCTTTGGCCTGGACGATGTTGACCACATGCCGCAACAGCACACGACTGTCTGCGCCCTTGAACTGCGGGTCGGTGTCGGGGAAGTGCTTGCCGATATCGCCCAGCGCCGCGGCGCCGAGCAGGGCATCGCTCAGGGCGTGCAGCAATACGTCGCCATCGGAATGGGCCAGCAGCCCGAACTTGTGCGCAATGCGCACCCCACCCAAGGTGATGAAATCGCCTTCCGCGAAGCGGTGCACATCGTAGCCGTGGCCAATACGCATAAAAAAACGCCCTGATTGAGTCAGGGCGTGATTCTACCTGCTTTGCCGGGCCTTGGGCTCATTTGTAGGACTGCCCCTACAACAAACCCAGGGCCACACCATGATGGCGCAGGTGTTCATCGATAAAGCTGGCGATGAAGTAGTAGCTGTGGTCATAACCTGGCTGCAGGCGCAGCTCAAGGGGGTGACCCGCCGCCTTCGCCGCCTGGACCAATACCTGGGGCTTGAGCTGGTTTTCGAGGAAGTCGTCGCGATCCCCTTGATCCACTAGTAACGGCAAACGCTCCTGAGCATCAGCGATCAGCACACTGGCATCCCATTCACGCCAGCGCGCCCGGTCTTCACCGAGGTAGCGGGAGAACGCCTTCTGCCCCCAGGGGCAATCCATCGGGTTGCTGATCGGGGCGAACGCCGACACTGACTGATAACGCCCAGGATTGCGCAGCGCACAGACCAGCGCGCCATGTCCCCCCATGGAGTGCCCACTGATGCCGCGACGATCTGACGCGGGGAAGTGCGCTTCAACCAGCTTCGGCAGCTCCTGCACCACATAGTCATGCATGCGGTAGTGCTGGGCCCAAGGCTGCTCGCTGGCATTGAGGTAGAAGCCAGCACCCAGCCCAAAGTCCCAGGCACCATCGGGATCGCCTGGCACCTGAGGCCCGCGCGGGCTGGTGTCAGGCGCGACGATGATCAACCCCAGCTCGGCGGCAAGCTTGTGCGCTCCCGCCTTCTGCATGAAGTTCTCGTCGGTGCAGGTCAGGCCGCTGAGCCAGTACAGCACCGGCAGTTTGCCGCCCTGCTCCGCTTGCGGCGGCAGGTACACGGCAAACACCATGTCACAACCAAGCACCTCCGAGCGGTGGCGGTAACGCTTGTGCCAGCCGCCGAAACTCTTCTGGCAGGAAATGTTTTCCAGGCTCATGGCAAACCTCAGAAATGGATGACGCTGCGAATGCTCTTGCCTTCGTGCATCAGGTCGAAAGCCTTGTTGATGTCTTCCAGGCCCATGGTGTGAGTAATGAAGGTATCCAGCGGGATCTCGCCTTTTTCCGACATTTCCACGTAGCTCGGCAGCTCGCTGCGGCCACGCACCCCGCCGAACGCCGAACCGCGCCAGACCCGGCCGGTCACCAGCTGGAACGGACGAGTGGAAATTTCCTGGCCAGCACCAGCGACACCAATGATCACCGACTCACCCCAGCCCTTGTGGCAGCATTCCAGCGCGGCGCGCATCAGTTGTACGTTGCCTACGCATTCGAAGGAGAAATCCACACCGCCGTCGGTAAGATCAACGATGACTTCCTGGATCGGACGGTCGTAGTCCTTTGGATTGACGCAATCAGTGGCACCCAGTTGCTTGGCAATTTCGAACTTGCCCGGGTTGATGTCCACGGCGATGATCCGCGCAGCCTTGGCCTTGACCGCACCAATGATCGCCGACAGGCCGATGCCACCGAGACCGAAGATGGCCACGGTATCGCCCGGTTTGACCTTGGCGGTATTGAGCACCGCACCGATACCGGTGGTGACGCCACAGCCCAGCAGGCAGACCTTCTCCAGCGGCGCTTCTTTCTGGATCTTGGCCACGGAGATTTCCGGCAGCACGGTGTACTCGGAAAAGGTCGAAGTCCCCATGTAGTGGAACAGTTGCTGACCCTTGTAGGAGAAACGCGTGGTGCCATCAGGCATCAGACCCTTGCCCTGAGTGGCACGAATGGCCTGGCACAGGTTGGTCTTGCCGGAGCGGCAGAATTTGCACTGGCCGCACTCGGGGGTATACAGCGGGATCACATGATCGCCCACTGCAACCGAAGTGACGCCTTCACCCACCGCCTCGACGATGGCGCCGCCTTCGTGCCCCAGGATCGACGGAAAGATACCTTCAGGGTCCGCGCCGGACAGGGTGTAGGCATCGGTGTGGCAGACACCGCTGGCGACAACGCGCAACAGCACTTCGCCTGCCTTGGGCATGGCCACGTCGACTTCGACGATCTCCAGCGGTTTCTTGGCCTCGAAGGCAACGGCGGCACGGGACTTGATCATCAATCTTCTCCAGCAAAGGGGTCAGTTCAGGCTCAAAGTGTAATTCATCACCATTTGATTAATAATCAGGCCAAAGACAAAACATTATTGCCACACAGGGATAATCAATGAGTAGCCGCTGGGAAGGCATCGACGAGTTCGTCGCGGTGGCCGAGTCGGGCCAATTCACCGCTGCGGCCGAACGCCTGGGGGTTTCCTCTTCGCACATCAGCCGCCAGATCGCCCGGCTGGAAGACCGCCTGCAAACCCGCCTGCTCTACCGCAGCACGCGCAAGGTGACCTTGAGCGAAGCCGGGCAGACCTTCCTGCAGCATTGCCAGCGCCTGCAGGATGGCCGCGAGGAAGCCTTGCGCGCCATGGGCGATCTCACCAGCGAGCCCAAGGGCTTGCTGCGCATGACCTGCGCGGTGGCCTATGGCGAGCGCTTCATCGTGCCGCTGGTAACGCGTTTCATGGCGCTGTACCCACAGTTGCGGGTCGATGTCGAACTGAGCAATCGCACCCTCGACCTGCTGCACGAAGGCATGGACCTGGCGATTCGCCTCGGCCGTCTTCAGGACTCACGCCTGATTGCAACGCGCCTGGCGCCAAGACGCATGTACCTGTGCGCCTCGCCGGCATATCTGGAACGTTACGGTCGGCCACACAGCGTGTCGGAACTGGCTCGGCACAATTGCCTGGTCGGCAGCTCGGATATCTGGACGCTGCAGCAGGATGGTCGTGAGCAAGGCCTCCGGGTGCAAGGCAACTGGCGCTGCAACAGTGGCCAGGCGGTGCTGGATGCGGCGTTGCAGGGGATGGGGTTGTGTCAGTTGCCAGACTACTACGTGCTTGAGCACCTGAAGACCGGGGTGCTGGTTTCGTTGCTTGAGGCCCAGCAACCGCCTAACACCGCGGTGTGGGCGCTGTACCCGCAGCAACGGCATTTGTCACCGAAGGTGCGCAAGCTGGTGGACTATTTGCGCGAGGGGTTGGCGTTGTTGCCTGAGTATCGCGATCAGCCGCGCTTGGCCCAGCGCTGACGCAGCCACTCCAGGTCTTCCGGCCGGGTCACCTTGATGTTGTCACTGCGCCCTTCAATCAAGCGCGGCGCCTGGCCGGCCCACTCGATCGCCGAGGACTCATCGGTGATCGCCACATCCGCCACCAGGCTGTCGGCCAGCGCCCGGTGCAAGGTGCCCAGACGAAACATCTGCGGGGTATAAGCCTGCCACACGGTACTGCGGTCGATGGTGGCGCTGACTCGCCCCTTGGCGTCGGCGCGCTTGAGGGTATCGCGGGCCGGCACGGCCAACAGGCCACCTACCGGATCGTCGGCAAGTTCGAACAGCAGGCGGTCGAGGTCGCTGCGTGCCAGGTTCGGCCGGGCGGCATCGTGTACCAGCACCCAGTCGGTGTCTGCCGCGCCCTGGGCGTGCAACAGCAACAAGGCGTTGAGCACCGAGTCGGCGCGCTCCTGGCCACCCGCGGCGCGCTGGATACGCGGGTCACTGGCGCAGCGCAAGCCGGGCCAGTAAGGATCGTCAACGGCAACGCTGACCACCACCCCTTTGACACAGGGATGATCGAGGAAACAGTCGAGGCTATGCTCGAGAATGGTCTTGCCGCCCAATTGCAGGTACTGCTTGGGGCGGTCGGCAGCCATGCGGGCACCAACGCCCGCGGCGGGAATCACGGCCCAGAAAGCCGGCAAGGTCTGGTTCATTGGGCAAGCTGGTAGAGGGTTTCACCCTCCTTGACCATACCCAGTTCATGGCGAGCCCGTTCTTCGACGGTTTCCATACCTTTCTTCAACTCCAGTACTTCAGCATCAAGCACACGGTTACGTTCCAGCAGACGCTCGTTTTCGGCGTGCTGGTCGGCGATCTGTTGCTTGAGCTCGGTGACATGGGCCAGGCTGCCATTGCCCACCCACAGGCGATACTGCAGGCCACCAAGCAGCAGGAGCAGAACGAGGAACAACCAATAGGGACTGCGCATCAGGGTATCCAGTGGAAAAAGACCGCCACCTCTGCAGGGCACTGATGGCACGAAGCCTGGCCGAAGCCAGGCTTTGTGTATTCAGACCTGCTGCAACAAGTTGCTGAACAGTCAGTATGGCTGTTCAGCGAACCTTGGCTGCTGTCTTTTTACCATCTCTTGCTTAGCCGCGAAACTCGGCACGACCACGGTACACAGCCTTGCTGCCCAGTTGCTCTTCGATACGCAGCAGCTGGTTGTACTTGGAAACGCGGTCGGAACGGCACAGCGAACCAGTCTTGATCTGGCCGGCAGCGGTACCCACGGCCAGGTCGGCAATGGTCGAATCTTCGGTTTCGCCCGAACGGTGCGAGATCACTGCGGTGTAACCGGCAGCCTTGGCCATCTGGATGGCTTCCAGGGTTTCGGTCAGCGAGCCGATCTGATTGAACTTGATCAGGATCGAGTTGCCGATCTGCTTGTCGATGCCTTCTTTCAAGATCTTGGTGTTGGTCACGAACAGGTCGTCACCGACCAGTTGTACCTTGGCGCCGATCTTGTCGGTGAGGATCTTCCAGCCAGCCCAGTCGGACTCGTCCAGACCGTCTTCGATCGAGATGATCGGGAAACGCTCGGTCAGGCCCTTCAGGTACTCGGCAAAACCTTCAGCGTCGAACGACTTGCCTTCGCCGGACAGGTTGTACTTGCCGTCTTCGTAGAATTCGCTGGCCGCGCAGTCCAGGGCCAGGGTCACGTCGGTGCCCAGCTTGTAGCCAGCGTTGGCCACAGCTTCAGCGATGGCGCCCAGGGCGTCTTCGTTGGAAGCCAGGTTAGGCGCGAAACCGCCTTCGTCACCGACAGCGGTGTTCAGGCCACGGGCCTTGAGCACAGCTTTGAGGTGATGGAAAATTTCGGTGCCCATGCGCAGGCCATCGGAGAAGGTCTTGGCGCCAACCGGCTGCACCATGAACTCCTGGATGTCGACGTTGTTATCGGCGTGCTCGCCACCGTTGATGATGTTCATCATCGGAACCGGCATCGAGTACTGGCCCGGGGTGCCGTTGAGGTTGGCGATGTGCGCGTACAGCGGCAGATCCTGATCCTGGGCAGCGGCTTTGGCAGCGGCCAGGGACACAGCCAGGATAGCGTTGGCGCCCAGATTGGCCTTGTTCTCGGTACCGTCCAGCTTGATCATGGCGTGGTCGAGGGCTTTCTGGTCAACCGGGTCTTTGCCCAGCAGCAGATCGCGGATCGGGCCGTTGATGTTGGCAACAGCTTTCAGTACGCCTTTGCCCATGTAACGGCTCTTGTCGCCATCACGCAGCTCCAGCGCTTCGCGCGAGCCAGTGGAAGCACCGGACGGCGCGCACGCGCTGCCGATGATGCCGTTGTCGAGCAGTACGTCCGCTTCTACGGTGGGGTTACCACGCGAATCGAGAACTTCACGACCTTTGATGTCGACGATTTTTGCCATTGTTGTAAGCACTCCAGAATTGACGAAAACAACGCAGCTGAGAAAAATCTTTGCCGTTCGCCTGGCTGTTGGAAACGGGCAGGCCTGACGATGGCGTGCCCCTGACCCGTGGGTCAGGGGTTGAACGGGGGGTACTTTACCGGAGAATTGAGGATTACGCGGTTTCTACCGTCGGAAAACTCTTCACCAGATCGTCCAGTTGCTTGAGCTGGGCCAGGAATGGCTCCAGTTTGTCCAGACGCAGGGCGCATGGACCGTCGCATTTGGCGTTGTCCGGGTCCGGGTGGGCTTCAAGGAACAGCCCGGCCAGGCCCTGGCTCAGACCGGCCTTGGCCAGGTCGGTGACCTGGGCACGGCGGCCACCGGCGGAATCGGCGCGACCACCCGGCATCTGCAGGGAGTGAGTCACGTCGAAGAACACCGGGTACTCGAACTGCTTCATGATGCCGAAGCCGAGCATGTCGACCACCAGGTTGTTGTAACCGAAGCTCGAACCACGTTCGCAGAGGATCAACTGATCGTTACCGGCTTCTTCGCACTTGGTCAGGATGTGTTTCATCTCCTGAGGCGCGAGGAACTGGGCCTTCTTGATGTTGATCACCGCGCCGGTCTTGGCCATGGCCACCACCAGGTCGGTCTGGCGCGACAGGAAAGCCGGCAACTGGATGATGTCACAGACTTCTGCCACGGCTTGCGCCTGATGCGGCTCGTGAACGTCGGTGATCAGCGGAACATTGAAGGTGCGCTTGATCTCTTCGAAGATCTTCATCCCCTCTTCCAGGCCTGGGCCACGGTAGGAGTTGATCGACGAACGGTTGGCTTTGTCGAAGCTGGCCTTGAACACGTAAGGGATACCGAGTTTCTCGGTAACCCGTACGTACTCTTCACAGACCTTCATGGCCAGGTCACGGGATTCCAGCACGTTCATGCCGCCGAACAGGACGAACGGCTTGTCGTTGGCGATCTCGATGTTACCGACGCGAATGATCTTCTGGGTCATGTATCAGGCCTTGTTCTTTTGAGCCAATGCCGCCTTGACGAAACCGCTGAACAGCGGATGGCCATCACGCGGCGTCGAGGTGAACTCAGGGTGGAACTGGCAAGCGACGAACCATGGATGATCCTGCGACTCGACCACTTCGACCAGCGCGCCGTCACCGGAACGACCGGAAACCTTGAGGCCGGCGTCTACCAGTTGTGGCAGCAGCTTGTTGTTCACTTCGTAGCGATGACGATGACGCTCGACGATCACGTCCTTGGCGTAGCAGTCATGGACCTTGGAGCCGCTTTCCAGCTGGCACTCCTGGGCACCCAGACGCATGGTGCCGCCCAGGTCGGACGCTTCGGTACGGGTTTCAACCGCGCCGGTGGCGTCTTCCCACTCGGTGATCAGGCCGACAACCGGGTGAGCGCTGTTGCGATCGAACTCGGTGGAGTTGGCATCTTTCCAGCCCATGACGTTACGGGCGAATTCGATGACCGCAACCTGCATGCCCAGGCAGATACCCAGGTACGGGACCTTGTTCTCGCGAGCGTACTGCACGGCAGTGATCTTGCCTTCGACACCGCGCAGACCGAAGCCGCCCGGAACCAGGATGGCATCCGCGCCTTCGAGCAGGCTGGTGCCCTGGTTCTCGATGTCTTCGGAGTCAATGTAGCGCAGGTTGACCTTGGTGCGGTTCTGGATGCCGGCATGGCTCATCGCTTCGATCAGCGACTTGTAGGCGTCCAGCAGCTCCATGTACTTGCCGACCATGGCGATGGTCACTTCGTGCTCTGGATTGAGCTTGGCATCGACGACCTTTTCCCACTCGGACAGGTCGGCGCCATTGCACTGCAGGCCAAAGCGCTCGACGACGAAGTCATCCAGACCCTGGGCGTGCAGCACGGCCGGGATCTTGTAGATGGTGTCGACGTCTTCCAGGGAGATCACCGCACGCTCTTCAACGTTGGTGAACAGGGCGATCTTGCGACGCGAGGAAACATCAACCGGATGGTCGGAACGGCAGATCAGCACGTCAGGCTGCAGGCCGATGGAGCGCAGCTCCTTGACCGAGTGCTGGGTCGGCTTGGTCTTGGTCTCGCCAGCGGTGGCGATGTACGGTACCAGGGTCAGGTGCATCAGCATGGCGCGCTTGGAGCCCACTTCGACGCGCAACTGACGGATAGCCTCAAGGAACGGTTGCGACTCGATGTCACCCACGGTACCGCCGATTTCCACCAGGGCCACGTCGGCATCGCCAGCACCCTTGATGATGCGGCGCTTGATCTCGTCGGTGATGTGCGGAATGACCTGGATGGTCGCGCCCAGGTAATCACCACGGCGCTCTTTGCGCAGCACGTGCTCGTAGATACGGCCGGTGGTGAAGTTGTTGTTCTGGGT
>Ga0247819_10000196_pt1 | contig 38608 bp, 38 predicted proteins | sample 13C_Xylose_Day6_FD_193428 | JGI IMG/M metagenome (GOLD analysis project Ga0247819, IMG submission 193428) | Soil microbial communities from agricultural site in Penn Yan, New York, United States - 13C_Xylose_Day6 | ecosystem: Environmental > Terrestrial > Soil > Agricultural land | place: USA... | reverse complement strand
TCGCCCACACCGCGCGGATCACTTGCCGCTTCTAGCGTCCCCGCCGCCTTGTCCCAATACAGCACCTGCTGGTTGCCGTAGCTACGCCCCAGGTCCTTCAGGCGATACCCGCGAGCCTCCAGCTCAGCTTTTTGCACAGCGCTGAACGTCCCCGGCTCATGCTCAACCACGTCCGGCAGATACTGGTGGTGATACCGCGCCGTCGCCGGCCATTCGCTCACCGGTCGGCCCTCAAGAAAACCCATCACCGACAGCAGCACCATGCTCGGAATCCGGCTACCACCCGGCGTGCCGAAGCTGGCCAGCTGGGTCGGGCTCTCGATAAAGCTGGGGCTCATGCTCGACAGGGGGCGCTTGCCCGCCGCCACGGCATTGGCCTGGCTGCCAGCGAGCCCATAACTGTTGCTGCCGTGCGGATCGGCGGCAAAGTCGTCCATCTCGTTGTTGAGCACCACGCCACTGCCTGGCACGGTGAAGGCCGCGCCGAATGGCAAGTTGACCGAAAGGGTGGCTGACACTGCATTGCCGTCGGCGTCGATCACCGCAAAGTGCGTGGTGTGGTCGCCTTCGCGCCATGCCGGTGCGGGGGCCAAGGTGCTGCTGGGCGTGGCCTGGTAAACGTCGATGCTGTCGGCAAGCCCGGTCAGGTAGTTGCGCGCCAGCAGGCGATTGATCGGGTTGCTGACGTAATCCGGGTCGCCCAGTAGTCCACGATCTCGATAGGCCCGGCGCAGCACTTCAATCACGTAATGGCTGCGCTGGACCGGCTCGGCGCTTTGCCAGGGCAGGCGCTGGAGCATCGCCAGGCTTTGCGCCAAGGCCACGCCACCTGCCGAGGGCGGTGGGCTGCTGATCAATTGGCGTTGGTTGGCCAGGTTGAAACGCAACGGCTCGCGCCAGACGGTGCGGTAGTTGGCCAGGTCATCGAGGGTCCAGATACCGCCCGCCTCGCGGATTCCATCTACCAACTGTTCGGCCAGCACGCCTCGGTAGAAGCCATCACGGCCGTCATCGGCTATGCGTTGCAGGGTGTGGGCCAGCTCTGGCTGGCGGATGACCGCGCCCAGCGGCGGGACTTGGTTGTTCAGCAGAAATAACCGTGCGCTTTCAGGATCGTCACGCAGCGCACTCAGGCGCATGGTGGCGCGGTCGCGATAGATGCGGTCCACGGTAAAGCCCTGGTTCGCCAGGCGAATGGCTGGGGCAAGGCTGTCCTTGAGCGGCAGCTTGCCGTGAGTGGCAGCGAGTTCGGCCAGGGCTTGAGGCAGGCCGGGAATGGCTGCGGCCAACGCGCCATTGATCGAAAGCCCCGGGCTGACTTTGCCCTGCTTGAGGTACATGTCCTCGGTTGCGCCGCCAGGGGCGCGCTCGCGGGCGTCGAGGAAGCGGTAGCGCGGGGTTTGCCCAGCTTCTCGCAGCAGGAAGAAACCACCGCCGCCAAGCCCCGAACCATAGGGTTCGACCACCGCCAGCGCAGCGCTGACGGCAATTGCCGCATCGAAAGCGTTACCACCTTGCGCAAGGATTTGGCCTGCCGCCGCAGTGGCTTGCGCATGCGGGCTGGCGATTGCCGCGCGGCCAGGGCCTTGAGCGTGGGCCGCAGTTGCCAGCAGCGCCAGAACGGCGCCCAGGGCTGCGCTGCGAAACGCGCCGACGAACGGCATCAGGCTTTGCCGGTGATCCGACGGTATTTGGCCATCAGTTCGTCTTCGGTTTCCGGGTGGGCTTCATCCAAGGGGATGCAGTCGACCGGACAAACCTGCTGACACTGCGGCTCGTCGTAATGGCCCACGCACTGGGTGCACAGGTTTGGGTCGATCACGTAGATCTCTTCGCCTTGGGAGATGGCGGCGTTCGGGCACTCGGGTTCGCAGACGTCGCAGTTGATGCAATCGTCGGTGATGATCAGGGACATGGGGGCTCCGGCCGGGGCTCTGGGCCCGGGCATGTTTCAGACCTAATGGGCACAATTGTGCCGCAATCGCGCCCGCAGTGCACGCGGGCGCGACGTCAGGCCGTGTAGATCACTTCTTGAAGCGTTCGGTCAGGGCCTCGGCCACCACCGGATGGACGAACTTGGTGATGTCACCGCCCAATGCGGCAATTTCCCGGACCAGGGTCGAGGAAATGAACGAATAGCGCTCCGACGGCGTCAGGAACAGGCTCTCGACGTCCGGTGCCAGCTGGCGATTCATGTTCGCCAGTTGGAACTCGTACTCGAAATCCGAGACGGCGCGCAGGCCACGCAGGAACACATTGGCATTCTGCTCCTTGGCGAAATGCGCAAGCAGGCTGGAGAAGCCGATGACTTCGACATTGGGCAGGTGCCTGGTGACCTCACGGGCCAGCTCAACCCGCTGTTCCAGGGGGAACAATGGATTTTTCTTGGGGCTGGCCGCCACAGCGATGATCACGTGATCGAACAGACGCGAAGCGCGCTCGACCAGGTCGCCGTGGCCCTTGGTAATAGGGTCGAAAGTACCCGGGTACAACACTCGGTTCATCGCGTCATCCTGGCTTGGAGTGCGTTGGGGAGTCGGATGGTAGCGCAGCGATTGCGCCCGGCCAAGCGGTGCGGCCTGACGAAGGCACTATAGACAGTACGGGTATGGGTTGTCATGTGGCTTGCCTGTATTGGCCTAATCGCGGGGCAAGCCCGCTCCCACGCCCATCGGCGCACGATTCGTGGGAGCGGGCTTGCCCCGCGATCGGCCCAGTTCAGGCTCAGCGGATGAACAGCTTGTAGACCAGGCGCTGCAACGCCCTGCCATACGGCGGATAGATCAATCGCGCCGCGTTGAGCCTTTGCTTGGCCAGCACGGCCTTGGCCTTGCTGAAGGTCAGAAAACCATCCTGGCCATGGTAGTGGCCCATGCCGGATGGGCCGATGCCGCCAAATGGCAGATCATCCTGGGCAACATGCAGCAGGGTGTCATTCAGGCACACTCCGCCGGAGTGGGTGTGATGCACCACGTAGTCCTGCTCGGCCCGGTTGTAGCCAAAATAGTAGAGCGCCAGTGGTCTGGGACGCTGGTTGATGTAGGCCAAGGCGTCCTCAAGACGGTCATAAGGCACTAGCGGCAGTAATGGGCCGAAAATTTCGTCCTGCATCACCTGCATGTCATCGTTCACATCGAACAGCAAATGCGGGGGCAGGCGCCGACCCTGGCGCGTTTCTTCGGGGTACAGGTCGAGCACCTGCGCGCCCTTGTCGCTGGCATCGGCCAGTAGCCGCTCAAGGCGCTGCAGCTGGCGCGGGTTGATGATCGCGCTGTAGTCGCGGTTGTCGGCAATGCTTGGGTACAGGCGCCGGACCGCACGTCGATAGGCCTCGGCGAATGCACCTAAGTGGTCGCGAGGCACCAGCACATAGTCGGGCGCGACACAGGTTTGCCCGGCGTTGAGGGTCTTGCCAAAGGCGATGCGCTCGGCGGCGCCGTCCAGCGCTGCGCTGGGCGAGACGATAGCGGGTGATTTACCGCCCAGCTCCAGGGTTACCGGCGTCAGGTTGTGCGCGGCGGCCAGCATCACCTGGCGGCCGATGCTGGTGGCACCGGTGAACAGCAGGTGATCGAAAGGCAGGCGGGCGAAGGCCTGGCCAACTTCCACCTCGCCGAGCACGACACTGACCAGATCAGCGGGAAATACCCGCTCCAGCAGCGCTTTGAGCGCCGCGGCACTGGCCGGCGTGGCTTCGCTGAGCTTGAGCATCACCCGGTTGCCGGCCGCCAGGGCGCAGGTCAGCGGGCCGATGGCGAGAAACAGCGGGTAGTTCCACGGGACGATAATCCCTACCACGCCCAACGGCTGGTACAGCACGCGCCCGGTCGCTGGCTGGAATGCCAGGCCGACTTTGCGCCGCGCGGGCTTCATCCAGCGCTGCAGGCGTTGCTCGGCATGGCGCAGGCCCTGCACCGACGGCAACAGCTCAGCAAGCAAGGTTTCATCGGCGCTGCGTCCATCGAAGTCGGCGTCAATCGCTTCGATCAGTGCATCTTGGTCCGCCAACAACGCTTCGCGCAGGCTTTTCAGCCATTGTCGGCGCTGGGCTGCGGGTGGCATCGGGTGGCTGGCGAACGCCTGTCGCTGGCTGGCGAACAACGCCTGCAGGTCGAGGTCCGAATGCACAGGGGGCAGGGAAAAAGACGAAGTCATGGGAGCTCCAAGAGGCTGCACAACCCCTAGAGCCTATACTCTAAAGCGGCGCTTGGCTGGAGTTTTTCCCCCTGCTGCAACGGTGCATCTTGGTCGCGATTAACCGTAAGATGCAGCTATCTACAAGCCTGCAGACTGGAGCTGAGCATGGCCCCGCGCATCAAGACCCGTGAGCGCATCGTGCAGAACAGCCTGGAGCTGTTCAACCAACAGGGCGAACGTAGCGTCAGCACCAATCACATTGCCGCGTACATGGAGATTTCTCCCGGCAACCTGTATTACCACTTCCCTAACAAGCAGGCGATTATCGCCGTGCTGTTCAGCCAGTACGAAGAGCTGGTCGACAGTTTCCTGCGACCGCCCCAGGGCCGCGCCGCGACGGTTGAGGACAAGCGCTTCTATCTCAAGGCCTTGCTGGCCGCGATGTGGAATTTTCGCTTTCTGCACCGTGATCTTGAGCACCTGCTTGAAAGCGACCTGGAGCTGGCTGCGCGCTATCGACGTTTTTCCCAACGCTGCCTGCAGCAGGGCCAAGCGATCTACCGTGGTTTCGTCGATGCCGGGATTCTGGCCATGGAGCCTGCGCAGATTGAGTCGCTGACCATCAACGCCTGGATTGTTCTGACCTCTTGGGTACGGTTTCTCAGTACCACTCGCGAACATACCGCGCACTTGGGTGAAGAAGCCTTCAAGCGCGGCGTCTATCAGGTGCTGGTACTGGAGCTCGGCTTCGTCACCGCTGACGCCCGCACTGCCGTGGACGCGCTGTGCCAGGAATTCCACATACCGTTCAACCAAGCCCTGGAGCAGTGAGCCAGGGCTTTCGTGCCATTGATCAGGAGATTGTCATGCCCCTTGCGCAATTGATCACCCCGCAACAGCTGGCCGAGCAACTCGACTCGCCCAAACTGGTGATCCTCGATTGTCGTTTCGCCCTGGAAGACGTGGACTACGGCCAACGCAGCTATGCCGAGGGACATATCGCCGGGGCGCATTTTGCTGATCTGGAACGGGACTTGAGTGGCAAGGTGGTCAAGGGCGTGACCGGTCGTCATCCACTGCCCGAGCCGCAGCGCCTAGTCGAGCGCTTGCGCGAGTGGGGTGTGGATAACGACAGCCAGGTGGTGCTGTATGACGATGGTCCCGGCGCCTTTGCGGCCCGTGCCTGGTGGTTGCTGGCGTGGCTGGGTAAGCGCGACGGGGTATCGATTCTCGATGGCGGCCTCAAGGCCTGGCACGCGGCGCACCTACCGTTGAGTCTGGATCCTGCACCCAAGCGCGAAGGCACCTTCAGCGGCGAGCCAGACATGCACCTGTTGATCGATGCCGAACAGCTGGCCAAGACGCTGAAAAAACCAGAGTTGACCCTGATCGATGCCCGCGGTCTGCCGCGTTTTCGCGGTGAAGTCGAACCGATCGATCCGGTGGCTGGGCATATTCCGGGCGCTCAATGCGCTGCATTTACTGACAATCTGGGCGCAGATGGGCGCTTTTTACCTGCTGATCAGCTCAAGCAGCGCTTTGACGAGAAGCTGGCGGGACGTGCGCCCGAGCAGTTGGTGGCGTATTGCGGGTCAGGGGTGACAGCTTGTCACAACCTATTCGCCTTGGCATTGGCGGGGTATCCGCTAGGCAGGCTGTATGCGGGGTCGTGGAGCGAGTGGATCAATGATCCGCAACATGGGGTTGCGACAGGCGACTGAACCTGACTTCAAGTGGAGGCTGGCCAACGATTCGGGCTCAGCCTCCCTCTACCAGCCACTGCGGAATCCGTCGCTCCAGGTAATACCCCGGATTGCGCAGGCTGCCATCGACAAACCCGACATGCCCACCACGGCTGTGCAGCTCGAAGTGCGTCTGCGGCGCCAGCTCGTCCGCCGTGGGCAAGCTGTGGCTGAACACGAACGGGTCGTCGCTGGAGTGAATGATCAGGGTCGGCGTGCGATTTTCGCCCAGGTAATAGCGGCTCGATGAGCGCCGATAGTAATCGTGCGCATCGCTAAAGCCGTTGAGCGGCGCGGTCACCTTGCCATCGAAATCCCAGAACGTGCGCAAATTGCGCAGAGTGCCGAGGCGCTCCAGCGCCGCCACCCCTTCCTGGTGGCCGTTAGCGCGCAAATGCCGCTCCTTGTGCTGCACGTAGGCGAGCATTTCACGCATGAAGTGCGCCTGGTAGACCTTGGAAAAGCCCTGACCGATGCGGTCGGCACACTCGTCCAGACGAAACGGCACCGACACCGCTACCGCTGCCTGCAGTTGGCTGGCCGAGCCGCTTTCACCCAGATACTTGAGCAACACATTGCCGCCCAGTGAATAGCCAACTGCATACAGCGGCGCCAGTGGCCGCTGGGCACGCAGATGGCTGATGGCTTCGGCGAGGTCTTCGCTGGCGCCGGAGTGATAACTGCGGGCCAGCAGGTTCGGCTCGCCCGAGCAGCCACGCCAGTTCACCGCGACACTGGCCCAGCCACGCGCCAGCAAGGCTTGCTGCAAGCCTTTGACGTAGGGTGAGTTGGATGAGCCGGTCAGGCCGTGGAGCACCAGCACCAGCGGTGCGTCATGCTGATGCGGGCCGTGCCAGTCGAGGTCGAGGAAGTCGCCATCGGCCAGCCAGAGCCGCTCTCGGCTGCGCTGCAATTCGGGCATCTTGCGCCAGAGCGGCCCCCACAAGGTTTGCAGGTGGGGGTTGGAAATCCCGGTGGCCGGGCGGAACGTGGCGGTGAGGCTGGGCATGCTGGGCGACTCTTTGTGTGCCTGCCTAGAGTGCCATGGAACACCGCCACTGTACCTACGCTATTGGTCGGCAATCAGCCCCGTTGCCACAACGCGTAATGCACCTGGCCGGTTTTCTTCTCGCGGTGCAGGCGCCAGTTGGCTGGCATCTGCAGCGAGGATGGCGCGGCTTCGCTTTCTGTGTAGATCCAGGCGCGCTCACGTAGCCACTGATGCTGTTCGAGCAGGTTGCAGGTGTTGGCCAGCAGGTCCTGGTGAAACGGTGGGTCGAGGAACACCACGTCGAACTGCTTTTTCGCCTCGCCGTCCAGATAGCGCAGGGCATCGGTCTGCAAGATCTGCCCGCGCGGGCAGCGCAGCAGTTCCAGGTTGTCCTTGAGGTTGCTGATGGCTGCCGGGTTGCTGTCCAGTGCCACGGCATCTTCGGCGCCGCGAGACAACGCTTCAAGGACCAGGGCGCCACTGCCGGTGAAAGCGTCGAGCACCTGGGCGCCCTCGATGTAGGGGGCGAGCCAGTTGAACACGGTTTCGCGCACGCGATCAGGGGTTGGGCGCAGGCCTGGGCCCGCAGGCACCGGCAGGCGACGGCTACGCCACTCGCCAGCGATGATGCGCAGGTGGCCCTGGCCTTGGCTCGCGCCCTGGGCGGCGCGAGCGGGGGTGGATGGCTTGGCCATTAATGCTCCGGTACGCCAAGCGGCTGCTCGGCGGGTTTGTCAGTAGGCGGTGGCAGTGGTTTTTGCGGCACTTTCGGGCCAACCGTGACGATCACCAGTTTGTCCGCCGCCAGGTGTTTGTTCATGGCTGCCTTGACCTGCTCGACGGTCAGGCTCTGCGACTGCTGCATGAAGTCTTCGAGCCAGGTCAGCGGCAGGTTGTAGAAGCCGATCGCGCCCAGCTGGCCGACGATACTGGCGTTGCTGGCATTGGACAGCGGGAAGCTGCCGGCCAGTTCGCGCTTGGCGTCGTCCAGCTCTTGCTGGGTGGGGCCATTGCTGAGGTAGTCGGCGAGGATATCCTGCACCAGCTTGAGGGTGCCTTCGCTCAGTTCGGCGCGGGTTTGCAAGTTGATCATGAACGGGCCACGCACCTGCATCGGGCTGAACACCGAGTAGACGCCGTAGGTCAGGCCGCGTTTTTCCCGCACTTCGCTCATCAGCCGGGTGCCAAAAGCACCGCCACCGAGGATCTGGTTGCCCAGCGACAGCGCAGCCCAGTCTGGATCCTGGCGGTCGATACCCAGCTCGGCGAGCATCAGGTGGGTCTGCTTGGACGGGAAGTCGATATGGGTGACGCCGGCCTTGGGCTCGCTCGGCTCGGCTGGTTTGGCCAGGGCGGTACCTTTAGGCAGCGCGGCGGAGACTTGAGCGGCGATGGCTTCGGCTTCGCTACGGCTCAGATCACCGACCAAGGCGATCACCGCATTGCCTGCGGCATAGGCCTTGGCATGGAAGTCGCGCAGCTGTTGCTGAGTGATCCCAGGGATGCTCTGGGCGGTGCCGTCGCTCGGGTGCGCGTAGGGGTGGCTGCCATACAGGTTGGCGAACAGCGCCTTGCCGGCGATCTTGCCTGGGTTCTGCTTTTCGTACTCGAAACCGGCCAACAGCTGGTTCTGGATACGCTTGAGGGCGTCGGCGGGGAAGGTTGGCTTACCGGCGACTTCAGCGAACAGTTTCAGTGCCGGTTCACGTTTGTCCGGGGCGCTGAGGCTGCGCAGGGTAGCAACCGCCATGTCCCGGTAGGAGCCGTTGCCAAAGTCCGCGCCCAGGCCTTCGAAGCCTTCGGCGATGGCGGTCACGTCCTTGCCGGCGACCCCTTCGTTGAGCATGGCGTTGGTCAAGGTGGCCAGGCCAGGGACGTCGCCATCCTGGCTGCTACCGGCGGCGAAGGTCACGCGCAGGTCGAACATCGGCAACTCACGGGCCTCGACGAACAGCACCCGCGCGCCTTCGGCGGTGGTCCAGTTCTGGATGTTCAGCTCGCGTCGGCTGGGCGTCTTGCCGTCCAGCTCGGCCAGCGATTGCAGGGTATTGGTCGGGCGGGCGGCAGCGCTGTCGGCCTTGCCCGCGTTGTCCGATTGGGCAGGGCGGGCCAACAGCAAGGCTGCGGCCACTACCAGCGCGATGATGCCCAGGCCGATCAGGGTATAGCGTGGGGCGCTGCGATCACTCATGAGCGGACTCCTCGGGCAGTACATGGGCAACGCTCAGGCGTTCGCGGGTGAAATAGGTGCGGGCGGCGTCCTGGATGTCCTGCGGGGTCACGCGCTTGAGCTCATCCAGTTCGCTGTCGATCAGCTTCCAGGACAGGCCCACGGTTTCCAGCTGGCCAATGGTGGTGGCCTGGCTGCTGATGGAATCGCGGTCATACACCAGCCCGGCGATGACCTGGGCGCGCACGCGCTCGAGCTCTTCGGCGGTCGGCGGGGTGGTCTTGAGCTCGTCGAGCAGCTGCCAGATGCCTTTTTCCACATCCGCCAGGGTTTTCTGCTTTTGCACGTTTGGCGTGGCCGAGATCAGGAACAGGCTGTCGCCGCGGGTGAAGGCGTCGTAACCGGAGGATGCGCCGGCCACCAGTTCCTGGCCGCGCTCCAGGCGCGCGGGCATGCGTGCGCTGTAGCCGCCGTCGAGCAGCGCCGAGATCAGGCGCAGGGCGTGCACGCTACGTGGGTCCTTGGCAGTGGCCAGGCCCGGCACGTTGAAGCCGTAGATCAGGTTCGGCAGCTGGGTGCGCACATGCAGGGTGAGTTGGCGCAGGCCAGGCTCGGCCAATTCCAGCGGCAGCTTGGAAGGCGGCACCGTGCGCTTGGGAATGGCACCGAAGTACTTTTGCGCCAGGCCCTTGACCTCATCGACGGTGACATTGCCGACCACCACCAGGGTGGCGTTGTTCGGCGCGTACCAGGACTCGTACCAGTGGCGCAGCTCCTCGACCTTCATGCGGTCCAGGTCGGCCATCCAGCCGATGGTTGGGGTGTGGTAGCCGCTGGCCGGGTAGGCCATGGCGCTGAACAGCTCGAACGCCTTGGCATTGGGCTGGTCGTCTGTGCGCAGGCGGCGCTCTTCCTTGATGACCTCGATCTCGCGGCTGAATTCGTCGGCCGGAAGACGCAGGCTGGCCAGGCGGTCGGCCTCAAGCTCCAGGGCGACCGGCAGCCGATCTCGGGCCAGAACCTGGTAATAAGCGGTGTAGTCGTCGCTGGTGAAGGCGTTTTCTTCCGCGCCCAGATCACGCAGGATGCGCGAGGCTTCACCAGGGCCAAGCTTGGCGCTGCCTTTGAACATCATGTGTTCGAGGGCATGCGACAGACCGGTCTGGCCCGGGGTCTCGTAGCTGGAACCGACCTTGTACCAGATCTGCGAGACCACCACTGGCGCGCGATGGTCTTCGCGCACGACCACTTTCAGGCCGTTGTCGAGGATGAACTCGTGGGTCGGTTGCGGATCGGCGGCGAGGGCTGCCAGCGGCAGGCAGAGCGTGCTGAGCAACAGGCCAGCGGCACGGCGGGCTAGAGCATTCATACGTTGATTAACCTGTACGGCGGCCCGCTTCGGTTTAGCGTCGGCGGGCCAGGAGGTGCTAGGATACTGATCCGGTTGCCTGGCGACCATGCCTGTCGCCGTTCTGGCCCGCAGGACCTACGACAAAACGTTGCGCATGAACCAGCCGGATTCAAGATAGTCTGTTCTGCGTGATAGAGAATTCCAGATGCGCCGCTAATGGCCCATCGCTACCCTGAGATAGCCGTCTTCCATGTTTGGTTCCAACGACGACAAAAAAGCGCCGGCCGAGGCTGGCGAGAAGAAAGGCCTGTTCGGCTGGTTCCGCAAGAAACCGCAGCAACCTGTCGCCGAACAGCCGCAAACGCCTGAGCCTGAGGCTGCCGAGCCGATTGTGCCCGTTGAGCAGCCTGCTCCGGACGCACAGGTGACGCAGCCCGAGCCTGCCCCTGTGCAGAGCTCGCCAGCGGCAGAAATCGAGCAGCCACCACAGAACCCTGTGGCCGCGACCGTGACGCCGACTGCCGAGCCGGCTCACACCCCTGTCAGCTCGCTGGTTTTGCCGGTGGCCGAAGAGCCTGTGGCGCTGGTTCCTGACCTTGAGCCTATGGAGCCCCCGGCGATCCCGCTGCGCCCGGCTGTCGAACCTGTGGCCCCGGTGGTGCAGGCGCCCGAGCCCGCTGCGCTGCAGCCTGAAGCTGTCGCCGTGGCTCCGGTCATCGAGCCGCAGCCTGTCGAGCCTGTTGTTGCTACTGCTGCCGTAGCTGAGCCAGAGCCGGTTGTCGTGGCGCCAGTGCTCCAAGCGCAGCCAACGCCCGCTGTGGAAGCCGCGCCGATCGTCGCCGAGCCTGAACCTGACCAGGCCCCAGCGGGGGTTGCCAATGAGCAGTCCAAGCTCGGCTTCTTCGCTCGCCTCAAACAAGGCCTGTCGAAGACCAGTGCCAGCATCGGCGAAGGCATGGCCAGCCTGTTCCTGGGCAAGAAAGTCATCGACGACGACCTGCTCGACGAGATCGAGACCCGCCTGCTGACCGCTGACGTTGGGGTTGAGGCCACCTCGACCATCGTCCAGAACCTGACCCAGAAGGTTGCCCGTAAACAGCTGGCTGACGCTGACGCGTTGTACAAGTCGCTGCAGGAAGAACTGGCCGCGTTGCTGCGCCCGGTCGAGCAGCCGCTGAAGGTCGAAGCGCAAAACAAGCCCTATGTGATCCTCGTGGTCGGCGTGAACGGCGCCGGCAAGACCACTACCATCGGCAAGCTGGCCAAGAAGCTGCAGCTCGATGGCAAGAAAGTCATGCTGGCCGCCGGTGACACCTTCCGCGCCGCGGCTGTAGAGCAGTTGCAGGTCTGGGGTGAGCGTAACCAGATTCCGGTCATCGCCCAGCACACCGGTGCCGATTCGGCCTCGGTGATCTTCGACGCCGTGCAGGCCGCCAAGGCCCGTGGCGCGGATGTACTGATCGCTGATACCGCCGGTCGTCTGCATACCAAAGACAACCTGATGGAAGAGCTGAAGAAGGTCCGCCGGGTCATTGCCAAGCTTGATGCCGACGCGCCGCACGAAGTGCTGCTGGTGCTCGATGCCGGTACCGGCCAGAACGCTATCAGCCAGGCCAAGTACTTCAACCAGAGTGTCGAACTCACCGGCCTGGCCCTGACCAAGCTGGACGGCACCGCCAAGGGCGGGGTGATCTTCGCCCTGGCCAAGCAGTTCAAGCTGCCGATTCGCTTCATTGGCGTCGGTGAAGGCATCGACGATCTGCGCACCTTCGAGGCCGAGCCTTTCGTCAAAGCCCTGTTTGCCGAGCGGGAGCATTCATGATTCGATTCGAACAGGTTGCCAAGCGCTACCCTAATGGCCACGTCGGCCTGCATGAACTGAGTTTCCGCGCGCGCCGGGGCGAGTTCCTGTTCGTCACCGGCCACTCTGGCGCCGGTAAGAGCACCTTGCTGCGCCTGCTGCTGGCCATGGAGCGTCCGACCAGCGGCAAGCTGCTGCTGGCAGGGCAAGACCTTGGACAGATCAGCAATTCGCAGATCCCGTTCCTGCGTCGGCAGATCGGCGTGGTGTTCCAGAACCACCAATTGCTGTTCGATCGCACGGTATTCAACAACATCGCCCTGCCGCTGCAGATTCTCGGCTTGTCCAAGGCCGAGATCGCCAAGCGTGTGGATTCGGCGCTCGAGCGCGTGTCGTTGAGTGACAAAGGCGAGCTGTTCCCGGCAGACTTGTCCACTGGCCAGCAGCAGCGGGTCGGTATTGCTCGCGCCATCGTCCATCAGCCAGCTTTGCTGCTGGCTGACGAACCGACCGGTAACCTCGATCCACGCCTGGCGGCGGAGATCATGGGCGTGTTCGAGGACATCAATCGCCTGGGTACCACGGTATTGATCGCCAGTCACGACCTGGCCCTGATCGCGCGCATGCGTCACCGCATGCTGACCCTGCAACGCGGCCGTCTGATCGGCGATGGGGAGGCCGGGCAATGAGCACCACACGTACACCAAAGGTTTCCGAGCGCGTCGCGCCCAAGCCTGCTGATCCGCAGCCGAGCAAGAAGCGCGGCGGCCACGATGACGACGGCCCGGATTTTCGCACCCTGTTCAATGCCTGGCTGGAAAGCCACCGGGCGAGCATGGCCGACAGCCTGCGCCGACTGGGCAAGCAGCCTATCGGTAGTTTCTTCACCTGCCTGGTGATGGCTGTGGCCTTGAGCATGCCGATGGGCCTGTCGCTGCTGCTGAAGAATGTCGAGCAACTGGGCGGTTCCTGGCAGCGTGCTGCACAGATTTCGCTGTACCTGAAGCTCGATGCCGGTAGCCGCGAAGGTGAGGCGCTGCGCGATGAAATCAAGGGCATGCCCGGGGTGGCCGATGCCCAATACGTCAGCCGCGAGCAGGCGTTGGAAGAGTTCCAGCAACAGTCCGGCCTTGGCGAAGCACTGCGTGAGTTGCCGGACAACCCGTTGCCGGGTGTCGTCGTGGTGACCCCGACCGAAGTCGACAAGCCCGCTTTGGAAGCCCTGCGTCAGCGCCTTTCGGAGCTGCCACGGGTTGAAGTGGCGCAGCTCGACCTGGTCTGGGTTGAGCGTCTGGCGGCGATTCTCAAGCTGGGCGACCGGTTCGTCTTCGGCTTGGCCGTGATGCTGATTTCTGCCTTGCTGTTAGTAATCGGTAACACAATTCGTCTACATATTGAAAACCGCCGTGTCGAGATCGAAGTGATCAAGCTGGTAGGCGGCACGGACAGCTACGTGCGCCGGCCTTTCCTGTACATGGGGGCGCTGTATGGACTGGGTGCCGGGCTGTTGGCCTGGGGCATCCTGGCGTTCGGGCTGGACTGGCTCAACGACGCGGTAGTCGGCCTTTCTGGCCTGTATGGTAGTGATTTCGCACTTGGCGGAGTGCCAGCGTCCGATGGTCTGTCGCTCTTGATTGGTGCAGTGTTGTTAGGGTATATCGGTGCATGGATTGCGGTGGCCCGCCACTTGAATGAGCTGGCCCCACGATAATGTTTTTGCGCCAGCATTGACTTTCTTACCGTTCTGGGAACTTGTTTCGCGGTTCCCGGTCAATGTTGGCAGTGCCCACAAGGCACGAGTCCAGTGAGTCGGAGGTTCTTGAATGACCACTTCGTTGCAACCTGCATATGCTTTGGTTCCCGGGGCAAACCTGGAAGCCTATGTGCACACGGTCAACAGCATTCCCCTGCTGACGCCCGAGCAGGAGCGTGAACTGGCCGAGCGTCTCTTTTACGAGCAGGATCTTGAGGCCGCTCGGCAAATGGTAATGGCCCACCTGCGTTTCGTCGTGCATATCGCGCGCAGCTATGCCGGCTACGGGCTGGCCCAGGCCGACCTGATTCAGGAAGGCAACGTTGGCCTGATGAAGGCGGTAAAACGCTTCAACCCGGAAATGGGCGTGCGTCTGGTGTCCTTCGCGGTGCACTGGATCAAGGCCGAGATCCACGAATTCATCCTGCGCAACTGGCGCATCGTCAAGGTGGCTACCACCAAGGCCCAGCGCAAGCTGTTCTTCAACCTGCGCAGCCAGAAGAAACGCCTGGCCTGGCTGAACAACGACGAAGTGCATCGGGTTGCCGAGAGCCTCGGCGTCGAGCCACGTGAAGTCCGCGAGATGGAAAGCCGCCTGAGCGGTCAGGACATGGCTTTCGATCCGGCCGCAGAGGCTGATGACGACAGCGCCTTCCAGTCGCCTGCGCATTACCTGGAAGACCACCGCTACGACCCGGCCATGCAGCTTGAGGATGCCGACTGGAGCGACAACTCCACCAGCAACCTGCACGAGGCCTTGAGTGGCCTGGACGAGCGTAGTCGGGACATCCTCTATCAGCGCTGGCTGGCCGAAGAAAAGGCCACGCTGCATGAGCTGGCAGAGAAGTACAGCGTGTCGGCTGAGCGTATTCGTCAGCTGGAGAAGAACGCGATGAACAAGGTCAAGGCGCTGATTGCCATCTGATTGGTTGCCAGACGGTTAAAAAACCGCCTCTCCCTTACGGGGCAGGCGGTTTTTTTTGGGGCAGTGCTAGTGCTATCGCGGGGCAAGCCCGCTCCCACGAGAGACTGAACGTGCCGGACAGATCGTGGGAGCGGGCTTGCCCCGCGATAGAGCCTCAAGGCCCCCGTGAAGCCTCCAGCTGCATCAAATAGCTGGTGCCACCCAATTGGCTCATCTGCCGCCGAATCCACCCCGCCCGGCTCGCGACATAGGCGCTGGGCCGGCCAGCATTCCACTTGAGTGGGCTCGGCAGCACCGCCGCCAATTGCGCAGCCTGTTGGCGAGTAAGGCGGCTGGCATCCACGCCAAAGTGATAACGCGCCGCCGCTTGGGCGCCAAACACCCCTGGCCCCCATTCGACGCTGTTCAGATACACCTCAAGGATCCGCTCCTTCGACCAGAACAGCTCGATCAATGCGGTAAACCAGGCCTCCAGCCCTTTGCGCAACCAGCTGCGCCCCGACCACAGGAACAGGTTCTTGGCCACCTGCTGAGTCAAGGTACTGGCCCCGCGAATGTTGCCACCGCGCTCGTTATGCGCCAGTGCGGCCTGGATCGCTGGAATGTCGAAGCCCCAGTGGTTGGCGAATTTCTGGTCTTCGCCGGCAATCACCGCCACTTTCAGGTCATCGGAAATGCGCTCCCACGGCTCCCAGTCGCGCTGCAGGTCAATCGGCTCGCCACTGAACCAGGACTGCACCTTGCGCTCGACCATCAGCGCCGTGCCCGGTGGCGGTATCCAGCGCAGCACCAGAACCAGCACGATACTGCCAGCAGCAAACCAGAGCAGGGCGCGGACAACGCGGCGGAAAAAAGATGACAGCATGGCGATGGCTTGGCCGGACCGATGGAAGGGGCCATTATACAGACCCCTTTCGAGGAGTCGTCCCATGCTTCGCAGCTTCCTGATGCTCGCCGCGTTTTTCGGATTCACCGGTGTCGCCCTGGGTGCGTTCGCTGCCCACGGTCTGAAAAACCGCCTCAGCGCCGAGTACCTGGCCATCTTTCATACCGGTGTGACCTATCAACTGGTGCATACCTTGGCGATCTTTGCTGTTGCGCTGCTCGCCGCGCACCTGCCGGGGCGCCTGGTGGGCTGGGCCGGCGGTCTGTTCGCGCTGGGGATCGTGCTGTTCTCCGGTAGCCTGTACCTGTTGACCCTGAGCGGTTTGGGCAAGCTGGGCATCATTACCCCGATCGGTGGCCTGTGCTTGCTCGCGGGCTGGCTGTGCCTGGGCCTGGCAGCTTGGCGTCTGGGCTGACCGACTGGTCCACAATCGCGACTAATGGTGCCCGCCACCCTTGGGTTAAACGGTGGATCGGGGCTAGAATGCGGGCCCCAAAGAACAATGGTGGCCGTGCGCATGCGCATTCAACTGAACGGTGAACCCTACGAATTGCCCGCTGGCGAGAGCGTTGCCGCCTTGCTCGCTCGGCTGGAGCTGACCGGTCGCCGGGTGGCGGTGGAGCTTAACCTGGATATCGTGCCGCGCAGCCAGCACGACAGCACCCAGCTCAGCGAGGGTGACCAGGTCGAAGTGGTCCATGCCATTGGTGGCGGCTAAGCCTGCCCCGGCAATTCACTGAACGCCCCGCAACCTTTCCAGAGGAACACAGATGAGCAACGTTCGTAGCGACAAGCCCTTCACCCTGGCCGGGCGCACTTTCCAGTCGCGCCTGCTGGTCGGCACCGGCAAGTACCGTGACATGGAAGAAACCCGCCTGGCCATCGAGGCCTCGGGTGCCGAGATCGTCACCGTTGCTGTGCGCCGCACCAACCTTGGCCAGAATCCGGGCGAGCCGAACCTGCTCGACGTGCTGCCGCCAGATCGCTACACCATCCTGCCGAACACCGCAGGCTGCTACGACGCGGTCGAAGCCGTGCGTACCTGCCGCCTGGCCCGCGAGCTGCTCGATGGCCACAACCTGGTCAAGCTCGAAGTACTGGCCGACCAGAAGACCTTGTTCCCTAACGTCATCGAAACCCTCAAGGCCGCCGAAGTGCTGGTCAAGGACGGTTTCGACGTGATGGTCTACACCAGCGACGATCCGATCATTGCCCGTCAGTTGGCCGAGATCGGCTGCATCGCGGTCATGCCGCTGGCAGGCCTGATCGGTACCGGCCTGGGCATCTGCAATCCGTACAACCTGCAGATCATCCTCGAAGAATCCAAGGTGCCGGTATTGGTCGACGCAGGCGTGGGTACCGCCTCTGACGCCACCATTGCCATGGAAATGGGCTGTGAGGCTGTGCTGATGAACTCCGCCATTGCCCACGCTCAGCAGCCGGTGTTGATGGCTGAAGCCATGAAGCATGCAATCGTAGCTGGTCGTCTGGCGTATCTCGCTGGGCGCATGCCGAAGAAACTCTATGCCAGCGCCTCGTCGCCGCTGGATGGTCTGATCAAGTAAGAGCCCCTGATGACTGAATCGCAAGAAACGCCGATCACCGCTGACGGCGAAGAGCGCCCACACCGCCGCATCAAGAGTTTCGTGATGCGCGCCGGGCGCATGACCGAAGGCCAGCAACGTGGTCTGGACCAGGGCGGCCCCCTGTTCATCCTGCCCCTGGCTGACAGCCCAGTGGACTACGACCAGGTGTTCGGTCGCTCGGCGCCGCGCACCCTGGAGATCGGCTTTGGCATGGGCCATTCGCTGCTGGAGATGGCTGCTGCCGCGCCTGAGCAGGACTTCATCGGTGTCGAAGTCCACCGTCCAGGTGTCGGCGCGCTGCTCAATGGCGTGCTGACCCAGGGTCTGAAGAACCTGCGTGTGTACGACTGCGACGCGATCGAAGTGCTTAACCGCTGTGTGGCCGACAACAGCCTGGATCGGTTGATGCTGTTCTTCCCCGACCCATGGCATAAGGCGCGCCACCACAAGCGCCGGATCGTCCAGCTGGAGTTCGCTGAGCTGGTGCGACGCAAGCTCAAGCCGGGCGGTGTATTCCATATGGCTACCGACTGGGAGCCGTATGCCGAGTACATGCTGGAAGTGATGAGCGCCGCGCCGGGCTACCGCAACCAGGCGGCCGATGGTGCTTATGTGCCGCGCCCGCAAGAGCGCCCGATCACCAAGTTCGAACGCCGCGGCGAGCGACTTGGGCATGGGGTGTGGGACTTGAAGTTCGAGAAGCTGAGCTGATCGCTGGGCTGCAAGCCGGCCTTTGGATGGCAGAACCTGCTGTAGCGCAGGTGAAAAAAACCGCCCTGCGAGGGGCGGTTTTTTTTGATCCGGCCTCAGCAGAATCAATGCCAGCTAACTGATTGAGTTGGCTCTTGTGGGAGCGGGCTTGCCCGCGAACGAGGGCAAAGCCCTCGCCTTACATCAATGGGTATGTACCGGCCTCTTCGCGGGCAAGCCCGCTCCTACAGGGGTTGGCGTTGGCCTATCCCGCGCGCTGGCTTCATCCCCGCCGATCAGCCACCACGCCAATCAACACCAGCACCACCAGCAGCACCGGCGCCAGCGCATAGTTGTTGAACTGGCTCAGCCCCTTCACCACCCACGGCGTCGCATAGATCAGCGCCGCGCCGCTGCCGATCATTACCAGCAGTGCCATGAACGGCACGCGCAGCGCACCAGCCAGGCCGCCTAGACGCTGTTCTACCCATGCCTTGATATCAGTGCCGAACAGCACTAGCAGGCAGCCTACCAGTGCCAGGGAAATCTCCGACAAATTGCTGCGGCTCCAGCGCGATACGGTCGCAAGCAGGTCAAGTACCAGGTCCATGGGTCATCCTTAGGTCAAGAAATACTGCAGCAGGTCATTGAGGAACAGCTGGCCGCGTGGGGTCGCGGCCAGTCGATCCGGTTCGACCTGCAAAAGGCCCTTTTGTTCGGCCTCACGACGGGCTTGGGCAAGCTGCTCCAACGGCAGGCCGGTACGGCGGCTGAACAGCTCGGCTTCCACTCCGTGGGTCAGGCGCAGGGCGTTCATCAGGAACTCGAACGGCAGCTCATCGACTGGCAGCAGCTTCTCGCCAGCCTTGTACGGCTTGGCCGGGTTCAGGTAGTCCTTGGGCAGGCGGGTCTTCCAGGTGCGCAGGATGCGCCCATCGGCGAACGACAGCTTGCCGTGGGCACCCGCGCCAATGCCGATGAAGTCGCCAAAGCGCCAGTAATTGAGGTTGTGCCGCGCTGCCCGGTCTGGCTGGGCGTAGGCGGAGACTTCGTATTGAGCGAAGCCGTGCTGGGCGAGCAGCGCCTGGCCGGCTTCCTGGATATCCCAGAGGATATCGTCTTCGGGCAGCTCCGGTGGCTGGTTCCAGAACACCGTGTTCGGCTCCACGGTCAGCTGGTACCAGGACAAGTGCGTGGGGCCGAGGTCGATGGCCTGTTGCAGGTCGCCCAGGGCGTCGTCCAGCGACTGCTCAGGCAGGCCGTGCATGAGGTCCATGTTGAAGTTGTCGAAGCCCGCTGCACGGGCCATGTCGGCTGCTCGAATTGCTTCGTCGCCATTATGGATGCGGCCCAGCTTCTGAAGCTTGGCTGGCTGGAAGCTCTGCACGCCAATCGACAGCCGATTGATACCGGTCTGCCGGTAGGCCTTGAACTTGTCCTGCTCGAAGGTCCCGGGGTTGGCTTCCAGGGTGATCTCGATATCCGCAGCGAACGGGATACGTTGCTCCACCCCGCGCAGCAGGCGCCCCAGCGCATCGGCGCTGAACAGGCTCGGCGTGCCGCCACCAAAGAAGATCGAACTGATCGCTCGGCCCTGAACGGCAGCCAGCTCTTGATCGAGATCGGCCAGCAGCGCGTCGACGTATTCAGCCTCTGGCAGCTGTGGGCCGGCCTGGTGCGAGTTGAAGTCGCAGTAGGGGCACTTGCGCACGCACCAGGGGATATGGATGTACAGCGACAACGGCGGCAGTTCCGGCAGCGCCAGGCGTGGCACGTGCAGACTGGCCCCAGCCGCTCCGGGGTGGAGCAGCTGGATGGACGGCTTTTCGGTCATGCCAGTCCCAAACGCTGACGCAGCAGGACCATGGCGCGGGCGCGATGGCTGAGCTGGTTCTTTTCGACAGGGCTCAACTCGGCGCTGGAGCACTCGCGCTCCGGAACCCAGAACAGCGGGTCATAGCCAAAGCCGTGTTCGCCGCTGGCGGCATGCAGGATGCTGCCGTGCCACAGGCCTTCGCAGAGGATAGGCAGCGGGTCGTCGGCATGCCTAACCAAGGCCAGGACGCAGACGAACTGCGCGCCGCGCTGATCGTCCGGGACATCCTTGAGGGCGTCGAGCAGCTTGGCGTTATTCGCCGCGTCGCCCTTGCCGTCAGCGTAGCGAGCCGAGTAGATCCCGGGTGCGCCGCCAAGGTAGTCCACCGCCAGCCCCGAGTCATCGGCCAGCGCCGGCAAGCCGGAAATACGCGCAGCGTTACGGGCCTTGAGGATGGCGTTCTCGACGAACGACAGGCCGGTCTCTTCCGGCTCGACCTGGCTGAATTCACCGATCGAGCGCAGCTGCACGGACGCGCCGAGCATGGCCTGGAGCTCCTTGAGCTTGCCAGCGTTATGGCTGGCCAATACGAGTTGCTGGAAATTCATCATTCGCCTGGGAACACTTCCTGGTTGAAGCTGAGTTTATGACTGACGCCGCCAGTCTCGATGTTCAAGTCGAAGGTCAGGGTTTCTGCCTGGTCGATCTTGAACTGCGCGATGTAGTACACCGCGCCCTGGTCGGCGATCTGCTTGAACGACAGCGGGCTGCTGCGTCCGGTCAGGTCTTTGACGGTGCCGCTGACCACCGCCATGCCCGGCTTGCCGGCCTTGAGCACGGCAATGTTCAGTACGCCCTGATTCTTGCTGCGGGTCAGGCCGGTGGCGGCGGCGATCTCTGGCTGCAGCATGCTCGAGGTAAAGGCGCTGTAGTGCACCGTGACGTCGCCGAAGTCCTGCTTGCGCTCAGGCTTGGCAGCATCGGCAGCCAGTACTGGCAGGGCCAGGCACAGGCTGATCAGGAAAAGAGCTAGACGACGCATGGTGCCATTCCTCCGGGGTGGGCAGATCAGACCGCGACCTGATGTTCCGTCAGGCCCGGGCTGCTGAGGCGATAGATGCCGATCTCACCTAGAAGATTAGGCCATACCCGCCCGCCCAACCCATTACGGTGCAAACGGTCGACCGCCAAACGGTCGAGGACCTTGGCCCGGTGCTCGTGGCACAGGTTCTCGAAGTCGGCGAAGGTACAGAAGTGAATGTTCGGCGTGTTGTACCAGGTATACGGCATGAAGTCCGAGACCGGCATGCGGCCTTTGGTCGCCAGGTACCAACGGCAGCGCCAGTGGCCGAAGTTGGGGAAGGTGATGATGCACTCGCGGCCCACTCGCAGCATCTCCGAGAGAATCCGGTCGGGATACTCGACGGCCTGCAGCGCTTGGGTCATGACCACTACGTCGAAGCTGTTGCTGGCGAAGTTGCCCAGGCCTTTGTCCAGGTCCTGCTCGATGACGTTGACGCCCTTGGCCACGCAGGCGGCGATGTTGTCGGCGTCGATTTCCAGGCCGTAGCCGGTAACGCCTTTACGGTCGCGCAACGAAGCCAGCAGCTCGCCGTTGCCGCAGCCAAGGTCAAGTACCCGGCTGCCGGCGGGGATCCAGTCGTGGATGATTTCCAGGTCGGCTCTCATGCTGTCCTCAGATGGCGATGCGGTTCATGTAGTTCGAGAATCCCTGCATGTAGCGAGGCGTGGGGATCAGGAAGGCATCGTGCCCGTAGGGGGAGTCGATTTCCAGGTAACAGACGTTCTTGCGCGCCGCCATCAGGGCATCGACGATCTCCCGCGAGCGGGCCGGCGAGAACCGCCAGTCGGTGGTGAACGACATGATGCAGTAGTCGGCGCTAACGTGGGCCAGGGTCGCGGCAAGATCGCCAGCGTGCGCTGCGGCCGGGTCGAAGTAGTCCAGGGCCTTGGTCATCAGCAGGTAGGTGTTGGCGTCGAAGCGCCCGGAGAACTCCTCACCTTGATAGCGCAGGTAGCTCTCGACTTGGAATTCCACGCTGTGGAAGTCGTAGTTGAGTTTGTCGCTCTTGAGCTCACGACCGAATTTCTCACCCATCGAGTCGTCCGACAGGTAGGTGATGTGGCCAACCATGCGCGCCAGCATCAGGCCGCGCTTGGGGATCACGCCCTGGTCCTGGAACGAGCCGCCGTGAAACTCCGGGTCGGTGAGGATCGCCTGGCGCGCCACCTCGTTGAAGGCGATGTTCTGTGCCGACAGTTTCGGCGCCGAGGCGATGTCGACGCAGTGACGCACTCGATCCGGGTAGGTGATGGTCCATTGCAGCGCCTGCATGCCACCCAGGCTGCCGCCGACCACCGCAGCCCACTGGCCGATGCCCAGGCGGTCGGCCAGGCGCACCTGGCTGTGCACCCAGTCTTCCACGGTCAGCACCGGGAAGTCGGCGCCATAGGGCTTGCCGGTGGCCGGGTTGACGCTGCTCGGACCGGTGCTGCCATTGCAGCCGCCGAGGTTGTTCAGGCTGACCACGAAGAAGCGATTGGTATCGATCGGCTTGCCGGGGCCAATGCAGCTGTCCCACCAGCCGGGCTTGCGGTCGGTGTCGGCATGGTAGCCCGCGGCATGGTGATGGCCGGACAGCGCATGGCAGATCAGCACAGCGTTGCTGGCCGTGCTGTTGAGCGTGCCATAGGTTTCATAGACCAGCTCGTAGCTGGCCAGCGATCGGCCACAGGCCAGGGCCAGCGGTTCATCGAACCGGGCGATCTGCGGTGTTACCAGACCGACGGAATCTTCGGGAAGGACAGTGGACATCGACCCTGCTCACGCTTGACGGAGGCGTAAGTCTAAAGAGCACTCCCCCTAGCGGCAAGCAAAGGCTTGCCGCTAGGGGGATGTGGGTCAAATCATCCGCCACAGCTCTTGCGGCATGCCGGCATAGGCAGCCAGCGGCGGCATGACGAACGACTGGATCACCTGGATCGCCAGGAAGGCGAAGATCGGCGAAATGTCCATGCCGCCCAAGTTCGGCACCAGGCGGCGGAACGGCGCCAGCACCGGCTCGCTGATCTGGTAGGCAAGCTCGGCAGCAGGGTTGTGGCTGTTAGGCGCGACCCAGGAAACGATCACCATGACGATCATCGCCACCCAGAAGATCTTCAGGAACAGCGAGGTGATGCCAATGATCGCCCACAGCAGCAGGTGCAGGACATCGCCGAAAGTGCCGTAGCTGACCATCAGCACGAAGGCCATCAGCAACGCCTGGATCAGGATCGCCAGCAACAGCGACGAGGTGTCCAGGCCGGCAATGCTCGGGATGATCCGGCGGATCGGCTTGAGCAGTGGCTGGGTGGCGCGCACCGCGAACTGGCTCAGCGGGTTGTAGAAATCGGCCTTGACCAGCTGCAGGACGAAGCGCAGCAGGACGATCACCAGGTACAGGCTGACCAGGGTTTGCACCACGAAGATCGCGGCGCCGGACAGTGCATTCATCAACAGCTCCTTATTTGCCCAATTGTTCGGCCAACTCGGCGGAACGGGTAGCCGCAGCCTGCAGCGCCTGTTCCACGATGGCCTCGAAAGCGTTGCCTTGGAAGGACTTGATTGCCGCCTCGGTGGTGCCAGCTGGCGAGGTCACCCGGCGGCGCAGTTCGGCAGCGTCGACATCACTGGCCACGGCCATGTGTGCGGCGCCCAACGCGGTTTGCAGGGTCAGCTGGGAGGCCGTCTCACGTGGCAGGCCGAGTTTCTCGCCAGCAGCGGTCATGGCCTCGATCAGCAGGAAGAAATAGGCCGGGCCACTGCCGGAAACAGCCGTGACGGCGTCCAGTTGCTGCTCCTGGTCCAGCCACAAGGCAGTGCCCACGGCCGAGAGTAGCTCCTGGGCCTGCTGGCGTTGCGTAGGCGACACCTGGGCGGTCGCGTACAGGCCGCTGACGCCCTGGCGCAGCAGCGCCGGCGTATTAGGCATGCAGCGCACCACCGGGCGGGCGCCCAGCCAATCTTGCAGGCTGGCGCAGGTAATGCCGGCGGCAATGGAAACGATCAGCTGGCCTTCGTGCAGGCTCGGCTGCAGGGCCTGGCAGACGCTCTTCATGACCTGTGGCTTGACCGCCAGGACGATCACGTCAGCGCCAGCGACAGCCTGGGCGTTGTCTTCGAATACCTCGATGCCGTGCTCGGCGTGGACGCGGCTGCGGGTCTCTGCGCCCGGGTCGCTGGCGCGGATCTGCGTGGCATCCAGGCCCTGCGCACGCAGGCCACCGATCAGGCTGGCGGCCATGTTGCCGGCGCCGATAAAGGCAATACGTGTGTTGCTCATGTCAGGTCCTTGAGGGAAAGAGTGAGTAAAGCATGGTTTCAGGCGCGCCCGTAATCACGCGCGCCAAACAGGGCGGTGCCGATGCGTACCCAGGTCGCACCCTGGGCGATCGCCGCTTCCAGGTCGTGGCTCATGCCCATCGAAAGGGTGTCCAGGCCGAGCGTGAGTTGCTCTTGCAACTCACGCAGGCGAGCGAAGGCAGCTTCTTGGGCGGCGCGGTCATCAGTCGGTTCGGGGATCGCCATCAGTCCGCGCAGGCGCAGGCCGGGCAGGGCCGCAACAGCAGCGGCCAGCGCCGGCAGGTCGGCCGGTGCGCAGCCAGACTTGCTGTCCTCGCCGCTGACGTTGACTTGCAGGCAGATGTTCAGCGCTGGCAGCTCGGCAGGGCGTTGCTCTGACAGGCGTTGGGCAATCTTCAGGCGATCCACGGAATGTACCCAGTCGAAATGTTCGGCAATTGCACGGGTCTTGTTCGACTGGATGGGGCCGATGAAGTGCCAGGTCAAGGGCAGGTCGGTTAATTCTTGCTGCTTGGCCAGGGCTTCTTGCAGGTAGTTTTCGCCGACGTCGCGCACGCCGGCAGCGTAGGCCTCGCGTACGGCGGCGGCGGGTTTGGTCTTGCTCACGGCCAGCAACTGGATGCTGGCTGGATCGCGCCCGCAGTCTTGCGCTGCCTGGCTGATGCGTGCGGCGAGCGCGCTAAGGTTGTCTGCTATGGTGGACATGGATCAATGCCGACGGCTCAGGGGTCTGCGGCATTCTACCTGCTTGAAGGCCTTTGGGGAGTCTCATGGACGTGACTGACCTGTTGGCCCACGCCGCAGCTGCAAGGGCATCCGACTTGCACCTGGCCGTGGGCGAGAAACCGATGCTGCGCCTGGATGGGCAATTGCAGCGTATGCAGCTACCGCGGTTGCAGGCCTGCCAGCTGGAGGAGGGCCTGGCTCCTTGGCTGGAGCAGGAGCAGCGGCGCCAATGGCTGGCGGGCGATGAGCTCGACCTGGCCTTGAGCCTGCCCCAACTGGGTCGCCTGCGCGTGCATCTGTTTCGCCAGCGCAATGGCTTGGCAGCCAGTTTCCGGCTGATTCCCAGTGGCGTGCCGACGCTGGATGAACTGGGCTTGGCTGATGTGTTTCAACCTATTGCGAGCTGCACGGACGGGCTGGTGCTGGTGGGTGGCCCGACTGGCAGTGGCAAGTCGAGCACCCTCGCCGCGCTGATCGATTGGCTCAATCGCGAGCGCTCGCTGCACATCATCACCCTTGAAGATCCCGTCGAAGTTATCCACAGCGGCCAGCGCAGCCTGCTCACCCAGCGCGAGATTGGCCGCGATAGTCGCGACTTTGCCCAGGCGCTGCGCAGTGCCCTGCGCCAGGACCCTGATGTGATCATGATTGGCGAGCTGCGTGATCTTGAGTCCATCCGCCTGGCGTTGCGGGCTGCGGAGACGGGTCATTTGGTGCTGGCCACCGTGCATACGCGTTCTGCGGTCAACAGCATCGACCGGCTGGTAGAGGTGTTCGCTGCCGAGGAAAAGCCGCTGGTGCGGGCCATGCTCGCCGAGTCGCTGCGCATGGTGGTGGCGCAGGTGCTGGTCAAGCGCGTTGGTGGCGGGCGGGTGGCGGCCAGGGAGGTGCTAGTGGCCACTGCTGCGGTGCGTAACCTGATTCGCGAGGGGCGGATGGCGCAGCTGTATTCAGTGATGCAGGCGGGTGGGGCGGCGGGGATGCAGACGATGGATGCGGCGTTGCAGTGTTTGCGTGCGCAGGGTGTCATCGAGTCGCTCTGATTTGAGCAGCGACCTTATCGCGGGGCAAGCCCGCTCCCGCGCGTGAGGTCGAGTTGCGTGGGAGCGGGCGTGCCCCGCGATAAGGTGGAAATGATCAGCGTTTGGCCAGGCTCAGCTGCTGGTCTTTAGGCAGCACTCGCTTGGCCACTACATAGTGCTTCTGCCAATACGGCTTGCTCAGTTGATCGATGCTCACTCGCTTGCCACGGCGCGGTGCGTGGATGAAGCGGTCGTTGCCCAGGTAGATGGCAACGTGATTGACCCGGCGGCTCTTGATGTTGAAGAAGATCAGGTCGCCAGGCTTGAGATCGCTGCGTGCCACCTTGACCCCGTGGCCTTGGGCCATGGCATTGGAGGTGCGCGGCAGGTCGACGTCAGCCACGTCGTTGAAGGCATATTTGACCAGCCCGCTGCAGTCGAAGCCTTTACTTGGGCTGCTGCCGCCCCAACGATAGGGGGTACCGAGGACATTGACGGCGCGGCTAAGTACATCGCTGCTTTGCTTGGCCGACATGGCGACGGCAGGCAAGCCGTCACGAGCCTTGGCGGCATTGCTTGGGCGAGCACGCAGGGTGTTGGCATGCTTGACCGGAGCGCGCTTCACGGTGGCGTTGGTGGTATAGCCAGTGAAGCCGTTGGGAAGACGTTGCTCACGGTTGGTGGCGTGGGCGGCCAGGGGCAATAATAGGCAGAGGGTCAGCCATGTCTTGAACAAAGGCGGCATAGTTGAAGCTCTTGATATGTTTGAATTAGGTATTGGCGCGCAACTTTATAACAGCTTTTTGCTCAAAAAATGATCCGTTGGTCGACTGGCAGGGTGCCACACGTCGACTTCACACGAAAAAGTCACATTTTTTCTTGGAAAATTTTTGGCTAAGCCACGAGGGCTAAGAATGAACAGTTATCAACAAGGGGCGCCGTTTCACGACACCCACAGCAAGGTCCTCGGCTATTTGCTGTGGATTTTCGGCTTCACCGGCTCGCACCGGTTCTACTACGGCAAGCCGATTACCGGGACCATCTGGTTCTTCACCTTGGGGCTGCTCGGAATTGGCTGGCTGATTGACCTGTTCCTGATCCCGTCGATGGATCGTGAGGCCGATATGCGCTTCCAGGGCGGGCGGGTGGACTACAACCTGGCCTGGATCCTGTTGACCTTCCTCGGCATCTTCGGCGCGCACCGGCTGTACCAGGGCAAGTGGATCAGCGCGATCATCTACTTCTTCACCGGTGGGTTGTTCCTGCTGGGTGTGCTCTACGACTTCTGGACGCTGAACCGGCAGGTTTCCGAAGTCAACGCTGGTAGAGCTTAAGAAAAAAGGCCTTGTCGCACGGGAGCGGCAAGGCCTTTTTCATTACTGGCGGGTCTGTCGCTGTTGCAAGAGCAGGTTGCTGAACCCTGCGCCGGCCAACTGCTTCTGCGCCACGGTCAGCTGTTCGCGGTTGCTGAACGGGCCGACCAAAACCCGGTACCACGTCTCTTCCTTGACCGTTCCCGACTCCACCTTCACCGCCTGGCCGAGCAGAATGATCTGTGCGCGGACCTTGTCGGCATCGGCCTGCTTGCGGAACGAGCCGGCCTGGAGGAAGAACAGGGTGGTCGCTGCCGGCTTGATCACCGGTGGTGGCGGTGGTGGGGTTTGCCCCAGCAGCGCAGCCTGGGCGCGAGCGGTATCGATCTTGGCCGCTTCCGCCGGCGTCACGGGGGTGACCGGTTGGGCAGGCACGGGCGGCGTTTTCTCCGGCACCGCTTCAGGCGGCACGATCACTTCCGACTCTGGCAGCAGGGTATAGAAGTCGTACTTCGGCTTGACCGGCTGCTGTGGCGTCGGGGCGGTGTTTTTCGCCGTTTCGGCGACTTTGGCCGGCTTTTGCTGTTCAGGCTTGGCGCGCTTGATGTCATCGCCGCCGGGCTCAAGCTTCATCAGGAAGACGATGAACGCGCCCACGGTGAGGCCGACAGCCAGCCAAACCCAGCCTGGGATCGGCTGTTTGGCCGGCGCCTGTTGGCGGCTGGCGCCGCGCTTGGGTGCGGGTTTTTTCTTGGCAGCCAACTTACATACGCTCCAGGGTTTCCAGGCCGAGCAGCTCCAGGCCTTGCTTGAGCGTACGACCGGTCAGCGCAGCCAAGCGCAGGCGGCTTTGCTGCTGTTCGGCAGTTTCGGCAGAGAGGATCGGGCAGTTCTCGTAGAAGCTGGAGAACAAACCGGCGATGTCGTACAGGTAGCTGCACAGCACGTGTGGAGTGCCTTTTTCAGCCACGTTGTTGAGCACTTCGCCGAACTGCGCCAGGCGCGCCGCGAGGTCCTGCTCGTGAGCTGCCTGCAATACGATCTGGCCGTCGACTTCATCGTAGCCCTTGCCCAGTTTGCGGAACACGCCCGCCACACGGGTGTAGGCGTACAGCAGGTAAGGCGCGGTGTTGCCTTCGAAGTTGAGCATCAGCTCGAAGTTGAAGCTGTAGTCGCTGGTGCGGTGCTTGGACAGGTCGGCGTACTTGACCGCGCCGATGCCAACCACTTCAGCGATATGGCGCAGCTCGTCTTCTGCCAGGCTCGGGTTCTTTTCCTTGACCAGGGCGTACGCACGCTCCTTGGCTTCGGTGAGCAGGTCGATCAGCTTGACGGTGCCGCCGTCACGGGTCTTGAACGGACGGCCATCGGCGCCGTTCATGGTGCCGAAGCCCATGTGTTCCATTTGCATCGGGTGGCCGACGAAGCCGGCACGACGGGCCACTTCGAACACTTGGTTGAAGTGCAGGGCCTGGCGCTGGTCGACGAAGTACAGGGCGCGATCGGCTTGCAGGGTGTTGCTGCGATAGCGCACAGCCGCCAGGTCGGTGGTGGCGTACAGGTAGCCGCCGTCGGCCTTCTGCACGATCACTGGCAGCGGTTCGCCTTCGGCATTCTTGAATTCGTCGAGGAATACGCACTGGGCGCCTTGGCTCTCGACCAGCAGGCCCTTGGCCTTGAGGTCGGCGACGACGTTGGCCAGGTCGTCGTTATAGGCACTCTCGCCCATCACGTCGGCCATGGTCAGTTTGACGTTGAGTAGCTCGTAGGTCTTCTGGCAGTGCGACAGCGAGATGTCTTTGAAGCGCGTCCACAAGGCCAGGCATTCCGGGTCGCCAGCTTGCAGCTTGACCACCAGGCCACGGGCGCGGGTGGCGAACTCTTCGGACTCGTCGAAGCGCTTTTTCGCCGCGCGGTAGAAATTCTCCAGATCCGACAGCTCGTCGCTGGTGATCGGGTTTTCTTCCAGGTAGGCCATCAGCATGCCGAACTGCGTGCCCCAGTCGCCAACATGGTTCTGGCGGATGACGTTGTCACCGAGGAACTCCAGCACGCGGGCAACGCTGTCGCCGATGATGGTCGAGCGCAGGTGGCCAACGTGCATCTCTTTGGCAAGGTTTGGTGCCGACATGTCGATGACGACTTTCTCGGCCGGGCCGGCCTTGCGCACGCCCAGGTGGGCGTCTGCCAGGGCGGCGTCGAGGCGATTGGCCAGGGCGTCGGTGTTCTGGAAGAAGTTGAGGAAGCCGGGGCCGGCGATCTCGACCTTGCTGATGTCGGCGCTGGCAGGCAGGGCGGCGATCAGTTTGTCGGCCAGGTCGCGCGGCTTCATGCCGGCTGGCTTGGCCAGCATCATGGCGATGTTGCTGGCGAAGTCGCCGTGGGTCTTGTCACGGGCGTTTTCCACCTGGATCGCCGGCGTCAGCCCTTCAGGCAGCACACCGTCGGTGACGAGTTGGGTGAGGGCTTGCTGGATCAGCTGGCGAATGGTGTCTTTCATGAGATTCTCTTTTCGACCGCAAGCGCGGCGGGGCGCTTCGATGCGCAGGTGGAAAAACTGAGCATTATCCGTGGCTGGGCCGCGGTTGCCAACCTTTCAGGGCATGTCCGGCTGAGCGGGTGCCGTGTGGGAGCGGGCTTGACCCGCGATTGCGGAGGTGAACGATGCTTGGTAATCGCGAGGCAAACCCGCTCCCACGGCGTCAATAGAGATCGACTGGATCCACGTCTAGCGACCAGCGTACTTGGCGCCCTGCTGGCATCTGCTCCAACACTAGCAACCAGGCACTGATCAGTCGATGCAAGGGTGCCCGGGCATTGGCCTGGAGCAATAGTTGCGCGCGAAAACGCCCCGCTCGTCGCTCCATCGGGGCGGGCACCGGGCCGAGCAGTTCGATGCCTTGCAGGCCTTGTTCCGCCACGATGCGCTCGGCAGCGCTGCACGCCTCATCAAGGAACCCTTCGGCCTGGCCTGGCTTGTGCGCTTCGGCGCGCAGCAAGGCGAGGTGGGCAAACGGCGGCAGGCCGGCAGCGCGGCGCTCGCTCAGCGCTTGCTCGGCAAAGGCGAAGTAGCCTTGCTCGGTCAGTTGCACCAGCAAGGGATGCTCGGCCAGGTGGGTCTGGATGATCACCTTGCCGGGCTCTTCGGCGCGACCGGCGCGGCCCGCGACCTGGACGATCAGCTGAGCCATGCGTTCGCTGGCGCGAAAATCGCCCGAGAACAGCCCGCCGTCAGCATCGAGAATGGCCACCAGGGTCACCCGAGGGAAGTGGTGCCCCTTGGCCAGCATCTGGGTGCCGACCAGGATGCTCGGTTGGCCACGCTGGATGGTGGTGAACAGGTTGTGCATGGCGTCCTTGCGCGAGGTGCTGTCGCGGTCGACGCGCAGGACTGGGTAGTCCGGGAACAGAATCTTCAACCGCTCCTCGGCGCGTTCGGTGCCAGCGCCTACCGGCCGCAGGTCGACATGCGCGCACTTGGGGCACTGCAGCGGCAGCCGCTCGTCGTAACCGCAGTGGTGGCAGCGCAGCACATTGGAGCGCTGGTGCACGGTCATTCGCGCATCGCAGCGCGGGCATTCGGACAGCCAGCCGCAGTCGTGGCACAACAGGGTCGGGGCAAAGCCACGACGGTTAAGAAACACCAGCACCTGCTGCCCGGCTTGCAGGGTCTGGCCGATAGCCTGCTGCAAGGGGCCGCTGATGCCGCTGTCCAGCGGCCGGCTGCGAACGTCCAGACGCATGAAACGTGGCTGCCGGGCGCCGCCGGCGCGTTGATTCATGCGCAGCAGGCCATAGCGCCCGGTATGGGCGTTGTGCAGGCTTTCCAGCGACGGCGTGGCGGAGCCGAGCAGGATCGGGATGTTTTCCTGGTGTGCGCGTACCAGCGCCAGGTCGCGGGCGTGATAGCGCAGGCCTTCTTGCTGTTTATACGAGCCGTCGTGTTCTTCGTCGATGATGATCAGGCCGGGGTTTTTCATCGGTGTGAACAACGCTGAGCGGGTGCCGATGATGATATCGGCCTCGCCGTCGCGGGCCGCCAGCCAGGCATCCAGGCGCTCGCGGTCGTTGACCGCCGAGTGCAGCAGCGCGATGCGCGCGTTGAAGCGCTGCTCGAAGCGCGCCAGGGTTTGCGGGCCGAGGTTGATCTCCGGGATCAGGATCAGCGCCTGCTTGCCGGCCTCCAGGGTTTCGCGGATCAGTTGCAGGTAGACCTCGGTCTTGCCGCTGCCGGTGACCCCAGCGAGGAGAAATGCGTGGAAACTGCCGAAGCCGGAACGCACGGCTTCGAATGCGGCCAGTTGCTCTTCGTTGAGCGGCAGTTCAGGCTGGGCCAGCCAGTGTTCATGGCGCGCGGCCGGCAGGTGCCGGCGCACTTCGAGCTGGACCAGCTCCTTGGCCAGCAGCAGGTCGAGGCTGTCTTTGTTCAGCCCCAGCTTGCTCAACAGGCTATGAGCCACGCCGTGCGGGTGCTGGGACAAGGTCTTGAGGGCATCACGCTGACGCGGTGCGCGGGCGATGCGCGGATCTTCCAGGCGCGCGCCCGGGGTCACCTGCCAGAAGCGCTCCTGGCGTATCTCGGCCGGCTCGCCCTGGCGCAGCAGCACCGGCAAGGCCCAGCTCAAGGTGTCGCCCAGGCTGTGCTGATAGTACTGGGCAGTCCACAGGCACAGCTTGAACAGTGCTGGCGGCAGCGGTGAGACCGGGTCGAGCAGGGCGCTGGCGGGCTTGAGTTTGTCGGCGGGCACTTCGCTCTTGTCGCATACCTCCACCAGCACGCCAATCATCTCGCGCCGGCCAAATGGCACCCGAAAGCGCATTCCCGGCGCCAGCGGCAGGCGCGCCATCGCGGCCGTGGCCCGGTAGTCGAACAGGCGACGCAGGGGCGAGGGCAGGGCAAGGCGCAGGATGACGTCGGACACGCAGAAGGTCTCTGAAGGGCATTTGGGGACGGGTACGGAATGCGCCGAGCCTAGCAGACGACAGTCGGTGCAAGCGACAACTTGCGCTGAGGCTGAGCTCTGGTATTATTCGCCGCCTAATTACGTGCGGTATTCAACAATAGGTGTTGGGTGGCGGCACGCAGCTCGAGGAAGTGACCATGAAAGCAGATATTCATCCGAACTACGAAGTAGTTGCAGTCACCTGCAGCTGCGGCAGCAAATTCGAAACCCGTTCGACCCTGGCCAAACCGCTGGCGATCGACGTGTGCTCCCAGTGCCACCCGTTCTACACTGGTAAGCAGAAAGTCCTGGACACCGGTGGTCGCGTACAGAAGTTCGCCGATCGCTTCGGTATGTTCGGTACCAAGAAGTAATCATGCGCATGGCGAATCCTTCGGGTTTCGCGCTGCTGCTAAAAAAGGCGCCCCTTGTGGGCGCTTTTTTTGTGGGCGCGATCTGGCAGTTGCCAGCCCTGGCATTTTGTCCGCTGCCTGAGCAGCCCCAACGGGTAGCCGTTCGCCAGGTGGTGGATGGCGATACCCTGCGCCTGAACGACGGGCGCAGCGTGCGCCTGATTGGCATCAACGCCCCTGAGATCGGCCGCAAGGGGCGCACCAGCGAGCCCTATGCCGAGGCGGCCAAGCGGCGTCTCCAGGCCTTGGTGAAAGCCAGTGATGGCCAGGTGGGCTTGGTCCCTGGGGTAGAAGCCAAGGACAAATATGGGCGGACCCTGGCCCACATCTACGGCAAGCGTGGCGACAATTTCGAGGCTGTGCTGCTCAGTGAGGGGCTCGGCTACCGCGTTGCAGTGGCCCCTAATGTCAGCCTTGCCGGCTGCCAGCAGGATGCCGAACAGGCTGCCCGCGCTGTCCGTGCAGGGCTTTGGCGGCAATCACCGGTGCAGCGCGATCGCGATATCCAACAATCGGGCTTTGCGGTTATCGGCGGCAAAATTCAAGGTATCCAGCGCAATCGTGGTGGAGTCTGGTTGGAACTCGACGATGCTCTGGTGCTGCAAGTACCCGCTCGTCTGCAACGCAACTTCCCCGCCAGCTTCTTCGATAACCTCAAAGGGCGCCAGGTCGAAGCGCGCGGCTGGGTGCTGGATCGTTCCCGCAAGGGTGGTTTGCAGCCCGGACAGCGGCGCTGGGTTTTGCCGCTGACCGACCCGAGCATGCTGGAGCGCACTTCTGACTAAAAAATTGTAGACATTTCAATATTGGATTGTACACACTGAAGCCCGCATGCCCCGTGGGTTATAGCGTAAAGTCGTAGGCCAAGGGCCTTGACACAAGTGACCGGGCAGTCTTGTCGCCCCCCGGCTCTTTGCGTATCCTCGGCGGTCCGTCAGAACAGTAAATAGCGGAATTGCCCACCATGTCAGACCTGAAAACCGCCGCTCTCGAATACCATGCTCAGCCTCGTCCGGGGAAACTGAGCGTCGAGCTCACCAAACCGACCGCCACCGCGCGTGACCTGTCCCTGGCCTACAGCCCGGGCGTCGCCGAACCCGTGCGCGAGATCGGTCGTGATCCAGAGCTGGCCTACAAGTACACCGGCAAGGGCAACCTGGTCGCAGTGATTTCCGACGGTACCGCCATTCTTGGCCTGGGTGACCTCGGCCCACTGGCCTCCAAACCGGTCATGGAAGGCAAGGGCGTGCTGTTCAAGCGTTTCGCAGGTATCGATGTATTCGACATCGAAGTCGAGTCGGAAAGCCCGCAAGCGTTCATCGACACCGTGCGCCGCATCTCGATCACCTTCGGTGGCATCAACCTGGAAGACATCAAGGCGCCTGAGTGCTTTGAAATCGAACGCACCCTGATCGAGCAGTGCGACATCCCGGTCTTCCACGATGACCAGCATGGCACCGCCATTGTCACCGCGGCCGGCATGATCAACGCCCTGGAAATCGCTGGTAAAACCCTCGAAGACGCGAAGATCGTTTGCCTCGGCGCCGGTGCTGCCGCTATCTCCTGCATGAAGCTGCTGGTCAGCATGGGTGCCAAGGTCGAGAACATCTTCATGATCGACCGTACCGGCGTGATCCACGCTGGCCGCGACGACCTGAACCAGTACAAGGCCCAGTTCGCCCACGCTACCGACAAGCGCACCCTGGCCGACGCCCTGCAAGGCGCAGACGTGTTCGTTGGCCTGTCCGGCCCGAACCTGCTGAGCCCTGAAGGCCTGAAGTCGATGGCTGCCAACCCGATCGTGTTCGCCTGCTCGAACCCGGACCCAGAGATCAAGCCTGAGCTGGCCCACGCCACGCGTAACGACGTGATCATGGCTACCGGTCGCTCCGACTACCCGAACCAGGTCAACAACGTACTGGGCTTCCCGTTCATCTTCCGTGGTGCCCTGGACGTTCGCGCCAAGCGCATCAACGAAGAAATGAAGATCGCCGCTGCCATTGCCCTGAAAGACCTGGCCAAGCAGCCAGTGCCGAAGGAAGTGTGCGAGGCCTACGGCGTTCAGGCCCTGGAATTCGGTCGTGAGTACATCATTCCGAAGCCAATGGACCCACGCCTGATCACCCTGGTATCCGATGCCGTGGCCAAGGCCGCGATCGAAAGCGGCGTGGCGACCCTGCCGTACCCGCAGCACTACCCGCTGAAAAGCGTGGATGACGTGTTCAACGGCTGATTGTCCGTAGCGTCATGAAAAAGCCCCGGCTCGTGAGAGTCGGGGCTTTTTTGTGGGGATTTTGGGGCTGCAAAGCAGCCCCAAATACTAGCGTCGTTTGATAAGGAGAGACCGGGCCGGTATCAGAACAAATCCATCGGCGCCGCTTCATCCGCTGGCAGCGGGCTGCCCGGCGCTGCACCATTGCCCAGCTCATCCACCGACGGCGGCGAGTCTTCAGCCTTGAATAGCTCGAAGTAGGCATTGGGCGTATTCGGCGTAGCCGCACGACCGCTAACCGGGTCGACCCGCAGACTGAGAATGCCCTCAGGCTCGGCAGGTGGATGGTTCGGTTTGTCCTTCAGGGCGGCACCCATGAAGCTCATCCAGATCGGCAGCGCTGCCGTACCACCGTACTCACGCCGGCCTAGGGTTTCCGGCTGGTCGAAACCGACCCACACAGTGGTCACGTAATCAGCGTTATAGCCAGAGAACCAAGCGTCCTTGGACTCGTTGGTGGTACCGGTCTTGCCTGCCAGGTCAGTACGGCCCAGCGCCAAGGCGCGGCGCCCGGTACCGCGCTTGATCACGTCTTGAAGCATGCTGGTCAGAATGTAGCTGGTGCGCCCATCGATGATCTGCTCGGCAATCACCGGTGTCTGCGGGGCCGGCGCGACCTGGCCAAGGGCCGACGGCGCTTCGCCCGGCATGGCGACGGTGCTGATCGGCTGCTCTGGCGCGGCAATGCCGGCCTGGTCTTCGCCACCACCTTGCGGCACGTGAGCCGGGTTGGCGGTGAACAGGGTTTCACCGCTGCGGCTCTCGATGCGCTCGATCAGGTACGGGCTGATCTTGTAGCCGCCGTTGGCAAAGGTGCTCCAACCGGTAGCGATCTCCATGGGCGTCAGGGTCGCGGTGCCCAGCGCCAGCGAGAGGTTGCGCGGCAGGTCCTGCTTGTTGAAACCGAACTTGGCGATGTAGTCGATGGTGCGGTCTACGCCCATCGCTTGCAGCAGGCGGATCGACACCAGGTTGCGCGACTTGTACAGCGCCTCACGCATGCGGATCGGCCCGAGGAAGGTGTTGGTGTCGTTCTTCGGTCGCCAGACTTTGTCCAGGTACTCGTCGACGAACACGATCGGTGCGTCGTTGACCAGGCTGGCGGCGGTGTAGCCGTTGTCCAGGGCCGCGCTATAAACGAACGGCTTGAAGCTCGAGCCCGGTTGGCGCTTGGCCTGCATGGCGCGGTTGTAGTTGCTTTGCTCGAACGAGAAGCCGCCGACCAGGGCGCGGATAGCACCGTTATAAGGGTCGAGGGTGACCAGCGCACTCTGCGCGGCAGGCACCTGGCTGAACTTGAGCTTGCCTTCTTCCAGGCGCTGGACGCGGATCAGGTCGCCGATCTGGGCCACGTCTGCCGGCGACTGCGGTGCACGGCCCTGGGCATTGTTGTTCAGATACGGCCGGGCCCATTTCATGGTGTCCCAGGCGACATCCTGCTCTTCGCCATTGCGGGTCAGCACCTTCAGCCCAGCCTTGTCGACCTGGGTGACGATGGCCGGCTCCAGGCCGCCGAGGGTGCGCTGCTTGCTCAGCTCTTGCAGCCAGGCGGCGTGGGTCTTGCCGGGGAAGCGCGATTCCGGCCCGCGGTAGCCATGGCGCTCGTCATAGTCGGACAAGCCATTGAGCACGGCACTGTTGGCCATGTTCTGCATGTCGCTCGGCACCGTGGTGGTCACGCGGAAACCTTCGGTGTAGGCATCGCTGCCATAGCGGCCAACCATTTCGGCGCGGGCCATTTCGGCGATGTAGGGCGCGTTCACTTCCGGGGTTGGCACGTGATAGCTGGCGTTGAGCGGCTCGGCCAAGGCGGCCTGATAGCTGGCTTCGTCGATTTTGCCCAGCTTGTACATGCGGCCCAGGATCCAGTCGCGGCGCTCTTTGGCGCGCACCGGATTGGCCAGCGGGTTGAAACGTGACGGCGCCTTGGGCAGGCCGGCGATCATGGCCATCTGCGCCAGGCTGACATCGCGGATCGATTTGCCGTAGTAGACCTGTGCGGCGGCGTCGATGCCGTAGGCGCGGTTGCCCAGGTAGATCTTGTTGACGTACAGCTCAAGGATCTCGTCCTTGGTCAGCTCGCGTTCGATCTGCAGGGCCAGGAGAATTTCGTTGGTCTTGCGCGAGAAGCTGCGCTCGCTAGTGAGGAAGAAGTTCTTCGCCACCTGCATGGTAATGGTGCTGCCGCCAGTCTGGATGTGACCAGACTTCACCAACTGGGTCGCGGCGCGCATCAAGCTGCTCGGATCGACGCCATAGTGATTGAGGAAATTGTCGTCCTCGGCTGACAGAAGCGCCTGAATGAACTGTGGGGGAATTTCCGCAAAACGGATTGGAGACCGCCGCATTTCGCCGAACTCGGCAATCAGCTTGCCATCGCTGCTGTACACCCTCAGGGGGATCTGCAACTGGATGCTTCGTAGCGACTCGACCGAAGGCAGGCTGGGGCTAAGATACAGAAACGCACCGCTCAGACCGAGTACGAGCGCACAGATGACTGCGACGAAAGACCACCAGAAAAACTTCAGCAGGCGTATCAAGGCTTTGGGGTGTCCAGATTGAGAAGTGGATTGCACGCGGGTCCGGCGGACAGAAAAAAACGCTGGGCATTATAAGCATTTTTCGCCTTTCCGGGCGACCGGCCGGCCCTGGCCACCGGATCGGTGGGCGCGGTTTGGCGACGATGGAGCAGGGAGGCAGCGATGCTTGGACGCTTTGGCAAGGATGCCGGTTCACTACTGGGGGTGGAAATAGCCCATGACTCGATACGCATGCTGCAAGTGCAGCGTCGACAAGGGCGCTACCAGGCACTCGCCTGGGCGCAAGAAGCGCTGGACGTGCCATTGCACGCAGATTGGTCAAAAGACTATCAGCCACTGATCAAAGCGCTGCGCAGCGCCTATCTGCGCAGTGGCTGCAAGCGCCCGCAAGTCGCCGTAGCGCTGCCTGGTGCTGAGGTGATCTGCAAGGTTTGCTCTCTACCGGCAGGGCTGACCGCCGCGCAGCTGGAGGAGCGGCTGCTCGCAGACGCAGAGCGGCTGTTTCCTTTTCCACTCGAAGACCTGGCCATGGATTTTCAGGTCATGGGCGTTTCGCCGCAGGCTGAGGGGCATGTGGATGTCCTGGTGGCTGCCTGTCGTCAGCGCTCACTCGAGCTGTTGGAGCAGGTGTTTGAAGAGGCAGGTTTGCAGGCCGTAGCGGTGGAGGTCGACAGTATCGCCCTGCGACGGGTTCTACCGGCTGGCAACCACGCTCTGCTGCGGGTTGAATCGGCTGGTGCAGCTCTGCATACCTGGTCTGACACGGGCTTGCCGCAACGTCAGGAGGTGCGCTTTGCTCCATCTGAACCTTGCGAAGCGCGTCTGGAGCGGGCTGCCCAGCTTTTCCGTGGTGCCACCCCCCAGGGGCTGATGGTTGCAACGCAACCTATAGAGCCTGGCTGGATCGACGGCTTACAGCAGCGCTTGGGGATACCTTGCGATCAGTTCCGCGCTCTACATGGGGTGCGGGCGGATGTAAAAGAACTCTCTTTGTTCGCGCCGTCCATGGCACTGGCCTGCGGCTTGGCGCTGGGAGGAGGGCAATGATGGTTCGCCTCAATCTATTGCCCTGGCGTGAGCGACAGCGACTGGCGGCAGTGCGACGGTTTCAGCGTGGTCTAGTGGTTAGCCTACTGTTCGCGCTTTGCGCGGTCATGGTGCTGGACCA
>Ga0247819_10000195_pt1 | contig 38720 bp, 37 predicted proteins | sample 13C_Xylose_Day6_FD_193428 | JGI IMG/M metagenome (GOLD analysis project Ga0247819, IMG submission 193428) | Soil microbial communities from agricultural site in Penn Yan, New York, United States - 13C_Xylose_Day6 | ecosystem: Environmental > Terrestrial > Soil > Agricultural land | place: USA... | reverse complement strand
ACATCGCGCAGGCTCTCCTGCGACAGGATCACATCCTCGGGAACGAGCAGCATCAACGAGAAGCGCAGCCGTCCGACATTGAAGGTGACCGCGCAATATTCGCGGCTGATGCCCCGTGGCAGGTCGATGTCGTCGGGCAGCGAATAGAACACTGGCTGCAGCACCGAGAGGCATTTTTCAAGCTCGGTCGTCTTGGCATGAAGTCCGATGATGATGCCCGAAAGCCGTCTGACGATGTCGAACGGCCAATCCGAGCAGACGACGAAGTCGAGCCCGTTATCCTGCGAGAGATCGTATCGCGCCAGGAGATAATGGCTCGCGCCAACATATTCGGTCAGCGCCGCAAGCCCGCTTCCCAGGTTGGCGCGCCCCGCCATGTCGCCCAGCCGCCGAAACAACTGATCACGCGTAAGCCCACCACCGCGTAGGCGTGTCGACGCTGTCGGCAAAGGCCAGACAGTTATGTCTGCTTGCGAAATGTCCATGATGTCAGCCCCCGTGCCGGATTCACCGCCCTGGAACCTGCGCTTGCACTGTCGCCGCCAACAGCCGGCCCAAGCCGAATATCACCACCAGTCGCAATTCAGGACGCGAATCAATGTTAAAAATGTACATCCGTCCTCAAAAAAAACCATCGTCATCTTCTCGCTATTTACTTCACCACCCTTTCATGAAACGATTCGCCGAGATGCTGCTTCAGCATTGTCCGATCCCGGGCACCACGCAGCACATGTTTTGACATAGCGTTGATATTTAAAAGAGTTTTGCCGTTCGAATTGCCCCTGCTCCGCTGACGCACCGATTTCGCGCAGCGCTGGGCGGCTCGCTGAGCACAAATTCAGCCCAAATCTCGTCATTCACCAGAGTCAGAAGAAGCTTCGAACAGGGGCGAATTTTACTTTCGACTGACGCCTGTTGCGAAAATGCATCAATTATTCACTCGAACAACCGCAGTCTATCAATATATAAAACTCGAATACGTCGAGAATTATTATCGAATAACCCAATTTATATTCCAATTTATCTGTGTATTGACGATGGCAGACGCAGTAAACCGGCCCACCTTCCGCACCCGGGCAGCAACGGCGGAATCTAAAAATTAAGATCTCGTTAAAGTATTACAATCGCGGGCCGCACCCATGACTCGGGCGACGGCACAACGATTCTTACCGTGGATTCAGCGGCCGATACCGGCAACCGCCGAGACTCGCACAATATTTGCACGGGACACGACGGCAAGAGCGCTGCACCCGCAACGCCTGCGAAACGAAAAATCCCGCCGATGCGGCGGGATTTGTCACTATCAGACGATTTCTGTGTGTGATCAGGCGGCTTTCTCGAGAGCCCATTTGCGCAGGATCTTTGCGGCGCGCTCTTCGCTGATCTCGACCATGCGTGCAAGGCGCCTTTCCGGTCCTTCCTTGACGCGACGGTTGAAGGCGCCTGCGTCTTCGCCCATGCTGAGCAGATCGTCGGTGCTGTCGAAGCCGAAGTCGGAGCCGAAGCCGTCCATGAGGGCGCCACCGGCACCTGCTGTCGCAGGGGAGAAATCGGGCAGTTCGAGACCGGCGGATTCGTTGGCGAGCTGGCCGGAGCTTCCGCCAAGGCCGAGCTGCCGAGCCAGCGGCCGCATGCCCATCCAGACCACCAGGAAGGCGACGACGACGAAGGCGAGCGCGTTGATGATGCCGCCAAGATTGCGCGTCAGCGTCTCCATGAGACCCGGACCCGCGATGGCCTGGTCAAGCAACTGCGTCTCGACGAAGTCCATGGCGTTCAACGTCACCACGTCGCCACGGTTCGCATCAATGCCGGCGGCTGACGATACGATCTTCTGCATCTCCTGAAGATAGGCATCGATCTTTGCCTGATCGACCGGCTCACCGACCATGGCGGCAAGGCGGCCGCGATTGACGACCACCGCAATCGACAGGCGCTCGACCGTGTAGCTGTTCTTCACGGTGGCGATCGTCTTGCTGTTGATCTCGTAGTTGGTCTGTTCTTCCTTCTTCTCGGCCTGGTCGTTCGACTGCGGGCCGGCACCGCCGCGCGGAGCGGCCTGCGGGATGTTCTGCTGTACGGTTGCGGCATTGTCCGGCTGCTGCTGGCTGGACTTCTGCTCTTCCTTGGTGACACGGGTGGAGCGTTCGACGCGCGATTCCGGATCGAACATCGTTTCCTGGATCTGCTGCGTGTCGGTGTTCAGACGAGCCGTAACGCTGGTGCGGAAGTTGTCCATGCCGAGGAATGGGGCGAGCGCGTTGTCGATCTTCTTCTCAAGCTCGGTCTGGACATTCTGCACCACGCCCAGCGACTGGTTGAGGGCGCTGTTGGCCGGATCGTCGCCAGAGGCGAGAAGCTGGCCGGTCGAATCGAGGATGGTCACGTCATCGAAGTCGAGCCCCGGTACGGACGAGGCGACGAGATGGCGGATGGAGGCTGCGGCATTGCGGCCGACCGTGGCGCTGGCGCGGATCATCACCGAGGCGGTCGGGTTCTGGTCTGCCTTACGGAAGCTGCCACGCTCAGGCATCACGATGTGGACGCGGGCGGCGGCGATACCGGAGATCTGCTGGATGGTGCGGCCGATTTCGCCTTCAAGCGCGCGAACCCGGGTGACTTCCTGCATGAAGGAGGTCAGACCGAGCGAGCCGACATTGTCGAAGAGTTCGTAGCCGGCATTGGCGCTGCTCGGCAGGCCGCGCTCGGCCAGGAGCAGACGGGACTTGCCGGTCATGCCGACGGGAACCTGGATGCTGCCGCCATCCGCACCGACGTTGAAGTCGATGTTGGCTTCTGCAAGCGCAATGCTGATTTGAGTGACGTCGCTTCGCTCAAGCCCGACATAGAGCGTCTCGAACGATGGCCTGTTGACGTAGATACCGGCCCCCAGGACCATGCCGACAGCGACAATGCCGGCGGCCGCCAGCGCTATCAGCTTGCCTTGCCCCAGACTGGCGAGGTTCTTCGTGAACATCGAAAATTGATTCAACAGACTCATTCTGTTTCCGCACCCAGTATCGCAGGACATTCGAGCCGGTCATCCGACGAGCGCCCTGCGCAGTTCCAACATTTTGGGTTTGGTGGGTGTCGCGTGCCCCGCAACGACTTCCAACACACACGAATCCATCAGCCCCGATCGGGACCGTAGGAAACGAAACTTGCGCGAACTTGGCTTTCGCCGCCAGTCTCGGGGAAATCGGGGGATATAGCTGTAGAGAAATCTGGCTGCACCGACGGACGATGCAGCCCAAAGGCCAGAGCGCTTCCATCTTAAAAGAGCGCGTCCATCTTAAACGGGGCGCGGAAACGCTCTCTTTGTTTTTACGCGTTCCCTGACGGAAAACCGCTCCGCACTTTTCCTGGGAAGGCTTTAGAACGCCTCAAAGTCGCCCGCCGCCTTGGTCAGCGGCTGCGAATGGCCGTGACGCAACATGCCGTTGCCCAGCGCCTTCTTCATGTCGGCGAGCTTGACCAGGCTAACAGCCGTGGTCACGTCGACGAGGCAGGTATCGGGGATCACGGCGGTGATCGTGTCGATGAACTCGGCCAGGCCGCGGGTCTTCTGCACGGCCAGATCGATGCCCTGCAGCACCATCATCTCGTCGCGATTGTCGAGTGCCGAGGCGCCCCGACCGCCGAGCAGCTGAGGCTCGATCCGTTCGATGAGATAGGCGACGTCGTGAAGTTCGGTGACGACGCGCATCAACACTTCGGGCAGCGATTCTTCCACGTGCGGCATGTGGCCCTGGTAGTCAGTCTGCATTGTCGGTTCTCACGTGGTTTTTCTGACGATAGTGCAGGCGTGTGGTTCGCCTGCGGAGCATGCCCCGCAGGATCAGAAGAATTCGATGGAGCTTTCGACCGGACGTGGCGCGATCACCGGGCGCTCTTCCAGCTGGACCGTGCGCTGGGTTTCCACCCCTGTCAGTGCGTACTGACGGGCGCGTCCCGACGACGGCCAGTATTCGAGCTTGCGGCCGTGTTCACCGCCGGTGCTCTCGCCGACGATGCGGATGCCTTCGTCAAGCAGGAACTGCCGGGCAAAGGCGGCATTCTGCTCACCGACATTCGAAAACCGGGCGATGGTCTTGGCGCCGCCGAAGATCTTGGCCTCGAGCCGATCACGCCGGGCGCCCTGCTTCAACAGACCGTTGATCAGCAGTTCCATGAGATGGACCCCATAGCGGGTCGCATCGCCGCCGGAAGCGGGCGACGACGCCGATCCCGGCAGCAGGAAATGATTCATGCCGCCGACTCCGACCACGGGATCGCGCATGCACGCGGCCACGCAGGAACCGAGAATGGTCGACAACACCACATTGGGATCGTTGAAGACCTTGTACTCGCCCTGAATGACATGCACGCGCTTGCCGACGGCTTCCATGTTCATTTCAATGCCCCAAATACGGCTTCGATCGCGGCCTTCATCTTTTCGATCGTGAACGGCTTGGCCAGCACGTTGTTGGCTCCGAGCGCTGCCGCCTTCTGGACCAGCGCGCGGTCGCCCTGCGCCGTCAGAATGATGAAGGCCGCCTTCTTGGTAGCCGGGTTCGACCGCACTGCCTGGAGCAGGCCAAGGCCATCCATCTTCGGCATGTTGAAGTCGGAGATGACAAGGTGATGCGGGTTCTGGGCCATGATCTTCATGCCCTGTTCCCCATCACCGGCGGCGGTGATCTGCTTGAAGCCCAGCTGCTGCAGGGCGTCGCCCAAAAGCAGGCGGCTCGTGACCTGATCGTCGACGATCAGAACTTTTATTTTTTCGGCGATGGACATTATTCGCTTCCTTCCTTCCGGAACGCCGCGGTCTTCAGTATCTCCTCCCCGATGGAACCGAGGGGGAGCTGCGTTTCGACGGCGCCCAATTCATAGGCAACTCTCGGCATACCGTAGACGACACACGTCTTTTCGTTTTGTCCGAAGGTCTTTGCCCCGGCATGCCGCATTTTCAGGAGACCGGATGCGCCGTCACGGCCCATGCCAGTCAGAATGACGCCGATCGCATTGCGACCGGCAAGTTCGGCGACCGAATCGAACAGCACGTCGACCGAAGGACGGTGGCCGTTGACCGGATCCCGATCGACCAGACGGCAGCAAGGCGCCGTCGGATTGGAGACCTGCAGGTGGCGCTCGCCGCCCGGGGCCAGATAGACCTTGCCGATTTCGAGGCGTGCGCCATCGGTTGCTTCCTGCACCGTCGGTGCGCACAGGCGATTGAGCCGCTCGGCAAAGCTCTTGGTGAAGGTGTGCGGCATATGCTGTGTGATCACAGTCGGCGGGCAGTTCGGCGGGAACTTCTGCAACACGGTGATCAGGGCCTCGACGCCGCCGGTGGAAGCGCCGATGGCGATGATCTTGCGCCCTGCCCGATATTCCGAGGCACCGTTGACATTGGCCGCCGTCGGCGCTGCCGCCTTGTTGCCGGTGATGATGAACTTTCGCTGCGAGCGGGCTGCGGCCTTCACCTTGTCGATCAGATCGCCGAAGGGGTTCGGATCGCCCGGAAGGGGTTTTCCGACGCAATCGAACGCACCGATTTCAAGTGCTGCAATCGTCGCCTCGGCACCCTTGTGTGTCAGCGTCGAGACCATGATGACCGGCATCGGGCGCAGGCGCATGATCTTGTCGAGGAATTCCAGGCCGTTCATGTTCGGCATCTCGATGTCGAGCGTGACGACATCGGGATCGAGCTGCTTGATCGCCTGGCGCGCTTCCATCGCATCGGCCGCCTGGCCGACGACGGTCACGCCGGGATCGGAATTGAGAACTGCGGTGATCAGGCCACGCATGGTGGCGGAGTCGTCGACGACGAGAACGCGAGCGGGTGCGGTCATGCCCGTCCTCCATGAAACTTGCCGGTATGGCGGTAGGTGGTGATGCCGATATTGTCGAACTGCGACTTGGCGTCGCCCGACACGCGCTCGGAATGACCGATGTAGAGATGTCCATTGGTGCCGAGCATTCCGGCAAAACGCGACCAGATCTTCATCTGCGTCGGCTCGTCGAAATAGATCACCACGTTGCGGCAGAAGATGACATCGAACGGCCCCTTGAACGGCCATTGGGCCATCAGGTTGAGCTCGTTGAAGGTGATGAGCCGCTTGACGCGATCGTCGATCTGCCACTTGAAGCGGCCGCCGGCATTGACCTCGTCGAACCATTGCTTGCGCATGGCCGGATTGACCGTTTCGAGCGCGGTGGCATCATAGGCGCCGGCCCGTGCCAGCGTCAGGATCTTCGGGTCGATATCGGTCGCGAGAATGCGGAAGTCGTAATCGGCCGCGTTCGGCAGCAGCGACAGCACCGTCAGCGCGATCGAATAGGGCTCCTGCCCGTCCGAGCACGCCGCAGACCAGATACGCACGCGACCGCCGGCCTTGGCGCGGGCAATCAGCTCCGGCAGAACCTCCGTCTTCAGATGCTCGAAGTGATGATTCTCGCGAAAGAAGCGGGTGAAGTTCGTCGTCAGATGCGAGAGCATGTCGCGGCGGGCGGCAGCGCCTGCCGGCGAGGAGACCAGCTGGCAGTACTCGCGGAAGCCCTTGAGACCGAGGTTGCGGATGTGCTTCGACAGGCGGGAATAGACCAGCGATGCCTTGGTCTCGTTGAGATAGATGCCGGCATCGGCATAGATCATCGCTGCGATTTCACTGAGATCGCGGCGCGTCAGCGGATACTCACCGCTTGCCAAACATTCATCGGGCGACTGCTTCTGCTCCAGAATGGCCTGGTTTCTCATGCTGCTTCCCTTTCTTCCTGCGGGAAGACAGATTCGAGTTCTATCAGGCAGATCAGCCGGCCTTCGATCGCGAGCACGCCGCGGGCGAAGCTCCTTTCGAATTCGGACGAGATGACATCAGGTGTCGGCTGGATCTTGTCATCGGTAATCGTCAGTATGTCGGAGACGGCATCGACCAGCAGGCCGACGACCTGGTTCTTCACCTGGGCGACGATGATGACATGGCGGACGGTCGGCTCGGCCGGCTTCATGCCGAGGCGTGCCGACAGATCGATGATCGGCAGCACCGCGCCGCGCAGATTGATGATGCCGAGCATATAGGCCGGCGCATGCGGCATTGCAGTCGCCGGTGTCCATCCGCGGATTTCGCGCACGGACATCACGTTCACGCAGAACTCCTGATCGCCGACGCGGAAAGCAATCAGCTCTCGTCCGTCCGTGGTCAGATTCCTTGCGGCATAGGTCATCGCATTCATCCAGCAGCAGCGAGAGACATTTCAGCCTTCAGCGAATGGCCACGCGAGGCGGCCACGATCGTGTCGACATCGAGGATGAGCGCCACCCGACCGTCGCCAAGAATGGTCGCCGCAGCGATGCCCGGCACGTGGGTGTAGTTGGCCTCAAGGCTCTTGATGACGACCTGGCGCTGGCCCTGGATGGCGTCGACCATCAGTGCGCGCTGGCCGCCACCTTCGGATTCCACCAGAAGTGCGACGCCTTCGACCGGGTTTGCCTGGCTGGCGCGGAAGTTGAGGATGCGACCGACGTCGACCAGCGGGCAGAAGGAGTTGCGGATCGATATCAGCCGCTGGTTGGAGCCGAACGAATGGATTGCGGCGGCTTCCGGCTGCAAGGTCTCGACGATCGCCGTCAGCGGCACCACCAGCGTCTGGTTGGCGACCGTGACCACCATGCCGTCAAGCACGGCGAGCGTCAGCGGCAGGCTCATGGTGAAGACCGAGCCGTGGCCGGGCTTCGAGGAGATGTTGATGCGGCCGCCGAGCGCCTGGATCGAGCGCTTGACCACGTCCATGCCGACGCCGCGGCCGGAGATGTCGGAGATCTTGTCGGCGGTGGAGAAGCCGGCGTGGAAGATCAGGTTGTCGATCTCCTCGTCGGAGAGATTGGCATCGGCGGCGATCAGATCGTTGTCGATCGCCTTCTGGCGCACCTTCTCGCGGTTGATGCCGGCGCCGTCGTCGGCAAGCTCGATGACGATGCGGCCCGACCGGTGCTTGGCCGTCAGGCGCACGGTGCCTTCGGCGCTCTTGCCGGCGGCGAGACGCTTCTCCGGCGTTTCGAGGCCGTGATCGACGGCGTTGCGGATCATGTGCGTCAGCGGTTCGGCCAGCTTGTCGATGACCGTCTTGTCGACTTCGGTGTTTTCGCCTTCGGTGATGAGACGGACAGACTTGCCGGTCATGTCGGCGATTTCGCGAACGATGCGCGACATGCGCTGGAACACCGGCTTTACCGGCTGCGCGCGGATCGCCATCACCGAGTCCTGGATCTCGCGGGTGAGCTGCTGCAGCTCCTCGAGGCCCATGTTGATCGACGAGGTGCCGTTGGCGTCGTTTTCGACCACGCTCTGCGACAGCATCGCCTGGTTGATCACCAGTTCGCCGACGAGGTTGATCAGGCGGTCGACGCGATCGAGATCGACGCGGATGGTCGGTGTCGCGGCGGATGCGGCTGCCTGCTGCGCGGCTGCGGATTGCGCCGCGGCACTGGCGGCGGCACCGGCCGACTTTTCAACAGGCGCACGGGCGGTCGACTGGGCCATCTGCAGCACGTTGCTGGCCGTGCCGGCGGCAGAGACGGCCGCATCGCGGATCGCCTGCCGGGCTGCCAGCTGCTCTTCTTCCTCGATCACGCCGACCGAAACAGCCGGCTCGTCGTCGAGGATCGAGAGGTCGAACGGCACCGGCTGCATCGGCAGCTCTTCGCTCGGAGCGGCTGTGTCATCGGAGACCAGCAAAATCTCGAGGTCGCAATCCCACTCGGCGAATTCGAACACGGTGCGGATCGCGTCCTCGCCCTTGTCCGTCTTCAACGAGATCTTCCAGGAGAAGTAGGCGGATTCCGGATTTAGGCGATCGAGCGCCGGAAGCGCGTCCATGTCGCAATGGATGCTCATCTCGCCAAGGCGGGAAAGGTCGCGCAGAAGCAGCGTTGCCTCGTTGCCCTTGGCGTAGAGATCGGATCTCGGCTTGAAGACGATCTCGTAGGTCGGCATCTCCATCAGCGCCGGCTCGTCTGCCTCGAAATCGTCGAAGGAGAACGCGACGGGCTGGAAGCCTTCGTCGTTGGCGACGGGTGCCGTTACAACCGGGGCGGCCTTGGTGACCGGCTCGGCAGCGGCCGACGCCTGCGGTACCTCGCCGTTGGCAAGCGCCTCGAGTTCCTTGATCAACTGGCGGCTGCGCGCCTCGTCGACGCTACCGCCATCGCGGGCAGCGTTCGTCAGGTCGGCGAGCACGTCGGCCGACTTCAGCATCACCTTCAGAACCTCAGGACCGGGGTCGAGCCTGTTGGAACGAACGCAATCAAGTGTCGTCTCGAACACGTGGGCGAAGGAGACGAGGTCGTCGAGCCCGAAAGCGCCGGCGCCACCCTTGATCGAGTGCACCGCGCGAAACACCGCATTGACCGTTTCCGGATCGCGGTCGCCGTCATTGAGCTTCAGCAGACCCGATTCCAGTTCGGCGAGTTGTTCCTCGCATTCCTGGAAGAAGATCTCTTTGATTTCGTTCATATCCATTGGAGGCTATCCTCGGACTTCAGGCCGTTACGCGCTCGATTGCATCAATCAGTTTGGTCGGGTCGAACGGCTTGACGATCCAGCCGGTAGCTCCGGCCTGACGGGCGCGGTTCTTCTTTTCGGCGTCGCTTTCCGTGGTCAGGACCAGGATCGGGATAGCGCGGTAACGGTCGTTCTTGCGCACGCCTTCAATGAAGCCGAAGCCGTCGAGACGCGGCATGTTGATGTCGGTGACGATGACATCCGGATTGGCTTCTTCGAGAACCTCGAGGCCCTCGACGCCGTCCTCTGCCTGGATCGTTTCGAAACCGGCATTGTTCAGCGTGACCAGAAGCATGTTTCGGATCGTCCGGGAGTCGTCGACTGTCAGAACTCGCTTTTTCATTCTTCAAATCTCCTTTGCCATCAGGTGATCGATATCGACCCCGATGAGCTGTGTCGTTTTCTCGAAAGCGTCCGACACCTTGCTGAAGGTGAAAGACAAATGATCCTCTTCCCAAGTCTTGGCGCCGGCCATCAGCACCTGGACGCAGAGCGTTCCAACCCGCTCGACCGCCGAGGCGTCGATCGTGAGATCGCTGCCCTTCAGGCCCAAAAGCTTCTCATGCAGCGCTGTCGCTTCGTTCAGGTCCAACACCGGAGCGAGGCTGAGCGTCTTCTGAGCGGTCTTTTTGCTGGCCATTCCTGTTTTCCTCGACTGCTAACTCTTGAGTGCCCTTGAGATCAGCGTTGCCAACCGGCGAACTGACGTTGCGGACCGTCGTCGAACAATGGCGCCGCCATTTCATCGTCGGCCATCGCCGCAGGAGCCACGAGGCCGCGTCCCTGGCTGGCGGCCGGTGTTGGTGAGGCCGCGTGGCGGCGTTCAACGCGGAACCTGCGGATCGTCTCGCCGAGCTCGACGATGACATTGTGCAGGTCGTCGGAAGACCGGACCGTCTCGCCCGCCATCGCGGCACTTGCCTGCACGGCCTGCGAAATCGCACCGATGTCAGAGGCAACGCCCTTGAGATCGCCGACCTGTTGTTCCGCCTCACGGGCGATACCGGAGACGGCGGCATTGATCGATGTGACCTGCTGGACGATGCTGCTGATCGCATCCTGAGTGCGACCGACGATCTCGACGCCGGTCTCGACCTGCGCCTTGGTGCCCGTCACCAGCTGCTTGATTTCACGTGCCGCTTCGCCGGAGCGCTGCGCCAGCGCGCGCACTTCCTGGGCGACGACGGCAAAGCCGCGGCCGCTGTCGCCTGCCCTTGCAGCCTCGATGCCGGCATTCAGCGCCAACAGGTTGGTCTGGAAGGCGATCTCGTCGATGACGCCGATGATCTGGCCGATCTTTTCGGCCGACGCTTCGATGTCGGCCATGGCGGAGATTGCCTGGCCGGCAATCTCGCCGCTGCGCTCGACAGCAACCCTTGTCTCGGTGGCTTTGATCTCGGTGGCGCTGATGCGGCTCGAGCCCGTCGCCATGCGTTCGGTCATGTCGGCAAGCGCTGCGAGCTGACCCGAGAGGGCATCGGCTTCAGCCGCCGCCTTGTCGGAAAAACCGGCCGCTCCGTCGCGCAGACGGCCAATGAAAGTCTCCGCCGCCTGACCGCGCTGATCGGCGGACTGCAGGCTCTGCTGGATCGTGTCGAGTGCCGCGTTCAAGCTGGCGACGATCGGCTGGTAGGCATCCGGCGCGCTCTCGGACAGGCGCACGCCCAGGTCGCCGTCGTTCAAGCCTTTGGCGAAGTCGCCGAATAGGGTCGTTACCGCCTGCTCGTCGGCACTGTGCTGGTCGGCGAGCTGGCGCTGATGCTGCTGGCGAAGGGCGTTGAAGCGGAGCGAGACGCCGATCTCGGTGTCGACGAAAACGGTACGGACTAGTGCCGCAACCAGATCGCACAGTTCCTTGCGACGTCCCCTGCCCATCGGCAGGAAGGACTTCGGCCAGGCCTCTTCGATGAGGCCGACCAACAAGTGTTCCAGCACGACGGCGTGGCTTGCCATCTGCCAGCGCGGATCGAGGCCCATGCGGTTCGATGTGTCGGCAAGCACCTTGACGCGCTCGGCATAGAGGCCGTCAAAGCGGGCATCGGTCAGCACGTTCCAGTGCGAAGACTGGATGTCCTGCAGGCGATCGAGCTGCCGGTCGTTGTCGAAATGGCGGGCTGCGTCGGGATAGCTCTGCAGGCGCTGGAAGAGATCGCGAAGGGCTGCGTCGATGCGAGGGGAAAGTTTCTGCCTGGTGTCGCGGACGCGGGAACAACTCTCGTCGTCGAGCCCGGCAAAGCGCAAGCGCTCCAGCAGACTGCCTGCCTGGCCCTTCCTTGCCTGTTCTGACGATGCTTCCTGCCTCAACGCTAAATCCCCGGCTTTGCATGCTTGGAATTTGCCTGGGGAGTATCCGGACGGTCCACGGTCCACCGGACGTGCACGCCACATCAATGAGATCAGCCCCCGCCGCTTGGGCGTCTGCTATCGTCCATCCCGCAAGTAAATTCGGTGAAGAATCGATACCGGACCGGAACCGGTACGGCGGGGCGGCATCATGCCTTGAGGAGACTGTGAATTTTCCCATTCCGACGTGTGGGACAATGTTTATGGTTAATTCCTTGCTTGAAGGTTAACGGTCGATGGCCTGTAACCGGAATCACTAAAATTCGCCGGGTGTTTCCTGGCGCTGTTTTTGCGGCGCAGCAATGCCGCACTATTGACCCCGAATTTCAACAGGTTTTCACTCACAAGAGTTTAGAATTGTACTTCTACTTGCGCTCGCGTATCGAAGCGAACGTGAAGTGGGCGCAGATCGCGCGGAAGAAACCTTTGCAGCAAGCAAAGCGACATCATGACGATGCGCTGACGGGAAACGAACAATGATTGTTCTTGGAATTGGCGCCGCTCTCACAGCAATCCTGACAATGATGGCCGTATCCATCGTGCTCAATCTCGAGCATAACCGCTCGACGAACCGCAGCTCGGTTTTCTAAGCGAAAAAACGAACGCCATCGTCGTCAACCGCGCACTTCATGCGGCACCGTTACTCTCCTATATTTCACCGTTACTGGTTGCCATTGGCCTGTTGCACATGGCTTTTCGTTAGCGACCGCCAGTTTTCTGCATAGTGCACAAAGCTCTCAGGCACGGGGCCGGCGAAGGCCTGCACGCCGGTCCGCACGTGGCGGCCGTCGACAAGACTTGCAGCCCCGAGGCTGGTGCCGGTCACGTTGTGGCTGTCGGCAAGGACCGGGCGCCCCGTTGCCGCCTGAAGCATGCGCAAATAGGCGGCGTTTGCAGCGAACGGTCCCTCGACCACGATATCCCCTCGCGCCCCGATGAGATCGAGGCATGTCGCCGTCATCAATGCCAGATGGAAAGAAACGGCGGCGACCCTGCCGGCCGGCGTCAGCTTCTCCTCGTCCACCGTCCAGCGCGCCTTGGCGGATGGGAAAGGTCCGGAGCCTTCGGGAAGCGAAGGCAACAGCATGTGCCCTGCCGCAATGACGGCCTCCTCGTCTTCAAACGCGGTGGGCGTCGTGCCGTCGCCGAGCAGCAGCGAGAAGGCACGACCGCCCATGAAACGCGCCGAGGGAACCGGGTCGCCGAGAGCGTTGACGTTGATCAGTGTGTCGCGATGTTCATCGAGCGTCACTTTGGCGGCGCCAACCGCCAGCATCACGACCCAGGTGCCGGTCGACACCACGGAAAACGGCGTCGTTCGGGTCAGCAGATGCGGCAGCAACGACGCGTTGGAATCGTGGATGCCGCAGTAGATAGGCGTACCCGCGGGAATGCCGGTGGCGAGGCAAAGCTCGGGCAGCAGCTTGCCGACGATATCGTCTGCCTTGCGGACGGGCGCAAACAGGTGCCGCCAGCCCTGGCCTTCCACCAGCGTCGAGAAGGCGCCTTCCGTCGGGTTCCAGAGGTCGGTGTGGCAACCGAGCGAGGTCAGTTCGTTGACGCGCACGCCGGTCAGCCGGAAGGTCCAGTATTGCGCATAGGTCAGGATCGTTGCGATCCTGGCGAAGGCGTCGGGAAAGGTCTGCTGCTGCCAGAACAGCTGCGCGCCGACATTCAGGCCCATAGGCAGGCGCGCGGAGCCGGTTTCGGCAAAAGGCGGACGAACGGCCTCATAGGCTTCCGACAGGGTATCCGGCCCGACGAATTCATAGTCCAGCACCGGCAAGGCAAGGTCGCCGGCCTCGTCGAGGACAACCGCGGTTGCGCCGTGGGTGGTGATCGAGATCGCTTGCAAGGGATGCTCGGCCTGGAGCGCCGTCAGGCTATCGAGCACGAAGGCCCAGAGACGCTCGACATCGAAATGCGGATAGGGCTCGCCCGCGACGACACGGTTTGCGGTCTTGCGCACGGCAACCTCTTCGAAGCGATCGAGATCAACCGCTGCGACCTTGGCATTGGTCTTGCCGATGTCAATGACGCCCACGATCCGCATCGGGTCAGCTCATGTGAAAAACGGTTTTGAGCGGTACGGCGACCGGATCGTTATCCTCGCGGGTTTCCATGATGTCGGCCATATGAGCCCACCACTTCCGCATCACCGGATGGGAGGGCAGATCGGCCATGCCGTGGTCGTCCGCTCGCCAGAGGACGCCGAAGAGCAGATCGTTCTCCTCGTCGAGATGGATGGAGTAGTCCGAAATACCGGCCTCCTTCAACAGGGTCACCAGCTCCGGCCAGATGGCATCGTGACGTGCGGTATATTCGGCGGCCATTCCCGGATTGAGCCGCATACGGAAGGCGTATTTTTCCATGGAAACCTCAGTGGGCAAGACGGCGGCGGGCGCGTCGCCACAGGATGGGCAGGGCGATCACCGAGATCAACAGCAAACCGATGAAGATCGACATGACGATGCCCGGCACGTTCAGGAGCCCGAAGCCGAAGGTGACCATGCCCATGATCAGGGCCGCAAGCACGACCCCCGGTATGGTACCGGAGCCACCGAGAATGCTGACGCCGCCAAGCACCACCATGGTCACGACTTCCAGCTCCCAACCAAGCGCGATCGACGGTCGGGTGGAGCCGAGGCGCGAGGTCAGGCAGATCGAGGCAAGCCCCGCCATCAGGCCGGTGAGCAGAAACAGCGTGAACTTCACGCGGCCGACGCGGATACCGGAGAACAGCGCGGCCGTCTGGTTGTTGCCGATCGCGTAGACGGCGCGGCCGAAATTGGTCTTGTGCAGCACGACGCCATAGATCACGGCCAGGACGACAAAGAGCGTGAACTCGAACGAGAACACCCACCAGACATAGCCCTGCCCGAACCAGGAGAAGCTTCCGGGATAGCCGGTGAAGGCCTGATCGCCAAGGATGATGAAGGAGAGGCCACGAAACAGGCTCATCGTACCGATAGTGACGACAATCGACGGCAGGCCGAGACCGGTGATCAGCAGGCCGTTGACGACGCCGCAGGCGAGCCCGACCGAAAGTCCGACAACCACCAGCGCCGGCGTGTCGAAGCCGAGCTGGACGGCATAACCCATCGCCGTCGAGGCGAGCGCGATGATCGAGGCGACCGAGAGATCGATCTCGCCTGAAATGATCACCAGCGCCATGGCGAAGGCGATCATCGCCTTTTCGGTGAAGTTGAAGGTGGCGTCGGACAGGTTCCACGGGTCGAGGAAATAGGGTGAGGCCAGCGAATTGCCGATGAAGATGAGGCAGGCGACGACGAACAGCAGGCTTTCCCAACTCTTCAGCAGGCGCGCGCCGCGCCCTTCGAGGCGATCGGGAATGTTGCGGGGGGAGAGATGCGTTTCTGCCATCAGACAGCCTCCGCCTTTTTGAGGATGACGCGTCCCTTGCGCCGTTCGGCACGCGCATTGACGGCAACGGCCGTTATGATGACCATGCCGGAAATCGCCATCTGGGCAAAGGGCGAGATGTTGATGACCGGCAGAGCGTTCTTGATCACACCGAGGAACAGCGCGCCGAGCACCGCTCCCGGCACCGAACCGATGCCACCGGCGATCGAGATGCCGCCGATGACGCAGGCGGCGATGATGTCGAGTTCGAAGCCGGCGGCAATATCGACATAGGCAACGGCATAGCGCGACACCCAGAGATAGCCGGACAGCCCGGCAAGCGTCCCCGAGAGGCAATAGGCAAAGAAGCGCGTCCGGCCGACGTCGATGCCGGTATAGACAGCCGCATGCGGATTGCCGCCGACGGCGAAGAAGGCCCGCCCGAGCGGCGTGCGGCTTATCACCAGGAAGATCGCCGCGACCGTGACGACCGAGAGCCAGGACAGCACGGGAATGCCGGCAAGATCAGTGCGCGGAAAGCTCTTGAAGGCATCGCTCATCTGGTGGGCATTGATCCACTTGCCGTTGGTCAAGAGGAAGATCAGGCCGCGATAGATCGTCAGCGTGCCGAGAGTGACAACGATCGGCGGGATGTCGAGTTTCCAGACCAGCGCCCCATTGATCATCCCGAGCACCGCGCCGAGCGCTATGGCCGACAGGAGGATGACGGGGATCGGCAGGCCGGGGAACGCGGCGTTCAGCATTGCCGCGACCATGCCGGAAAGCGCCAGGTTTGCCGCCATGGACAGATCGATGCAGCGCGTCAGGATCACGGCCATCTGGCCGAGCGCCAGGATGATGAGGATCGAGGTGTCGTTGTAGACGCGTGCCAGATTGGTCGGCGCAATGAAGGGCGGGAAGCGCCAGGCGATCAGGACGACCAGCACCAGGATCGCGCCGACAAGCAGCAGTTCACGGTTTTTCAGGAGCTTGGCCATCATGCGGCCTCCGCAATGCCGGCGGCGGCACGCACCAGCTTTTCCGCCGTCAATTCTTCCCGCTCGAAGCGGCCGACAATGCGGCCCTCGCGCATGACGATGACGCGATCCGACATGCCCATGATTTCGGGGATTTCCGATGAGACCATGATGACGCTGAGGCCCTGTGCGGCAAGCTCACTCATGAAGGCGTGCACCGCGGCCTTGGAGCCGATGTCGATGCCCTTGGTCGGTTCATCAAGAATGATCACCTTCGGCTTGGTCGCCAGCCATTTGGCGATGACCACCTTCTGCTGGTTGCCGCCCGAAAGCGTGCCGACGTCCTGATCGAGGGAGGCGGCCCGCAGATCGAGCCTAGACGTATATTCCCGCGCAAGCGCGAACTCGTTGGCAAGTTTGAGGAAGCCGGAGCGCGAGGTGCGCGACAGCGACGGCAGCGTCACGTTCTGGAAGATCGGCAAGCCGATGATCGCGCCCTGACGCCCACGCTCCTCTGGCACATAGACGATACCGCTCCTGATCGCCTCGGACGGATTGCGGATCACCAGGATTTCGCCATCCAGCCTGATGGCACCTGCCGACGGGCGGGTGATGCCGATCAGCGACTGCATGAATTCGGAGCGGCCCGCGCCGATCAGCCCATAGAAGCCAAGAATTTCGCCACGTCTCAGTTCAAAGTTAATGTCCTCGAACTCGGTCGGGTGACGGTAGCCGGAGACTGTCAGAACGGGGTCGCCGATGGCTACGTCCTTCTTCGGATAGACGGAGCCGACGGCGCGGCCGACCATCATGCGCACGAGATCGTCCTGACTGACATCGGCGATCAGCCCCTCGCCGACCATCGTTCCGTCGCGAAACACGGTGTAGCGATCGGCGATGCGGAAGATCTCATCGAATTTGTGGCTAATGAAGAGGATCGCCTTGCCGTCGGCCTTCAGCCGTTCGACGAGCGCGTAGAGTTCGTGAATTTCCTTGTGCGACAGCGCCGCCGTCGGTTCGTCCATGATCACGACGCGGGCATCGACCGACAGAGCCCGGGCGATCGCCACCAGATGTTTCTTGGCAATGCCGAGATCGCGCAGCCGGATCGTCGGATCGAAATCAGCGCCGGCGCGATGCAAGAGCGCACGTGCATCCGCATTGAGCTTATTCCAGTCGATCAGGCCGAAACGGTTGCGCGGGGCATGGCCGAGGAAGATGTTTTCAGCGACGGACAGTTCGTCGAACAGAACCGTTTCCTGATGGATGGCGGTTACGCCTGCCCTTGCAGCAGAAAGCGCGGTCGGGAAGGCGGTTTCCGCATCCGCAACGCGGATGCTGCCTCCATCAGGCTGATAGATGCCCGTCAATATCTTGACGAGGGTCGACTTGCCCGCACCGTTCTCACCGACGAGTGCCGTCACGGAGCCCGGATAGAGCGACAGCGAAACGTCGGACAATGCCTTGACGCCGGGAAAGGACTTGGAGATGCCTTCAAGCGCAATGGCGGGCTTCATCCGCGATGTGATCGTATCCTGCAACACATTCCATCCGCCTGATTTGTGGGCCTGACATCCAAGGCGCCACGTCTGCAAAATTGCCCCTCACCCTAACCCTCTCCTCGCTCGCGGGGAGAGGGGACCCGTTGGCGTGTCGCCGCTTACGCCGACGCCCATTAGGAGCGGAGCATCGCCGCATGTTTCCCTTCTCCCCGTCAAACGGGGAGAAGGTGGCCGGCAGGCCGGGTGAGAGGTAACCGCCCCTCGCCGATCAGAAGATCTTTGCGAACTCTTCGACGTTCGAGGCGTCGTAGACGAACGGGTCGGCCATGGCGCCTTCGTTGTTGTCGTCGAGCTTCACAGCGCCCATGCGGCCCATCTTCAATTCCGCGCCGGGCTTGGCTTCGGCACCGTTGACGAGATCATAGGCGATCATCGTTGCGGAATAGCCGAGATCGATCGGGTTCCAGATCGCGAAGGACTTGGATGCGCCCGACTTCACGTGACCGGCCATCTCCGAGGGAAGGCCGAGGCCCGTGACATTGATCTGGCCGATCTTGCCGGCATCGGTGACGGCCTGTGCCGCAGCAACGATACCGACCGAGGTCGGCGCGATGATCGCCTTCAGGTTGGGATAGGACTGAATGAGCCCTTGCGTTTCGCGGTAAGACTTGTCGGCAAGGTCATCGCCGTAGACGGTCGCGACGACATTGATGCCCTTGTAGTTGCCCTGAACCTTCTTCATTTCCTCGATCCAGGTGTTCTGGTTCGTGGCTGTCGCCGAAGCCGAGAGCACGGCGACATCGCCGCCATCCGGCAGGTTGTCGGCGGCGAGCTTGATGATCATGTTGCCGATCAATGGATTTGACGACGGGTTGAGGTGCATCTGGCGGCCGTCCTTGGCGACCCCGGAATCCCAGGAGATCACCTTGATGCCACGATCCATCGCCTTCTTCAGCGCCGGAACGAGAGCATCGGTGTCGTTGGCGGAAACAGCGATGGCATCGACCTTCTGGGCGATCAGCGAGTTGATCACCTCGATCTGGCCTTCAGCGGTCGTCGTCGTTGGACCGGTGTAGATCACCTCGACGTCGCCCAGTTCCTTTGCGGCTTCCTGCGCGCCCTTGTTGGCAGCCTCGAAGAAGCCGATGCCGAGCGCCTTGACGACCAGGGCGATCTTCTTGTTTTCCGCATGTGCGGCATTGGCCATCAGCGCCAACGACACGGCGGCCGTGACCATCAATGATTTCAGGATCTTCATTTCCACTCCTCCCATGGACCGGAACGCGATCGGGATGACCGCATCGTCCGGTACTAACCTTCTCGAATTCGCAACCGGCCCGGTCTTTTCCGACCGGTGCCGATCCTTCCCCTCCCCTCGGCCGTCTCAAGCGGTCGAGGATGCATTCTCCGCGTCAGCGCCGGACCTGGCGTTGGCGATCACCAATCGCACGCCGGCATTTTCGAGCATCGCAGCATGCCTGTCCTCGATGCCCGAATCCGTGATCACAGTGGCGATCCGCTTCAATCCGCACAGGATGAGGCTGGAGCGCTTGTGAAATTTCGACGAGTCGACGAGCACGACGAGCTCGTCGGCCTGATCGATCAGTTTCTGCTCGGCCTGGATCAGCAGCGGATCCGCCTCCATCAGACCGAGCGGACCAAGCCCCTGGGCGCCCATGAACATGCGGCGCGCATAGAAATTGCGCGTCACGTCATTGTCGAACGGACTGAGGATGATGTTCTGCTCGCGGTAGATCGTGCCGCCCGACAGCATCACCGTGTTTTTCGAGTGCTTGAGCAGATGCTCGGCGATCGGAAACGAGTTGGTGAAGACCTGCATCCGGCGATTGGTGAGAAAGTGCACCATCTGGAAGGTCGTCGTGCCGCCATTGATGATGATCGGCTCGCCATCTTCGCACAGCGCCACCGCCTCCTTGGCGATCGCCTGCTTCTCCCGCGCATGCAGGCTTTCATTGACCTTGAAGGGTCGCCCGGCCAGCCCGACGAACTGCGGCGGATTGATCGCTTCCGCCCCGCCGCGCACGCGCCGCAACCGCTTCTGCACGTGGAGCGCCGCGATATCGCGCCGGATCGTCGCCTCGGAACTGTCGGTCAGATCGACCAGTTCCGGCACCGTGACCACGGGCTTTTCCTGAACCGCCGACAGAATGATCCGATGTCTTTCTTTCTCGTGCATTCGCTCCTCCGATAATTTGCATGCTTCCATCACGACCAAACATTGTCAATCACAATCAATCATATTTTTTCATTGTGCAGTGCGACATGCGCGAATTTGATCGTTTTTGATTGACAATGACTCTCGGGCCATGTGATCTGATGCCAACCACATCTCCACGCGGCCGCCAAGCCGCGTGGCAACGGACCGGGAGGATTTTCGAGATGCTCGACAAGCAACAGGGCGCGCGGCTTGCCAATCTATGGGATGAGACGAAGGCGGCCGGCATGAGCGAGGCCGAACGTCTTCTCTATCGTTCGAACCTGCTCGGCTCCGACAAGCGCATCACCAACTACGGCGGCGGCAATACCTCGGCCAAGGTGATGGAGAAGGACCCGCTCGGCGGCGGCACGGTCGAAGTCCTCTGGGTCAAGGGCTCTGGCGGCGACGTCGGCACGATCAAGATGGACGGCTTCGCCACGCTTTGCATGGACAAGCTGAATGCCCTGAAAGGCATCTATCGCGGCGTCGCCTTCGAAGACGAGATGGTCGGCTATCTTCCGCATTGCACGTTCAACCTCAACCCGCGCGCCGCCTCGATCGACACGCCGCTGCACGCCTATGTTCCGAAAAAGCACGTCGATCACATGCATCCCGATGCGATCATCGCGATAGCGGCCTCCAAAAACAGCAGGGAATTGACGGCAAAAATCTTCGGCAACGACATCGGCTGGCTGCCCTGGAAGCGCCCGGGCTACGAACTCGGCCTCTGGCTGGAAAAGTTCTGCCTGGAGAATCCGTCCGCCCGCGGCGTCGTGCTTGAAAGCCATGGCCTCTTCACCTGGGGCGACACGGCCAGAGAAGCTTACGAGACCACCGTCGAAATCATCAACAAGGCGATCGCCTGGTTCGAGACGGAAAACACCAGGCCGGCCTTCGGCGGCGTGGCCAAGCCGACGCTCGATGCGAGCGACCGGGTGGCGATTGCCAAACGGTTGATGCCGGTCATCCGCGGCCTGATCAGCGCCGACGAGCGCAAGGTCGGACATTTCGACGACAGCCAGGCGGTGCTCGACTTCGTGACCGCCAAGGATCTCAAGCCGCTGGCAGCGCTCGGCACCAGCTGCCCGGATCATTTCCTCAGAACCAAGATCTGCCCGCTTGTCGTCGATTTCGATCCTGCCGCTGCAGACATCGAAAAGACCCTTGCCGGGCTTGCCGACGCAATCGCTGCCTATCGCGCCGATTACGCCGCCTACTACGAGCGCTGCAAACATGCAGACAGCCCCGCCATGCGCGATCCGAACGCGGTCGTCTACTTGGTGCCCGGCGTCGGCATGATCACCTTTGCCAAGGACAAGGCGACGGCGCGCATCTCCGGCGAATTCTACGTCAACGCCATCAATGTCATGCGCGGCGCATCCGGCGTCTCGACCTATGTCGGCCTGCCGGAACAGGAAGCCTTCGACATCGAATACTGGCTGCTCGAGGAAGCCAAGCTTCAGCGCATGCCGAAGCCAAAAAGCCTTGCGGGACGCATCGCGCTGGTGACTGGCGGCGCCGGCGGCATCGGCAAGGCAACGGCACACCGGCTGATGCAGGAAGGTGCCTGCGTCGTCATCGCCGATATCGACGAAACGGCGCTTGCTAGCGCCGAAAGCGAGCTTGCGGCCCGCCACGGCAAGGATTTCGTGCGTTCGCTCAGCATGAACGTGACCAGCGAGGCGGCGGTAGAAGGTGGCTTCGGCGATACGCTTTTAGCCTTCGGCGGTCTCGACATCCTGGTGTCGAATGCCGGCCTTGCCTCCTCCGCCGCGGTCGAGGATACGACGCTGGCGCTCTGGAACAAGAACATGGACATCCTTGCGACGGGCTACTTCCTCGTCTCGCGCGAGGCCTTCCGGGTCTTCCGCAACCAGAAGGCCGGCGGCAACGTCGTCTTCGTTGCTTCCAAAAATGGTCTTGCCGCGTCGCCCGGCGCATCGGCCTACTGCACCGCAAAGGCAGCCGAGATCCACCTCGCCCGTTGCCTGGCGCTCGAGGGCGCGTCCGCCCAGATCCGCGTCAACGTCGTCAACCCGGACGCCGTGCTGCGCGGCTCGAAAATCTGGACCGGCGAGTGGAAAGAGCAGCGCGCCGCCGCCTACAAGATGGATGTCGACGACCTCGAGGCGCACTACCGCGAACGCTCGATGCTGAAGCTCAGCGTCTTCCCGGAGGATATCGCCGAGGCGATCTACTTCCTCGCCTCGGACATGTCGGCGAAATCGACCGGCAACATCGTCAATGTCGACGCGGGCAATGCCCAGTCGTTCACCCGCTGATCCGGAGATTTTGATGAGCACCACCATGATCGGCAAGACCATCCTTGACGCAGAGAACGAGCGCCGCGAGGCGGCACTTCGCCAGGACTATGAAAGCCTTGGCGAAAGGCTGGCGCGCCGCGGCATCGACGTCGACGCCATCAAGCGCAAGGTTGCGGCCTATGGCGTCGCAGTCCCCTCCTGGGGGGTCGGCACCGGCGGCACCCGCTTTGCCCGCTTCCCCGGCAAGGGCGAGCCGCGCAATATCTTCGACAAGCTGGAGGATTGCGCCGTCATCCAGCAGCTGACACGGGCAACGCCCAACGTCTCGCTGCACATCCCGTGGGACAAGGTCAGCGATCTCCAGGAACTGAAGCAGAAAGGTGCCGCCCTCGGCCTCGGCTTCGACGCGATGAACTCGAACACCTTCTCGGATGCGCCCGGACAGGCACATTCCTACAAGTTCGGATCGTTGTCGCACAGCGACGCGGCCACGCGCGCCCAAGCGGTCGAGCACAATCTCGAATGCATCGACATCGGCCGACAGCTCGGCTCGAAGGCACTGACGGTCTGGGTCGGAGACGGCTCCAACTTTCCCGGCCAGAGCAACTTCACCAGATCGTTCGAGCGTTATCTCGATGCGATGAAAGCGGTCTATGCCGCACTGCCCGAGGACTGGCGCGTCTTCACCGAACACAAGATGTTCGAGCCGGCCTTCTATTCGACCGTGGTGCAGGACTGGGGCACCAACTACCTGATCGCCCAGGAACTTGGACCCAAGGCCTTCTGCCTGGTCGACCTTGGCCACCACGCGCCGAACGTCAACATCGAGATGATCGTCGCCCGGCTGATCCAGTTCAGGAAACTCGGTGGTTTCCACTTCAACGATTCGAAATATGGCGACGACGACCTCGATACCGGCTCGATCGACCCCTATCGCCTGTTCCTCGTCTTCAATGAACTCGTCGATGCCGAGACGCGGGGTGCCAAAGGCTTCGATCCGGCCCATATGCTCGACCAGAGCCACAATGTCACCGATCCGATCGAAAGCCTGATGACGAGCGCGATGGAGGTCTGCCGCGCCTATGCACAGGCCCTCATCGTCGACCGCACAGCGCTCGACAGCTTCCAGCAGGACAATGATGCACTGATGGCGGCGGAAACGCTGAAGACCGCGTTTCGCACCGACGTCGAGCCGATCCTGGCGATGGCGCGCTTCGAAAGCGGCGGGGCGATTGCGCCGGTTGCGACCTATCGGGCGAGCGGCTATCGCGCCAAGGTGGCCGGCGAGCGGCCGGCCGTTGCCGGCGGTGGCGGCGGCATCGTCTGAGATCCACTCCCCCATCCCACAATCTAAATGCCGGGCAGCGATTGCTGCCCGGCATTTTCACGCACGATTGATATCGTCTCGCGGATCGGCTCCGATCTCGTAGGCGGATCATAAAGCGAGCGTGACCGCGGCCTTTTGTGCGCCCTGTTTGACGGACGGCGCCGGATTGTCCCGCACAAATGCTTCGCATTCCTGCAAAAAATCATCGCGCGATGAAATTGCCCCCTATCTGATTTGAAATCCTGGTCTATCTTTCCCTTCTAGGTCCAACGGAAAGGGAACCATTCATGGGTATCGAAAGCATTCTCGTATTCCTGATTGTCGGAGCGATCGCCGGCTGGCTTGCCGGCTTGATCGTCAAGGGGTTCGGCTTCGGCCTGATCGGCAACATGGTCGTGGGCATCATCGGCGCCTTCATCGCCGGCTTCCTCTTTCCCGCCATCGGTATCAGCCTTGGATCGGGCGTGCTTTCGGCGATCCTGCACGCGACGATCGGCGCAGTGATCCTGCTGGTGCTGATCCGCATCGTCAAACAGGCGTGACGAACCACCGCCACGCGACCATACCGCATGGCTCGCCGACCCGGCGGGCCGTGCCAGTCCAACGGAAGGAAATCACCATGAGCGAGCCGAACTCCGACAATATCGAAACGGCGCTGAAGGCGTTCATGGCCGACCATCCCGGCAAGCTCACACGCGAGCAGGCGATCGCGGCGATCCTCGAAAACTGGTTCACGACCCATGGCTACCTGCCGCCGCAGCAGGAAGGCAGACGCCCGGAAGACCTTGACGCCTCCAACGACGATTGAGGCATTCCTGCCGGCGGCAGCACCCTTGGCGCTCGACGCCTCTCCAAGCGTTCGTCCGCTCGACTTTTTTTCATGAAGCCATTTCCAGAGCCTGAAGACCCACCATGAGCCTTACATCCGTCAAACAGTTCTTCTCGCAGCACGCCCCCGACATCGACGTCATCGAACTCGAGCAGAGCACGGCAACAGTGGCACTTGCCGCCGAGGGCCATGGCGTCGAACCGGCACAGATCGCCAAGACATTGGCGCTCCGCGTCGGCGACGACGTGATCCTCATCGTCACGCGCGGTGACGCGCGGCTCGACAACAAGAAATACAAAGCCCGCTTCGGCACCAAGGCCCGCATGCTCGGCTTCGACGAGGTCGAGGCGGAGACCGGTCATCCAGTCGGCGGCGTCTGCCCGTTCGGCCTTGCCAAGCCCCACAGCATCTATTGCGACCTGTCGCTGAAAGCCTACGACATCGTCGTTCCTGCCGCTGGCGCCACCAATGCCGCCGTTCACATCAATCCGCAGCGTATCGTCGAATTGACCGGCGCCGAATGGATCGACGTTTCGGAAACGTAATCCGTGCCTTGGAATGGCCACAAAGCTTAACTGAAACCGCAGGCGCACTCCGGCAGTGATTTGCCGGGCGCGGCCCTTTCCAGAATCAGGAGTCCGTCGAGCATGAAGATAGTCGCGTACCCGCTCATCTTCGCCGCCACATTTTCCCCGGCGCTGGCGATGGATCAGTCCCTGGTGCGCCAGTTCGAAAAGCTTGACCCGCAGACCCGCCTGGAACAGCGCTGCGACACCGAGGCGATGGAGCGCATCAACGCCGACAAGACGACCTTCAAGCCCGACAAGGTGATCGCCTACACCTTCGCCGAACCGGTCATGAAGGAAGACAAGATGAAGGCGCCGGGCGCGGTTTTCCGCAGCAAGGGGGAATGGTACAAGCTAAAATTCAAGTGCCGCACCGACGCGGAGCACCTGGGCATCCTGTCCTTCGAATATAAGATCGGCGATCTCGTGCCGCGCGAGAACTGGGACGAGTTCTACCTCTATCCCTGACAGACCGGACCGCGGGTGCGCGCAAACGCCCGAGCTTTTCGCCGTCACCAGAAATGTCGCGCAAAAATGTGCAGCGCTTTCGCGATGACATGCGAAAGAACAAGAGCTTGAAGCGCGACAAGCGGATCCTGGAAATCGCGACGCGCTTTAGAGAACGGCCATCAGAAACAGCAGCGAGCCAAGCGACAGCGCTGCCATGATGCTCATCAGCATCTTCATCATGTGATCTGCCATTTCGTACACCCTTGCCTCTACTCCCTCAGGAATGAACGAATTCGTCTGCTTTTGGGGCGCGGCATGCCCGGTATATTCCAAGCTCGAAACGCCTGACTGACACGATCCCACCAGATCGGTGCACAATCTGCCAACAGTGTTTCAGGTTGCGCCGACATGGTTAACAATTGGTTAATCTCATTGTCTGCGGTGTTGGGTGGATAGGTGGCGCGGCGCCCTTCGGGCCCATGCGGAATACCAGCCGCATGGCGGGATGGCGGCGACAGAGCCAGGTGAAAAAATCGCCGCTTGGCTGAATAAGGTGGCGGCAGGGTATCGGAAGCAGCTTGCATCAGAGCGCAGTCACAGACCGCGCCCTAGCCCTTGTAAGGGCGTCAGCGCTAAGATTACGGCTTCTTCGGCTCCGGCTTTGCATCGGCAAGGGGAAGCAGCCACCCCTGCCCCGATATGCTCCTGCCAGTGTGACCGTGCCCTAGAGACCCGCCACATTCGGTTGGAGGAGGCGGCGAGGTTCGACGTGGCTACCATCTGCGACACGCACCATTGCTGACTTCAAAAAGGAAGTGAGCAGAAGGAAGAACGGAAACTTCCAGAACGCTGAAAAGACCTGCCTAGACGCGGCAAGCGACCGACTAAATCAAGAGGCTAAAAATCAAAGGAAACCATGCAATTATGAATGGTGCCCGGAGGCGGATTTGAACCACCGACACGCGGATTTTCAATCCGCTGCTCTACCAACTGAGCTATCCGGGCATCCTGCCGTTGCGGGCAGCGGCTCCTCTCGGAGCCCTCGGGGCGTTGTCTGTGCCCCGGAAGCGAGCGGGGTTATAACATCTTGTTCGGCGGTGTCCAGCACCAAATGAAAGTTTTTTGGCAGGAATTTCAAAGTTAGTGGAAAAAGCCAAAAAACCGTGGATATTCAGGCAGATCGCGGTCAGCGATCGTCGTCGTCCGCTTTCGCCTCGTCGTCTGCGACGGGAATGGCGTAGGAGCCCGAGAGCCAGCGGTTGAGGTCGACATTGCGGCAGCGGTCCGAGCAGAAGGGATAGTGCTCGCGGTGCGATGGGCGGCCGCATTCGGGGCAAGGACGCGGGGCGCGCAGAGGTGCTACGTTCGAGCCGCTTTTCTTGTCTTCGTCAGTCACTGCCTTCAGCCTTCCAGCCAGCGATTGTGAACGTCGTAGCCTTCACCGACCAGCAGGCCGACCGTCTCGTAGAGCGGCAGGCCGACGACGTTGCTGTAGGAGCCGACGAGCTTGACCACAAAGCTGCCGGCAATGCCCTGGATGCCATAGGCGCCTGCCTTGCCGCGCCATTGGCCGGAGGCAAGATAGCTCTCGATGTCAAAACCGGAAAGGCGCTTGAAGCGGACCTTGGTGTCGACCACCTTCTGGCGCAACGTCTTGTCGGGTGTGATCAGGCAAACACCGGTATAGACGCGGTGGCTGCGGCCCGACAAAAGATGCAGGGCGCTCGAGGCTTCGCTGACGAGTTCCGGCTTCGGCAGGATGCGCCGACCGACGCAGACGACGGTGTCGGCCGCCAGAATATAGCTGCCATCCCAACCGGCTTCACCCTTGATTGCAGCCAGCGCCGCCTTGGCCTTTTCAGCCGAGAGACGACGCGCCAGCGAGCGCGGATGCTCGGAGCGCTTCGGCGTTTCGTCGAGATCCATCGGCATCAGGCGCGCAGGCTCGATACCTGCCTGGGCCAAAAGCTCGACGCGACGCGGCGAACCGGACGCCAGTATCAGTTTTTGAGCCGTTGTCATCGGAACGCGCCGTCACCCCAGAAATATGATGAAGCCACCTGTCGGGCGGTTTACTTGAAGCGGTAGGTGATGCGACCCTTGGTCAGGTCATAGGGCGTCATTTCGACGAGCACCTTGTCGCCGGCCAGAACGCGGATACGGTTCTTGCGCATGCGGCCTGCGGTGTGGGCAATAATTTCATGTTCATTTTCGAGCTTCACGCGGAAGGTCGCATTGGGAAGCAATTCCGTGACCACGCCCGGGAATTCGAGGACTTCTTCTTTCGCCATGTAGGACTGTTCTTTCTGTGTTTGTTCGGGGATACGACACGCATCCCGAAAAATTCGCCGGAAACTACACAATCGACGAGGATTTGTGAACCGCTTTGCGCCGGCTTTTCAGCTTTTGTACTGCCTTATACCAACCTGCGCTGATATTGATCGATTGCGCCGGAGCGATTTTGGTTTCCGGCAAGGAGAAAACCGCAACCGGACCCGAGCAGTCCGGTGAGGATTGTCGACGCTGTCGGAGACCAAAAGCGCCCGGCCCTTCGGGTGGGCCGTCTGTCGGCCGCCGGCAGCGTCGCAATCCTCGACCGATGCCCAGGCATCGCTCTCAGATATGCTCCTTGCCGGAGGACCGCATACGGTCGCACGCAATAGGTCAATATCAGCGCAGGTTGGTATTAAGCTTTTTCGCCCGCGGGCGCTACTACCAGACGGCGATTAATCAGAGTGGCAAGGTGATCGCGAACGGCGCGATAGGCATCGACAATCTGTTCGCGCGTGCCGGTGGCAACCGTCGGGTCAGGTGTCGGCCAATAGACCACGTCGACGGCCATGGAGCGAGTCAATTCCAGCGCCATGTGATGGGCCTCGGGCGCCAGCGTGACGATGAGGTCGAAATAGTCGTCCTCGAGCTCGTCCAGGGTGCGCGGCTGATGCCGCCCGATCGACAGGCCGATCTCGTCGAGCACGACATCGACGAAGGGATCGCGCTCACCGTGGCGCACGCCGGCGGAGGTGACATAGGTTCCCGCCGGCAGGGCGGCCTTGGCGAGTGCCTCGGCCATCGGCGAGCGGATTGCGTTCATGCCGCACATGAAGAGAACGGAACGGGGCCTTGTCGGTTGAGGCGTCGCGGTTGCCGTCATCCCGGTCTCCGCCGTCATCCGCGCCAGTAGAGCACGCAGACGAGCGTGAACAGGCGGCGGGCGGTGTCGAAATCTAGCCGGATCTTGCCCGACAGGCGGTCCATCAGCGTCTGCGAGCCCTCGTTGTGGATGCCGCGGCGACCCATGTCGATCGCTTCGATCTGACTCGGCGTCGCCGAGCGGATCGCTTCGTAATAGCTCTCGCAGATCATGAAGTAGTCCTTCACGATCCGGCGAAACGGCGTCAGCGAGAGAATATGGGTGGCGACGTCAGATCCTTTCTCGGTGGAGATCGCAAAGACCAGCTTGGCGTCCATGAGAGAAAGGTTGAGCTTGTAGGGGCCGCCCGGGTGGCCGACCGGTTCGAACAGGTTTTCTTCGAGAAGGTCGAAGATCGCAACCGCGCGCTCATGCTCCACGTCGGGCGTCGAACGGCCGATCGTCTCGTCCAATACGACGTCGCAGAGGCGCTGGTTGCGGTCTGCCTTCATCCCGCATCCCCGAGATTGAGGCGAATGGCGACGGAGCGCGCATGAGCCTCAAGGCCTTCCGACCGCGCCAGCGCGATTGCTGCAGGGCCGAGGATGCGAAGCTGCTCCGCGTCGAGGCGCAGGATCGACGTGCGCTTCATGTAGTCGAGAACGCCGAGACCGGAGGAGAACCGCGCCGAGCGCGCCGTCGGCAGTACGTGGTTCGAGCCACCGACATAGTCACCGATGACTTCGGGCGTGTGGCGTCCGACAAAGATGGCGCCGGCATTGCGGATCTTGGCGACCATCGGCTCGGGATCGGCAAGCGCCAGCTCCAGATGCTCGGCGGCAATGCGGTTTGCAAGCGGTATGGCCTTTTCGAGGTCCGGCACCAGGATGATCGCGCCGAAATCGCGCCAGCTCGCCGATGCGGTCTCTGCGCGCGGCAGGGTTTTCAGCTGACGTTCGACCGCCGCTTCGACCGCCTCGCCGAAGGCCGCGTCATCCGTGATCAGGATCGACTGGGCGCCGACATCGTGCTCGGCCTGCGCCAGGAGGTCGGCGGCGATCCAGTCCGGATTGTTTTCGCGGTCGGCGATGACGAGCACCTCGGACGGGCCAGCAATCATGTCGATGCCGACGGTGCCGAAAACCTGGCGCTTGGCGGCGGCGACATAGGCATTGCCCGGGCCGACGACCTTTGCCACCGGCGCGACGGTCGCGGTGCCATAAGCAAGGGCGGCGATCGCCTGCGCGCCGCCAATACGGTAGATTTCCTCGACACCGGCCAGACGCGCAGCTGCCAGCACCGCCGGGTTGATCTTGCCGCCGTTTGCCGGCACGACCATGACGATGCGCTCGACGCCGGCGACCTTGGCCGGCAGCGCGTTCATCAGCACCGAGCTTGGGTAGCTCGCCGTGCCGCCAGGCACGTAAAGCCCGACGGCGTCGACCGCCGTCCAGCGCGAGCCGAGGCCGACGCCCATCGTATCCTCGTAGATATCGTCCTTCGGCCGCTGGCGGGCGTGGTGCGCCTCGATGCGGACGGCGGCAACCTTGAGCGCGCCCAGCACTTCCGGCTCAACGGCCTGGATCGCCGCATCGATTTCCTCGGCGCTGACGGCCATCGGGGTCGTTGCAAAGTCGATGCCGTCGAAGCGGGCGGAATATTCCGCCACCGCCTCGTCGCCGCGCAGGCGAACATCGTCGATGATCGCCTTGACCGCGGCGTTGACGTCCTCGGAAACTTCGCGCTTGGTGGTCAGGAATGCCGCGAACTGCTGTTCGAAGTTACCGTCGAGATAGTTCAGCCTGATTGCCAACGCAAAATGTCCTTGTGGTATGCCTGTGTCGCGGGTTTCAAACGCCTTCGGGATGCCGGGGCTTGAAAGCGGTTTCCCATGCTCCGCCGGTATCCGCAAGCTGCACCTCGATGCATTCCACATCAAGGGCGATCGAAGCTTCGCCGGCAAGCACCAGTTCGACGGCGCCTTCCGGCCCCTCGCCGGCGACCGTGAACGTCACCGCCAGCAGATCGAGCACGGCCTCGCCGTTGCGGCGGTCGAAGCCAAGCGAGCGCACGGCGCTCACCCGCTTGAACAGGAGCACGGCGCGCCGGCGCTCGAACGAACGCCGCTTGCCGTCGGCCATCTCCCAGACGAACCGGTTGACGATGAGCGAAAACTGCTTGCGGCGTGCGTCGTATTCCAGTCCGGAAACCTTGAACACGGCATCCTGGACGTGGGCGGAGACGACGGCCAGGTCCTCTTCATCGAGCGCCAGCAGCTTCAGACCATCCATGCGATCCATTCCTTTCGCTTTCGTCGCACATTTTGCGTGCCACAATTGAAATGGACATAGGACGTCGCGCCTGAAACCGCAACGGCATCAGGCGCGACGGCTAAAATCAGTCGCTGACACGCTCGACGTGAGCGCCGCAACGGGTGAGCTTTTCTTCCAGCCGCTCGAAACCGCGGTCGAGATGGTAGACGCGCGACACCATGGTTTCGCCTTCCGCCGCAAGACCGGCGATGACCAGCGACACCGAGGCGCGCAGGTCGGTCGCCATCACGGGGGCGCCCTTCAGCCGGCTGACGCCCTCGATCTTGGCCGTCTGGCCCGACAGCGAGATCTTGGCGCCGAGGCGCGCCAGTTCCTGCACGTGCATGAAACGGTTTTCGAAGATCGTCTCGGTGATGTGCGAAACGCCGTTCGACTTGGTCATCAGACCCATGAACTGCGCCTGCAGGTCGGTCGGGAATCCGGGGAACGGATCGGTGACGATATCGACCGGCTTGATGCCGGCGCCATTGCGCACGACGCGGATGCCGCTGTTGGTCGGCGTGATTTCAGCGCCGGCCCGGCGGATCGCCTCGAGTGCGGTGTCAAGCAGCGCCATATCCGTGTCTTCGAGGATGACGTCGCCGCCGGTCATGGCAACGGCCATGGCGTAGGTGCCGGTCTCGATACGGTCGGGCAGCACGCGGTGACGCGCGCCGGACAGCGAGCGCACGCCCTCGATGGTGATCGTCGCCGTGCCCTGGCCGGTGATCTTGGCGCCCATGGCGTTCAGGCAATTGGCTAGGTCGACGACTTCGGGCTCGCGCGCGGCGTTGCCGAGCACGGTGGTGCCGTTGGCGAGCGTCGCCGCCATCATCAGCACGTGGGTGGCACCGACGGAAACCTTCGGGAAGGTGTAGCGGGCACCGATCAGGCCACCTGCCGGCGCCGTCGCGTTAACGTAGCCGCTGTCGATCTCGATGTTGGCGCTCAGCGCCTGAAGACCCTCGATGAACAGATCGACCGGGCGCGTGCCGATGGCGCAACCGCCCGGCAGCGACACGCGGGCCTTGCCTTCGCGTGCGAGCAGCGGGCCAATGACCCAGAAGCTTGCGCGCATCTTCGACACCAGCTCATAAGGCGCGGTGGTGTCGACGATGTTGCGGCAGGTGAAATGGATCGTGCGGGCGTAGCTTTCGCCCTGGCGCTCGCGCCGGCCGTTGACCGAGATATCGACGCCATGGTTGCCGAGGATGCGGATCAGCTGCTCGACGTCGGCCAGATGCGGAACGTTTTCCAGCGTCAGCGTGTCATCGGTCAAAAGCGATGCGATCATCAGCGGCAGGGCCGCATTCTTCGCGCCGGAGATCGGGATGACCCCGTGAAGTTCATTCCCGCCTACAATCCTGATGCGATCCATGAGGCCTCTCGAACGGGCTTGGCCCGCCTTTCCAAAAAAATGAAGTGTGTCTGAAGGCGCCTCTTTAGTGGAGACGCCGCGAAATTAGAAGTGCCTTGAACGCAAGGCAGACGCCTGCATGCGTGGGGGAATGCCGAACGGCAGCCCCTCCCTCGTCGTACTAATCTTCGGATTCGTCCGTTTTTGCGGCAGGCAGACCAATCGCTTCGTCGGGGGCGCCGGAACGGCGCGCGCGCATCTGCTGTTTACGGCGCTGGAGATTGTCGCGCAGGGTCTTGGCAAGGCGCGCCTTTCTCAGATCCGACTCGGTCGTATCTTTCTTCTTGCGCGTCGGCGCAGTCGCCTGCTGCTCCTGCGGCGAAACCTCGCCCTTGGCGCTTTTCTTGTCGTCTGTTTGCATGGGCGATGCTTTAGCGCAAAAGCAGGGGCTTCGGAAGCCGAAACCGATTTTCTCACGGAACAACAGCGAAAACTTCGAAATGCGGCTTGCGCTCCCCGTCCAGCTATGGCAATAGGCGCCTCGCTTGATGCGGCTTGTCAACGAACCGGCCGCGAGATGCTGCTATAGCTCAGGGGTAGAGCACTCCCTTGGTAAGGGAGAGGCCGAGAGTTCAAATCTCTCTAGCAGCACCAGTTTTCCTTCTATTTTGCCTCAAAACCATGGCGCTATTCGCCACCGTTGCACCGCGATGAACACGCACATGTGCATAGCCGCTCAACCCGTCCAGACATGGGCGAACAAAGCCTTGCAATCGTCACATTCAGCTCCTATTTGGCGGAAATCGATATTGCTGACGAACTTTGTGTCGGCGCCCTAAGCGCGTGAGAGACGGACTTCCCTCTTCAAAATCGGTTATCCTGATCCGGAGGTTTTTTCCGGAAATGTCTATTACGAGCGATTGAAAGGGAATCGTCATGGCTACAGGCACAGTAAAGTGGTTCAACAGCACCAAGGGTTTCGGCTTCATCCAGCCTGACGACGGCAGCCCGGACGTGTTCGTTCACATTTCGGCCGTTCAGCGCGCAGGCCTTTCCGGCCTCAACGAAGGTCAGCAGATCAGCTACGAGCTGACGCGCGACCGCAAGACCGGCAAGTCTTCTGCAGACAACCTGCAGGCCAAGTAATTAGGCCAAGTCATTTTCGCGCGTCGTCGCCGGACGCAGATTTGCGGGCAGCGGCAGTGCAGCGAATGGGAAGGTCGGGTTCGCCCGGCCTTTTTTATTGCCCTGTTGTCACCGGCGACTGGATAATTCCACCTCAAACCGGCGACGCATCGAGGTGGAATTATGAAGCGATTTCTCGATGTTACGGCGTCGTCAGACGACCCTGTTTGATATTCCGCGCGGCAACGCTTCAATCCCAAAATGCGGGCGCGATCTCCAAGATCAGCTCGTCGCAATTTAAAGTCCAGTTGCCTCTCAGCGGTTATCGCCAACCGCTGGGCACTCTTGCGTGACCTGCTTGAGACAGGGAACGTTTCCCGCCAGCCTGCGTTACCAATTCAACGGCAACGACGTGGAGGTCTTGAAATGAAAGGCATCGTTCTCTGGCTCATGGGCGTACCCCTGATCGTCATCGTTCTGCTTTACATGTTCGTGTTCTGATGGGTCGCTCAGGAAACCTGAGGAGATCGCTCGATCGAAACGCTCAAGCGGAAGATTTAATTTGTAGTTGCAGACATCGAAAGATGCGCCTTAACGCAACCTTAAGATTCTGTCCCTAGATTTGACATCGCGATGATGGACAATCGCAACGCTTAAATCCCCTTTTGAAACCGGCTCGCGCCGGTTTCTTTTTGTCCAAACGACCGCCGTCAGACCTTGACGGCCTGCTCGACGAAATCCTCGCTCCCGAAGAACTTCAGATAGCGCTGCACCTCGGCCGCGTCGCCGGTCGCCTTGCGGGGGTTGTCCGACAGCTTGACCGCCGGCCGGCCATCAGCGTCGCTGACCTTGCAGACGATCGATATCGGATTGAGGCCCTTGATCTCCGTCGGCGCGCAATCGGCAAAGTCATTGGTGAGGTTCGTTCCCCAACCAAAGCTCATGCGCACGCGTCCCTCGAAATGCCTGTAGGTTTCGATGATCGTTTCGACATCGAGACCATCGGAGAAGATGAGCAGTTTTTCACGCGGGTCGCGCCCCATCTTCTTCCACCAGGCGAGAATTTTCTCGCCGCCTTCGATCGGCGGGGCGCTGTCCGGACGAAAGCCGGTCCAGTCCGCCACCCATGCCGGCGCATCGCGCAGGAACGCGGCCGTGCCGAAGGCATCGGGAAGCACGATCAAGAGATTGCCGCCGTAGAGCTGATTCCAGTCCTGCAGCACCTTATAGGGTGCGGCGGCGAGTTCGGCATCGGTGCGGGCAAGTGCAGCTGCCACCATCGGCAATTCATGCGCGTTGGTGCCGAGCGCCTCCAGGTCCGTATCCATCGCCAGAAGCACGTTGCTGGAGCCGGAGAAGGATGCACCGATGCCTTCCTTCAATGCCTCGACGCACCAGCGCTGCCACAGGAAGCTGTGGCGCCTTCGCGTGCCGAAATCCGAAATCCGCAGGTTGGGATACTGCCTGAGGCGCTCGACCTTCGACCACATCTTCGCCTTGGCACGGGCATAGAGCACATCGAGCGTGAAGGGGCCGAGCCCTTTCATGGCCGAGCGCGAGCGCAGCTCGTTGATGATCGCCAGCGCCGGGATCTCCCACATGGTGGTCTCGGCCCAGCGCCCACGGAAGGTCAGCTCGAACTGGCCGTCGCGTCGCGACAGCTCGTAATCCGGCAGGCGGAATTTTGCGAGCCAGGCGAGGAACTCCGGCGAGAAAATCTGCTTGCGACCGTAGAACGAGTTACCGGCAAGCCAGATCATCTCCTTCTTGGAGAACCGCAACTCGCGCGCATGATCGAGTTGCTCGCGCAGTTCATTTTCGTCGATCTCGTCGGCCAGGCGCACGGTCTTGGTCCGGTTGATCAGCGAGAAGGTCGCGTCTACATCCGGATAGAGCTGCCAGATCATCTGCAGCATCAAAAGCTTGTAGAAATCCGTGTCGAGCAGGCTGCGCACGATCGGGTCGAGCTTCCAGGCATGATTGTAGACGCGCCTGGCGATATCGGTCTTGGTCATCTTAGGAATTGCTCCTCTTACAGCGCAGCGCGTCTTATGAGACGCGCAAAGGTCGCTGTAGCACTTTGAATTGCTGCATGGCTAAAGCATACGCACGCCGGCTTGCCGCATGCGCGTGATCATGGCGGAGAGCGAACCGTTGAGATCGATACCCCTGGAGGCATCAAGCACGACGGAGGTTGAAAACCCCTGGGCCACGGCGTCGAGCGCGGAAAAGGCGACGCAGAAATCGGTCGCCAGGCCGCACAAGGTAACGCTGCCGATACCGCGATCCCTGAGGTAGCCAGTCAGCCCGGTCGGCGTCCGGCGATCATTCTCGAAGAAGGCGGAATAGCTGTCGATGCCGGTGCGAAAGCCCTTGCGGATCACCAGTTCGGCGCGTGTCCATTTCAGCGATGGGTGAAAGTCGGCGCCGGTACTGCCCTGAACACAATGGTCCGGCCAAAGCGTTTGCTCGCCATAGGACATCGTTACCGTCTCGAACGGCGCTTTTCCCGAATGGACGGATGCGAAGCTCGAATGGCCGACCGGATGCCAATCCTGCGTCAGCACCACATGCTCGAACCTCCCGATCAGATCGTTGACCGCAGGCACGATCTCATCGCCGCCGGAAACGGCAAGCGCTCCGCCCGGGCAAAAATCGTTTTGCACGTCGACGACGATCAACGCCTCACCAGCCATCGCTTTCCCCTTGAGCGGACCAATCCCTATCGATCACCAAAATCGATTTAAGTCCAAGATCAATCACAGAATTTGAGCGACGGCAACCTGCTTCGACACCCCACGGCACGATCCTTGACGCACATAGAAAAAGGGCGCTGACCACGGTCGGCGCCCTCTCAAGAACTGCAGCCTGAATTGGATCAGTTGCCGTTGAGGTTGTCGGCGATGGAGAAGCCGGAATTGGCAATGCCGACCGGCTGCGCCACGAAGTTCAGGAACTTCGAGAAGTCCACCGACGGATGACGCGAGGCATAGATCACGTCGCGATTCTTGATCGGGAAGGTCTGGCCGACGATCAGGCTGTCCGGCTTGCTCATGTCGAAGCGGTAGACGATCGGATAGCGCCCCTGGCTGTCCGTCTGCATGCCCTTGCGCAACATCTCGTTGAAGCGCTGCTGGCCGAGAAGGCTCATGACGACATCCGGCTCTTCGTAGCGGAAGATGAAGTAGCCCTTCATGTCGAGCGCATAGTCGGAACCGCCGCCGGCAAGTCCCATGGCTTCCAGCAGGTTGAGGTCGTTGGCGCCGAACTCGACGCGCTGGTTGGCCTTGACGGCGCCAAGGATAGTGAAGCGGCGCGGATCGCGCGCAACGAAGATCTGGTCTCCCGGCTTCACATGGATGTTTTCAGACGGGTTCTCGATGATCGACTTCAGGAGAACCGTGCCGGTCTTCTTGCCGCGCACCAGCGTGACATAGGTCTCGTAGGGCTGCGCCACGGGGCCGCCCGCCTTGGCGATGACCTCGTTGATCGTCTCGTCGACGAGGCTGAGCGGGACGACTGCGGACTTGCCGACAGCGCCCGAAACGGTGACGTTGCGCGAGGCGGTGCTCATGCTCGTGACGATGACATCAGGCTCGACCGCCTTCTGCTTCAGCGCTTCCAGGATTTCCTGGCGCGCCTGTTCCAGCGTCAGGCCGGCAAATCGGACCGAGCCGACATAGGGGATGGCTGCCTTGCCGTCCGGCTGGACGACGAGGTCGATGCTTGTCTGTTTGGAGTCCTGCGTCGAGAACAGACCGTCGCTGCCGGCCTCGAAGATCGATACTTTCAGAGCGTCGCCAACACCGATGACGACCCGGCCCACACCGCCGCCGATACCGAACCGGCGGTTGAGCGTCGAAGACACGTAGTCGGAAACAAGGCGTGCGGACTGACCGGTCACATCGACGATATCAAATACGGTGGCGTTCTTTCGACCGATTTCGGCGCCGGATTGGCCGGCATCCGCAACAATGGCCCCGGCCAGCGGCCCCTCGCCCGGAACAGCCTGACATCCCGCAAGCGCGGTAGAAAGCAGAAGGGCAGCTACACGTTTCAACTAAGACACTCCGAATTCGGCACAGCCATGATTCTGTTCATAGTTCTGCACCGCATGATCTCCCGGTCGGGAATCCGCCGGTCTCTGAAAAGCACAATAGCCGTCTCACAACAAGTCACTTGCAGACGAAGACGAGCAAAATAATTGGCCCTGCGCCTTTCCGGTCATACCTCCTACACCTTGACGGGTTTGCGGCCCGATTTGTCTTGGATGAAGGTTCTGGGCATGTATATGTTAGGCCATTGGACTTGAAAGCTAGGTACTTTAAGTTAAAAGCTGACTAATGAGGCGGAACGAATATACGTGGGGATAACCCTGGGGCGGAATGATTGGCAGTTGCGTTTTCCGCTTGGAAGCGCAATCGCAGATGCAACTTTAACGTCAGTTTAGAGCGTTCGATCATATATGGCTGTTGAAATTATTGGGCGTGCATGCCTCGCCCCTGGAGCAGAATCGCCTTCGGCGTTGTTCAAACTTCTTCGTCAGGGCAAGTGCACAGTCACCAGCATCCCGTCCGATCGCTGGGACGTTGCGCGTTTCTGGCACCCGGTCATGGGCACGCAGGGCAAGACCTATTCCTTCGCCGCGGGCGTGCTGGATCAGCTCTATGACTTCGACCCGGCCGTCTTCGGCATGTCGCAGCGCGAAGCCATGTATATGGATCCGCAGCAGCGCGTGCTCTTGCAGCTCGCCTGGCGCGCGCTCGAGGACGCCAATATCTCGACGACGTCGCTGCACGGCGAGAATGTCGGCGTCTACATCGGCGCATCGAGCCTCGACCACGCCAACCTGACGGTTGAGGACCCGGCGGCGGCCGGCCCGTATTTCATGACCGGCAACACCCTGTCGATCGTCTCCAACCGCATTTCGCACATCTTCGGGCTGAGCGGTCCGAGCATGACGGTCGATACGGCTTGTTCGTCCTCGCTCGTCGCGCTCGATCAGGCGATGCGCGCACTGAACGCCGGCGAAATCGACACGGCGATCGTCGGCGGCGTCAATATTCTCGCCCATCCGCTGCCGTTCGTCGGCTTTGCGCAGGCGCGCATGCTGTCGCCTGAAGGGCTCTGCCGCGCCTATGACAACGATGGCGCGGGCTATGTGCGCGCCGAAGGTGGCGTCGTGTTCGTGCTGCGCCGCTCGGACCGGGCGCGCCGCGAAAAAGACCGGAGCTATGCCCGGATCGTTGCGACTGGCGTCAATTCGGCCGGCCGCACGAACGGCATCTCCCTGCCCTCGCGCGAAGCCCAGGCAAATCTGCTGCGGGCGATCTACGAAGGCAACGGCATCGATGCCAATCAGGTGGCTTTCGTCGAGGGCCACGGCACCGGCACCAAGGTCGGCGACCC
>Ga0247819_10000194_pt1 | contig 38725 bp, 31 predicted proteins | sample 13C_Xylose_Day6_FD_193428 | JGI IMG/M metagenome (GOLD analysis project Ga0247819, IMG submission 193428) | Soil microbial communities from agricultural site in Penn Yan, New York, United States - 13C_Xylose_Day6 | ecosystem: Environmental > Terrestrial > Soil > Agricultural land | place: USA... | reverse complement strand
CGTGGACAGCGTGACGAAGATTATGCAGATGGACACCCAAGCACGCGGCGAAGCCTACTGGGCAGGCCAAGGCGAGGACTGGGGCAAAGCCAATCGTTACCAACAAGTGGCTACCATCATCGGTCACTCGATGGCGGCGATCCTTCTGGAGAACATGTTCACCGCGTTCACGCTCACCTGCACGAACCAACATCAGTCGGGCTCGCACCTACTGGTTACTGGTTCGGATTGCGAAACGTACGTTGACGATCAACTCACCTTCGAAGCTCGCTTCAACGAAGTCCTGCGTCGTGCTCAGCATCAAGTCTTCCATGACGTCTCGTGGGGCAACGGCATTCCGTTCCACGCGCACGTCGAAATCGACCTGACGCTCGACACCAAGATCTGGTTGGACCTGGATCACGGTGGTGAAGTGTTGTTCGTGATCCCGTCGTTCACTGATTCGTTGGCCGTGCCGATTCTCACCGGCAACGGCGAGCTGGCTGTGAACAACGCCCGCAGTTTCGACGGCATCTTCTCGAAGTTGCACCAATCCGGTTCGCTGGGTCGCATGCCTGGCCTGAACCGGCAAGCGTTCGGTCGCATCTAATCAACCTCAACCCTGCCCGGCCGTCCCGGGCAGTAGGAGATTTTCATGGAAGTATTGGACGTTTACCGCTCCATCCTGCAATGTGCGGGGTTTACCGTGGGCGAAGACGACATGGTCTCGATCACTGCCAAAGATCAGAGCAAGCCGTTCATGGTCGATGGCAAGCGCCTGGTGATCCCGTCGGCCCGTCAAACCAACGTGCCGGACTGGAGCAATCGTGTGGCGTTTCACCCGCTGCAAGAAAACACCACGGCCGGTGAATCGAAGGTGCTCAAAGCGCTGCGTGGCGCGTTCAACATCCGGTTGAACCACACGACCATGCAGGTGATGAACAAGCTGCTGGCGATGGCCATTGAAGTCGAAGCGACGCACAACAAGCTCTCGCCTGATCAGCAGCAGTACCTCTCGCTCGTCAAGGACGTGGATCAAACCGCGTTCGACAACCTGCAATCGATTCTGGGTCAGATGAAGATCACCCAGGTCGAGAAGCAGTTCGTGCGTATCTTCATCCGCAAGGGCGGCCTCTATCAAGGCAAGCCGTACTCGCGCGTCGGCGTGGTGTCCTTTCCGCTCTACGAAGAGCTGAAGAAGGAAAGCGAGAAGAAGGGCAAGCACACGATCTACGGCGTGGGCGTTCGTGGCAAGGACCTGAAGATCTACATGGCCTTGCTCACGTACATCTTCCCCAAGATCGACGAACCCGAAGCGTACAACTTCGGCAGCAACTCCAAGCTGGTGCCCTCCATCCACGCACTCATGCAAACGATGATGTACGTGGCCTCCGACCTGAACACGGTGCTCGATCTGTTCGAAAACCAGATCGAAGAACCGGGTGAACTGCGCTTTGCGGGTGAATGGGTTGAAGCGTTCATGGACGCCGATGCCCTGGCTTCCCGTGCCCGCATGATTCCGATGTTGCCTGGCAACGAAGGATCGTCCGACAAGGTCGAAGAAGCCAACAAGGCTGCGCAGTTGAACCAAAACGCTCGTCCGACGTCACCCACGGCACACAATGCTCCGGGCACCGATCGGCCGGTCGTGCAGTCGCAACAACAGCCCTACCATCAAGTCGAGATCCAGCACCAGCCGGAAGTCCCGACTGAAGTAGCCCCGGGTAAAGCGGTCTTCAAGTCGCGTACCCCGCATCACTACCAGCGCAATTACGGTGGCGGTTACGGTGGTTATCAGCCGCCCCAGGAACAACCTGGTGCGCAGACTCGCCACAGTCGTGCGCCGTCCTGGGGTCGTAGCGACAACTACGGTCAAAGCGGCGGCTACGGCAACCGTGGTTACGGTGGCGGTGGTGGCGGCTACGGCGGTGGTCGCGGTCGCATTTAAATAAGCCTCCCCGGCATAAGGGCCAGGATTCCTGCGGAAAAGGAATCCTGGCTTTTCCTAGCTGACTCGTTCAGCTTTTTTTGTTTAGACAGACGATTTCATCTGAGCCGAATAGGCTTGACGTATCACGTCCACCGCACGTGTGTCGGGGATCAGAATCGATCGCAGACTCGCAGGGGACTCATCAGGCGAGGCGAAGTTGTTCATTCGCATGACCACGCGATGCAATCGGTAGGGCGTGTTGTTTACCGCAGTAAGCAGCCCATAGAAATCTCCTTGGTATTTGAGCGCTGCTTGCGCGTCAATCTGTAGTTCGGTAGTCCCCGAAGCCGCAGAGCGCAAGTAAGTCATGTGGTCTTCTAGCACTGCGATAAACCCGTCATCGTAGTAGCTCTCAACACCAGGGTCCGCCATTTTGGCGTTAATCGGGGCAGTGGCCATAGCAGTTCCTAAAGAAAGTCAAAGATATATCACTACCTAGAGTGGTATCATGATATTCTTATCTGGAGTAGGAAAACACAGGAAAGCATTACGTACAGGACAATAGAAAAACTATTTTTTGCCATTAACAAAGGATCTGGTTATGAATCCTCAGCATCGTCCTCAATTTCAACCGAGCCAGCTGTACCTGGATCTGTTGTCAGTTTGCGGACTGAATCCCTGGGACGGGTATAACTCCAGCTCGCGCAAGCAAATGTTCGCGAGTCACATCGGTCAGACACTCGTCGTCGAGGGTGCTACCGAACGGTTCTGGCAGACCGGGATGGAACGCGAGTACGGTAAGTACACCTTCAAGGTGGAAATGCCGTGCTTGGCCGAAGTCATCAAGGTGGTTCCTCGGTACCGCAAGACCTACGATCAGAATGCGATTCAACATAACCCGCAGACGATCATCATTTACCAGGACATCGAATCCGACAGCAAGGAAGTCGGATGCCTGGATCTGCGAGACTTTTACTCGCATCATCAGTACCTAGGCTTCCCGTACAAGCAACAGCCGGGCATGCGCAACATCCATTCGCGTGCTACGGTGCAAAAAGGTACTGTGCTACTTGATTCACCCAACGTGACCGAAGATGGCGGCTACACCCCGGGCGTGGAAGTCAATGTGGCCATGATGACGATGGACCCCACCTCTGAAGACGGTTTCATCGTCTGCGATGATGTCCTCGACAAGTTCGTCTTCCGCACCTACGAAGGTCGGGTGGTGGAATTTGGCGCCAAGATGTTCCCGGTGAACGTACACGGTACGGTCGAGAATCCCAAGTTCTTCTTGGATGTTGGCGATTACGTACCTGAGTCAGGCATCGTGATGGGGCTACGCCGCTGGAATGAAGACTTGGCGTTTGCCAACGAGAACATCCATGCCGTAACAGATATCCACTATCCGTTTGACAAGGTCTTCTACGCGCCTCCGGGCGGCAAGATCATCGATGTGAAGGTGCATCATGATCCGATTGGCAATCCAGGCACCACGCCTGAAGCCTTCGAGAAGCAAGCCTTGCGTTACGACAATGCTCGCCGTCAGTTCTACTCCGAGATCGTTTTGGAGTGGCGTCGCTTGCAAACCGAATACCGTGAAGCCCTGCAACTCTCGCCGCAGTTTGGCCAGTTGGTTGAAGAGGCCATCTCGGTAGTGGGTTCGCACGGCCAAGGGTTCAACCCAGAACGCATTCGCAAGCTGCATCGCAAGACCCCGCTGGATGATTGGCGTATTGAGTTCACCATCGAATACCGGATTCGTCCGAACGAAGGGAACAAGATCACCGACACCCATGGTGGTAAGGGCGTTATGGTGAAAGTCTTGCCGCGTCGCATGATGCCGCGTGACTCGGCCGGTAACGTGGCAGACATGGTCATCGATCCGCTCGCTCGTTACTCCCGGATGAACCTGGGAGGACCGATTGAGTTGTACGCCAACGCATCGCGGCGTGACATGATCAAGTACATCCGGGAACTGACGGGAATCCAACAAGGTGACCCGAAAGCCCAGATGAAGCTCGAAGCCATGGAGCGTGATGAACCTGCCAAGTTCGAAGCGGCCTGGGAACATCTGATGGGGTTCTATCGGATCGTGAGCCCCGAACAACACCAGTGGCACGTCAGTGGTGCGTACGAAGCGGCAGGTGGTACCCGAGCTTATCACTTGGCGTATTGCATCCGTAAGGACGTCTACATCCACGCGCCGCCTGCGATTCCGCGCATGTGGCCAGACATCGCCATGGATCTCGAAGAACACTATCCGTCCACCTACGGGCCGGTGACCTTCGAGGATGAAGAGGGTGTTGTGCATACCACGGTTGAACCGGTGCGCATCGGGAGCATCTACATGCTGCTCCTGGAGAAGATTGCGGATGACTGGACGGCTGTCTCGTCTGGTAAGTTGCAACTCTTTGGCATCCCGGCGCAAATCAGTGCGGCAGACAAGTACGCACGACCCACACGGGTGAACTCGGTGCGAACCTGGGGTGAAGCAGAAATGCGAATCCTTGTCTCGTACGCTGGCTCGCTTATTGCGGCCGAAACGATCGATCGGAGTAATAACCCGATCACGCACGAGCACATCCTTTACAACCTTCTGGAGGCTGATAACCCGACGAACATCGAGCGGATCGTCGATCGCAGTAAGATTCCCTTGGGTGGTGCGAAACCCTTGCAGTACATCAAGCACTTGCTGCTTTGCTCGGGGATCGAATTCGTCTACACGCCGTACAAGTCTCCGTGGGCGGATCACAACCCGCAAATGGGTTCTTACGCGAGCAACGCCATGCAGTGGTCGGTCGTGCCTAACGTCCCCACCATTCATTAAGGAGCCAGCATGTTGAAACGCTACGCTGCCCGGACGTTCTTGGATTACACGCCCGAGGATCTCTGGACTCGACTGACTGGCACCGCCATCGTTGTGTTTGACGATGGTGAATTGGAAATGGGGTGGAGCGACATCATCTACAGTCGCTTGGCCTGGGAATTCCATTGCGAGTTTCCTCGTACGCCGTTACTCAAAGCGCACACGGTGACCGACGTGCTCGATGGTGAGCGTTTGTCTACAGGCACGCACCTAGAGATCCTAGGTACCGTGATGTGGGCAGTGCACGAAGCTTACGAGCACGATGCCACGGCCAGCTTGGACCACCTGCGTCGACGGACCTATCAGATCTCTAACCAGATGTACAACTTCTTCGTGAAGCGGTGCAAACCCTGGGTAGTCACGGTAGATTACATCGACTTCGTGAAGACGGTGCTGCATCCGAAACTCGATGCGATCAATTGTGCGATCGAGCCGACCATGCTTTCCATGGACTCGGCTTACAAGCAAGCGACGCATCTGTTGAAGAAAGATCCGGACTTTGACGACAACCGCATCGCGCAATCAGTGCGAAGTGGGGTGGCCAAGATCGGCCAGGTGCTTCAGTGTGTGGTGGCAGCCGGCTACCGAACGGACATGAGTTCGATGTTCTTTCAGCGGCCGATTACCACCAACTACACCTGGGGCATTCGCACACTCTACGACTCGATGATCGAATCGCGGTCAGCATCGAAAGCCTTGATCTCGGCCAAGGCCCCGCTCCAGGAAACCGAATACTTCTCACGGCGTCTGCAACTGGTCACGCAAAACGTGATGAACTTGCACAAAGGCGATTGTGGGTCGGACAGGTACCTGGCTTGGAAGGTGCGAGAACGAGAAGTCGTGGGTAATCAAGTCATGCGCGATGGTGACTTGAAACGCCTAGTGGGTAAGTTCTATCTCGATGAGGAAACGAATACGCTGAAAGTGATTTCAGCGGATGACACACATCTCATCGGGAAAGTCCTAAAGCTGCGGTCAGTGATTGCAGGCTGCGCCCACCCGGACCCCAACGGCATCTGCACAACGTGCTTCGGTGAACTTTCGCTCTCAGTTCCGGAGCGCACGAACATCGGCCACATGTGTTGCACCAGCTTTGCACAGAAGTCTAGCCAAAGCGTGTTGTCGGTCAAGCACTTGGATAGCGCCTCGGCCATCGAAGCGATTATCTTGTCGGCGATGGATCAAGAGTTCGTGCGGGCGGGTGAGGACGATTCGTCGTTCTTGCTCTCGCCTAAGATCCGCGATGAGGATGTCTTTCTCATCATTCCAAGCGACTACGCCCCGAACATCACGGACATCTACGTGGCCCAAGACGTCGAGGATCTGCACCTCTCCCGCGTCTCGGAACTGCCGAACATCACGGTTCGCGTGGAACGTCGAGGCGATAACCCGCCGCGTGAGCGTTCGGTTGAAGTGAACCTGAATCGTCGCTTAGCGTCGATGACGTATCCGCTTCTGAACCACATCCGGACTAACGGCTGGACGGTGGATAAGAAGGGCAACTACGTGATCAGCATGAACGGGTGGAACTGGACAGCGCCGATTCTGGAGCTGCCGCTGCGCCACTTCAACATGTCCGATCACTCGCGAGAAATCGCACGGTTGCTCGAATCGAACAGCAAGGAGCGTCAAAAGCGCGACAAGGAAGTCAACCCCGATCACTTGATCATCGAGCTCTTCGATCTGGTGAACAGCAAGCTCTCAGTCAACCTCGCGGTGCTGGAAGTGACGCTGTACGGGGAAATGATCGTCTCCATGGACGATAATGACTATAGTCTACCTAAGCCTTGGACTCGGCGTGCCATGGGTACGCTTGAAGACAAGATGGGCATGGGTAGTCTGTCGGTTGAAATGGCATACGAAGGTCACCGTGCGGCATTCATGTCACCGGTGAACTACACCCATCACAACCGTCCGGACCACTTGATGGATCGCTTGATCATGCCGGCGGAAGTCGGTCAGTACGACGCATAACGCGTTTGGTGGGAGGGGGAAGTTTCCCCTCCTTTTTCTTTTAAGGTGTCTAATGGCGGAACTACGTGTAGAGAAGTATTCCCATCATTTCAGGGTTATACGCATCACGCCTCGCGCTCGCCCAGCGGTGATTGGATTTGTCCGTCGGTTCATCCATTACCAGCTACGGAAAAAGCGCGGGCACTTTGAGAACACGGCAGAAAAGACGTACGCATTCCGTACCGAAGACAAAACCGAGTTCTCTTTTCACATCAACACCTTTGATGATTTCATCGAGCACCTCACTCAGTTTCACCTGAAGGGGGACTTGGTTGAAGTCGTCACGATGAAGGAAGCGCATGCTGAACCGGCAGAGTTCGAATTCCAGCCTGGCTGGGAACCGTACGACTACCAGTTACCTTTCATCGAGTACCTGAGTACCACTTACCCGGATGGACCGCGCGCCAAGTTGGGTGCGATTCAAACGGGCAAGGGCAAGACCTTCAGTTCACTCTGGAGTGTGGCCAAGCGTGGCGTACGCGCTGCCATTATCGTGAAAGCGCGCTTCTTTGATCAGTGGATCGAAGCGGTGCATGATCACTTGGTGCTAGACCCCAAGAAGGACGTGATGATTATCCGCAAGGGTGAACATCTCAAGGGTCTCATCGATTTGGCCATGCGTGGTGAGTATTGTTCGAAGATCGTCTTGATCGCCTCGGACATCATTCACAACTACGTGAAGGCGTATAAGTTCTACGGCGAAGGTATCGAGCATCTAGGCTTCGGGTGCCCACCTCGCCTCCTCTTTCATTACCTGGGAGTAGGAGAACGTGTGATTGATGAGTTGCATGAGGACTTCCATCGGTGGTTCCTCTTTGACTTGCAAACACACGTCCAGAACTCGACGTCCCTCACCGCCAGTCTGGTTGCCGATGACCATCACATCCAGCGGATGATGGACACGATGCACCCGCCGGAAACACGTTACCAAGGCCAAGAGTACCACAAGTACGTCGCTGCCACGGCCGTGTTCTACCGGTTCGCTAAGCCTACTGAAATCAAGTCCACCAACAAGCAAGGCTATTACAGTCAACACGAATTGGAGTCTTGGATTCTGGAAGACGATCAACGTACGACTAACTACATGGAGTTCATCCATCAGTTGGTCCTCGGCGATTACTTCCAAGGTCGACGCGATGGTGACAAGTGTTTGGTGTACGCGTCTTCCATTGACATGTGCACCATGCTTGCTGACTACTTCAGTCAAACCTATCCCATGCTCGACTGTCGTCGGTATACGGAACTCGATCCGCGTGAAAACGTGATTGAGCCCCATATCCGATTCACGACGCTCGGCAAAGCGGGGGCAGCGGTTGACATCCCCGGATTGACGTCAGTCATTCTCTCGAATGCGCGTAAGGCTACGTCTTCGAACATTCAAGGGTTTGGTCGCTTACGGGAACTGAAGGACGGACGCACGCCTCGGTTTACTTACGCGGTGTGTGAAGACATCAGCAAACAACTGGAGTATCATGAAGCCAAGCAGCTCCTGCTACGCGACATGGCACTTAGTCGGACGTCGTTCACTTACGGCACGCCGATTTAACGGTCATGATTCCGGGCAACCCGCCCGGAGTTATGCCGTTATTTTTTTTTGTCCCTTTGACGGCATAAGACCCCGGGATTGCCCCGGGGCTCATGGACTGAAGATACCGACAGGTAAATCAATCGGCTCTAGGTGGCGCAGAATCAGTGGGCGCACGTCTTCCCACTGCAACTGCCCCAGCCCACAGCCTAGTGCGGGAACGGCAAGCGAGGTGATCCCATAAAGGGAAAAGTCGCGCGCTAAGACCCTTAACCCTTCGTCAATCCATTCCAGCTTTGAGGGCTGAGAGAAGTGACGCTTGGTAGCTAAGCACACGACTTTCTTTTCACTGTCAGGCACATCAAAGACAAAGATCCCCTTTCGCACAAAGACGTTTCGATTGATCGCTTGCTTATACACCGTCTCCAAGCCTGGAAACCGACGCGCAAACTTCTTCGCTAATCCCGCACCCATCGTGCCATAGGTGTTTACGGGATTGACCAGGGTTTGAAACCCGGACTTGAAGATATCGGCACGTTCTTCGTAGAGAATCATCGTCCTTGCTTTGTCCTGTTCTCTTCGTCTTGTTTCATCCGACGAGCCACCTTGTCTTCCAGCGCGTTATAATGCGTTGCGACTTCGAGCAGGTGTATGACCATATCGGTAGGATAGGACATGAACTCTTTCAGACTAATCTTGAAGTGATCACCAATGCGTTCTTTTTTGTACTGATCGACGCGCTCGTACAAGAGGCTATCGCTACAGACATCTTCGGCGTAGAACATTTCAGTCAGTGCGAGCGGATTGCTCGTATCTGCCATCGGGCTCGTATGGTCGAAGATGCCGTAGGTCACATCGTAGGCTTGGCGCAACAACAACTGCGCAGGAATTGATCCCAGCTTAGGCATTTTCTCCAGCATGTGCCGGATCATGTTTTCGTCTGGGATCTTTTCACCGAAGTCGTGGTCAGCGGCGCGGATGTCTACGTGCTGGAGCGGGCCCCGATCCTGAGATCCTTTTGTACGAGCAGGGTAAAAAAAGTGCTCGCAACGTCCAGAGGCAGCAGGTGTTCGAAGCGCGGCAGTGCTCGCTTGTCCTCGGCCGGATGCGCCGTGGGGGTGGCGATCACAGCGATCGTGGAGTCGTCGATGTACTTCATGCACTCGCGGAAGTAGGCGCTGCGGATCTCGTCTTGCGAGGACAAGTTCGACAGGGTGTTCTCGATCGTTTCCACGTCGACGATGTCGTTGTTCGTCTTGGTGAGCGTGATCTTCTTGACCCAGTGCGCGTACTGCCGCATGTTGGTCGCCTTGCCCTGCATGTGCATAGCTTTCTGACGGGCGTCTTGATCCACGCCATCGGCCACGACCGAATTGAAGAGATGCAGAATGCCGTTGACCCACTTCTGGCCAGAGTTCTGGTAGTCTTCAACGCTCGGCACGCCCAGCGTCATCTTGACCCCCTGACCCAGATCGACTTCGCGTTCGACACCACGGGTGAATTCCGCCCGATAGCGATCGAGCATTTCCTGAGTGACCGTGGCCGAGACGCGACGCGCCATGTGACTGTTGATCTGCCAGGGCGTGAGGGCCTTGTAGTCGACCCAGAGGCAGCGCCCGACGTTCAGACGCCCGCGCACTTCCTTGACCAGTTCGCCCAGCTCGTTCACCACTGCACGCCCGTACTGGAAACCACGCGGGTAGTGCGCGCAAGCCAAGCCCCACAGCAGGGACGGGATGTCCAGGCTGGAGATGTTCTTACGCAGCGTCTCAGGGTTCTTCAGCGTCGAGTCGTAGACGTGTTCGAGCGCGAAGTCGATGAGCCACTGGTTGTAGAACACCGACGTGTTGGCAAACGTCAGGCCGTAGGTCTGGTAACCCAGGGACGTTTTTTCAGCACGGATGCGGCGAAAGAGTTCGAGCATGGCCGAATCTTCAGGCGCCTTGAAGGTGAGCCAGATACCCGAGTGCCAAAGCGGCACCTGGATGAGGGTGCCGATACCCAGTTGCTGGCGCACGCGCAACACCGCACGCTCACCCGAGATGATGGCGCCGTCTTGCACAGCTTCGGCCTTGGGGACCGAGATACCGAGCTTGGCCGATTCGGCTTGTACGAACTGGGTCCAGTCCGAGCCTTCGCGACGCAGCGTCTCGATGAGCTGGTTCTTGGCAGGCAGCGATTCAAGCGCGGCGCCCAGGATCTGCTCACGGGCTTGCGATTCTTCCGTCTCTTCCAGGTTCGGTCCCCGGTTCCGGCGGTCGATGAGATCGGCTTCGTCGGTCGAGGAGAGAAAGACCACCGGGTCGACGGTCGTGAATTCGTTGCCCGGCAGTTCGCCGAAGACTTCCAGCTTGGTTTCACCGCGTGCCCGTTCAGGGTGCGGATCTTCCTGAGGACGCTCACTGGCGTCGCTCACTTCACCACCATCGAGAAAACCGTTATCGGCAGGCGGATCAAACGAAGCAGGGGCGGGGATTTCAGCCAGGCCGTTATTGGCCTGAACAGACGTACCAGCAGGTTGCGAATTGGCAAAAGCAGCCGTAGCTGTCTCTGCATCCACATCCGTGACCGGCGGGAGGTTGGATTCAGTGCTCACACATTACTCCGTGTAGAGTGATTAGTGGACCGTGACGTCGATCACGTCAGCCGGGTTCATCTTGGCAGCCAGGTCTTGCGTGGGCGCCAGGGATTGGGCTTGTGCCGTGGCATCGGCGGCCGACTGGGGTTGTTGGGGTGCCGCGCTGCCGTGAACCAGCTTCATCTGTTCGATCTCTTCAGCGGTACGGGCCACGACACCGTTCACGCCGTCAGAGGTAAGGAACTTGCCGGTCTGGTTCAGCTTGATCTCAGCCACCATGATCTGGGTGACCAGGTCTTGCGCCAGCGGGAGCACCGTGCCGTCGTGCAGCAGCACCCACTTCATGTATTCCTGATTGATCTCGATCGTGTGAAAGAGTTCATCCGGCGTGGCGTGACCCGAACGGCCTTGGTGCAGGCGGGCGATTTCACCCAGCTTGGACTTGAGCGTCAAGATGTCGTTGGTCATTGCACGCACCGAGGAGCTAAAGCCCTGCGGGTCATCCAGGCAGGCGAGCAGATCAGTGTTCTTGGCAAAGGCGCCCAGCGAGGTGTGTGACAGCAGCACATTGATACACTTGCTGTAGGTGCCGTTCAGTTCATCCCACGCAGTATTGCGGGGGGCTTTGCTCGCCATACGCTGTTCGCGGGCAGCAGCATCACGCGCCAAGCGCGCAGGGGACTTCTGGGTCATGATGGACTCCGGTTACATTCAATTTTTTTGAGGTTCGAGCTGTCAATCATTTGACCTCCCGAAGTGTAGGGGAGACTCCCGCCATATCTCAAAGATATCAACGGAATCCTAACTACACGATTGAGATACGTGAATATTTTTTAATAGAGGCCGACAATGCTCGATATTCTGCGAGATTACGTTGCCAGTACCGCGACGCCAGAGTTGTATCTGGCGCTGGAGCAAGCTCACAATAGCTTCGAGCGCATCGGGCTGAACAACTACGAAAAGGACTTCGAAGAGATCGTCATGACGGATCGGTCGGACGATGTGGATACAGGCGACACGCTGATTCTGATCGAGCGCTTTACTCGCCAGTGTCAGGAGAAGATCTTGGCCGAACACGGCGTTCAGTTGCGCGAAGATTCTTCCATCGATTTGATGCGTGCGCTCATCGACGGCATTCTCACGCTTCAGAACTACGAGAACCCTACCGATATCCAGCGTGTCCTGGAATCAGACGGTGGGGCGGAAGAGAAGTTCGCCGATCTCATGTCGTTTGTGACTGAGTACACTTCATACGAAGTTGTGACGGCAGTCGAGATCGTAGACGCCGCACTCCTTGCCCGAATCGGTGAACAGAACCCCGAAGTCGATGAGCCACAAGATCAAGAGGCTTTAGACGCACGAGAACGCCACCTGAGGCTCTTGCGAGCCCTGTGTAGTATGTTGGGTACCACCCAGCTTGTCGTGGCTCAATTCCTGCGTGATGGCCTGGATACGGGGTATCCGTTTGAAGTCTACTTCAACCTGGCGGTGCCGCACTTCAAAGGCATGGACGGTAAACTCATCGCTCAGGAATTGCTCGCCATGGCCGTTCTGTCGTCTGACGGTGTTGATAACCCCGTTGCCACCATCCAGCCCAAGCTCGATGATGTGAGCGAAGACCTTACGGAAGTCACGCGCACCAACATCGCGCTGCGTGATCTCATTGTGAACTTCGAAAAGTTCCAAGTCGAATCTGGGTTTAAACGACCCGGAGAATAACGACTCCACCTGAAGGATTGTTCATGAATCGCGAAGCGTTTTTTCTGAAGGCAATGGAGGCTGAATGCTTTCGTCGTCTTCCGTGGCTGATCGCCGCCTTTGCAGTAACGCGGCCCGATCCAGAAGCCGCGACTAAGGATCGCTACCCGTATCGGATCATTCAAACACCGACCGGAGCTTTCTACTGCGATCCTGAGAAGAATCTGGATCTGTCGCCCATTGAAGGTACCAAGCCCGGTGAGCCGCCTTTTGACTACACGGCCAAGATTTCCTTGAAACCGGGGGATCTTCCTAACGTACGCAAACCCATCGACACTCGCTACGGTAACGTCGTGGTGAACTGCGTAGCGCTTATCTGGCCATTTGGCAATAAGCTTGAATTCATGACGGGTCGCATCTCGGCGCGTCAGATCGAGGGCAAGATCGCACCTGTCTTGCAGGACACGCCACCGGAAGGGGCTGCCCGTGATCCGAAGGTCATCTACGTCGATGAGTACCTGCGCTTTACCGAAGGCATGTTCTTTCTGACAGGCCTCTCGCAAGTGTGCACGCCGGGGGCTTCTGAGAAGTCGATGACCCCGCCGCCAGGAATTGAAGAGCTGAAAGAAAAGCTCTTGAAGGAAAATGAAGACCGATTGCGTGATCCGGCTGTTATTGCTGCGATTGACGCCAAGCTCATTGCCCATGACGCCGAATACCTGAAGGGGGATCGGTCTGAGGGTTTCTTGATCACGAAGAAGTCGCGCGAAATCGTGCGCCGTAAACTCTTCCTGATGCTGGGCGCTGAGACCGGCTTGTCAGAATCCGTGGCCGTGGAGTTGAACAAGAACTCCCTCGTGCAGGGTTGGGACATCAATAACTTCCCGCAACTCAACAACGTCCAACGTGCAGGTTCCTTTAACCGGGGCCAGCAAACGATGCTGGGCGGGGTGGCGGTGAAAGAACTGCTGCGGGCATCTTCAAACCTTCAGGCCGTGAAAGAAGACTGCGGCACCGCCTTGGGACTTCCCCTGGAATTGACGGGGAGTAACTACAAGCGCTACCTCGGTCTGACCATTCAGGGACCGAATGGCGGGGAAGCGTTGACGGAAGACAACAAGGGCACTTATATTGGTAAGCGCGTCTTACGACGCAGTCCTGTTACTTGCTCCAAGCTGAGCAAAGGGGACTACTGCTTTAAGTGCATTGGTTCGCGCCTGGCTGCGAACCCGACCGCGCTTTCTTCCGCCGTGGCCGCACAAGGCTCGGCATTCTTGGCCATCTTCATGGCACTGGCGCACGGTAAGTCGCTGGTACTGGCCAAGATGGATTATCAGACGGCACTTTTTTAAAACCAGTCCCACTGATTCTTTAGACCCGTAACCGTCTAGGTCTAACCCTATTTTTCAAGGAGTAAGGCATGGGTGATTCCACTCAACAACCGCAATACGACTATCAAGAACTGGCACTGCAACTGCAACTGGCTGGTCTGCTGGACGACAAGTCGGTCGTCGGCGCCGCTGGCAACGAAGACGTCCTGAAGGCCCTGGTCGATGGCAAGCTCGTCGAGCACGCGCTCACCGTCAATGACGACGGCAAGACTTTCGCCGACGTGAAGAACGACGCTGAAGGCGCAGACGCTGAAGAAGGTTCGGCCAGTGCCGAACAAGGCGACACGACTCAAGAAGGCGCTGCCCCCGAACAAACCCCCGAAGACCTCGCCAAGCTGGCCGACGGCAAGTCCCCCGATCCGGCGGATGCTTTTGGTGAAGTCCTGGATGCCCCCGCACAACCCCGTGGTGCGGTGTCCGGTTTCGCAGCCATGGACGACGCGGCTTTCCAACCGCCGACTGACATCGGTGAAAACGGCCAAGCCGTGGCCAGCACCAGCCAACCGCCTGCTGCTTCGCCCACCGCCCCGCAAGGTGACGTGGATACGACGACGCTCAAGCAAACGCCGGCTGTCGAGCAGCAAGGCATCGTTGACCAATCGGCACCGGCTGCTCCCGCTCCGGTCACGGAAAAGGCGCCCTACCAGGAACCGCCCACCAAGACCGAGCTGGCTGAAAAGCGCATGAAGGAACTCTTCCCGCAGTTCAGCGCCGGCAACGCCGCCGGCCGTGTGACGCGTGCTCGTCTGGACGAATACGTGACGGCGATGGACATGGGCAAACCCATGGACGTGCCCGCTGGCGTGCGCTGGCAAGGCACGCTGTATCGCATGGTGGTTGGTACCATCAACCGCAACGACCAGTTCTTCCGCGAGAACTTCGAAGACCTGCTGAAGTTGATCCAGGAAAACCCGCGCGGCGTCTTCGGCCCGACGGCGATCTTCCGCTTTGTTGACCAGCTCGAAATGACGCTGGACGATCGCAAGGCGTTCGAATGCCTGCTGCACCTGCTCACGATGGTCGCTGACCCTCGTGGTCGTCAAGTGGCACTCAAGCAGATCGACGTGGAAATGGCGCTGCGCTACGGCGTGACCGAACAAGGTCGTCAGCGTGTGGCCGACTACCTGCAAGTCAGCCTGTAAGACCCGCTTCACCCTGAAGTAAACGGAATAACCCTTCTGCGGACTAAAATGGTCTGTAGAAGGGTTATTTCACGTTTATTCCGGAGGTGAGTCATGTCTGTTCTTCCCACTACGTTTACCCGTGAGGATGCGCGTAATCTTCAGAAAGCTTTGAATGAAAAAACCCGTGTGACGCCAGCACTCGTAACGGATGGCTTGTTCGGTGCGAAATCGGTGCAGGCGCTGACACTGTACCAACGGCAAAACGGATTGGCACAAACGGGTCAGTACGATGCAGCTACCCAAGCAACGCTCGCTGACTTTATCGCAGGCCGTTACGTCCAGCTCAGTGATCTGGTTGCTGCCGCTCAGGACCTGAATGTGGAACTGCCCGCCATGCGGGCGATCGCTGAAGTCGAAGCCAAGGGCGACGGATTCCTTCCCGACGGGCAAACCAAGATCCTCCTGGAGCGTCACAAGCTTTACGGGGAAGTCGTCAAGATCTTGGGACGGGCAGGTGCGGATAAGTTGGCTGCGGCTAATCCCGACGTGATCAACGCCAATGCGGGCGGCTACACGCTGACGGGAGAATGGGCACGGCTCAATAAGGCCATGAAGCTGTGCCAAGACCTGCCTGGTGGTGAAGAAGCGGTCTATCGTTCGGCCTCCTGGGGCATGTTCCAGATCATGGGGTTTAACTGCCTGCAAGCTGGCTACAAGACCGCCAAAGAAATGGCGCTGGATTATGCGCGCAGTGAAAGCGTGCACCTGGCGAGTTTTAAGACCTTCATCAAGAACGACTCGAACCTGCTTGCCGCACTGCGCGCCAAGGACTGGACCCGCTTTGCTCGCGGCTACAATGGCTCGGGCTATGCGCAATACCAGTACGACGTGAAGATGAAAGCGGCGTACGACAAATTCGCAAGGTAAAGCATCATGATTGAAGCCTTGACAATGTCGGGCAGTAGACTAAAGTTGATTGGTCAACAGCGGTTTATTGGCTCGGGAACTTATGAGTTCACCGTACCCTTGGGAGTCACGAGCATCTCTGGCGTTGCCGTCGGTCAAGCCGCAAGTATTTCTGGCGGAGGCGCGGGTGGCTTGTCTTGGCGCAACAACATCCCCGTTACCCCTGGCGAGAAGCTTACTGTCACCATCGGTATTCAAACCGCAAGCCCTGTAGCCACGAGTCTCATGCGGGGTTCAACCATCCTGCTGGTAGCTGGAGGTGGTAACGGCAAGACAGGTGGCTTAGGTGGTAAGAACATCAACGCCATTAATGACGGTGGTGGTAACGGTGGTAACGGCGGCACGGGTACGTGGCCAGGCGGTGGTGGTGCAGGCGGCTATTCCGGTAACGGTGGTAACGGTGCAAACGGCAGCACTCCGGCTGACGGTAATGGTACTGCGGGCACGGGTGGCGGTGGAGGCGGTGGTGCCGGGTACTGGATTGGCGGTGGTGGTGGCGTGGGTCTAGACGGTGAAGGCGCTAGTGGTGTAGGCGGTATCGGTCAGGCTAACAACACCTTAAACGGCGGGCGTGGTGGTTCAGGGGGTCGAAACGGGGGTAACTACCAAACATGGGCGGGTGAGCAAACCACCGCGCAGCAAGGCGGGATCTACGGCGGCGCTCCCAATGGCCAAGGTTCAATGAAACTCCTCTGGGGCGGTGATCGCTCCTATCCGACCAATGCAGCCGACATCATCGTACCTTGACGGCATAAGAGGCCAGGCTTTCGCCTGGCTTTTATGCCCTTAGATATCGACCACTTCCATCGTGGCTGGAATCTGAAGCGGGAAAGGCGCGTTACGCACCGACCCCAGACGTACCGGCACACGGTCACAATCATGCGCAATCCCTTGGGCGTCCAAGTCCGCCACGAAGGCGTCCAAGAACTCATCAGGATCAGGCATGCCAAAAAGGAACGTCGAGATTTCAATGGCGTTGACATGACCTCCGGAGAGGTTAATGCCTTGCGAGCGTCGAATCTCTTCGGGCACGCCATGGATTTCACTCAGTTCTTTTTTGGTCGTCTCTTTCGAAACGTTGTGAACCACTTCCCCGTTCGGGTAACTCCCGGCCACGTCCAAGTCCGCCACTGCAATGCGGATGTTGGTACGCAAACCCGGATACTCGGCGATGTTCTGTAAGCCGTTGTCTTCGACCAGGTAAGCGGCCAGCGTGACGATCCAACCGTTCACTGAGACGACGTCGTCGTCCAGCTCGTCTGTCATCTCGTCAGACGTGGTGCCAATCACCCAGCCCCGCTTGAGGAGGAAGAAGTGCAAGTCATCGACCACCCGGCGCGGCTGACTCTTGAAGTTCCTGAAGTCCGAGTGTCTGGAGAACATCGGCAGCATCAGCGACAAGTCCATCGTCTTTTCGTCAAGGAGTTCAATCCCTACGCAGTCAAAGACGTTGTAGATCACGTACTCCATCGGGTAGTTCTTCTGCATGAATTGGTGCCACTTCAACTTTGCATTGACGTGGTTCGCTTCTTCGAACGTGAGCTTGCGTTCACCCAAGTTCTTTTGCAGAATGTAGTCCAGGGAATAGGACTGCTCTTCACCTTCAGCCACCCGTACGCGCTTGTAGACGCACATCGCGTCAATGACGTAGAAGCTCGCCGGGAAGATTGCTGTATGCCACTGCTCGTGTGGCTTAATCGGTGTTTCCTTGCCGTTCTCGGTGACCTTCTTCTTTTGGCCCTGGATGTACTCGAAGTATTGCCACTTCTTCGGTAGGCTCGGATCAGAGAAGATCGAGGCCGGGTGCACGTTAGCGCGCTTGCAGGCATCTAAGATCTTGTTCATGTCGAAGTCGACGTTCCAGAACGTTAGAAGGTCTGGCATCCATTCATGGCACTTGCCAATCGAGCGCTTGACCACTTCGATTTCAGAATCGACGATCTCCACTTCCCAGTTGATGCCACGCTTTTCGACGTGCTTACCGAGGTACTTCTCCAGGCGAGCGAACAGGCCGGGGATTGGATCAGCGATGTCTTGCAGAAAGCTCTTCTGCACGGCCGTGTAGACCTTGTCTTTCATCGAGACAGTCGCGATCATGATGTGCCCGGTACCGTGGAGCACATCAGTTTCCGTATCGTAGCAGGCCACCGTGTACGGTGTATTCAGCTCGGGCCAGTTGTCCATGTAGTGGCGCTTGAGAATCGCCGTGGACAGAATGTCAGCCCCGTAGATGTAGGGTGAACGAAAGAGCGCGCGTTGCTTACCGCGAAAGCCGGGCTTACCGATGGCGCGCGCAATCGTGGTCATCATGCCCGATTGCGTGGTCTTGTACGGTATCAGCTTGGTGAGCTCTTCCCGTTCTTTTTTGTCCTGGTGATTCTGAAACCCCTTACGGGTAATCCAGATGTCACGCTGGTAATTCAGTTTACTGCGAATGCTCGGAATACGCTGACCATCCTTGGTGTGGATGATCTCTTTGATAAAGTGCAGATCGTCCGCACTATCTTCGCCGGGAGGAACGTGCACCACGTGGCGGCACTCGTAACCAACGATGTCTTCCTGGGGGATTTGTGCTTGAGGCATAGTCGTCTATCAATTCGTTGCGCGGGAAGTAATCTCTATGAGACATTTTTACTTGCCCTGGGGTCAAATCATAAACCGTCGAGGTTATTTCTGACGGTGGTTTTTCCAGGTCGACACATCACCTCTACCGCAGGGACCCGCAATGCGCTCCTTTTCTCCTTTCAAAGTAGGCATGGAATCCATCGCCTTCCAGTACAACCCGGCTCTGCACAAAGAGCTCCTGGCGACGACACAGCAGATCTTTGACCTGCCCAAAAAAGAAATCAACGCTGACCACGAGCTTTTCGGCGTGCTGGCTGCAACGATCAAGCACCGCACCGGTATCAATGCGACGATCGTGGTCGGCACCATTGGCCCGGCTGTGGAGATCCCTTCGGTCGATCGCAACAACCCGCTACTCGTGCCACTGCAACGTGCGTTCACGACAAGCTCGGACGGCCTGCGCCTGATTGCTCAAGCCGATGACCTCGTGCGCGGTGGCGTGGATACGCGTACCGGCATGGTGACGGGCGTCTTTACTGAGCTGCCGGTGAAGTTCTACTTCCCCGTGTCGATGTTCGCCGGCAAGCTGACCCCCGCAGAAGCCGTGGGCGTCATGCTGCATGAAATCGGTCACCCCTGGACGTACTTCGAGTACATCACTCGGGCGACGACCACCAACGCGGTGCTCTCTGGTCTTTCCAAGGCACTGGATGGGGCAGACTCAGTGCAGTCGCGTGAAGCGATCCTTATCTCGACCAAGAAGGCGCTGCGCCTCTCCGAACTCGATGAGAAGGAACTCGCCAAGTCGTCCAGCAAGAAGGTCATCGAAGTCGTGGTGATTACCAACATCATCCGTCAGACCCGTTCCGAGTTGGGGTCGAACATCTACGACATGACGACCTGGGAAGCGCTGGCTGATCAGTATGCGACCCGCATGGGGGCAGGGCGTGATGTGGCAACAGGCCTGGCTAAACTCTATCGTGGGGGATTTAACATCTCCTTCCGTAGCCTGCCGATGTACCTGGCCATGGAAGCGTTCAAGCTCATCGCCATCGTGAACCCGGTGATCTTCTTGGCCCTGGTACTTCTGGATTCGCCCAGCGAACTTTACGACACCCCGGGTGACCGCTTCAAGCGCATCCGCAATCAGGTCGCAGAGAACCTGCGTGAGCCCGATCTTTCCAAGGACGACATCGCGCGTCTGAACGAAGACCTGCGCGTTCTTGATGACATGATCAAAACTGTCAATGACCGCCGCCAGCTGATAAACGTCATCTGGGACACGGTCAGCCCGCAATCCCGCAAGGACCGCAATCAGCGTCTCCTGCAACAAAACCTGGAAGAGCTCGCCGCAAACGACCTCTTCATCGCCGCCGTTAACCTCAAGCAACTGGCTTAAAACCCAAGGACGAGTCTTTCCATGAAAACCCAATACCTGGCCTTTGGCCAACGTGCGGACGAACTGATCGCGCAACCGCTGGATAAGTCCCGCGTACTTGCCCTGGCCATGGGACTGGCCATGGGACAGCACATGCCGATCCCCACGAGCCCGGTGAATAGCCCCGAATCGCACTACACGGTGAACTGCGCTGCGCAAGCCCAGCGTGAGCTCTCCTGCATGGGCGAGAACATCATCTTCAACTGCCAGGTCGCCCTGGACTTCGCGCGCTCGATCTGGCTCATGCGCTACCAGGTCGTGCACGGCTGCGTGAACACCCTCACGCCGCGCCAATACGGCTTCTTTGACACGATCGCGTTCGTGGGCATGTACTTCTCCGAAGACGAGCACAAGTTCGTCAACACGTACAAGGAAGCCGTCCTGCAACTGTCAGTGCTCGCTTGCGAGTACCTGCACGAAGAACGGAGCCGCAGCAATGGCTAACGGTGGCGGCTTGAACGCCGGGCTCATGAACGTTGAGCCTGAAGACGTCTTCGAGAACTTCGAGCCGGGAGAAACCCCGGACCTGCGCGAAGACGTGAAGATCATCGCCGCCATCCAAAGCTCGGCCCAGGATCTGGACTACTTGCGTAGCGACATCCTCACCACAGGTGGGATGACCCAGCACTTCGCAATGGAAGCCCAGCGACTGGTACCTGGCTTTGGCGGCGGTGCTCCCCTTGGCTTTTACACCGAAGCGCCGTCGGCGACGCGGTATCGACTCTCCTTGGAAGAGTTGGAGAAGACGACCTGGGGTATCATTGCTGCGGCTACAGCCGCTGTGATCGCAGCCATCTGGAAAATCATCCAGTGGATGCGGGGTCGTAAAGGCGGTAAAGATGGTGACATCGATGACGCTATCTCTGACACCAAGAAGGTGATCGAGAAGACGCAAGCCAACTTGGAAGCGGGTAAAGAAGCGACCAAGGAATCTGCCGTGGAAGTGAAGAACGCGATCGCTGAAGTCGAAGGTCGTTCCGAGTACGTGTACAAGGACGCCGACGGCAAAGAGAAGCCGCTTCGCAACATGGAAGACGTCATCAACGATCTCTTCAAGGACTCCGACAAGCTCGAACGCATTGAGATGTTCCTGGAATCCAAGGACCCGCTCTTTCACGACATCGTGACCAATGGTCCTTACGTCAATGCGATCAAGAACATCGCGCCTGTCATGCGAGCCCTCACAGGTCTGCTCACCGCGCGTGTGGCGAACCTGAAGTCGATCATGAAGCGGGACATGGGTAACGGCGAGCAATCAGCCCAAGCCATCAACAACCGCGAACTGGAAGGCATGAAGGGCCCCATCACGGTGTCCTTCAATGGGTCGCAGCGTAAGCTCTCGGAAGTGGCCCATGCCTTGTCCGAACTCCGTAGCCAAGTGCGTGGCCAAACCACGCACAAGAAGATGGCGTTCGATGAGGTCTTCAATGCCATCACCCGCGCGTACGACCAGAGCCAACTGGATCGCACGCTCCAGGACATGAGTGCTTGCACAACAGTCTTGGCTGAAATGGAAGCGCAGCTCGAAAGCATGAAGACGGTTTCGGGTGATCAGTCAACGGACGGCAATGCGGGCAATCTGACCGCTGGCGTCGGTAGCGAGATCCGCGATGCCATCTTCCAGACGGGTGCAGACCTGGCCGCCTACGGGCTCTTGGTCTCTGAGATCAAGGTCTACGCCAACTACATGCAGCACGTGTCCCGCTTGGCAACGGGCGTGGGTGCTGATGTGGCGCGCAAGGTGGTCTCTTCGGTACGCGGGGAAGACGGCAAGGCCCCGCCTGCCTGGGTACGACTGGCCGATGGGTTGGGCAAGCGCTTGAAGAACTTGACTGCGGCCTATCACGATCGCAGTTAAGCACTAACGGCATAGAACGCCAGGGGTTTTCCCCTGGCGCCTTATGCCACCTAGTTGTCGATCTGATGTCGAATAAAGTCTACGACAACATCTTCTTCCACGATCAACGAGCCGTCGGGTAGCGCGGTCAAGCGCTTACGAATGCTCAATCGATCGCCCTCGTCAATCAACGTAATCGTTGAGAGGTCACGCTCCCCACCCAGGTTGCTGATCTCAAAGCCCACCACGTCGTCGCCGAAGGTTTTCTCCAGCGCAGACACTGCATCACTCATGGCCACCTGCTGCACGCGGATTGACGTGTCAAGAGTGGTAATGGCCTTGCGGGTGAGCTTATCGCGCAGATCGGTATTGCGATGTACCGAATCCGTCACTGAGAGGGTGAGCTTAAAGCCCTGACCCGCGTCGATCGATGTCGTTTGACCAGCACCATACATCACGTTGACATCACCGAGGGTAGAACGCGGGTAGAAGAAGATTGCCGACTCTTGTAAGAGAATCGACGCAAGGTCTTCCAACTCCTCGGTCAGCCACTCCACGAGTGTCTCCACCATCTGTTGACGGTAAGCCACACTGGCCGTGTCGGTGGCAAACCAATACGTGCCATCGATCAGCATGAGGTCCAGGTAACGCGCCATGCCCCGATCAGAAAGCGGGATGGGATTCCCCGCTTCATCGAGCATCGGATCACCCACGCGGTGCCGGTAGGTCGGTTGACCATCGAGAAGTACCGGATCGCCTGCATGATGCAAGATTTCCGTATACGCCTCACCGTTCTGGATGATAACGGTTGACCCCGTTTCTTCATCGAGCACTTTGTAGATGTCTCGGGTGTAGAAGTCCTGGACATCGACTTCCCAGGTCTTGTACGGTACGATCCCGATGGCGCTACGGGCCTTGGCCCACAGGCGATCCAGGCTCTTACCGAACTGCACCCGCAGCGTTTGCAAGCTGATGCCTCGCACGTTGGTCGGCAAGAGGAACTTACCAAGTGCGGCATCCACCCCGTTCGGCGCGTAGGTGAGGGGGACGTCAGCCGTTGTGGCCACGATGACATCGAAGTCGGTGGTCAGGCTCGCGTCAGTCAGACGAGGTTCAGTCGAATACATGAAGAAGGGACGCAGTTGCAGGCCGTCTTTCTTCGTCACGTTAAAGTTCGACCCCAGACGGAATTCGTAGATGCGTTCATTCGTTGCATCGTCGACACCAATCAAGGTCCCCATCATGTACGCCCGATCCTTCTCACCTTGTGGCACGAATGCGAGCTGGACGAAAACTTCTTCATCCGGCAGGTTCTTGAAGTCCGCACCGGATTCCAGTCGCAACTGGATGACGTAACCCTCGTCCGACTTGATGATGCCGTAGCTCGATCCGACCGAGGCATCGAGCATCGTCGAGGCGTTCTGGTCACCAAAGAGCTTGGTAAGAATCTCAGGGCTATCCAGGTAGTAGGGCCGCACTTCCAGTTCGTTGCCGGACAGGTCCAGGACGTAATGGAAAGGCGTGTACAGGTAATGCCCTTGGTTCACCGCCAGAGCACGATTTTCCACCCCCAGCATGAGTAGGTTATCGACTTCAACCGTGGGCACAAACGACACCACGCCCCGGGTGATCTTAAAGAGCGTGTCCGGGGTGATTGTGATCTGCTCACCATTATCGATCACCGAATCCAGCAGCACAATGTCCTTCAAGGTCACTGACAGCGTACGGGTGGCGGCAGACGCGGCTGTGATGAGATTGGCGTTGGTCGGATTGGGCATCTCCTTGGTCGCGAGATACGTGCGCTTGGTGGGCGTATCAATCGACTTGACGATCTCGTAGTCGTGGTCTTCGAGCGCCGACTCGATTTGCACGTTAGTGATCGGAATGACTTGTCCGCCCGTGGAGTTGGCCATGACGCGCTTGCGTTGCGTGTCAAAGCTCATCCCGTCCTTACCACCCGTCACCGTGTCGTTGGAGTAAATCATCAACTCACGGAAGGTATTCAGGGGCGCGGTGAAGACCGTCGCATCCTTGGCATCAATGGCGAGCCACTCGGCCGTGTACGCCCGGATGTCGTAGTTGCTCGTCACCATTTCCAAGACACCCTTGGTCTGGTAGGTGTCGATGCGCACCGACGTCCCCATCAGGTTCGTCTTGGTGTAGATCTGCGGGATGCGGACTTGCAGCGAGCTCTCCAACTTCTTTAACACCGCCGTGGGCATGGTCGGGTCGTAGATCTGGTCGCTGTGGGTCGTGTACATTTCCACCCAGTTCTTACTCGCATCCTGATAGTACACCCGGGCAAAGTAGAACTGATCTTCCAGCGCAACAGTGAGCTTGAGTTCGGCCGCTTGCGAGACCTTACCCGTCATCGTCTTGATCTTGAACTGTTGCATGGGCAACTGGAAGAACACCCAGCGACCCGTGGAGTCTTGACGCACTTCCCAGTCGATGCGATTAGTCTCCAATTGCTGCAAGGGGCTGGGAATGCCCGTGTCGTAGACGATGGAGAGCCCGCCATGGACCATCTGACGGATCTCTACCGGATACTGAAGGGAGAAGACCGTGTCACTGATCTTGATCGTCGTGTTGCGCGGCATGACGATCTTACGAATACCTGTGGTCGGGTCAAGAACCATCTTGGCAACGAGTTCGTCAAGCGGAAACCCAAACCAGAACTTCCCGATCGAGGGCGTGGCAAAACGCCCGATGTAATCACGATCAGACATGTGGCGGTACAGGTCTTCAAACGTTTGTGCGGCGCGCGCATACTGACGACGGTTGTTGACCTCGTTCTTGCTCATGGCGGCACACGTCATGTAGGTTGACATGTCGAGCAGGAACGCAAACGGATTACTGGGGTCCACCACCGCGTAGCGCCCTTCGGTGATGTCGGCCAGATGTTGATGCACAAACTGCTGCATCGCAATCGGGTTGTACTGATACTTCAGGATCGCTTCCTGAAGTGTGAGAGAGGTGCTATCAGCCATCTTGGCTTAACTCCAGTAAGAAGTCTTGGGGGAGGACGGATCAGTCGAGGCGCCGTTAGTCACGCTCAACGTCTTGATGTCCTTCAGAACCGGGATTTTCGCGTTGTAATCGGCCGTAGGCACCCACCATTCCAGCTCGTAGGTGTTCAGGTCAATACGCGGGTAGCCCCGGTGGTTAAAGAGGTTCAAGGCAGCGTACGGGATCTTGGTGTAAAACTTCGCCCGACGATCGTCACGCATGTTGTCGTTAAAGAGAATCGCCGTACGGTTAAATTCCCAAGCGAGGATGTCATCCATGTACATGGCGCCCATCGCGTGAAACGTCACCGACACCTGGTTGGTCGTATCACCAAATGGTTGGGTCGAGTCAAAATTGAACGCAGCTCCCACTGGCACCCCGCGTGGAAAGCTGGCCCCGCAAGCGGCGATCTTCTGCACGTAGGTCTTGGTTGGGTCCATGATAAGGCGATAGATCCGGGTGTCGTAGTCGACTTCGTTCAAGAGGATCGAATCTGGATAAGGGGAAAGCGAGCCTTCTGCAACAAACCCCATGTACAGCACCCACATCAGAAAGAGCAATCCGATGGGGTCGCCAGGCAGGTTCCTGAAATTCGCTGTTATATCGTATGTCGAATGAAACAGGGGATGGGAATCTACCAGCGAGTACGATTCCTTATAGACCCCCTCTTGCGATGAGGAAAACTTCGCTTCCAGGTCGGGCCAGCCTGACATGGAAAGCAGGTGATTGGACAGGATCGGAATGAACGCCTGCTGCGGGTCAACAAACGGACAAGCACCGGCGGTCGTCCAGTTTAGTTCCGGATCAAGCGTGCAACGCACAATCCTTTGAATACTCGCAGTTTCGCGATTGAGCAAAGGCGTGAGCTGTCGCACGTTTCTCAGGTTATCGGTCGTCAAGTTCATCCGGGGTCGCGTGAAGAACGTGAGACCGGATTCGTCCTTATTGATGGCGATAGCACTGGGTTGCTTACGGTGATTGATGCCGTAAAAGCTGTTTCCGATGGCCGAGGCCACGGGACCTGTGGCGGTGTTTGCGAAAACACGGTCCAGCGTATCGCGTGTTTGCGTCTGGTTGGAGATGTTCATCGCCTGACGCACGGCATCGGTCAGCAAGCTCCGGGACTGTGGAGCCACGATCGTGCTTGTGATTGGTTGTACCACGTTAGCCATTTTGGATAACCCTTACTCTTTATAAACTTGAAGGAAACACGCGATGATTGAGAAATCGCTTGATTTCGGACTTAGCGCCGTCCGAAAGATCACTGACCTGTGGGCAGGGGCAAAGGCAGAGTCGCTGATCGATTACACGCAAGTCGCTCGCGTGGAACCCATCGTCTTGATCGACACCGCTGTACTGGGTACCGACCTCGTGAGCGAAGTGATGCAATCGATGTTGTCGATCGTCTCCGGCTACTACCTGCAAGCCGTGGCCATCTCGTTGTCGGTCGGCAAGATCGAAGTGATGCGTCACCTGGACAAACTCAACCCGCGCCGCAATCCCGGCAACAGCGCCGCGAACACCATGGGCTACTTGCTGGCGACCGAGTCGTTCCAGCACAGCCTGCCTTACCCGGGCCAAGAAGGCCGCCTGGCGATGGAAGCGATGAGTCGCGACGAAATCGCCGAGCAGCAACTGAAGCAAGCCTGGGCGAAGTTCGACTTTGACACGAACAGCGTCTACGACAAGCGCGTAAGCGATTCGGCCCGTGACGCCAAGCGTGACGAACAGGCCGAGCGTCAGATGGCGCAGCGCGTGGAAGAAGCCAAGCGCAACTACGAGCTGAACAAGGAAAAGATGGGGCACGACAAGGCCATGGCCCAAGCCCGTCTGGAACTGGAAAAGGATGGCCTGGCACTGCGTTCGGCCAAGCCCTACGAAGTCGGCTTTGGTCGCGACACGATGTCCACGCTCAAAGAGCTCTCCAACCTGTCGGTCGGCAAGATGCTCAACGTGGAAATCACCGATGGCGCCAACCGTATGTCGTTGCCGGTGGCGGTTCGTCTGATGGCGTCTTCCTTGCCGTCGGAGAACCTGGTTCATATCTTGTCCGTCGGCAGCGAAGATAAATCCTTCCGTGGCCGCTGGGATGCCTGGCGCTCTGGCGCGATCTCCGGCATCAAGGACTTCGCGCTCTGCCTGGATCTGGTCGAAGCCCACAAGAAGAACCTCTTGAAGGACAAGACCGGGATCTACTCGGACATCCTCAAGCGCAACCGCAGCAACCAGCTCTCGGCGCTCTTCTCAGGTAACCCCTCGATCGCGACTGCCTCGAACATGTGCGTGATCGACTCGGAAACCGTGAAGGACCTGGAACTGAAAGCCGGTGGCAAGTTCAGCAACTTCACGGTGCGTGAGAAGATCTTCAAGAACACGTACATGATGCTGATCGCGGTCATCGATCGCGGCTGGGATCGCGTCACGTTCTACCATCGCGGCATCAACGCCGAGAACAACTTGGCCATGCGTGACCTGAAGGCGTCGAACAAGGGTAACGGTCCCGATGTGGGCGATATCCTCCGCGCATATCAGGTGGGGAACGCACCTAGCCTGTAAAGGACATTCATGGAGAAGGAAACGCCAGCTTTCATTGGTTCTGTACCTGTTCATGGAACTCCCGTCCCCTGCGCCTACATTTACCGTCAAATCGGTACAGGTAAAGAGTACGTGGGAAGCACCGTGGACGGGTATAGTCGATTCGTAAAGCACACTGCCGCTCTGGCGCGCGGTGAGCATCCGAATCGAAACTTCCAAGCGGCGTACGACGAGTCCCCTGTCTTTGAAGTGGAAATGATTCAGGTTCCTCCGAATCGTTCTCACGAAGAGCAGGTAAGCGTTGTGCGCCAAATGGAGCAAACTCTGATCGATCAGCGACAAGGGTCTACTCTTCTCCTGAACATCTCCAAGGATACCCGCTCATTTGCCAAAGGTCTTCGCTTTAGCGAAGAATCTCGCGCGAAGATTTCTAAAGCCATGAAAGAGCGCGTGGTGAGTCAGGAAACTCGTCAACGGCGATCAGCCACAATGACTGGGATCTCTCACACCGAGGAGAGAAAGGCAAACATTTCCATCTCCAAAACCAAAAGGGCGGTGCAGGTTGCCGATAAGGTTTACCGTAATGTGGCCGAAGCAGCAAAGGAACTGGGGTTTGCAAACAAAGGCTCCGTACGCTTTCGGTGCCTCTCCCCGTCCTATCCGGATTTCACTTTCATAGACCAAGTCGGCAATGCGCCGTCGCTCTGAACCAACCAAGGGTAAGTCACTCCCATGAACAATATCGCACAATACGTGTTGTCGCTGCTGCCGGGCTTCTCGAAAGACCGGGTGCTGGAAGACTGCCGTCTGACGCGCACCGAAATCCAGCAGTACACGGTCCCGGCGTACGAAGCGGCCAATGACATCATGCGTCGCCGTGGCTACGAGTCGGCACAACTGACTGACAAGGCAGCCACGTTCGGCCGTCACGTCAAGCTCGATCGCGGCGAGAACATGATGACCCAGATCGGGAAGTCGTTCAAGCCAGCGCTGGAAAACCTGGACCAGATCGAAAAGCTGATCGACCAGATCTACAGCGAAGAAGTGGTCGGGGGTGGGGTCACCTACCTGAAGGCGAACCTCTTGCGCTACGTCGAATGTCTGGCGTTTGCATCCAAGTACGCTCGCAAGTTCCTGAACTACTACTTCATCTGCGAGACGGCTCACGCTGACAGCGAGAACTCGCCCGTAGTGAGTGAGGCGTTGCAACCGGCTGAGATCGATTGGCTGAACGCCAACTTCCTCACGTTCTGCCAGGCACTGGACATCATCAGCATCAACGGCGCGACGCTCAAGAAGTCCTTGGACGCCATCCCGGATGTGGTGGTCTCGCCTGAGAACCTGAAGACCATGAGTCAGACGCACGGCTCGAACAAGCTCGATCCGCTGACGATGGGTCTCTTGCCCGTATGGCTGAACCCCATCTACCACATCGGCATGCGCGTAGCCGAATGGCAGGTCAAGCGCCACGAGCTCGCCAAGGAAGAGTTGAAGACCGTGCAACTGCGTGTCTACAACCTGCAACGCATCGCGGACGGTAAGCCCGACGCCAACGTGCAAAAGCAGATCGACTACTACCAGCGCCGTGCCAACGATCTGACCTTCAAGATCGCCAAAGTGGAGCAACAGAATGGCTAACCTCGCCGGCCCGATGAAGATCTACCCGCGCGGCTTTCTGGGCGCGCAACTGGGGCCGCGAATCGAGAAGAAGGCAAACCCGATTGCTGGTGCGATCGGGCGCCTTGCGTTCAATCAGGTCGACTACCAGTCGAACGTGAACTCTGTGGATGCCAATCCGAATGTGGAGGCGTTGTATAGCCAATACATCCGTAACGTCCCTGGCGTTCTCGGTGTGGACTTCCATGAGAAGATCCTGATTGTCGCAACCTCGGCTTTCGGCACGTCTGATTTCTACTTCTGGTTCACCCAGCAACTGCGCAGCCCCGTGGCCGCGCAAAGCCATCGTGACTTCCTGGACGATACCCTGCGCTTCATCATGACAGGGCGGCGGCGGGTGCAGCACGAGATGTGGCATGCGCTCGTGAACCTGGACGATTCCGGTACGAAGAGCCACGAGCTCTCCAAGACCGCACAGGAGTTCTTCCTCTACTATGAACCGGGAAACAATTCCCCGCGTGTTGAAAAACACTCACGGGAGTTGAATCGCGTCCTTCAACGCTGGGTCTCACAACCCGGCGGGATGGAAGATCTCCTGAACAGTTTGCATGTCCTGTTTGGAAACATCATTCCGTAGTGTTTTTTAAATACTATGGTGACTCTAAACCGGTCATGACGAAGCAGTACCGCGCGGGTACTTTCTGTTAGTTAACAATCCATTGCAATGGAGCATTCTCATGCGTCGCAATTTTGGCAAGCGGGGCGTTATGTCCCTGGAAAACGAAGACACCAATCCTCCCGTCGATGGCGGTGAAGAGCTGGGTGCTGCCGAGCAATCGCTCGAAACCGATCTGGTCGAAATCGCCGAAGACGGCGCTGAAGCCGATACCGAAGACGCGGAAATCGAAGAAGCCGTCGATACCGCCGAAGCCCTGGAAGCCCTGGCCGAAGACCTGAAGGTCATCGCCCAAGAAGCCGGCGGCTTGAACAGCCACACCGCTCAGGCCATCGGCCGCGTGGCCAGCCACCTGTACGGTCGCCTGGGCTACGAGCACCAATCGATGCCGGCCATGGAATCGTTCGGCTCGACCTCGGGTCGCGTGGGTTCCACCACCATCGGTCTGGAAGACATCAAGGACCAGGTCAAGAAGATCTGGGAACAGATCGTCGCCCAGATCAAGAAGTCGATCGAATGGGTCAAGAACTTCTTCACGAAGATGTTCGGCGCTGCCAACAAGCTGGAAAAGCGCGCCAAGGCGCTGGCCTCGCGTGCTGAAAGCTCCACCGGTGGTGCTGGCAAGCCCATCGAGAACGAACGTCTGGCCAAGGCTCTGCACATCGGCGGTGCGGTGCCTGCTTCGATCTCGGCCAAGGTCGCCGACATGAAGAAGCTCGCTGACGGCGTGTTCGCCGCGAACCGTGTCAAGCTGGGTGAAGACATCGCCTCGGCGCTGGAAAACGGTTCCGCCGAAGAGATGGGCAAGGTCAGCGACGACACCAACATCCCGGGCACCGAGAAGGTCGCCAACCCCGAAGCCGAAGGTTTCACGGCGCCGAACGCCGGCATGGCCATCTACCGCTCGGGCGAACTGCCTGGCGGCATGGCAGTCATCGGTATCGGCATTGACGCCAACGCCACGCCCGAGCAAGCTCGTGACGCCCTGGGTCGCATGACCGCTCGCGTCTCGGCCTACAAGCCGAGCGCCAAGGCCGAAGCGAAGAAGGAACTGCCCGCCCTGGCTCCGGCCGAAGCTGGCAAGGTTGCTGAAATCGTCGCCGAAATCGCCATCGTGCTGCAAGGCTACAAGGCCAGCCTGGACAAACTGTCCAAGGCCAAGGACCGCATCATCAAGGCCGCTGAAAAGCTGGGCCGTGCTGCTGCGACCGAGCAAGACGAACAGAAGAAGGGTGACCAGAAGGACATGCAGCGCCTGGCTGCTTCCTCCGCCCGTCTGCTGGATCAGCCGGCTACCGACTACTGCCGCTACTCGCTGCAAACCGGTACCGCTCTGCTGAACTACGTCGAACTGTCGCTGAAGGCCAGCGAAGCCAAGTAAGCCTGGCGTCAAGCGCCGGCACGCTAACCAGGGGTGAGGGAGAACCCGCCTCTGGTTAGTACCACCCCATTCCACTCCCTTATCATTGGGTAAAAGAAATGCGTAAACTCCTGAGCAATTTGGCCATGGAAGAAGCCTCGCTGGGCGACGGCAACATCTCCCTGGAAGAAGAGGCGCTGATGACCTCGGAAGCCGAGGGCGATGCGGCTGAAGTCGCTACCGACCTGGCTGAAGCCGAGCGCCTGATCGAAGTCTCCGACGCGCTGGAAGACCTGGCTGTCGTGGCTGACGACATCGAAGAAGCCACCCCGACCGAACTGCAACTGATCGAAACCGTCGGTCAAGCTGCCGTTGCCGGCTCGGACGTCGCTCCCGAAGAAATCGTCCCCGCCATGGAAGGCTTCAAGGGCGGCCGCATCGCCACGGAATCGATCCGTGACCGTGCTCGCTCGATCTGGGAACAGATCCAGCGCTACCTGAAGCAGATCTGGGAAAAGATCGAGAGCTTCTTCTACAAGCTCTTCGGCACGGTGCCCAGCCTGCGCAAGCGCGTTGCCGCTCTGCGTGACAAGGTCGACGCCAAGCAAGGCATGAAGTCCGAAGCCAAGCCCATGAAGATGGTCGGCGCCACCTACCTGTCGATCGCCGGTACCCCGGTGAAGAACGAAGGCGGCCTGAACAAGGGTCTGTCGGATCTGGAAGATGCGGCCAAGTACGTGTTCGGCGCTTACAGCGACGGCGTTGCCGCTCGTGGCGAAACCATCGCCGACGCCCTGAACAAGTTCGACATCAAGGAAGCCGAAAAGGCGACCGCCGATCTGCGCGACAAGATGGTCGCTCAGAAGCCGCCCAAGATGCCCGGTACCGCTTCGGCCAACCAGTCCCGCTTCCCCGGCTTCACGACCTACATCGGCCCGGCGCTGCTCGGCAACCACTCGCTGGCCGCCAAGCAGTTCAACGAAGGCGACGGCACCTCGGTGCTGGGCGCGCTGGACAAGTTCCGTCGCGCTGGCGTCGAACTGATCCCGACGAACGAAAAGGCCGTGGCGGCTGCCGCCAATGCCGAGTTCTCGGTCATGAGCCTGTCGGCCATGAACACCGCCCTGGGCCACCTCGACAAGATCCTGGATCTGGTCGAAGAGTTCCGTCGCGGCAAGCGCACCAAGGACATCAACAAGTCCCGTGAAGCGATCAAGTCCGCTTCGTCCAAGGCCACCAAGGCCATGGAAGCCGCCAAGACCGGCGACGAAGAAGCCCGCACGACCGTGGCGTACTACCGCGCCATGATCAACTTCAACGCGGCCTACGCTCGTTGGGTCCAGCAACCGGCCATCCCGTTCTCCAGCTCCGCGCTGAGCACGGTTCGCGCCACGCTGAACCTGATCGACAAGAACCTGAGCACCTACAAGTAATCAGGGCTTTGCGCCGATCTGAGTAGTACCTGAGAGGAAAGGAGGCTTCGGCTTCCTTTCCTCTTTATGCCGTTAATTTAAAGCGATGGTGACGATTTTATGATCTAAAGACCTTGGACAGAAGAACATGCCCAGACTACTCGAATATTTGCCCGAGGTGGAGCAGAGCATGCTCCGTCCGGCAGTGATTCAAATCACCCGCCAACTGATGGACCTGTTGGCCATCTCCTCGAAGACCCAGATCCTTTACACGGGTCCGGAAGAAGAGACGTATCAACCGGGTTCGACGGTGACCCCGCCTGAAGAGGAGAACAACCGTTTTGACCACGATGAACGCTTGTCGATTGAAGTCGATCAAGACTTCATGCTAGACGGTGTTCTGACGCGTGCGTATCAGCAAGCCGAGCAACTGGTGGTCTTTCGTGATCCGGCGTTGCAAACCTCGATGAAGCCCATCTATGCGCCGGTGGAAATCACGATCAACTTCGAATACAAGGCCACCGACCAGACGGCTGCTAACCGTTGGCGCAGTCGGATGCGTAACCGCGTGGGGCAAGGCCAGATTCAGCACTTGCACACGATCGATTACCACTACCTCATCCCGTTGAAGTTTCTGACGATCCTTGATGAAGTCGTCAAGCTGCGTGAAGGGATTGCAGGGTATGGACAGAACCTGCTTCAGTACCTCGAATCGCACCTTGATCCGCGTGCCACGATCATGACGGATCTGGCCGATAAGCGGGAGCGCTGGGCGATTGCCGAAACGCAGCAACAGGTGCAGGGTTACTTCGACTTTGACGGCTATCCGGAAAAGGGCACGAGGTCTAACCAGGGCGATACGGTGACGATTGCTTTTGGCTACAAGCTCTCGTTCGAGGTGCCTGTGGCAGGGGTCTTGCGTTGGCCCTTGATGATCCATCAGAAGGTCATCAAGTATTACGAGCCCGAGAAGCCCTACGCGCCTGAGAACATGTCGCGCATGTTCACGCTCTCAGGAAGTCATAACTGGTACTTCGAGCAAGGCAATGGCCCGAGTGCAGCACCGGCGAACTGGTCGATACGGCGTGGTGTGGCGATTCCGGGCTTTGATGAATTCGAAGAAACCGAGGCGACCTACCGTACGTTCCGCTTGGTGACGGGCATGATTGCGCTCAATCCGAACGCATCTGACCAACCGCTTCTGAACTACGGGCAGTTGGGGCCGTACGCGATCGACGCTGATGTCTTGCGACTCATCAAGAAGGAAGCGCCTTACATCAGTCAGGGATCGTACTACTCGATCTTCACGCTCTCCCTTTACCGCAATGGCCGTTTGGTCGGTGGTCAGCCGCTGCGCATGGATACCGAAGGCCAGGTCTGGTGCGATATTGAACTGTCGCTTCGAGACTACCATCACATCCGGCTGGGGGTGGTCTACGATCTGACGCTCTTGCAACCCGGCGTTATTGAGCGGGTTCAAGAAGACGGTGATGGGTTGATTAAGATCATCGACTGGATTGACCCCACACTCAAGGACCGGGACAAGCTGCCAGGGACGGTGGGTGACGGGTATGTTCCGGGTAAGGACATCGCTGACGTGATCGACGATATCGGTAAAGGCATCGACGGCGTCTCAGACGAACAAACGCGCAAGATGAAGACGGTGGAAATCCTCTCCATCATCGCAATGAAAAAGGAACCACAATGAGTGGCTTGGTGATTACGGGTCCGGATACTCCGCCCATTCCCGAACCGTCGCCCATTAAGGCGCAACCCGATGTCTATCGGGGCACTACGGTTGATACGCGCTACACGCCGTCCTCGGCGCTGATTACCGCTGTCGAAGGTAGTCCCCGCACGGTGAACTGGTACAGCCAGGTTCTGGATAAGGATTCGGAACTCAACGGTCAGAACTTGTCCAAGGATGCGATCTATCAGTCTTACCGCGCTATCCTTGGCATGGAACTGAAGGTCACCTCCGAAGACAGTCACGGCCAGGACGACAAGACGAAGGTCACGACCCGTACGGGCTCGGCCAACATCTACCCGTTTCTCATCCCGAATAAGGGTGACCTCTTTACCGCCGACATCGGTGATGGTCGGGAAGGGGTCTTCAAGGTCGTAGCCTCGCGGAAGAACTCGATCTTCAAGGAAACGACGTACGCGATCGACTACGAGCTGCTGGATTACAACACGGACGTGCGTCGTGCGGATCTGGAAGCCAAGACGATCCAGACGTACTACTTCCGCCGCGACTTCCTGATGCACGGGCAGAACCCGCTCCTCCTGAAGGAAGATGCGGCACTGGCCGAAGAGCTGGAAGAGTGGTACGGGTTTCTCACGACGAACTACTGCAAGACGTTCTTCAGCCGCCAGTTCTCCACGATGCTGATCCCTGGGCAAGTGGGGGCCACCTACGACCCCTTTGCGACCAAAGCGATCCGGTCCATCTTCACGACCCGCGAAGCGCCGGAACTCATCTCCCTGCGCATTCTGAACGTGAACGAAGACGATGCGTTGCGAGCGACCACGCTCTGGGACGCGCTGCTCACGCGGCAACGGGAAATGATGATGTACGTGAACCGGCAAGTGGGTCTGGTCTCAGCACGTTCGTTCATTTATAACCCGATGCTCAACGGCATCTTTCACTCGGGGATTTTGCGCCTGGTGTATCTCACCGATCCGGAACTCTCGATTGACAACCAGATCTACAAGAACGTGAAGCCTGTCTCAGGTGACACATTGGCTGACGTACCGTCTCGCGCCATGTCGATCGAAGTGCTGGAAAAGACCTACAACCTGGATGGGTTGCCGTACGAGAAGTGCCCGCTCATCCACCCGGTCTTGATCGATGACCACTACATCTTCAGTAAGGCTTTCTACGACCGAGCTGAAACCGGTCAATCCAAACTGGAACTGCTCACGCAGGACTACCTGGATCAGAAGGCGCCGAACAACCGGCTCCTGCTCGCGATGTGTAAGTCCCAGCATGCCTGGGGTGGTCTGGAACGGTTCTACTACCTTCCGGTACTCATCATGTTGCTCAAAGCGAGCTTGCGCTACATCTAGGAGAACGTCTCATGTACGTTCCTGAAAAAGACCGGACTACGATCTGGTATTTGAAGTACAAGCTCTTTCGTTGCACAGTGCCGCAGTTGCGTTCACGTTCGATTGCTGAGATCGAACTCTTTGGGACCTTGGTCTCAGGCGATGCGCGTTACGATCGGGAGAATGCGACGGCGATGAACACCGTCATGATCTCGATTGAGAAGATGCTGGAGTACCATGTGGCTGGTGTTCCCGTAGCGGTTGCGCGTCGTGAAGACACGAAGATCATCTACGAGTACATCAAGAACCACCTGGAAGCCTGGGCTGAGGTCTTTCGCAATACGGTCAACCGTCAACTGGTGCCCGTCGAAGACCTGATCCTGTTGGACGAGCTCGCCAACAAGGTCTACGAGCACGCACGTCATCACTTCGACCGCAAGTGGGTCGAAGGCATCATGACGCAAACCCTGGGCGGTATCATGGGCCACAACTTCCGTAACATCATGCGCCCGAACCAATCGGTCACGGTGCCTGCGACGGAAGAAGAGGCGCAAGGCGCACAGGACGCTTACCTCGATAAGCTACCCAAGCGTCAAGAACTCTCGGAGATGCTCACAAACAATCGGGCAGGTCTTGGGGTGAGGTTCTAAATGGAGATTGAACAAAGCGCGCTGTGGGATGAAATCCTGCGAGTGATCACCTCCGGCCAACCTCCGATCTTGCGCGGATTCAAGGCGGTGCTCCACGGGGCTGAACGCGACATCATGGTGCTCAAGGTCATCTCCATTGACCGCGTCCGGGATTTCGCTGGGAAGTTCACTGACGAAATGACGATTGAATTCATCGTGCAAGCGGGCGACTTTGCTCGCTACATCTTGTCTAACCAGGAGAGCGTAGAGCTCACGCTCTTGGAGTACCCACTCACTGCCGTCGGGGCGATTGAGAACATCAATCAGCCCTTAACGGGTGAACGCTACCGCCTGGTGCTTCCCGACATCCCCAATCCGCTTCTGGCTAACCGGATGGGGCCGCAGCCGTCTACTGAGTCCCTGAACGTGGCGGCAACCATGACGGTGTCGGGACAACTGATTAACAAGTCAGTTGAGCAGCTCACCATGAAAACCGTAGGCGATACGTTTCGCAACTGCACGATTGGTGATGTGCTACGCGCGGTCATGACCAAGGAGTCCATGAATCTGAACGTGCAAGATGAACGTCAGATTAAGGGCGTCGATATGGTACCTGCGATTAACGATCAACTGAAGTCACAGATCGTGATCGATACGCCTACGCGACTGGTGGATGTGCCTGCCTATCTGCATCACAAGTGCGGAGGCGTCTACTCCTCGGGAATGGGCTATTACCTGCATCAGGACTACTGGCACGTCTACCCGCTTTACGACACGACGCGGTTTAACACCTCGGCCCGTACGCTTACCATCATCAACGTACCACCCAATCGGTTGCCTAGCATTCCGACAACGTACATGGTCGATGGCGATAGTCTCGTCGTGATTGCTACAGGCGATCGGGACTTCCGTGACGACTCGGATCAGCAGCAGCTCAATAAAGGCAACGGCGTGATTTTTGCCAATGCTGATAAGTTCATGAAGGACTTCATTGTTCGGGATGGCAACAAAGCCATTGCGGCGCGGGGTACGACCGTGAACGAGTTTGCTGCAAACCAGCGTACGTCAGGTAACAACAATCTGCGAGCAGGGATCAACCCGATTACGGCCAATCCCTACTTGGAGATGAGTGCCCTGGCGCGGCGTGAAGGCAGTGTGGCTGCGTTTGTCTGGGAGCATTCGGTACCGGAACTCATCTTTCCTGGTATCCCGACGATGATCCTGTATTTGGATGAAGATGAAGTCAAGCAGATGTTTGGCACCGTACTCATGGCGCAGGATTACATCTCGATGGCAGGCGAAGGCATGACCGATAAGCGACACATCACCAACACGGGGTTGGCGGTGTTTGTGAAGCGAGACAGTGCGGCATAAAAAACTGGGGACTCTCTTACGTATGAAAACGTAAGGAGTTCCCAGTTATGCCGCGCCACCGTACGATTGAAGGTGAGGTGATTGACGTCACGCATCGGGATGTCAAACCCAAAGGCCGTTACCTACGACTCGTCATCTGTCTTGCCGTATTACTCATCTTCTATTGGTCCTTCGTCCAGGGGATACGGGCGATGTTCACGCACGGTAGCCTCCACCCCACTTTCATCAAGGAAAACAATTGTGACTCCGGAAAATGAATACGTCCCCCATCCCGAATTTGATCTGAGTAAGCGTATCGAAGAGGAGGCGGAACTCAACCGTATCATCGGGACGCTTAATGATATTGCTGACGAACTCAAAGCCCGCAACAAGCGCAGCAAGCGGACGGTGCAAACTCACCGCTACGGCATCTCGTTCGATGACTCGGTGCGTCTGGACGAACTGCCTGCGAGCGAACCCCTGCCCGATGTCGGCATCTACGTCACCAAGCGCGCCACGGATGACTACTTCGTAAGCGTCGTGCACGATAGCGATGCGCCGATGGGGATGGTGTCCTTCGTGCATCCGATCCTCATCAACAAGGCCACGGGTCGGGGTCACACGAACAGCCAAGCGGAATACGGCCTCATGGACCCGGCGTCTTTCCGTCGCCACTACGTGAAGTACGACCCCAAGGCTGATGTACAAGCGGAACCGAAGCTTCCCGAAGCACCACCTGTCGTGGTCGAGGTACGGGAATATCCCAACCCGCTTCCTGGTATCTACCATGTTCACGGCAAGCATTACGTGAAGGTTCAAGCTTCAGAGGTGGACGACGACCACGTGCTCTTTACCAAGATGGTTCGTACGGCCGACGGCTACCGGCCTGAAGTTGACGGCTGCCCGACTTGCCGTGCCCATGTCAACGAGTTCTGCCGCACGTACGGTCAACTGATCCGCGTTGATAAATCGGACGCTGAACTCGCAGGCAGTGCGCAGATCGATCCGATATACGTCTACCCGGATCTGGGTGAGTACGAAAGTCAAGAGACCGAAGACGGATGCACGGGCCATCGTATCACGGTATTGCCGCAGCTACCCGAGGATGTGGGGCAGGGTCTGGTGAACGTCATCTACCGCAACCGGCTTGACGAGTTTCTCATACCGGAGTTTCTC